>Ga0182016_10000026_pt1 | contig 151980 bp, 122 predicted proteins | sample 712S2MmetaG_FD_120491 | JGI IMG/M metagenome (GOLD analysis project Ga0182016, IMG submission 120491) | Permafrost microbial communities from Stordalen Mire, Sweden - 712S2M metaG | ecosystem: Environmental > Terrestrial > Soil > Wetlands > Permafrost | place: Sweden: Stordalen | collected... | reverse complement strand
GCTCATCCAGAATCCCACGTACTACCGTAAAGCGCCGCGTGATTCCGGTGAGATCTACCATCCTCTCTAGGATACGCCAAAACACTTAAATATGGAAATGTTATTTTGTTACGAGCCCTTAGGATGGTGCCGCGCTAGGCCGCTATGGTGCCCAGGGCACTCGCAGCGTGTGGTGCGGGATCTCGCCGGCACGAGTGACGCCTTCACCCATTCGCTTTACCCAAAGAACGCCATTCAGACTCAAGAGGATGTCTTCGGTGCGGTCGCCGCGCAGCGACCCGAGGATCTGGTCGCCCAGTTCGCGCTTCAGCTTAGCCTTCAACCGGTTTTGATGCTCATCTTGGATGATGGCGAGAGTTCCCATTTGCCCGCTTCCCAGTACGGTGTACTGTCTCTAAGACAGGCTCTATGTACTAAGTGACTGGGGAGGATACTTCGGGACGCGGCCGGTGAGACCCAACGTGGCGCGTCTTCGCCACTCATCTATTGAATCAGCCTGGCATGGCCGAGCGCGCCCTCGCCGACAAGGTTAGAATGACGCCTTCCCGATTTCGAACACCGAAACTTCTCGCCGCTGGTACCCGTATGTTCAATGGCACACTGCGCGACACCATTTCAACTGATTGTTCGGGTTTAGACAGGTGAAGGATCGGGGTTCAGCTCACAAGCCGACGCGGTTTCGGTCGGCTTCGAACTGGTGGGCCGCACCTCAGCGCCTGGTCTCCGCCAGTTATAGACGAACTCCGCGCTCATCCGCCACGTTAGATTCCGCGCTGGCTCGTCCTTCGCTTACAAGACATCGTGCCGGAGGGCAGAATAGCGAAGCACTGTGCCACATCGAGTAGGGACCGGCGGTGGATTGCTGGATTTGCCCGTTGTATGTTGCCGAGCTGGTTCGGTGGGTCCTTAATAAGCTGTAACCCCCATGTTTGCTAGGATCGGTCTCATCGGACGGTACGCGACGCAGCCTGGCATTCGGAGAGGATCTGTGCGTATTCCGATCCGGCCGGGCCGGATCGCGGCAAGTCCCCCGCAATCGAGGCGCACGCACGGTAAGCCTGGGCAGCACCTGACAAGTCGCCCATTAGCACCAGCATTCGGCCAAGAGTGGCGTAACCACGGGCAAGGGCGTCATTCTCGGCCGGCAATGCAGGCAGTAGCGGAATGCGTCCGCCGCGAACCACGCCGGCTTTGAACTTCAGGATGCCGAGGCGCTCCCGCGTCCTGGCGGCGTGGTCGCGGTCGCCGGAGGTTTCAAACTCCCGGTTGGCCGACTCAAGCAACTGCATTGCCGCGCGCAGCGCCATTGGGCGTTGTTCCTCGTCGGCGTTGGCGATCTCTTCGAACACAGCCGCAAGTTCCGCCTTGTAACCGGCCTCGCCGCGCCGCGACTGCCCGTCGCTCTCCACTAATTCCGCTCTTAAAGTAGACGCGAGGGCGGCAAGCGACCGGCCGCGTTCTTCCGCGAGTCTGGCCCGGCTGTCCGCCAACTGCCGCGCGGCAACGGCTTGCTGCCGCTCGTATAAGCTGACGCAGAGCCCAACCACCAACGCGAGGAAAACCACCGCCCAGGGCAGATTGCGCCGCAAGAAGCGCTCGCAGCGATAGATCCGTCCCCCACGGCGCGCCTGTACGGGCCGGAACTCGAGGAGATTGCGGATGTCGGCCGCGAAATCGGCGGCTGTTTGGTAGCGATCGGAGGAGAACGGCGCCAGCGCGCGGGCAAGAATCGCGTCCAGGTCGCCCTTTAGCCGCTTACGGAGGGCATCGCCGTTCTTGAGGCGGCAATCCTTGGCGTGCCAGTCGTCGGTAACGTACGAACTTGGCCGCGGCGCGGCGCCACGGGGAATATCGTTCGACTCACCCGTCAGCAGTCCGAAGAGGATAAGCCCCAGCGAATAGACGTCGGATCCGGTGTTGAGCCTCTCTCCAGCGCGCTGTTCCCCAGAGGCGAATTCAACCGTCTGCGGCTGGCTTCCCACGGGCGTTGCGGGCATCGCCCCGGTGACTCGGGAGCCTATCCAGCGGGCGGCGCCGAAATCGATCAGCTTCAGGTTGCCATCGTCCAGCACGAGAACGTGCTCCGGTTTCAGATCGCGGTGAATGGCGATGCGGTTTACGCACTCCGCGGCGTCGAGCAATTTCAGGAACAAGGCCAGACGCTCGCGCACGCCCAGCCTGAGGCGGTTGCAATACTCGTCGATCGGGCTGCCCTCGACGTATTCCATGGCGAAGTACGGGCAGCCGTCGTACGTTTGGCCTGTGCGCAGCAGCTTGACGATGCAAGGGTGGTTCAGTTCAGCGAGGATCTCCTGTTCGAACTGGAATCGCTCGCGCGCCTCATGGCCGGCATCGCGATCTTGAATTTTCAGGGCGACGAGGCGGTTGGGTATATTGCTCCCGGTGCTGGTGGCCTTGTACACGTCGCCGCCGGCTCCGCCACCGAGGCGCTCCAGCACTGTGTACTCGTCAATCCGCTGATGCGTCCGGCCTTCGGGGACGAGTTGTTCGTGGTCCATGTCAGCGCCCCGAGCCTCCGAGGCGCTCCCGCACAATGGAATGGAACTCCTCGACCCGGTTGCGGGCCGTGCCTTCGCTGAGCCCGTACGTCCTGGCCAGGCGGAGCAGCGATTCTTCCTGCCGCGCATGGGCGAACAGGAATGCGGGCAAGGCAGGGGTGCCCCGATAGCGGCGCGAAACCTCGCCGATGGCCTCTGCAACCAGGATGCGAAACTCCTGGGCGAATACCTCGTCCTCCTGGCTCGCGGCCTGAGGATGCCGCCGCTCGTCGAACTCCTCCGGCGTTCCCCTGCGTTTCCGCCGATAGTCTATGAGCAGTTTGCTGAACACCTCCCGCGCGTACGCCAGGGCCTGGCGTGAATTCAGTGGAAATTCCGCCGGCGGAGAAATACACACGGTTGCCGCCATATCCTCGGCGGTGAGGGAGACATACCTTGTCTCGCGCCGTAACTTTTCCGTGGCCAACTGCTTCAGCCCCGGCAGCAATATGGCCATGGCGGCTCTGGGATCTTCCTTGCCGTCCCGCACAGGTTCGCCCCTGGTGGTGAAATGCCCTTTGGAAACCAGTAGCTGGCTGCGCAGCGCGCTCTCCAGGTGTTTGAGGCGATCCTCCAGCCGTGCTCCGGCCGCTTCGATGTCGCACGACGGCGCCATGCGGCCGATGTCCTGCGCCTTGAATCCGTGAAGGCAGGCCAGACGCAGCAAGATGGCCGCGTCTTCGTCCAGGCCGCCCAGGATTTCGTCCAGACGGCTTCCCAGCTCACGCGCTTCCGGCGTGGGTCCCGTGTCCTTCAACACCGAGAGCATCGCATCCGCCGATGCACGGTAGAAGAGAAGGCGGACCGGCTCCGGGAGCGCCTCCTCCAGGACGAACAACCGGCAGGCCTCCCGCAGTTCGGAGGTGGGAAAAAAACGCTTACCGGCGGCCCACCGCCACTCCTCCACCAGCCTGCCGGCCAACCGGCCGAACTCGCGGTCGCCGGGTTCCCGGATGCGGCGGAGCAGGGGCAGCAAAAACTCCACCAGCTCCGGCGAGAAACGATAGCGCATGGCTCCAGATCTCCCAGTCGAGATTGTAACGTCTCGAACAGGGAGCGGTGATGCCATGGGGGATCGCCGCGGTGACCGTCATAGTGACCGCTGCCGGCGTACTCACTCGACGATTTCCCATTTCACCTCGCACGCCGTTTGCGTGCCCGGCCTCAAGGACCGCAGAGTCAGCCTTTTCAGACCGTTCGGCTGGCGGGAAATGAGCGGCTGCCAGGCCTGGGAATCGAACGTGAAACGCAATCGCGAGTTGGGCAGGTTCTCGAAGACAACCGCGCCGTTTTGCTCGACCGGCGGACCGGAATAGTGAAGAACGCCGAATTTGGGAGCCGGAGGCGGCGTGGGCGGCGGCTCCTGCGGTTCGGGGTCCGGAGGCGGAGTGAGCGGCGGCTCCTGCGGTTCGAGCGCCGCCGGCGGAGTGAGCGGCATGCGGGAGGGCATTACGGCGCTGGTGCGCTGACGCCCGAACGGCGGTGGACTCGTAGTCCGCACGGCGGGGTCCGGCTCCCTGTGGAAGGGAGACAGCTTATCCCCCGCAACGTTCCTTCCCGGCGATTGGGACTCAACTGCAACGCTCGTTTCCGGGCGAGCATGCCGATGCAGGCGGCTGAAGAGCCAGACGCCTCCGATGGCAGCAGCCGCCAGTGCCAACATGGGCGCTGCCAGCCAGAGACGGGAGGAGTTACGCCGGCCCATTTCATTCGCGGTCGCCGGGGGCCTTGTGCTCCCGACCGGCGGCTCCGGAACTGTGGGCGGAGGCGCTGCCTTGGTTTGCCGCGCTGGTTTGCCGCAGCGCAGGCAGAAGTGCCTTGCTTCCGCGACCGGCGCTCCGCAACCGGTGCAGAAGCCGGCCGGAGTCTTGTTAAGGCCGGGCGGCGCTCCCGGCGGTTCGGTTTGTCGTACCTCGCTACCGCAATTCCGGCAATACCGCGTGCCAGTGAGAATCGCCGCGCAGGCGGGACAGGTTTGTTCGGCCATGGCCATCAAACCTCAGGCGGGACTACCGCAGCCGCCGCAGAAGCCGGCTCCCGGATCGAGCCGCTCGCCGCAGCGGCGGCACTTCGCCGCTGCTGGGATCGGCGCGCTAGCCTGCCGATGGGGAACGTCCGCGCTGGCGGCGATTGCGCCGGCGACAACGCCCAGCGGAGTCTGAAGCAGACCGGCCGTGTTGGCGGCGATTTCCACCCCCACCAGGATGGCCTCCGCGATGAAATAGAACCAGAGCATCAGACAAAAGGCCAGCGTGACCATCCCCCCCAGAAACGCGATGCCGCCGAGAAAGCCGGCGGCGGAGCCGAGTCGGGGCAGGATGCTTCCGAGTGCGCCGAGTTCGTTCATCGGATCCATGTTGGAGAGCCAGATGAATAGACAACCGCCTACGCCCAGCAGAGAGAAACTGGTCAGAGACGCCTCGCCGGCCGCGCGGAACAGAATCGAGACGATCGGGATCACGGTATGGCGGCTATCCCGCAGAGCGTCCACCGTGCCGGCTCGATAGAGGGCGATCGCGGTTCCACAAGCCACCAGCGTCAGGTAGCACGCCGCCATCAACAGGTGCGCGACGACCGACCCAAATTCATTGGTTCGGAAAGCACCTCCCACAATCATGATGGAATAGACCACCCCCACGACGGCGCCCAGGACGGCGCCGACCCGCAGCACCGTCGCCACGACGCCGCGGATGAACTTTCCATTAATCAGTTTGCTGAAGCACGGTTCCAGAGTTTCCGAGAGTTGCATCGTTCGAGGCTCCTTGCGGACTATTGAATGTTGGTGGACTTGCCACCGACGAAGGTAATCTTCATGTCCTTGTAGACATAAATCTTTTTGGTTCCGAGATCGACGATGCTGGCAGGTTGGCCGAGAGCTGCGGTGACGGCATCGACGCTCTGACCCAGTCCCACGGTGACCGATGGCGCGGATGGCGCCTCCGCCGATTCCGGCGCGGGGCCGGCGTTCGGTCCGGGCCCGGATGAAGCAGGGGCCGCGGATTCGGCGACCACACGCTTCTCTTCGACGTCGGCAGCCTGCGCCTGCTGGGCGATTTCGGCAGCGACGTTCGGCTCGGGCGCGGGGGCCGCGGCGGCAAACGGAGCTTTCACCGGTGCGGCGCTGGCCGAGGCCGGCAGCGCCGGCAAGCCGCCTTTGCCGGATTTGGCGCGGAGGTCTCCCATCCCCTGGTCGATCGTCTCGCGCATGTGATTCTGCATGTCCTGAATGTCAACCAGCGCCACCGTCACCTGAGCTCCGGCGCGGCATTCGTTTCCGCCCTTGTCCGATAGCACGGTCAGCGCGGCGGCGGATGCACCGGCGGGAAGCGGACCGCTGAACTGCAACGCGTCGCCCGCGCTAATGGCGCATTCCGTACCGCTCGCGTCCACCACGTCCAAATCGCTGCCGGCCATGAAGACGTGGGGATTGGTATCGGTCATCATCCGCTGGATCGAGCTCGATGCAGGGTCCGGGTCCAGGTCCTGCCCGGCGGACCGCGATTCCGTATTCTCGAGCGCGATCTGCCGCTGCACCTCCAGCGCGATCTGATCCTTCACTTGCGGCGTCAACCCCTGAGCGCCATTGGGCGCGGCGGCGGCGGCGGGCGCACGGCCCGGCCCGGCCGCTTCGGCATTCGCCTGGTAGCTATCGGCCAAACTGGTCGAGATCATGTAGTCGGTCAACCAGGCGGAAGCGCTCGGGTAGACCGGGTACGGCGTGAAGTAGAAGCCGTAGTAACCATACCAGGGGGCCGCGCCAAATCCCCATGCGTAAGGGACCGGTGACAGCCACGGGTTGTACGCCCACCCGTAGAATGCTGGCGCGAAATAGTACTCCGGGGAGTACACGTCGAGGAACATGCCATGATATCCGTACCGTCTGTAAAAACGGTTATAGGCGCGGCCGTTCCTGTAGTAGGTGCGACGGCCGAACTCATGCCCGCCGTGCGAGTAGGGCCGCTGTACATAGCCGCGCCCGCCGCGCTCGGAGACGACACGCGAGTGGTCTGCCCGCTCCGAAGTAACCCGCCGGTTCCCATTCAAACCGTGGTGAATATCCATCCCTTTACCGGCCACATGCACGTCGCGCGGTTTACCTCCGGCGCGCGTCTGCATGCTCGATCCACTCCTTGTTTGCACCGTGTGCGTGCCATTCGGCGCCGGCCGTCCCGCGGCTGGAGCGCCGGCGCGGTTGGCCGAAGCGCCAGCGGTGCCGGAGCTGGCCGACTTCGTGGTAATCGGGGCGTGCGCGCCGCCCGCGGCTGCGCCATGCACTCCGTTCGCGGTCGGGCCTTTCGGGCCGTTGGCCGTCGGTCCGTGCGCGCCGCTCGCGGCCGGACCCTTGGCGCCGGCCGCCGGCTTCGCTCCGGCGGCCGGCTTGGCGGCGGCGGGCTTGGCGGCGGGCTTGGGCCCTCCTCCCGAATTCTTGCCTGCATGGGCCATGCCAGGCATCATCGCCAGCGCCACCAATCCGATCATGACGATGGCGGCAGAGCCCTTCAACGCATTTGGTGTGTTCATGATTGTCTCCCGTACCGAAACCAGATTCCGCCGCGAGTTCCCGCCGGCGGCGCATCACTGCACATCGGTCACCTTGTGGTTCACGAAGGTCACCTTGAGATTCTCGAAGACATAGATTTCCTTCGTCGGCAGCCTGACGATGCTCTTCGGTTGCCCGAAATTGGCCACCACCTGATCCGCGGTCATCCCCAGGCGGATCGTCTTCGGTTCCGCCGGCGGCGGAGGCGGCGCATCGATGGGCGGCGGCGGAGTGTCCTCGGACGACGCCGCGGCGGGAGCGGACGTGAAGGACTGCGCTCCCACTTTGGGCACGGCGCCGCCGGGCCCTGGCTGGGCGCCACCGGGCGCGGCCGGCGGCGGAGGCTCGGCCTTGAATACCTTCGCCACCTCGGCTTCCATCTCCTCGGGCGCGGGTATGGTTCCCTTGGCGACGGGGAAGATCAGCGTCGCCTTGTATCGTTCGCCCGCGTAGGCGTCGGTGAACAGCTTGAATACAACCCCGCTATCTTCCACCTCGATCGAGGTTACCCACAGCTTCTGGCCGGCCAGAAATACCTTCCTCTTCGCCTGCCCCGCCATGGACATCGCTCGCCCGCAGGTAACCGCCGCGAACTTGCCCTGGGTGATCTTTCCGTCCTTGAAGGTGTTCGGACAAACCCCTCCCGCACTCGCTCCGTTGGTGACGAGGTTGTCCAGCCGTAGCGTCAGGATCGAGCCCGCCGTCGTAATGTCGGTCTCGTCATCGGTAGTTACCGTCGGAACATACTTTGCCTCGAGGCGCTCCAGGATGGCTCCTTTCGAGTGCTCCTCGGCAACGCCGGGAGCCGCAACCGCCGCGATTAGAATCGCAGCCTGGAACGATCGTTTGATCCAATGGTTCGTTAGCATGGAATTCCTCTTTGTCCAGTGAAGTTGGGAAAAATCAGTTCTGCACCGCGATGTACAGCGTCTGTGTTCCGGCCACTCCGGCGAGCGTGAACGTCAGCGGCACGGCGTTGCTGGCCGTTACGTTCGGCACCACCACATTGAACTGGTACAAGCCGACGGCGCTGGGAGCGAGTCCGTCGTATTCAACCGTCGCTTCTGCCGATCCGAACAGAACATGGAGCGGCGCGACCAGCGTGTTGGATTGCTGCACGATTTGGCCCGCCGGAATGTTAGGCGTCACTGAGCCGAAACCGACGCCGTAGAGGGTGATGACATCCCCAGGCTTCGCGGGGCGCGAGGTCACGCCGGAGATGGCGCCGGCTGGAAGAACGAAAGTAGCGCCATCGGAGAATAGCGCCGCGACGTACTGCGTGCCGCCGACTTTGAACGAGGCCGGCGCCAGCAATCCCGGCTCCTCCGGGTTGACCGTGAGCGTAAGCGCGGCGCTGGCGCCAGCGGCCGTCTTGACGATGACCGGTTGCGCGCCCGTGCCGGCGTTCGATGGCACTTGCGCGTTCACCTGGCCCGGGCTGATGTAATCGATGAAAGCGTTCTGGCCGCCGATGGTCACCGAGGTCCCGTCCAGCGATGTCGGTGCGGTGTTGCCGGTAAAGTCGGCGCCAGTCCAGGAGCGCGAATCCGCCGCGAGTCCGGTCCCGTAGATTTCGATCCAGGACCCAGGCGCAACGGCGGTAAACCCGCCAAAGGCGCTCGCGCTGACGATGCCGCCGGAGGAGATGGCGGGCGTGGAGGGGGTGGTGGTGTTTGGGTTGCCCACAGTCAGCGTGACGGGCACAGTCATAGCGGTTGATCCATTGCTGAATACAACTTGCCCGGCATATATTCCCGAAGGCAGCGTGGCAACACTGACCCCTATTGAACAAGCCGCGGGCGTATTGTCGCCGTTTGCGCACCCGGTAAGCTGCAGCCAGTTACCCCCCGAAGCGGTCTGCACTGTGGGAGAGGAAAAATAAAAGTTAGAGCCCGTGCTGTTCAGCGTGAGACTCTGGGCCAGTGGGTTCGGCCCGCCCACCGGTGCTGTGAAGTTGAGCGCTGTCAGTTGTTGGAACGTAGAGCCGTTGCTGCTGGTAATTACCAGACTGACAGGGATTGTTACGCTGCCACTTTGGGCCGTGAACAGGATTTGCCCAAGATAGATACCGGGTGCCAGCCCTTGAGTGGATACGGAAACCGTTACACTCGAGGGGGCCGCACCGCTCGCAGCGGAGACTGTGAGCCAGTTCAGGGCTCCTACGGTACTTGTCTCGAAAGTACTTGTCGCAGCGGTCCAGTTCAGTGTGCCAGTGCCTGCGTTGGTCAATTGAATGGTTTGAGGTGCCGTAGTGCTGATACCGCTGCCACCTACGAAATTCAGACCGCCTGTAATTCCGCCGAAAAACGGCACGCCGGCGCTCTGGACGCTGAGCGTCACCGGCACAGTCATCGAGGCGGAGCCGGTGCTGAAGATCACCTGACCCGTGTAAACTCCCGCGGGCAAAGTTGCCGCGGCTATATTGATCGAACAGACTGCGGGAGTATTAAACCCGTTCGCGCACCCGGTTACCTGAAGCCAGGTGCCGCCCGAAGCCGTCTGCACCGTCGGAGAATTGACGTAAAAGCCCGATCCGGTGCTGGTCACCGTCAGAGTTTGGGAAAGAGGATTGGAACCGCCGGCTGCCATCGTAAAGCTTACGCCGGGAAGTTGCTCAAAGGTGTTCGTGCTACTGTCGTCAACGACTAAAGTTACCGGAACGGTCATATTGCCGCTGGGCGCCTGGAACAAGACCTCGCCTCCGTAGGTCCCTGCAGCCAAACCCTGGGTCGAAACGCTCACTGTGACCGTTGAGGGGGCGGTGCCGCTTCCCGGAGAAACCGTCAGCCAATTAACGGACCCGACTGTGCCGGTTCGGAATATGCTCGTCGTCGCTGTCCAGTTCAACTGGCCTGTTCCGGCATTCAAAATTTGAACGCTTTGAGGCGCGGGAGTGAAACCATTGCCGCCCACAAAACTTAACTCCCCTGTATCGCCGCCCAAAAACGGATCGCCGGCACCCTGGACGCTGAGCGTCATTGGCACAGTCATCGAGGTGGACCCGCTGTTGAAGATCACCTGACCTGCGTAAACTCCCGCGGGCAAAGTAGTCGCGGTTATATTGATCGAACAGACTGCGGGAGTATTAAACCCGTTCGCGCACCCCGTGATCTGAAGCCAGTTACCGCCCGAAGCGGTCTGCACTGTCGGAGAGTTGACGTAAAAACCCGATCCGGTGCTGGTCACCGTCAGAGTTTGGGAGAGGGGATTGGAGCCGCCGGCAGCCATAGTGAAGCTCGCACCAGGAAGCTGCTCAAAGGTGTTCGTGCTACTGTCGTCAACGACTAACGTTACCGGAACGGTCATACTGCCGCTGGGCGCCTGGAACAAGACCTCGCCTCCGTAGGTCCCTGCAGCCAAACCCTGGGTCGAAACGCTCACTGTGACCGTTGAGGGGGCGGCGCCACTTCCCGGAGAAACCGTCAGCCAGTTAACAGACCCGACTGTGCCGGTCCGGAATATGCTCGTCGTCGCTGTCCAGTTCAACTGACCGGCGCCAGCATTTGAAATTTGAATGCTCTGAGGCGTGGAAGTGAAACCATTGCCGCCCACAAAACTTAACTCCCCTATATCGCCGCCGAAAAACGGTACGCCATCACCCTGGACGCTGAGCGTCACCGGCACCGTCATCGAGGTGGACCCGTTGCTGAAGATCACCTGACCGGCGTAAACTCCCGCGGGCAAGGTAGTCGCATTTATATTGATCGTGCAGACCTCGGGAGTATTAAACCCGTTTGCGCACCCCGTTATCTGAAGCCAGTTACCGCCCGAAGCGGTCTGCACTGTCGGAGAGTTGACGTAAAAACCCGATCCGGTGCTGGCCACCGTCAGGGTTTGGGAGAGGGGATTGGAGCCGCCAGCCGCCATAGTGAAACTCGGACCAGGAAGCTGCTCAAAGGCGTTCGTGTTACTGTCGGCAACGACTAAAGTTACTGGAACTGTCATGTTGCCGCTGGGTGCCTGGAACAACACCTGGCCACTGTAGGTCCCTGCCGCCAAACCCTGGGTTGAAACGCTCACTGTGACCGTAGAAGGGGCGGTGCCGCTGGGAGCAGAAACATTGAGCCAGTTCCCCCCCGCGGCCGTACTGACTGCGGCGCTCCAGTTCAGAGCTCCGGTTCCTACATTGAGAAGCTGAATGACCTGAGGTATAGCGGTGAAACTATTTCCGGAAATGAAACTTAGCTCCCCGGCGACCCCACCGAAAAATGGGACACTGGAGCCATCAACGCTAAGCGTGACCGGAACCGCCATTGAAGTCGAGCCGGCGCTGAACGTAATCTGGCCAGCATAGACCCCGACAGGCAGCGCCGCGGCGTTCACATTGATCATACAGACCGCGGGAGTATTAAACCCGTTTGCGCATCCGCTGATCTGAAGCCAACTTCCACCCGAAGTGGTCTGGACTGTCGGGGCGTTTACATAGAAATTGCTGCCAGAGCTAATAATGCTGAAGGTTTGGGACAAAGGATTCGCGCCACCCGCACTCATCACGAAGTAGAGCGGAGCTATTTTAACGAACTGCTGATTCTGTGCTGACGCTGAACGCGCCGATAAAACGCCAACGATTCCGATGGCGAGTAAATGTGTGAGATTCAAGAACCGTGTTTTCATCATTGTTAGTCCGTCTTAGAGAATGTTTGAAAAGTCTCATGCTAGTCTGGGCCGATTTAGCATAAGACGGGTGGCGGCGACGTCGAGCAGGGTCTCGGAGGTTTGTACCCGATACGCGTAGTCCTTGCTGACTCGACGGTTGCGTTCGACCCAGGCGAAGGTGCGCTCCACAATCCAGGTGAGCCCGCGGATTTTGAAGGCGCGCTGCCGACGTTTGACAATCTGCAGCTTCCAGCCGTCTTGCCGCCATAGTGCGCGGGCGAGCTTTCGGCCGTATCCGTTTCATTCGTTTCCAAACTCCTCGGGTTCGCACCCTTGCCAATTCCGTTCACTAACGCTACGCTCATCGTCCACGCCCGACTGCCCATCAAGACCTGTCCTGTTCCGGTAAGGCGGCAAACGCGCCTAACGTGACAGGAAAACTGCGCTTCTCGCCGTACCGTCCTACGTGGCCCGCACACCTTTGTATGTCGGGCCGCGGGCGCTCATTACACGCGGTCGCAAGAAACTTCCCGTCCCGCACCATCAGTTGGTAACCACAACCCGCCCGAGCCGGTCGCCTCGATAGCTTAGGATGTCGTAGTCGAGGATGCGGACGTCGATCCGCAAGCGGGAATCGCCCGCAGACGGCGGCGCATCCAGAACCCGCAGATGGAGAACGAGTCGAACGCCGCGGCCGCCCCCATTCTTCCGCAGCACCTCCGCCGCATCGGGCGGGTCCAGCTTCCAGCTCTGCGCAAGTCCGCCATTGGTCAGGACCAGCTCGACGTTTCGTCCGTACGCTGTAAAGGGAATGGAGGTTCCGGTCCCCAGGTCGAAGTCATACTCTTTGTACTTCTCGTCATACTGGCCGAACGAATTATTCAGATTGACCTGGAGGAACTTCACACCCTTGACCGCGTCCAGCTTTGCCTTCAGTTGAGCTTCGATCTTGGCATGGGCTTCGGCGCGGCCGAATTCCTTCGAAGCAGTCGAGAGATCCGCGATCTCGGAGAGCGACGGATCTTCGCCGGAGAGCCCGTAGTAGAGGAACACCACGTCCTCCGCGTCCGGCGAGACCAATTGCTTTCCGCCGCCGCTGTCCGTGCTGGATGCCTCGCCGCCCGGCGGAGCGGAAGTTGGCGAGCCTTGGGATGCGGCTGTTGCGGCGCTGCCGGAAGTGCCCCCAGCGTTGCTTGTGGCTGATGGGGCGTCCGTAGCTGCGTGCTTGCACCCGCAGCAGAGAATCGCGGCGGCCAGCGCCGTCCCCAATAGTATGCGAATCGATGGTTGTCTCATGTGTCTGTCCGATCAACGGCTAGAACTTGACAGGGGCGGAAGACTGCTTAGCGCGGTCCACGGCCTGTTGTGCCAGCTCCGCCTTGAACTTCGCAAGGAGAGCCTCGGACTGGTTGAGGAAGCGATACAAGGCGCTTTCGTCGTATAAGACGACTCCGAATGAGTTAGTGAGCTGGTTATTGTCACTAGTGGCGTCAACGCCAGCGTCGAGGGCAACCCTGTCGGCCTCGTAGGTCATGGACGGAAGACTGTTGGCGCCGAGCACGTACGGGCGGGAATACTGGCCATGCCATTCGCGTTCCGCGGCGGTATTGGACATCAGCCTCATGCGCTGGTCGTATCTCCAATAGCGTAGTACCGCTGTGCCGCCTCTTTTTCTTGCATCCTGGGAAGTTGTAACGTCCTTCGGATACTTGCGATCAACGCTATCCATGATCGAGGAGACAGTCCGCGGCGTCTTGAACTGTTCTTGCAATGAAACTGCAATGACACGATGGTTACCCGGATCCAGCGAGAAACAGACGGAGATCATTTCCGGATCGTCTCCAGGGAGTTCTATGGAGTCTCCGTCGTGCCCCGCGAACCCGCCAATGGGCCCTCCGGGCGCATAGAAGCCCGTGCTTTCGTTCGCATAGACTTTGGTTCCCTTGGCCGCCATGATGCCCACGAACTGCCGGAAAGGAGCTCTTCCGGTCTGCTCGGATTCGGGCTCGCCCTCTCCATAGTTAGCCGGCCTGTTTGTATCTGTGTGGTACCGCTTACTGAAGTAAAGGCCGGGGTCGAACGCCCGCAGCGCGGCGACCACCTGTTCCGGAGTCATGCCGAGCCGCACGCCGGCCACGTCGAGCGCGGCAACGTCAGTCCCGTCATAGGGGGACGGCTGACCGGCGGAGGTTGTGGCTTCGAAGGGGGTTATCGCGATCTCTCCCGGAGACGTGCGCGGCACTTTGCTGGCGGCGGCATCGGCTCCGGTTCCGGTTCGGTACCTTTCGGCTAGGGCGGGTTTGCGACTCTTGCACCCAACCGCCGCGACCGTAACCGCGGCAAGGACCGCAAGGATGAATACTCGATACGACGAAACGTACACGCTGTCTCCTTTGATATCTGCGTTAGACAAAACGAAAGTGGTGCAGCAACGATTGCGGCCGCTACAACGTCGTCGATTTCGATTTCGTGATGAATGGTCCCGACTGCTCATTTCCTGAGCATGGTCGAATTCGCCCCACGCGTTCCGTCGGCGGCGGCACAACTGTTTATGCGCTTCCGCCGGGGCTCATTACAGGCGGCGTCAAGAAAAATCGCTTCTCGCGCTATTGGCTGCTCCACATAGCTATCAAATATGGGATATTTGGGTGTGAAATAGCCGTTTGGCTGCTGATTTTGGGGGACTGGTCCTTATTGCCCGCCCCTGAAGCCTGTACGGCCGCCAGCCTTCGTGGCAGTGCATAATCTTCGAGCCCCGGCGGGTGTTTACGCGACGGCGGACCTGCGGGAGATGCAGACCCGCGGCAGCGATTTGTTCTGACCGCTACCCACGATACTCCTCGAGCACAAATTCCGGACTGGCCTTGAGCGCCAGATATTTCTTCGCGCCGGCTCCAGCGAGGAAGAGCATTGCCACGGTGGAAAGGTAGAAGCCGAATCCCATCTCGAACTCCAATTCCTTGTAATACTGTGCAACCTGGGCAGCGGCGGCAGCCTCAGCGGCGGCGACCTGTGCCGGAGTATAGCCAGTCATTGACATGGGCGAATGAAACATTTCCTCCGCGGCCCCAATCACCCGGTAGCATTGGACCGCAAGAAAGAGGGTGAACAGAAGCGGAAGCACAGCGCCCAGATGAGCGCGTTTGTCCTTCCAGATCAGAGGAAGCAGCGGGCCGGCCAGGCAGATAACGGCGAGGACGCCATAGATGCCCGTGCTGTATTCTCTGGAGGATCGGGCGATAGCCGCTAAGGGATTGTCCATCGCGTCCGTGGCTGCCCTAATGTATCCGACGCCCTGCCAGAAGGTTGGATGAATCTTGATTCCCATGCCGAAGAAGGGAATATTCAGCGAGAAATAGTCGAGGAAAAACCATCCGGCGAAAAGCAGCGCGGTAGCAATCAGGACTGGCTTTCCGACCTTGGCGACTGCCGTGGCCGCCAGCGCCTTGCTCTTCTCCTGAGCGATTCTTTGCGCCCGCATCAGCTCCTCCCTGGCAAGATCGGAGTCGGAAACAGGCCGGATGGATAGGACAGCGCCGCTTTCGTCGAGTTCCACATCGACTGTCTGGTTGGGCGCGGGAGCCACCGACACGGAACGCCAGACGCCATCGATCTGAAACGCCTTCTGTTGGCCGTTGACAAACAGCAGCCCCGGAGTAGCATCCGGAACCTTGAGCACTTTACCACGGAGAGTCGACACGTTGTTTTCCCTTTCGAGTTCAATTGCGGGAAGGCCTGGAACTCCGTTGGAGGCGGCGGTTCCGGCAGTCTCACCCTGCTAATGTCGCGGACAGCCGGGGCATTACAAGATTTCTCCGCGGCAGTCCGTGCGCGCGACCCGAAGCCAATTATTTTTGCGGATTTCTTCCTTTCCCTCGCTGAAGGGGGTGGAAGGGAGGACAGCGCAATGCTCGACATCATCATCGCGATCGTCATCGCTATCATCGGCGGCGACGTACCCATCGGCGGCTAAATGCCGCGTGGCGGAGAGCGGGGCAACGGGACGCCGCATGGCCGTTGCCCCGTACGTTCGTTACAATGGCGAGTTCCGGTGACGGATCGATCCGGCCGCGTCGCCTTCCCGGCTTCTCCGTACATCCATCGAGCATGCCTATTCGAAAGCTCGCCCTCGCGTTTTGCGGGTTGGCGCGGTTGTTCGCCGCGGATTGCCAGGTGCTACAGGCCGGGCACACGCTTCAGGCGATGCTGGGGCGCGGCCCCAAGGTCTGCATCGAATTTCGGGTGCAACCGGAACAACCCGTCCGGCTGGCGGTGGATCAGCCGGTAGACCTGGAACTTCGCTTGATCCAGGGCGGCGCTCCGGCGATCGTGGACGGCTTCGAATTCGGCGTGGAAACCAGGACTCTGCTTGCGCCTGGAACCTACCGGGTGGAGTTGCGAACGCTCGCCCCTCCCGCCGCTCCGATTCCAGTAAAGGTGTCGCTACAGCCGGTTTCGGCGCAGTTGGCCGCGGAATGGGCCGAAGCCGAAGACCGGGCGACCGAAGCCAAGCGCTCGGGGAAGGCGGAAGACCTGGCCGCGTCGCTGGCGAATTGGGAGAGGCTCAAGGAGCCCGCCGCGATCGGGCGAGCGCATCTGCTGCTTGGAGATGTGCACCGCGCTCGGGCGATGTTTGTCGAGGCGCGGGCGGACTATGAAGCAGGGCTGGCTGTTTGCCGGACGATTCGCGATGTCCGTTGCGCCGGAGAAGCGGCGAATAACAGTGGCCTGGCATCCGAGCAGCTCGGCGATTTCGACCAGGCATTGACGCGGCTGACCGAAGCCGCCACCGCCTTTGGGTCGTTCACCGACCGCGAACCCGTGGGGTTGGCCATGAATAATCTGGGTACGCTCTTCTGGCGGACGGGAGATTATCAGAAAGCGATTGCGTATTTCTCGCGGGTTTCCAGCCTCTATGGGAACCGGATTTCGATGACCGGAGCCCGAGCGGTCCACAACCTCGGGCTGTGTTACCAGTCATTGGCGGAGTACGACCAGGCGCGCGTGTGTCTCGGCCGTGCGCGGGCGCAGTTTCTGCAAGGGCAAGACAGGCGGGATGCGCTGCGGGCCAACGTCAACCTGGGCCGCAACTATCTCCTGGAGGGCCGGACAGAGGCGGCGCGCAAGCTGCTGGACGAGGCGCTGTCCGAGGCCGGGCCGGGAGACCGGAGTTTGCACGCCGATATACAGGGGTTGCTGGGGCAGACGATGCTTGCCGCCGGACAGGCGGAGGATGCGAGCCAGTTGCTGAGGGAGGCGCTGGAGAGTCACCGGGCGATCGGCGACCGCCGGATGCAGGCTGTCGACCTACACCACCTCGGTTTATGCGCCGCCAAACAAGGCGAGGTTGCTTCCGCCCGGGAATACCTAAACGAAGCGCTAGCCATCCGGCGCGCCTGCGGCCTGCGAGACACAATGACCGATACCTTAGCCGCGCTGGCCGCCGTGGAGCGCGCTGCCGGCGACGCAGCCGCAGCGCGGAAGCTTGCAGAGCAGGCGCTGACGGTGCTGGAATCGGTGCGGATTCAGGTGCCGGGAGCGGAGCTTCGTGCCGCTTTCTACGCACGCAAGCGCCGGTTGTTCGACCTGCTGGTCGATCTCGCCGCCGCACCCGAATCGCCCGATTCGCCTGTCAATGGCTTTCTCGCCGCCGAGAAAGTGCGCGGGCGCGCGCTGCTCGACGTATTGACCGAGGGCCGGCTCACCGGGAGCGTACCCCAGGAATTGCTCGACCAGCGCAAACAAATCCAGCGACAGATCGACCTTCTCTCCGTTCGGGCGGCGGCGTCCGCGGAGAGCCTCGCCGGTCTGCAACACCAGGTGGAACTTCTCACCGGTCGGGACGAAGCGATTGGAGCCGAGATCCGCCAAGCCGCCGGCGGCAGCCAGATGAGTTCGCCCGTTCAATCCTTCGAGGAGCTTCGCGGATACCTGCCACCGGACGGAGCGTTGATCGAGTTTCACCTGGGCGAAGAACGGAGCTACGTATGGCTCGTGGACTCCGCCGGTATCCGGGTGTTCCCACTTCCGCCGCGAGCGGAGGTGGAGGTACAGGCGGCGCCGGTAGTCAGATTGTTCGGCGCCATTCTCGACCGGCGTCGTTTTCCGGAAAAGCAGCGGCAATTCGAAGGTGCCATGCGGCGCCTTTCGACGACGCTGCTCGGACCGTTTCGAGGAACCCTGCTTCCGTCGCGGCTGATCTTGGTGCCCGACGGCATTCTCGGGCAAATCCCCTTCGCGGCGCTGGAATTATCGGGGTACCGCCTGGGACTGGTACATGACCTGGTGCAGATCTCGTCGGCATCTTATCTGGCGGTCGGAAGGATGCCACGGAGATTGGAGGAGTTTCCGCGCACCATCCTGGCCCTGGCAGATCCGGTGTTCTCCGCCGACGATCCACGAGCTTCCGGCAAAGCGGCTGCGGGGACCGGCCTGCAGTTGGCAAGGTTGCCGTTCAGCGGCGAACTGGAAATCGTATCCTCGCTCGTACCAGCCGCCCGGCGGCGCATCTTGACCGGGTTCGATGCGAATCTCGAAACTCTCCGAAGAGCAAAGCCCGGGGAGTTCGCGATCCTGCATTTTTCCACTCATGCCGAAATCGATGACCGGATTCCGGAGATGTCCCGCATCTTGCTCTCCATGGTGTCAGCCTCGGGACAGGCGGTGGATGGGGTGCTGCGCCCGTACCAGTTCTCGCAACTCTCGCTCAATGGGTCGACTGTGGTGCTGTCGGCATGCAAGACGGCGGCGGGTAAGCAAGTGATTGGAGAGGGACTCGCGGGATTCAGCGCCAGCCTGTTCCAGGCGGGGGCGGCGCAGTTGGTACTGACTCTGTCCGAGGTGGATGCCGAAGCTTCTGCCGAGTTTTTCCGGCAGGCCTATGACCACTTGCTGGGCAGTCGACCGGTTCCGGTCGAGCGCGCGGTCACGCTGGCGCGTCGGTCGCTGGCAAGCTCGAAACGTTGGTCCGACCCCTGTTACTGGGCATCTTATCTGGTGATGGGGCGTCTGGCCGAACCAGCGGACCCTATCCGCCCGGCGCTATAATCTCTCTTCATGCCGACGTGTCGCTCCATGCCGCCCGCCTCCTGGAGCGAGGCCCGGTTGAAGTTGGTCCACTTCTTCTCTCGCGGTCGCGGGCTTCACAATGCCGAGGATCTCGCGCACGACACCCTCGCGGCGCTGTGGTCCCGCGACGATTATGAATTTCGAAGCGAATCCGAATTTGGCTTGGTCTGTTACGGCTTCGCGAAACGCGTCTTGCAGGCTTCTTTTCGCCGGGAATGCCGCAATGGATGTGAAGAGCTGACGGACTCCGCTGGCCCAGTTCAGGTCAACGCTTTTGGCCTGAATCGCGCCGAGATGGCGATCTATCTGGACGAGGTGCTGACACTGGGGAATTCGCAATTGCGTGAGCGTGAGTGGAAGATGATTCAAAGCGGGGTCCTTGACGACGGGGAAACTCTGGCCAGGAAATTTGCGCTTGGAACGGCGAATAATGCCCGCGTGCACCTTTCTCGCGCCCGAAAAAAACTGGCCCTGCTCGCCAGATGGGACAAGAAGTAGGTGTAATGGACGATGCCCAGACGGCATAAAGAGTGTGTGAAGGCATATCTGCTCGGTTTCCTGGATGAAATCGAAGCGGCGCAGATCGAAGCGAAATACTTCGCCGACAGCGCGTACTTCCAATGGGTGCAGGACGTCGAGACGGAGCTCATCGGCGACTATCTTGCCGGGCGGCTGAAGCCGGAGGACCGGGGCCGGTTCGAGAGCCGGTATCTGACCGTACCGGAAATGCGCAAGCGCCTGGAGGAGGTTCGGAGCGCCACTCCACTGGCGGCGCGCCAGGTATTTCGCATTCGCTGGTATGCCGCTGTGGCAGGTGCGGCGCTGGTAATTTGCGTGCCCTCGGCGTGGCTGTACTGGGAAGGGCACGGCACCGGAACGTCGCGCATCCCGCATCCTGCACCGCCGCGTCCACCGCTGATACTGGCGGTCAGCCTGTCGCCGGGGGTAAGCAAGGGCGTCTCGGGCGGCGTGGAGTTCGCGCAACCAGCCAGCGGCCGGATACGGCTCTCTCTGGAGCTTCCCGGGCAGAAATCGCAGGTAGACTGCCGGGTTGATGTAGCTCGCGTCACTCCTGGCGGTGAGCGCGAAAGTGCGTGGACGAAATCGGGAGTTGTATCAAAGGCGGCTGGGACCGGCCAGGATGTGGAAATCGAGTTGGAAGCGACGGTGCTCCGCCCCGGCGATTATGTTGCGACGGCAAGCGATCTGCAAGGCGCGACCTTGGAAACCTATCTTTTCCGCGTGGCGCCGCCGCACTGATGGCGAATGAGGTTCCCTGTGCTCCATCGAAACGCCAAGACCAGGTGCTACCGAACTATGCTCGGTACACTCCTTGTGGCGTGCGTGGGTTCCGCGCAGACCCGGCTGGAAGTGCGCCATCCGGTGGAGCGCGAAATGCGGGCCGCGGGCGAAGACACCTATACGGTGCACCTCGAAGCCGGCGAGTATGCTCACGTCGTCGTCGAGAAGATTGGGATCGACGTGGTGGTCTCGATCCTGGGGACGGACGGCGGAAAGTTGGCGGATATCGATTCGCCCAACGACGATTTTGGCCCGGAAAGTCTCTCATGGATCGCCGGCGCGAGTGGCGATTACTCGGTACGAGCCGCCGCCAGCGACGATCCGTCCGCCGTGAAACCGCGCTATCGCATCGAATTGACAGCGATCCGGACTCCATCCGCGACCGACCGGCAGCGGATCCAGGCGGAAGCGGGCTTTCGCTCTGTTGCCAATTCCCATCAGGATTTTTCGGCGATTCCCCAGTACCGGAACCTGGCGGAGACTTGGCGGGGCTTGAACGACGGTTACCAGGAGGCTTGGTGCTACGTCGAGATTGCCTACATCCGCGAAGCGGCGAACCAACGGAGGATGGCGCTGGCCGACGCCCGCCGTGCCCTCGCTCTTTTCGGTGCGGTGAAAGACCTCGCGGCGGAAGGTGGGCTGCTTAATTACATTGGCACGCTGTACTTCGGACTGTTGGAGTACCGCGAAGCGGTGCCCTACTACGAACGCGCGCTGCCGCTGTTACGGTTGGCGGGCGATCGGTACACAGAGGCCGCTGCCCTCACGAACGCCGCGCAGGTGTATACCAAGTACGGGCCGGTCGATAAGGCGCTCGATTATCTGCGCGATTCGTTGACGCTCCGTCTCGCCTTGCACGATTCGGACGGTGAAGCGATCACCAGGACCACTCTGGGTGGCCTATATCGTGACCAGGGCGACAACCGCCGTGCGATGGAGGAGTTGACCGGCGCCTTGAAAGCCGTTCGAGATCCCGGACGAAGGGCAATTGCGCTCACCGAGTTGGCTTTCCTTCATGGCCAAATGGCGAACCTCGATGACGCGCTTCGGTGCCTCCGGGAGGCATCGGCGATCTACCAGGCAAGTGGGGATACGGACGGCGAGATCGCGACTCGTCACAACATCGCGCGAGTGTACTACGATCTGGGAGCGTACCGGGAAGCGCTGGAGAATTCCCGTGAGGTGCTCAAGCAACTCGGCAACGATCCACGTTCCGCCACCATACTCTCGTTAATCGGCTTGGAGCGCTCGGCGCTGGCCGACCAAAAAGGGGCGCTTCTCAGCTTCGACGATGGCTTAGCGCGGGTGTTGAAAGACGATCCAGTCACCAAGTCGACCCTGCTCAATGGCAAAGGAATCGCGTACGTTCGAATGGGGCAGATTGGGAAGGCGCTTGCCTGTTTTCAGCAAGCGTTCGCGCTCGCCCGCGGGATGGACTGGCGCGTCATGGAAGGCGTCGTGCTCCTGAATATCGGAGCCGCTTATTCGCGGAGCGGCGATTCGGCTCAGGCAATGAGCTACCTGGAGCGGGCGTTGGTCGTCGAACAGGCCGTCGGGGACCGCGACGGCGAAGCCCGCACGCTGCATCAATTGGGCTCGTTGTTTAGCAAGCAGCATTCCATGGAGGCCGCGATCTGGTTGGACAAGCAGGCCGTCAACACCGTGCAAGGCATGCGCCGCGACAACCGGAGCCTGCCCGCCAAACTGAAAAGCGACTTCCAACAATCGGTCGAATCCTATTACCGCGATCTGGCCGCGCTGCTGCTGGAACAGAAGCGCTTCACAGAAGCCGAAGAGGTTCTGGATCTTCTCAAGGACGAGGAAGCTGCTGGCTTTCTTCAACGTGACGCGGTCGCCGACCAGTTACAGTCGGCGACCCTGTTGAAGCCGGAGCGGGAGTCACTGACCCGGTACACGCAGATTAGCAGCGACCTTCTGCGGTTGGGCCGTGAGCGGGAGGAACTACGGGCGAGATCGACCGGCGGCGAGGCCAGCCCCGAGGAGCAGCGGCGCGCGGCGCGCATTGACAGCGACATCGCGGCAGCTAACGCCACCCTGCTCCGCTTTTTCGACGAACTCCGCAAGCGGCTCGATACCGGATCCCGCACCGCTCAAGGCATCGAAGACTTGCGCGACGCAGCGGGGTTGCAGTCTTATCTCAGCCACGCTGGCGACGATGTGGCCATCATTTACACTGTCGAGACCGAAGACAAGTACATCGCACTTCTGCTCACCGGCGCGGTTCGCAAAGCATACGTCAGCCCTATCCCGGAGAAGGAGCTTGACGCATTGATCTTCAAGTTCCGCGAGGCACTGCTTAACCCTTCGAGCGACCCGAAAGCGCTGGCGCAAGAACTGTACCGCATTGTCTTTCCCGAGAACCTGCGCCAGGACCTGGACGCTGGTGGGATCCAGACGCTTCTGTGGTCGGTGGATAACACGCTCCGGTACGTCCCGATAGCCGCATTGCACGATGGCCGGGATTACCTGGTTAAGCGATTCCGCAACTCCATCATCACGCCGGCCAGTCGCGATCGGTTGGCGGAAACCTCGGACGAGACGTGGCGTGGAATCGGATTTGGAGCGGCGGATGGATTCGCCGGATACCCGCCGTTGCCGTCCGTCCCAGGCGAATTGCAGCGCATCTTCAGAGGAAGCGATTCCCGGCCGGCGCCTGTCCCTGGCGTCGTCCATTTGAACGGGGAGTTCACGCGGGCGGAGTTTCTGAACCTGGGAAACGTCCGGGCCGAGGATAAGCGCGTGGTTCACATCGCCAGCCACTTCGATGCCGCCAAGGGTGCGGAGCGGAGTTCGAAGCTCTTGCTGGGAACCGGTGGCAGCATCGATCTCCGCGAAATCGACGCCTGGCCGGGGCTGTTCCGCGATGTTGAACTGCTGACGCTCTCGGCGTGCCGCACCGCTTATACGAACCACGGCGAGGACGGCCGCGAAATCGACAGTTTCGGAATTGTCGCGCAAAGGCAAGGAGCGAAAGCTGTGATCGCGAGCCTCTGGAGCGTCGATGATGCCTCGACTGGTTACTTGATGGAGGCCATGTACCGCATCCGCCAGGAGCAGCCTTCACTCGGCAAGAGCGAGGCATTAAGGCGCAGTCAGGAGCAGTTAGCCAGTGGTGCGGCAGGACACCGCGAATGGACGCATCCTTATTATTGGGCGCCGTTCATTCTGATTGGCAACTGGAGATAGAATGTGCCCACCTCCTCGCGGCTCCGGCGCCTTTCGTGGTACCCCAGTCTACAGTCCTCAACTTCGTGGGATCGTGCGAAGTCTTTGGCCGTTTGAAAGAGTTCCTTTTGTGGCCGAATTTACTCGCGCATCGTCGTGGCGTTGAACTGATCGGGAGATTGATAAAACATTATACGGATCAGATGGGTCGTCTGAGTGATGAGATAAATACAGGCGTATTGTCAACTCGCTTCAAAACACGCCGGACCTTATACCAACAAATGACATACCAGCAGCTAAGCCGAAGATTCACCGGCCATCCCGCTCCCGGAGGGTGAGGCCAAAAGCGTACCGAGTTCTAAGAAGTTCTTATTCCGCGGTGCAGCTTATGGGTTCTCTCGCGCGCTTGCAAAGGAATCTATCAGCCGATAGCGAAAAGAAGGGGTTCTGTTGCAAATGGGCGAGCAGAGTTGGCGACGAGCGAAGAAGATCGTCCGGTCTTTCGACGGAACCCTGATAACCAAGGCGGCATGGGGGCGCTATCGGCATTGGGTGGCGTATAGTCCGCATCTCCGGTTCCCACCGAACTTTGCCCCGCGTGAGAACTGGCCACAATACCGTTTCGCCTACCACGACAAAGAAGAACTGGCGCCGGTCGGCTCTGTGGGGGCTCTAACCAAAGGCTTAAAGGCTTGTGCTGGGAAGATCTGGGAACCCCCTCGCTGCGTTTCCGCCTCATCCGCCATCCTGCCAGGCGCTTCCCGCCGTCCCGTTATTCCAGAGGGCTGGCGGCTTTCAGTTCCCCCATCGCCGAGAGGCTCCCAGAAGCCGCCTCCGTCTGGGTTGGGCCCGTAATAGACTTTACCCTCGGCCTTGCCGTTTATGAGTCTCCGTACAGCAACATACGGCTTGTCGCCACCGCCGGCACCTATTACGTAAAAGCGATCTCCCTTCTCGAAATGCTGGAGGGAATTGCCCCCACGGTATAATTGGGACGTGCCCCACAGGAAGCCGGGGAGTCGTGCTACAACTGGGCCAGCCGCTCTAACCGCGGGAGCCTTGCCGATATGCCTCCCATCTATTCCGCCAAAAATCCGATTGATTCTATAAAAGGTCATGACGATCATTCTGTGAAAGGTAGTGATAATCGGGTTCTGCTGGCCAGGATGCACACGACTCGTTGCAGAGAAAACCGCTATAACCAAGACAGCGGCACATGCGGTACGGAGAAGGGGAAACGGGCGTCGAGGAGGCCGCTGTGACTGCGAGACCTCATCAGCCCCTCGGGCCACTCGCGTCTTTGCGCCTCCGGCTCCCCCGAATCGCGTTCCCTCCAGCGGCTCTTTTGTCTCTCGTCTGCTTCGCGCGTCTTCGGCTTTCTTGGCCCGAACCTCCAGTGCCTCAATCGGCATGCGAATTAAGTTTCTGATCAAGAACATTGGCAATGTGAGAACGCCGGCAACCAGTGTTCCAACGAAACATCCAGCCAAAACGCCAAAGCCAGTGATATCACCACCAAGCCTAGCGTCTTCCATGGTGAAGTGGTAGCAAGTAATTACGAAGGATAGAAATAATAGGAACAAAACAAAACTATCCATCGGCCGGTGTCGCGGGTGCGGGTCTTTACAGTTTGGACACGGGATGGGAACCGTGACGAACCAGCTATTAGCCGTATATACTGTCTCACCTGTTCTCACGATGGTGCCGACCCCTGTAAGGTGTGTACCGCCATAGGTTTCCGTAGAACGCGAAACCGCTATTCTAGTGCGGCACGTTCGACAGAGAAATGACCTTTCGTTTTCCCGTCGCGCAGAATATCCGCAGCCACCGCAGTCGTATGCGTATTCTGAGTTTTTGCGACCACATTTCGGGCACGTAACCAATACTGGTGGCATTTTAGTCAGTCTCCAGCGTTATCGTCGTTGCGCTACGACCCGCAACAGTCGGACACGGAATTAGCAGGCCGACTCCGACTCCCTCGAATTGTAGCACCAGAAGGGAATTCTTCGAGCAGGTCGGAGAGTGTAGTGTCAGCCGGATTCTCAGGGCGCCGCTTACCACCGGGCTCCACGCTGCGCCAGTGTCCAGAAACACTTCTCGCCCACACCAAGAACGCAGATGGAGTGTGCGCCGGCCTCGGCCATGTGAGCGGGGCTCGACCACCCGGCTGAACAATACCCTCTAAATCGACACACTGTATGATCGCATTCAGCGAGAGCTCGCGGCGGCGAATAAGCTCAGCATACAGTCAGCATATCTCAGTCTTAAGATTAACCGACCGTATTACCTATCTTATTCCGCTTCTCAAACCCAACATTCAGGGTCGCTGGAAGCATGGTGTCTGGCGCTTAAGGCGGGGCAAGGCGCTGCTCTCGGCCGCCGGTCGCCTGGCCGCAGACTGACATCGAGGCGCGGCGTTTCTCCAGCCTGGTGAAAAGCCTTCCGCCAGATCTGGCCTTCGTTCGACGCGCTTGTCCCCGAACCGCAGGAAAATCGGGAGTGACTTCCCTCACCCATGTGGGAGGCGTGGACCTTATTTGGACCTTATGCCGAGGACCTAGAGGGACCGTAAGGGAACGGTCCAACACGCAAAATCAGCAATTTAGCACGACGAGGAACGCCGCAGAACGCTCCAAATCAGCTTGAGGTGCTAGCGGACGGGCTAGCGGCGCCGAAGCACCGAAACACCTCGGGTATTTAACGGTTGCCACTCCTCGTCGGACGGCGGATGATTTGTCGGGAAACCCAAGGCGCTCCAATGTTCATGAGGGGACTGCACCCCACGCCGACGATCATGCGGATTCCTCTTTGGATGCCGTTCCCAATTCATTCTCCAGTTCCTCGATGGTGGGCAGACTTCCCTGCAATTTTTCGGGCAGGCTTTCGGCCAGCCGGTATTCGGATATGCCGATGGGCTTGTTGATGTCCCGGAGCGCGTATTCGGCAACGAACCGTTCCCTGGTTTTGCAAAGGATGATGCCGATGCTGGGCTGGTCGTCCGGATGGCGCAACAGGTCGTTGACGGCCGACAGATAGAAGTTCATCTTGCCGGCGAACTCCGGTTCGAACGCTTTCATTTTCAGATCGACGACTACGTATGCGCGGAGCTTCAGGTGATAGAAGAGTAGATCGATGTAGAATTCCTCGTTGCCAACGGTAAGCCGGTACTGGCTTCCCACAAACGCGAACCCGACGCCCAGTTCGAGGAGGAATTGGCGGAGGTGATCGAGCAACCCGCGCTCAAGATCACGCTCGTGGGCATCATCGCCGAGCATGAGAAAATCGAAGTTGTAGGGATCTTTGGTGATGTCTTGCGCCAAGTCGGATTGTAGAAGGGGAAGCGTGCGGTCGAAGTTCGCAACGGCCTTCCCCTGCCGATGCCGACGCCCTGCTTCGATCTGGTGAACGAGCACGTTGCGGCTCCATCCATGCTGAATGGTCGCCTTGGCGTACCAAATCCGATCCTCTGCGGCCGCGAGCTTTTCGAGAATGGCGAGGTTGTGGTACCAGGTGATTTGTGCAAGCACCGCTTGCACAAATGCCTCGTCCGGCCACGCTTCGGCGAACGCCCGCATGTATTTCAGGTTGCGCGGCGAAAATCCCTTGATATCGGGGAAGGCTCGCTTGAGGTCGACCGCCAGGCGGTCGATCACTTTGGCTCCCCAGCTTTCCCGTTCCTGCCGGTCGAGGATATCGCGGCCGATCTGCCAGTACAGCAGGACCAGTTCCCGGTTGACTGCCAGCGATGCATGGAGCTGCGCGGTCTGAATCCGGCTCTTGAGGTCGGCGAGAAATTGGGCGTAGCTGTCGGGAGCGAGAGGTTCCGTCATCGGGCTCGGCTCCCTTCCATTGTCGTCTACATCTCCACCCGTTCAAGAGGGCGTTCTCGCCAACCCTGGAGCCGGAAACAGCTCGGCCACTTGCCGCCCCGGCCCGGACGATCTCACTTTGCCCATTTCTTTGCCCACACTGTCCAAAACTAGGTAGTAATCCCTCATACTGCCGCTCGGCCCCAACGGTCACGACGCACCAAAGAGGATCACGCTAAGCACTGCAAAAACAGCAACATATCGCAGTCGATCACTCAGCGTAGCAACCGGTCGTCGAGCGCCTGAAAGCAGAATTCCGGGGCTGTTAACCGAAGGGTTGTAGGTTCGAGTTGCGCCTATCACCCTCGCAGCCGTTCGAGTGTCGGGCGAAGCCGCTTCAGGCCCCATCCGCAGCATGCGCGGCCCTCGCCCGGCTCGCGACGGCTTCAGCCGCGGCGTGGCGCTTTTGGGGAGCGGGCATTTTCAGCAGGGCGATGGCGGTTAGCGCGGAGGCGAGGGCCAGGGCGGCGCTGCCGTAAAAGGCGTAGTCCCACGTGCCGGTTCTCTCGAAGAGGCCGGCCGCCAGGCCGCCGGCCAGAATCGACGCCACGCCTTTGGTGCTGTAAAGAATGCTGTAATTGGCGGCGGCGTGGCGGGCGCCGAACATGTCGGCCAGCACGGCGGGAAACAGAACGTACAACTCGCCCCAGGTGAAGAAGACCAGCGCCACGGCCGGCACGAACCAACGCGCGCCCCAACGACCGACGGTGGCTACGCTCATCAGAAAAACGGCCTGCAGAAGGAAGGCGCCGAACATGGTGCGCTCGCGGCCAAGGTGGTCGGAAACCCAACCCCAGAAGACGCGGCCGCCGCCGTTGGCCAGAGGATTCAGCGAAAGCGCGATGGCGAGTCCGGTGGCGCCAACGCCGTAGCTGGCGGCTACCGGGGCGACTTGCGCGGTGGCCATCAGGCCGCCAATGCCCATCATCAGCATCATGAAATACAGGACGTAAAACTGCGGCGTGCGGAGCATCTCCCAGCCGGTGAATTCCTCCAAGTGACGCCGCACGCGCGGCCTGGCGGGCGGCGCCGCGAATACCGCTCCCTTCGGCGGATTTTGCAGGCAGGCGCACGCCATCAGAATCAGGAGGCCTTGCGCCATTCCGGTTTCCAGAAGCGTGGCCCGGTAACCGGCGGTACGGATTAAGTGGGCGAAGACGGGATTGAAGAGCGCCGCGCCGGAGCCGTAGCCGGCCACGATCAGCCCCACCGCCAAACCGCGTTTGTCCGGGAACCATTTCAAGGCGATGGCCAGGGAGCCGCAGTAGGCGAAGGCGACGCCGAAGCCGGCCATGGAATAGAAGGCGTAGAACGTGGTGAGACTGTGGGCGAAACCCATGGCGGCCCAGCCGGCGCCGCACAGCCAGCCGGCAACGCCGATGAAGACGCGCGGTCCCAGCCGGTCGATCAGCCAGCCGGAAAGCGGCATCGCCCAGGTGCCCAGGGCAATGAAGAAGGTGAAGCCCCACTGCACTTCGGCGAGCGTCCAGCCGGTGGCGGCGACGATCGGTTTGACAAACAGAGTCCAGCTATATTGCAGGTTGCCGATCAGGATCATCACGATCATGGCCGCGCCCAGGCGGATCCAACGATTCATACTGTCGTACTCCTTGGCGCGCGCGCCGCCTCCAGAAGCCTGGCGCAGGCGTACACCGTGCGCGTGTGCGGCATGGCGATCCCGAGCCGCTCCCCCAATTCGGCGACCGCGCCCACCACGGCTTCGAGCTCCAGCGGGCGGCCCGCCTCCAGATCCTGCAGCATGGAGGTTTTGTGCTCGCCCACCTTTTCGGCTCCGGCTATCCTCTGTTCGATCGAAATCGGAATCTCCACTCCCAAGCTTGTCGCGACCGCTTCTACTTCGGCCATGATACACCGAACGATGTCGCGCACGCCGGCGTCGCGGGCCATGCCGGCCAGGGTGGCGCGGGTCAGGGCGCTGATGGGGTTGAAGGCCACGTTGCCCAGCAGCTTCACCCAGATTTCGTGGCGGATGCGGGTGGTCACCGGGCAGCGCAAGCCGGCCCGGATGAGAGCCTCGGCGATGGCCCGGCAGCGGGGCGAACGGCTGCCATCCGGCTCGCCCAGCGAAATTCGGTTGCCTTCATCGTGGCGGATGACGCCGGGCGCCACGATCTGGGTCGCGAAATAGACGATGGAGCCGACCACGCGCGCCGGATCGATGGCGGCGGCGATGACGCCTCCGGGATCGACGCGCTCCAAGTGAAGCCCCGGAAGCCGGCTCTCGTCCACCAGGAAATACCACCAGGGGATGCCATTCTGCGTGCTCACCACGGTGGTGTCGGCGCCGATGAGAGGCGCGAGGCGCGGCACGAGCTGGGTGAGGGAATGCGCTTTGACACCTAGAACGACGACGTCCGCGGGACCGGCATCGGCCAGGTCGCCGGTGACTCGCGGGTGCACGTGGAAATCGCCTTCGGCGCTGAGGATAGCGAGGCCGCGCTGCTCGATGGCGCGCAGGTGCGGACCGCGAGCAAACAGAGTGACGTCCTCGCCGGCACGAGCGAGACACGCCCCCACATAGCCGCCGATGGCGCCGGCACCGGCGATCAGAAACCGCATGGTTACGCCCCCGCCAGCGCCTTGGCCACCGCGCCGCGTTGAATCTTGCCGGTAGAGGTGCGGGGAATGGCGCGAACAATGTAGATTTTCTTGGGACGCTTGAACTCCGCCAGCCGGTCTTTGCAATAAGCCAGGATGGCGGATTCGCCGGTGGATTCGCCGGGCTTGAGCACCACGGCCGCCGCGACTTCTTCGCCCCAGGTGGGGTGGGGCACGCCGAAGGCCGCCGCTTCGGCCACGGCCGGGTGGCTGAGCAGAACTTCGTCGATTTCGCGCGGGCCGATTTTCTCGCCGCCGCGATTGATCAGCTCCTTGAGGCGGCCGGTGAGGGTCAGATAGCCATCGCCATCGAGGAAACCCTGATCGCCGGTGCGAAACCAGCCGTTGGTGTAGGACTTGGCATTGGCCTCGGGATTATTCTCGTAGCCGGAGACCACGCTGGGGCCTTGGATCACCACTTCGCCGCGCTGGCCGGTTGGCAGGAGCGCGCCAGGTTCGTCCATGATGCCGATGCGCATGCCGGTGCCGGGGCCGACCGAGCCCGGCTTCCGCTCGCCGGGCGGCACCGGGTTCGAGGCCATCTGGTGGGAAGCCTCCGTCATGCCATAGGCTTCGAGCACGGGCACGCCGAAGACGCGCTCCATCCGCTCCATCATTTCCGGGGGCAAGGAAGCACTGCAGGAGCGGATGAAGCGCAGGCCTTCGGCGCCGGCGGGCCGCTCGCCTCCGGCTCGCGTCAGCAACAGGTTGTGGATGGTGGGGACGGCGGAGTACCAGGTGGTGCCGGTATCGCGTACGGTGCGCCAGAACGAGAGGGGATTGAACTTGCCCGGCACCACCACGGTGCCGCCGGAGAGCAGCGTGGAAAGAGTGGAAGCCACCAGCCCATGCACGTGGAACAGCGGCATGGCGCAGAGCGAGACATCGGCCGGGGAAAGCTGGTAATGGGCCATGATGTTGTGCGTGGAAGCGGCCATGTTGCGATGCAGGATGGGCACGCGCTTGGGGCGGCCGGTGCTGCCGCTGGTGTGCAGCACCAGGGCGACGTCGTCAGGGGAAGGAGCGGAAGCCATTTTGCCATTCGGGGCGCCGGCAATGCGAACCGCTCCGGCGGAATCCATTTCGAGGGAAAACACGGGCACGCCGCGAGCGGCGGCCGCTTTGCGCGCGCCCGCGGCGCCATCGGGCGGGCAAAGCAGAACCTTGGCCGAAGTATCTTCCAGATAGAAGGCGACTTCATCCTCGCGATAGCCGGGATTGAGCGGCGCGGCGGTTCCCGCCACCGAGGCTGCCAGAAAGCCGACGATGGCCGGTAAACCGTTGGGAAGATAGGTCGCGATGCGGTCCCCGCGCGCGATGCCTAGCGCCGCCAGCGAATCCGCCACGGCCGTGACGTGTTCCCGCAGAGAATTGTAGGTGACACGAATGCCGGCTTCCGGGAGAACGATCGCCGCGGCTTCGGCGGGAGCCACCTGGATGAGTTGCAACAGAGTTTGTGGATCGGACATGGATATCATAAACATGATCTCAAAAGCGGGTGAAAAAATGTCGGCGGAGGGGTGTGCGCTCCAGTTGGGTAGAGCTCTCGCGTCAGGCTAGGGCGCGACCCAGGGACAGTGAGCAGACGAGAGGTTCCGCTCCAAAAAAAACGACTTAGGCGGCCTTACGGAGGGGCCTTTGGGAGGCTTGGAGCAGCTTTTTGGCTTCGGCGAGGCGGGCCAGGTGGGTGGCGAGGCGGGCGATTTCGGGGATTGAAAAATCAAATTGCGGAGGGAGGGCCTGACGCGGGTAGTCGCGCGCGATGTCGTAGGTTTCCCCTTTACTAGCAGCGAGTTGGGTGAGGAGGGCGACCTCTTCGGCGACGCGCTGGAGGGCGGCCTGGCGCTGCTGCTGCAGGTCGTCGAGCATCTTCTTGTTCTTACCGATGCGGTTCTGGATGCGGTGCTGGTAGAGGGAGAGGAGCTGGAGGTTCTTGCCCTCGGAGAGCCAGACGCGGGCTTGGGCGAGGGCGACGTCGACCTGGGGGTTGCCGGAGGTGTTATGGGTGGGCTGGCCGACGCCGATGGCGAAGATGGAGCCTTGGAAGAGGCAGATGACGGTTCGTAGGCCATGGTTATAACTCCCGAGGTGGTGGAATGTTGTCGAGCCAAGTCCAGCAGCCAGCCCCGCTACCCGCAGGCGCGGGCCGTTCCCGCGTTCGGTAACAGCCGATGCGAGACGGGCGCCGGGAGGAGTCCCGGCGTGGCAGACTGAGAGTCCGCTCCACGGGAAGTTCCGTGGAGCAGTCCCCGACTATACTGTACGATGCGGGTGGGGGGCTAAGGAGAAGGCGAGGGCTGTAAGTGGTTGAAGGGATGGGCGGAGATTTTCTTGCAGGGGTTGTGACTGAGAGAGGTTTCAACTGAGAAATCGGGTGGGCCACAGGGTGCGGCATCCTGCTTGCAGATGTGCGTATCGGCGGCGGCCTTGAGGGGCTGTGAAAAAACAAACGGCAGGCTGTTCCACGGGGCAGGATTGCCGCTTACCAAAGACACCGGCGACAAAGATCGCCGGCGCTACGGAAGACGAAAGGCCGGCGCAAGAGGAAGAATGCGGCGCGACATGCCAGCGGAGGCCGGCGCGATTCGTTCGCAAAACGTCCGGAATCCGCGTACGTGTACACAAGGCAGCGTAGAGGCGACCAAAAGGCGCGGCCATCTTCGCGTTCGCGGGGGCACGGCAGGCTATGCGAGAAAGGCGCCGGAACGAGCGCCGGCGTGGCAGAGTGAGAAGCCGCTCCACGAAAAGGCCGCGCGGAACTCGCGGGATTTACGATTGCGCCAAGGTACGTTATAGTGGGACCACATGCGGGGACTTTGGGCCTGTTTTCTTAGCATTTTTAATACTTTACCGCTGCTGGCGGCGACGTTCGGCACGGTCACGCCGCACACGGCGCCGCTGGGCGATCTGGTGCTGGACGAAACCCGATCCCGGCTCTACGTGCTGAATACGACGGCATCGCCTCCGCTGGTGGAGATCTACACCACCACCACCAATCCGGCCAGCCCGGCTTTGGGCGCGCCCAGGATCGCGGTCGACGCCGAGCCGCTGGCCATGGCCATGTCGCCGGACGCGAAGTACCTGTACGTGGCGTGCTACGGGGCATCGGCGGTGGACGTGATCGACCTGACGAAAATGACCAACGTCAATACCATCTCGCTCGGTTCGAATCCGGAAGCGGTGGCGGTGGGCTACGACGACAAGGTGCTGATCTCGACCATCGGCGGGACGGGCAAAGCGGTGCTGGCGATTTACGATCCGAACGCCGCACCCAATACCAATCCGCTGAGGGCGGTGGCGGTAGCCCCCACGGCTCCCACCACACCGACCTTCCCGGCGCCCAGCAACATGGAGCCTCTGGCCGGGGCGGCGCGGCTGGTGGCGACACCGGACGGCAAGACCATCGTGGGAGTTCACAAGTCTTCCACCACGGTGCGGACGGTGTTTGTCTACGACGTGGCATCGGCGACGGTACTGCGCGCGCGCACGCTGACGCAAACTTCGGCTTCGAACGTGCTGGCGGTGGCCGCGGACGGCTCGAAGTTCCTCTCCGGGGCAGTGCTGTTCGATGCCGGCACGCTGGCGGTGCTGGGGCAGCAGAACACGACCAATACGCCTTTCACCTTCGTCGGCACGGCGAACTTCGTGACCCAGACCAACGAAGGCGGGGCGGTATTTTCGCCCGACGGCACCAAGCTCTACACGGCATACAACATTCTTCCCAACCTGAGCCCGGCGCCGCAGTCGAACTATTCCCAATTGCTGGTGAACGCGCCCGCCAGCCTGCTGGTCACCATGGGATTGATGCTGCCGGAGAACCTGAGCGGCAAAATGGCGATCAGCTCCGACGGCGGGACGATCTGGGCGGTTTCGCAATCCGGCTTTATCAAGCTGCCGTTGAGCACGCTGACGACGACCGCACCGGTGGCGGTGCCGAGCTCGAACGTGGCGCTGGTGGTACACGACCAGTGCGGCGTTTACAGCGCGCAGAACAGCACCATGATCGCGGTGACGAATGGCGGTGGGGGAACGCGCATGACCATTACGGCGGCGCTGCTGGCGACGGCCACCACTTCCGTCGCGGTCAAGGCGAACTCCACCCCCGACGGAGGGTCCGTGGCGGCGACGTTCAACAGCACCAACGCCAACACGCCAGGCACGGTGGCTCCCGACCAGATCCTGATTCAATCCCAGGAAGCGGTCAACATTATTCCCAACGTGCGGGTGTACCAGAACAACCGGAACTCGGAGGCGGCGGGAAACCTGGTGCCGATCGACATCGGCGCCTCCACGACCGGCCTGACCGACCTGGTGGCCGACCCTGGGCGCCATCTTCTTTATATCGCCAATCCGGGACTGAATCGCATCGAGGTGTACGATACCCTGGGCAAGCAATTGCTGACGCCCATCGCGGTGGGCCAATTGCCGAAATCGATGGCTTACGGGGACGACACCAACACGCTGTACGTAGCCAACAGCGGCGGCGAGACGCTATCGGTGGTCAACCTGAATACACAGACCGTGACCGGCCTGATTTACCCGCCGCCGTTTTCGTTCGACTCGACGGCAGCCATTGTTACGCCCACGGTGGTGGCCTCCAGCCAGCAGGGGCCGCAGGTTCTGCTGGCCAATACGACGACGGCCGGGGCGGCATCCACCACCGGGACGTTGTGGTACATCTCGGGCGGCAACCTGGTGCCGCGCACGCTCAATCCGCTGATTTTCGGCACCACCACGACGCTGACTTTGCCGGTGAGCATGGTTTCGACCGGCGACAACAGCTCGGTATTCGTACTGGGCGGCAGCGGCACGGGATACCTGTACAGCGCCGCGGCGGACGATTTTGTCGAGACGCAGACGGTGGTCCCTTCCCTGCTCGGTTATTTCGGCGCGGTGGCGGCCGGGCCGGCGGGGCAGTATTACGTGGCCGGGCCCAACCTGCTGAATTCGTCGTTAACGCTGATCGACAGTTCGGCCACTTCCACCACCACGACACCCGTAATCACAACGGGGCCAGGCTTCCCCGGGGGACCCACCGGGCCGACATCGAGCTCCACTTCGCGGCCGGTGGCGGCGGTTGCGGCAGCCACGGCAACGGCCTTTCTGCGGTTCAGCATGCCGGTGCGCGCTTCGGCCACGGCGGTGCCGAGCGATGCCGGCCTGATCGAGATGGTGGATGCGTCGTCGTTCAACACCACATCCTCGGCGAATGCACTCGAGGGACCGCTGGCCACGGTGACCTCCACCGGACGGACCAACATCAGCGGCCGCACCATGGCGCTCGATTCCACCTCCAACACGGTTTACATGCTGACGGCTACCGGGCTGAGCGTGATTCCGCTGACCGGCGCGGCGCGCTCGGCAACCCCCAGCGTGAGCCCCGGGGGGGTGGTGAATACCGCCAATCTCCGGACGGGGATTGCGCCGGGAGGGTTGGTTTCGATCCTCGGGCAGAACCTGGCCGCCAGCGCCACGGCCGGATCGACTCCACTGCCCACCATCCTGGGGGGCAGTTGCGTGACGCTGAGCAACACGCCGCTGCCGCTGGTCGCGACGGCTTCGGGACAGATCAACGCCCAGGTCCCGTTCACCCTGGCGGCGGGCAGCTATTCGCTGGTGGTGCGGTCCACCGCCAACCAGGCAGCGTCTTCGTCGGTGAGCGTCACGGTATCCAAGTACGCGCCGGCGATCTTCGTGGATTCCGGCGGGCCGGCGATCTACCACGTGCACGGCGGAGAGAGGGTGGACCAGGCGAATCCGGCCACGCGCGACGAGCCGCTGGTGATCTACGCCACCGGCTTAGGGGTTACCACCGGGGGGAAGGCGACCGCCGGGAGCCCATCGCCTTCGAGCCCCCTGGCGGTGACCGCGGCGGTGGCGCTTTACTTCGGCAACCCGCTGATCAGCAATACGGCGGTGATCGTGAATTGGAGCGGTTTACAGCCGGGCACGATGGGTGTCTATCAGATTAATTGCACCATTCCCGGCAACCACTACAACGGCAACGCGCTGCCGGTGACGCTGCGTGTCGGCGGGGTGAGCACGCCGACCACCGGGGCCAATGTAGCGGTGGTGTATGTCGACTGACTGAGACTATACTAGTACTCACAAGACCCACCGCGACGAACATGGCGATGGCGCCCGGCGGGCAACTTGGCTTAAATTGGTAAAGGACATCCGGGGAGCGTAACATGCGGTGGCTTTCTATCGTTTTGATATCGGTTTTGGGTCTGGCATCCTGCAGCCGCGATCCCAACTTCGTTAAGAAGCGCTACTTAGACAGGGGTAACGTCTACTTCGAGCGCGGCAAGTACAAGGAAGCCGCGATCATGTACAAGGACGCCCTGCAGAAGGACCAACGCTACGGCCCGGCCCACTACAAACTGGCCCTTACTTATCTGAAAGAGGGCCAGTTGGCGGGCATGGTTTCGGAGCTGCGCAAGGCGGTGGAGCTGTTGCCGAAAAGCGACCCGGACCATTGGGACGCGGTGGTGAAGCTCTCGGAAATCTATATTGCCGAGGCCTCCAAGGACAAGATCTTCATGCAGGAGGTCCAGGTCTATATCCACGATCTGTTGACCCGGGACCCGAATTCTTTCGATGGACGCCGGCTCAGCGGCGATTACAACTTCAGGCAGGCATTCATCGCCTTCAGCTCGGCCAACGCCGACCAGGGCCACAAGCTGGTGGCGCAAGCCGAAGAGGAGTATCTGAAGGCCGCCGCCATCCGCCCGAAACAGAAAGAACTGCAGATGCAGATGGCTCGGGTGATGTGGGCGGAGAATAAGCTGCCGGAAGCGGAGAAGTATTACTGGGACGTCATCGGCGAGGACAAGACGTACCAGATCGCCTACGAGGAGCTGACCAAGATACAGATTTTGCAGAACCAGATTCCGGACGCCGAAAAGACGCTCAAACTGGCCTATCAGAATAACCCCAAGCAGTTCCGGTTCCTGACGCAACTGGCGGGGTTTTACTCGAGCTTGAATCAGCAGGACAACATGATCGGCGTGCTGAACCAGATCAAGGGGCACGCCGCCGATTTTCCGAACGCTTACCTGGTGGTAGGCGATTTCTACTACCGGAAGCACGAGCTCGCCAAAGCGGAGAAGGAATATCGGGAAGGCATGGCCGTCGATTCCAAGCGTAAGGCGGAATACCGGAAACGGATCATCGAAGTGTTGCTGGTGGAGGGGAAGAAGACCGAAGCGGTCGAAATCAACAACCAGATTCTGGCGGCTAACCCGAACGACGATTACGCCAAGGGGTTGCAGGCTTCGATGATGCTCGATAGCGGCGAAGTGAATAAAGCGCTGGAGCAGTTACAGGCGGTGGTGAGCCAGGCGCCGCAGAACCCGGTGGCGCACTATAACCTGGCGCGGGCACACCTGCTGCGAGGCGAGATCGAACAGGCTCGCCAGCAGCTCGAAAAGGCCGTCGAAATCCGTCCCGATTACGTTTTGGCGCGCACCAAGCTGGCGCAGATCGAGATTGCGCGCGGCGAGTGGGACAGTGCCATGAAAACGGCCGGACAGATTCTGGCGGTCGACCGGAACAGCCTGGTGGCGCGGCTGATTCAGGCGGGAGCGTTGATCGGCCAGCAGAAGTCCGCGGAGGCGCGCGCGCTGCTGCAAAACATGCTCAAACTTTACCCGAGCTCTCCGGACGTGCTGCTGGAGCTTGGCGAGCTCGACGTGCAGGAGAAAAAACTTCCCGAGGCGATGGATACCTTCCGCCACTCCTACCAGTTAAACCCGGGCGACACGCGCAGCCTGGTCAGCATCATCCAGGTTTATATGCTTCAGGGCAAGGGCGACGAAGCGGTGGCCCTGCTCCAGAGCGAATCGGCCAAGGCACCGACGCGCAGCGACATCAAAGTGCTGCTGGGCAGCGCCGCCGTGCAGGCCGGCAAATACGACGTCGCCATTCCGGTCTTTCAGAGCGTGCTCGATTCCATGGATCCGAAGTCCAAGGCACGCTCCAACGTGTACATGCGCCTGGGAGAGGCGTATCGCAAGAAGGGGGATTTGCAGAACGCGTTAAGCTGTGTCCAAAAGGCCCGTGAATTAACGCCGGAGAGCACCATGGTGTTGACCACGCTGGCGGTGATTCTGGATATGGCCGGGCGTTGGACGGAGGCCAAACAGGTATACGACGCCACCCTGCGCATCCACCCCGACGATGGGCAGGCGCTCAACAACGACGCCTATCTGATGGCCGAGCACGGCGGCGACCTGGACCAGGCGCTGACCTACGCTTCCCGCGCCAAACAGTTGCTGCCGGATAACGCCGAAGTGTCCGACACGCTGTCCTGGATCTACATCAAGAAGCAGATGAGCCAGAATGCGGTGGATATCCTGTCGGACGTGGTGCAGAAGCAGCCCAACGCTTCCACCTACCGCTACCATCTGGCGATGGCGCTGGCGCAGAAGGGCGATAAGCCGCACGCGCTCAAGGAAGCCCAGGAAGCCTTGCGACACAGCCCCACGGCCGAAGAGCGGCAAAAGATTCAGGATCTGATCGCCAAAACGAGCTGATCGCGGTTGGTGTCGCGGGCCGGGTAACCGGAGGCGAAACTCCGGTTGCAACCCGGAGTGAATTCGCGGTACATGTGTGTTTCCGGCTAAACCAACCGCACATGCCCCCTCAAACCAGCTCCCCGCCCGTTGTCGAACGGCCCACCCGGGTCCGGTATTGGGTGATCGTCTTCGCCGTCACACTGGCGGTGGTCACCTATATCGACCGCGTCTCGATCTCTTTCGCGGCCCCTTTCATCCGCCACGACCTGGGGCTCTCCGCGGTCCAGTTGGGCTGGGTGTTCGCGGCGTTCGGCTGGGCCTATGCGCTGATGGAGATTCCCGGAGGATACCTGGGAGACTGGATCGGCCCGCGCAAGGTGCTGACCCGCATCGTACTGTGGTGGTCGTTTTTCACGGCCGCCACGGGCTGGGCCTCCGGATTCGTTTCGCTAACGGTGACGCGGGGGCTGTTCGGCGCGGGCGAAGCGGGCTGCTTCCCCAACGTCACCCGGGCCTTCGCCACCTGGCTCCCCAAAAAGGAGCGCGTGCGGGCGCAGGGCATCCTGTGGTTGAGCACGCGTTGGGGCGCGGCGCTGACGCCTCCGGTGGTGGCGCTGGTGATGCAGGCGGTCGGATGGCGCCACGCCTTCGAGATATTCGGCGTATTGGGCGCGATCTGGGCGGTCGTATTTTTCCTCTGGTACCGCGACGATCCGATGAAGAATCCGCGCCTCAACGCCGCCGAACGCGCGCTGCTGAAGGAAAGCTCCAAGCTGGCCTCCGGGCACCGCGACATGCCCTGGCGGCAGGCGTTGCGCTCCCGCGCGGTGTGGATGTTGTGCATCCAGTACTTCTGCCATTCCTATGGGTGGTACTTCTATATGACGTGGCTGCCCAGCTACCTGCGCGACGGGCGCCATCTGGCATACGGGTCGACGGCGCTGTTCAGCGCACTGCCGCTGTTCCTGGCCGGCCTGGGCGATCCGGTCACGGTTTTCCTGTCCGGACGGCTGGCGCCCACCATGGGGGTTGCGCGGGCGCGCCGGCTGATGGCGTACATCGGATTCATCGGCGGCAGCGTGTTCCTGGTTCTCTCCACGACCATCGCCGACGCCAGGCTGGCGGTATGGGTGATCGGCGTGGCGGCGTTCTTTTTGGAGTTGGTCATGTCGCAGGCGTGGGCATCGACTATGGACGTGGGCGGCAAGTACGCGGGCACGCTATCCGGCGCCATGAACATGACCGGGAATATCGGCGGCGCGCTTTCGCCGCTGTCGATCGGCTACATGCTGTCCTGGACCAACAACAACTGGAATTTCATCTTCTATGTTTCCGCGGCGGTGGTAGCCCTGGGGATTGTGTGCTGGGCATTCCTCGACCCGGTGACGCCGTTCGATGCCGGGGCGAGCGTGGGCGAATCCGGGCCGGCGTAGGTCTTCAGAGCGGTCGGCCAGGATTCGTTGCGCGGCATCGACTCGAACAACAGGGCTGGATCTCGGCCCGAGTGGAAGGACAGGGCGAACCTTCGTCAGGGTTGGAGTCAGCTATTCTCGCCGCTCGGTTCGTCGTGGCAAGTACGTTTCGGGCACACCAGAGATAAGAGGGCGCCACTCGACATTGAAGTGTCCCTTGTAGCCAAACAAGCGCCCCCAGGTTCGATTTTGCACGACGACCTCGATCCGAAAGCACCGATTCGCATCGTCGTACCACTCACAAACGTCCGCAACGCCTGAAAATAGCATCGGGAAAGAGAACCCCAGTTGCCCCTCGTAGAAGCGCTGCGCACCCGACCGGAGTGCAAGGCCGCCGTTGGGCGCTGCACTAAGCTCGATATCGACAGCGAGGTGCTCGTGCGTCCCGAGGTAATCCACGATTCGCTTCCGCTGTTCGCTATAGATCATGTACGCGTCAAAGCGCCTGGGCCGCTTCGTTTGAAACGTCCGTATCCATGTCACGGTCTCGCGGCCTAGAGCATCTATGTAACCGTAGTTGACAATCTGAAAAGGTACATTGCGCCCGCTCTCTGGGAACATGATGGAGCGCCACGAACCCACGTAAAGAAACGGTAACGTGTACAGTGGTCCATGCCAAATCTCCTCCATCACCCCGGTGCCTATTGAAGCGACATTGTCGGTGCTGGAGAAACCAAATCGCCGCTGAATCTCAGGGTGGAGCTGCGTGAAGTCAGATCCCATGGCACGTTCGTAAATAGATTTCATGGGGTTCGTTTGAGTCCTTGCCGAAGGCAACGAGAGGCTGAGGGAAGCCCCGCCGCCGAAAAATATCCAATCGCTGAGAGTAGAATCATCCCGACGTTGAGTGTAACCGGATTGAAGGCGGCTACAAGGTACGAGGGCGATTGAAGGCCGACAGAAATGAGAGCGCCAATCATCAAGAACGAGTTTAGGAGAAAAAATGGGCGCCACCGCCAGAGACAGAGTGCCACGGCGGCGAATGCCAATTCGAACGCACCGATTGCCGGCAATAGAGTGAGCGGCAATCCCGCCGCCGAAACCATTGTCTTCTCGTCAATACTCGGAAAAATCAGCTTCGGCACAAGTCCCTGCCACATCCACGTGAAGGCAATCCCCAATCGTGCGAAGGCATGGATCAGGGCCATACGCATACTGATTTCAGGCGGTATCCCCCGCTCGATCCACAGGCGCAGGCGGTCAAAGCTCCATGCTGTGGCCCAGCCCATGAGCGGCCGGAACAGGAACCGGTCGAGCGACCGGCCTGCAGGTCCAAAGCGCGTCCGATAATCGTACCAAGTCAAGAATCGACTTCCAGACGGGGCTGGGTGGTATTGCCAGTATCCGGAACCCTCTTGAATAAGCGATTTCGGGTCCGAAGACCAGAACGCCAGTGCCGACGTCCTAACCCCTGTGACGTCCTCGCGGGTTCCAGTACTTTCTCCTTCGCCGTCGATTTTCAGACCAAAACCAATGCGGGTGGAATAGAGGAATTTCTGCGGCTCAGCTTCTGAGTCTCTAGGGAGGTAGTGGATGGTCGTAAAGCGCAGATCCCACCGTTGGTGCAGATCGGGAACTTGGGTGCGTCGCCAAATTTCATCCACGCCCGCACGGATAAGAATTTCTACGTAGATTCCCGGTTCATGCGCCACGACAAGACGATAGCATGGTAGCTACCCGAGGCGTCTCATGGTGGCCAGTATTGCAATGTCAGGCGGATCGGATAGTACCTGCCTGACGCCGTAGCGTTTACCTGACCCTCGGCTGGGTTCTCGGCCTCAGCCCGGCGGCCCGATCCTCCCCGGTCTGCCGGGCAGCTAGTCGATGGCGGGGCCGAAGTAACCTTGGGCCAGGGCCGGTTCGAGTTCGAGCGCTTTGCTCCAGCAATTGCGCGCCTCTTCGGCCTTGCCGTTGGATTCCAGGATGCGGCCCAGGTTGAGCAGCGCTTCCGACATGTCGGGTTGTTGCGCCAGAGCTTCGCGGTAGAGACGAATGGCTTTGTCGTACTGGCCGATCTTTTCGTACATCAGGCCGGCGTTGTAGAGGATTTCCGGCGCGCGCTCGCCCAAATCGATCAGGCGCACGTGAAACTCCAGCGCCGTGTCGAACTCGGCGGCGTGGATGGCCAGAGCGGCCATGCCGCGCAGGGCGTCCAGGTTTTTGGGATCGGCTTCGAGCATCTTCTCGTACAGCCGCTCGGCGTATTCCCGCTCGCCCAGGCCGCTATAGGCCAAGGCGAGGTTGGCCTGCGCCTCGGGCCACTGCGGGCGGTACTTGAGGCAGCCTTCGAAAGCTTCGGCGGCGCCCCGGAAATCTTCGCGTTTCAGCCGGAGATAACCCATGCGGAAGCGGGCTTCTTCTTCCTTGGGAGCCTTTTCGAGAAGCTGGCGGTAGCAGCGCTCGGCGTCTTCCAGGTGGTCGCCGTGCTCGAGCAGCAGGGCGATATTCCATAGCGGAGCCAGGGCTTCCGGGTTGGCCGCGATGGCGCGCTCATAGCTGTCGCGCGCCTCCTGCGTCTTGCCCATCTGTTCGCAGACGATGCCCTGGTTGGTGAGCGCTTCAGCCGACTGGGGCCGAAGTTTCAGAGCCTCCTGGTAGGATTCCAAGGCTTGCTGCCAGCGGCCCGACTTCTGGTGAGCCAGCGCCAGGTTGAACCAGCCCTCGAAGTGGCCCGGAACGGCCGAAACCAGCAGGGTGCAGAACTTGGCGGTCAACGCGTGCTCTTCGGCGGCGCAGGCCCAGGCCGCCAAGCCTTCCAGCGCCACGGTGGAATCCGGCCGCAGTTCCAGCAGGCGCTCGGAATATTCGCGCACCATGTCGAAGTCTTCCTTGGCCATGCCGATCAGGGTCAGGTTGGCCAGCGACTCCTCCGAATCGGGATTGCCTTCGAGGATGCGCTGGTAAATCTCCGCCGCTTCGTCGGGATGTCCCAGCGACTGCAGCGCGGCCGCCTTGCCGAAGAGCGCCTCTTCGTGGTCGGGCTTGATCTCCAGGCAGTGCTCGAAGGAGAACAGGGCCGATTTGGGATCTTCCAGGCGCAGATGGCACACACCCACCCCGAGGTGCGAATCCAGGTGGTTGGGATCGAGCGTGGAAGCGCGATGAAAGGCTTCGCTGGCGTCGTCCCAATTCCCGGTCCGCTCCAGGCATACGGCCAGGTTGAACCAGCCGGTGGCATATTGCGGTTTGAGCTGGGTGAGGACGCGGTAGGCGGCCGCCGCTTCCTCGTGCTTGCCCTGCTCGAAGAGAATGTGCCCCATCGCCCGGTGGATTTCCGGGGAAGCTTCTCCCGATTGAATGGCGCGCTGCAGTTGTTGCAGCGCCTCGTCGCGTTTGCCAGCCAGGTGGAGGGACACGGCACGGGCCAGAAAAGCCGCTCCCGCCTGGACAGGGGTCACGCTCTTCAGGGCCAGAGGCGTTTCGGAACTATTCGAAACCAGGGCGGGTTTCGATTTGGGGCGGATGGCTGTGCTGCTCATGCTCGATGATTCTCCTTGGCTTCGATTTCCAGCGAAGCGATGTGGACCCAGTAGATGCGGGCGCGGTCTTCCGGCGCGCTCGCGAAGCCGATCCCGCCGATCGTCAGACGATTGTCGGTCCATTGATCGACGGGCTCGCCGTCGAGCGAAACCGAAAAACGGTTGCCGTTGACGCGGGTGGTGACGGTGACGGCTTTGCGGGGCGGCGCCTTCCTGGACTTGGCCTGCGGTGGCTGCGGCTGCGCGCGGATACCGAGCGGTTTGGTAAAGCGGGCGCCGGCGACGCCCCCGGCGACGCTCCAGCGATCGAAGGTCAGACTGCCGTCGGGACCGATGGCCAGGGACGCGGCGTGATAATCGGTGATTTCCTCGGCGCGGAAAACCCAGGTGAGGCTGCGAGCTTCCATGCGCGCCAGAAACTCGAAATCGTAGTCGATCAGCTCGATCGAGGGCACGAATAGAGCCAGCGCTCCGGTGTGTGCGCCGGCGGCGTCCACTTTCCATTCCGACAGATCGCCCACCCAGTTATCCAGCCCGGCGTCGAAATTCTCTTCCAGACGCAGGCTGGCGCGCGCCGCCACCCGCGGGGGCGCTTCGGTGGTGCTGGGAGCGGCGGCGGCCACTTCCAGGCGGATGGGGGAATAGTCGAAGGCCACTTCCTGGGGCTCGATGGGAACCAGGGAAAGCTGCGGCACGCCGTGCGGCGCCAGGGGAGCCAGCAGCGGCACGCGCCGCAGACCCGCTTGCCAGCAGGGGCGCGCCAAGGGGCACAAATCGAGCGGCGGCGGCAGCGCTTCGCACTCGGCCAGACGCCAGACCATGGCGGCGGCGCGGCCGTCCATCCGCGAGTCCCGCTGGGCGTCGCGGGAGACGATAAATTCCGGCCAGACAAATCCGTGTACGCCGTCCGGGCCGGGCGGTGAAGGCAAGCACGCCGCGCCCGGCGGCAAACGGCTCTCGGACAGGCGCACGGCGGAGGGCGGCGAAACGCCGGCCGGGAATCCGTTCCGCAGTTCTCGCGGCCAGATCATGGCGGCCGCCGGACGCTCTGCCGTGAATCCCCGCAACCGGGCCGTGCCGGCGCGGAAGCGGGCCTCCACCGAAACCTGCCGTCCGGCGCGTTGGACGGCCGCTTGGTTCGGAGCGAAAGTGCCCGGCCGGGGCAGGGCGCCGATTCCGGCCGCACCTGCCTCTCCGGTTTCGAATGCCGGCAAGAGGGGCGCCCGTTGCCGCTGCGGCCACAGGCCGCAGCGGCGGTGCCGCGGCACGCTGCCCGACGCGCCGAACGGAATCGACGCTGCCGGAGCGCTCTCAAGAGCCACAGCCGCCGGCCATCCCGGCGCCTGGCGTAATCGGGGTCCGCGGTCAAGCCCCCAATGGGCGGAATCGAGCCCCGCCAGCCTGGCTTCGGCTACCGCGCCCCGGCGCGAGCCCGTTTGGGCGAGAACCGTGCGCAGGAAGCGCTCGGAGCCGGGCTTCCGCCGCGGACCGCCGGCCGGCTGCACCCGCGGCCACACGCGTTCCCGCTTGCGCGACGAACTGACCGGCTTGAGTTCGAAAAAGCCGCGTTGGACCAAAGGCTGGGCGCTCTCGATCGAGCTCGCCAGAATCGGTTTCGGAGTTTCCCGCCGCCGCATCAGGTTGGCCACCTGGCTGGCTTCGAGCAAACGGTCCATGCCCTGCCGCAATTGGTATTGGTTGCGGTGCTCCCGGGAACAGAAGTCGCCGCCCGCGCCGACCCAAATCCGGCTCAGAGGCTTACCGCATAGTTGGCAGGTGCGAGCGCTCATTTCCGCCCTAATTATAAACAGATGGCAATTGAATTACTAGGATAAATGCCGGGAGTAGCGAACTGCTAACTATAGTTAACATCAGAGCGCGCAGTTTGTTATAGACTTAGCCGTACCTTTACGGAAAGAGTGCTGAATTTGGTTAACTCAAATTATTTTTGAGGTTTTCATTCGTATTTTTCCGTTAAAATCGTGCCTGAGACGGAGCCTCTTCAGGCACCGCCGGAGGTTATTCATGGTTGAGTCAACTGCGCGCCGCGAGAAGCCGGAAGCCGGCAATTCGCTGTCTTATCTTTGGCAGGTCGCCGGCAAACCGCTTGCAGTCAGCCTGGCTTTGGATCTGATCGACCGTTTGGAACGAGAGATCGTGGAGAACTTCCGCTCGCTGACTTCGCGGGGCTCGGAAACCGGCGGGCTGCTGTTGGGGCACATCGGTCCGGGCGCCGTGGCCGGCGTGCCGGCGCTCGTGTCGGTCGACGACTACGAAACCATCCCGTGCGACTACAGCCGCGGGCCGCTCTACCGCCTCTCCGACGCCGACCAGGGGCGCTTCGAACGCGCCATCGAGCAACACGTGGCGAGCGGCACGGCCGTGGTGGGATTCTTCCGCGGCCACACCCGTAAAGGGATCTCGCTCGACGCCGACGATCTGGCTTTTATCGAGACTCGCTTCGCCCGTCCGAGCGACATCGTGCTGCTGGTCCGCCCGTTCGCCACCAAGGCCAGCGTGGGCGGGATCTTCATCTGGGAAGACGGCCGCATGCAGGCCGACGCCAGTTACCTGGAGTTTCCCTTCCGTTCCGCGCAGCTCGCGGAATCCGCCAAGATTCTGGAAACGCCGCGCATGGCCGCGCCCACGCCGCCTCCGGCAGCCGCCCTGGCGCCGGTGCCGAAGCCGGCCGCGCGCGCCCAAATCGTGCCCATCGCGACGCGGCGGGAATTTGCCGTGCCGACGGCGGTCCCCGCCAGTCCGGAGCCGCAGGCCAAGCCGGAGCCTCCCGCGCCCGTTTCGGCCAAGCCGGCCGAGAGCAAGCCGGCCGAGAGCAAAACGCCGGACGCCAGGATCGTCCCGCCAAAACCCGCCGAAGCCAAGCCCGCGGCCCAACTGGAAATCCCCCCGGTCGAGGCCAAGACCCAGCCGGCCACGCTCGCCGAAAGCGTCGCCCCGAAACCGGAGCCCGAGCCAGCCAAGCCCGCCGAAACCGTACCCGCCGCCAAGCCTTCGATCACGTTCCTGGCCGAAACCGAGCCTGCCGCCTCGCGTGGACCGCTCCCGTTCGTGCTCTCCGCCGCGGGCGCCGTCGTGCTGGGAGTCGCCTTGTTCGTCTATCCCGGCTTCCTGACTCATTCGCGCCGGCCATCGGTGCCGCAGAGCGGTTCGACCCAGATCCTGCGGGTGGAACGCACCGGGTCGGACCTGTTGCTGACCTGGAATCGGGACTCGGAAGCGATCCGCAACGCCACCCACGCCGTGCTGACGATCAACGACGGCGATCGCCAGGAGAATTACAGCATGGATCCCGGCCAGTTGAGCAGCGGCAGCATCGTCTATTCGCCCATCAGCGCCGATACCAGCTTCCGGATGGAGTTGACGGAGCGGGATCAGACCAAGACCACCACCGAATCGGTGCGTGTGCTGCGCACGCGGCCGTCGCCCATGGACGCCGCCAATCCGCCCGCCGCGCAGAAACCGGTGGCGCCAGCCGCCGCGACCATCCCGGCGCCGGGCGCCTCGGCAGTGCCAGCGACCGCCAGCCCGGCCGCTTCCAGTCCGACCGATCCGTCGATTCCCGAGCCGCAAGCCACCGTTCCATCTACTCCGGCCAAGAAATTCGACGCTTCCTCTTTGGTGACCCGGCTGCGTCCGGCCCGCGAGTCCGATGTCCCGGATGCCCCCGCCGCCGGCATTCCCGGCGCCGGCTTCAGCGCCGCGGCTCCCGCGCCTTTCGCGGCTTCTTCGACGGCGCCCCATCCCGATTCTCCGGCGGCGTCTCCCGAGGCCAGTTCAAGCTCGACCGGCGGACAGATCCGGGAAGCCATGGTGGTTTATAAGAAAGCCCCCGAGTACCCCCAGATCGCTCGTCAAATGGGCGCCAAAGGCGAAGTGGTTTTGACCGCCACGGTGGGAATCGATGGCAGGGTGAAGAGCGTGAAAGTCGTCAAAGGCCACCCGCTGCTGGTGAAAGCGGCTAGCGATGCGGTGATGCAGTGGGTTTACCGTCCGACTTTGCTCAACGGCCAGGCCGTGCAAAACGAAGTGCGGATCACACTCAACTTCGAAGGCCGGTAGAACTACCGGGCGGTGGCGCATGACCAGCCCGCCTGCCGTGCCACGCCGATACTCATTGACGATTACCTCCTTCGAGACTCCCGAATGGATCAAAGGTGCGTGAATTCGTTGGCATGTGGGATCAGATCGAAGTATGTGCTGCTGGGAAGATTGGTGTGCCAATGACCAGAGAGACGGGCGTATCCGTAAACGCCCAGGAATAACCCGGCGATTCCGGCGGCCACCGCCCATGCCGGCACTCGTCTCGCGCGGGGGGCCGACAAGCACAGGGCGCCTGCCGCGGGGCAAACGGCAACGCACTCCAGGCAACCGGTGCATTCGGCGGAACGGATCGCGATCAGCCGGCTTACCGGCAACGCTGAGGGGCAGGCTTTGGCGCATTTCGCGCAATCGATGCACAGGCCGGGATCGCGGCGGATGCGCAAGGGGCTGGCCAACGCGGCGAGGCCCATCAGCGCGCCGTAGGGGCAAAGATAGCGACACCAGAAGTTTTGAACGAAGACGGACGCGATTACCAGGATAGCGGTGACGATGCAGCCGGTCAGGCCCAGGAAGCGGAAGAAGTTGAGCATCTTCACATCGTCGACCACGCCATAGGGGCCAAGGAGAAAGGCGCGAATCGCGGCGACCGGCATCGAGCCGACCGCGTAAACAAACAGGCCCAGCAGGATGTATTTCACGCCGCGGAGAGCGATATCGGCAGCCCGCGGCAAGTGGAAATTGCGGCCGAAAGTGAGGCGTCCCAGACGCCACAAGTACTCGGAGACGGTTCCCGCCGGGCACAGCCAGCCGCAGAAGCCCTTGCGGAAGAGCCACGATGCAGCCAGAAAAGCAATCAGCAGGAACATACCGGCGGGGTGGAGTGCCGGCACGCTGCCGGACAGCAGCAGGACCTTGAGGTTCATCAGAGAGGCGATCGGCAGCCACCCTTCGACACCGGGTGGACGAACGGCGTACGCGGAGCGTCCGCCGGTTTCATAATAGCGCACGAATACATAGAACTCGATGCCGACCCAGACATTGAGCGCGAGGAAGACAAGCTGAAAAGCCCGGCGCAACGTTTGCGAGCGGTCCTTAGCGGCACGCTTCACCAGCTTCTTGCGGATCCTGATCGGCGGCGGTGCGGCAGTGGCAGCCATGGGTGTCACTACCTGCGCGGGGTCCCAGCTTCCCGCACTTCCCATTCGCCTTCGGCAACGTGACCGGTCTGTCGATACGAGTGGCCGGTCACCAGGCCGAGAATAAACCAGCCAAGCACCAGCGCACCCACGGCGAAAATGCTATCGCCGATCATCCTCATCCAGCGCAGTTGGTTCAAGTGACCGCTATGCAGAAACTCGGCCGAGCGCGCGTACCAGGTGCCATACTCCACCGAAGCCCACGTCTGCGCCAGGCCGATGGGCAATATGCTGAGTAGCACCATAAGCGCGAGGCCGATATTGATGGCCCAGAAGGCGAACGACAGGGGGCCGTTCTTCCACGCCCTGCCCGGACGAAGAGCCCGCAGACAGAACAGCATCAGGCCAAGGCCAAGCATGCCGTAGACTCCGAACAATGCGGTATGGGCGTGCACCGGGGTCGTGTTCAACCCTTGCATGTAATAGAGCGCGATGGGCGGATTGATGAGGAAGCCGAAGAGCCCGGCGCCCACGAAGTTCCAGAACGCCACCGCGACGAAGAAGTAGATGGGCCACTTATAGGCGGCCACCCAGATTTTTTGCTGGCGCGAGCGGGCCAGCCGGATGTTCTCCCACGCCTCGAAACCGATCAGCACCAGGGGGACGACTTCCATGGCGCTGAAAACCGCTCCCAATCCCAATACGACGTTGGGCGTTCCGGCAAAGTACAAATGATGGAAAGTGCCGATGATCCCGCCGGAGAGGAAGACCACCGTAGAGAACAGGACGGCCCGGGTAGCCGTGACCACCGAGAGCAGCTTCAGCCGCGTCAGTAGGAACGCGATCACTACGGTGGCAAAGACCTCGAAGAAACCTTCCACCCAAAGATGCACGACCCACCAGCGCCAGTACTCCGCGGTGACCAGATTGCTCCGTTCGCCGTACATCAGGCCGGCGGCATAAAACAGCGGGATGGCTACGCTCGATAGCAGAAACATCAGGAGCAGCGAATGGTTTTGGTCGCGCCGGGCAATCGCCGGCTTGAGCGCGCGCCACATCAACCACAGCCAGAAGGTCAGGCCGATGAATAGTAGGATTTGCCAGAACCGGCCCAGGTCCACATACTCGTAACCTTGGGTGCCGAACCAGAACCAGAGGTTGCCGAGTTTGTGCTGGATGCTCATCCACTCGCCGGCCAGCGATCCCACTACTACGAGAATCAGCGCGGCAAATAACAAATTGACGCCCAGCCGTTGTCCCTTGGGCTCCGCGCCGCTGACGGCCGGAGCGACGTAGAGTCCCGTTGCCAGCCAGGACGTCGCAATCCAGAACAGGCCGAGCTGCAGGTGCCATGTTCGTGCCACGCTATAGGGCAGGATGCGATCCAGCGGAATTCCGTACAGACCGGACCCTTCGACCCCGTAGTGTGCCACAATGGCGCCCAGCCCGACTTGCACTACCCACAACGCGGCTACGACGAAGAAGTACTTCACGGTGGCTCGCTGTGACGGCGTGGGACGGAAGCCGAGCAGCGGATCGCTCTCAGGGAGGAGCTCTTCGGCCACCATCCGCGGCTGCGAACCGAAGTACCAGACCATGCCGCCCACGCCGGCGAGCAGCAGAACGAAACTGGCGATACTCCAGACGACGGTCCCGCTGGTCGGCTGGTTTGCGATCAGCGGTTCATGCGGCCAGTTCTGTGTGTAAGTGACGTCCGATCCCGGCCGGTTGGTCGAGGCCGCCCAGGCCGTCCACCAGAAGAACGCGCTCATCTGCCGCAGCTTGGCGGGATCGCTCATTGCGCCGCGCGGGATGGCGTACTCGCCGCGGCCGTTTGAAAACACATCGGCGTAGTAGCGCGCCAGATCCTCAAAGGCCTCGGCGCGAATGGGATCGAGGGTAATGGTGCGCGTCGCCGGGTCGTAGGTATTGGTCCGCATCAGCGATTGAAGCCGCGCCTGAAGGGCCGCCCGTTGTTCCCCGCCGAGGGCCGCGTAATTCGCGGCGCCCGCTGCCTGCGCCCAGCGGTCGAGGAGGAACATGCATTCGCGATGCAGCCAGTCGGCCGACCAATCGGGCGCCACGTACGATCCGTGACCCCAGATGGTGCCAACCTCCTGGCCGCCGATCGATTGCCAGACGCCCTGTCCGTTCTGAATGGTGGCACCGTCGAATAGGGCCGTGCGTCCAGCGACCAGAACCTGCGCCGGAATGGGCGGCGCACTCGTGAGGATCTTAATCCCCACCCCGCCCAACACGGCGAACGAGACGATCAGTACCATGCCCAGAGCGATCCACAGCTTCTTGTAGTTCATGCCGGGTTCCTTTCTTGGAACAGCGCTCCTAAAATGCGTCGGCGGCAGGGGCGCACTCAGTGCTCCCGCTCCATCTCGATCGCCCGCGGGAAGAGGACGTTGTTTTCGAGATGGATGTGCTGATGCAGGTCGGCTTCGAAAGCTGCCAGTGCCTGGTAAAGCGTCCGGAAGCTGACGCAGGCGTCGGGCGGCGCGGCATATCCGTCGCTGATCTGGCGCATGCTGCGTAGCGCGTTGCCGGCCCCGTCGTGCTCGTTCCTCATCATCGCGACCGGATTGCGCACGCTGCCGAAGGGAGGCGGCAGCGCGGGTTCCTTTGCCACCGCAGCCTCTTCCATGCGAAGAATGTACGGGAAGAGAACCATCTCCTCCTTCATCAGGTGGGTAGTCAGTTCTTCGGCGAGGCTGGCGAAGATCTCGCGCAGGCGCAACAATTCGGGATGATTCCCGCCGTGAACCGAGCACACTTTGTCGAACAGCGGGCCGAGGCGGGCGATTTCCTCGCGCGTATAAACGTGGTGCGTGCTCCGGATATGCGCGAGCAGCTCGGAAAGAGGCTCAGCTTGCCAGTTGCGGGCTGGCGGGGTGGCGGACGCGATACGGCTCGCCTCCGCGAGTAAGCCGTGTACCTGATTGATCGATGCATGGGCTGCCTGGCACGCCTGTTCCAGAGTCTGACCACCGCCGCAGCAATAATCGATGCCCAGCTTTTCAAACACGCGGGTTGCGGCTGGGTTCTCCAGCGCAAGCTCGCCTACCGTCTTTTCCGCCGTAACGCTCATTGTTTTTCTCCTCGATGTGACAAGCGTAAGCCGGACGGGCGGTGCGCGCCTATGACTTTTGTCACAGAGAACGCAGATTCTGGCAATCAAGCGACCGGCGCAGTTTCTTAAGCCGGATCGAGTTCCGCTTCGAAAGCCTTTAGATCGGGGATCACGGCGCGGCGGCCTTCCAGCTTGAGAAGTCCTTCCGCCTGCAAGCGGGAGAGATTGCGAGAAACCAGCTCGCGGACGGTCCCAAGTTGCGAGGCCAGCTCCTGGTTAGTGCCAGGCAGCGAGAACTCAACGCCCGCCGCCGCGGCCGTTGCTTCGCGCTGAGCAAGATGTAACAGAAAGGACGCCAGACGATGGCGCACGGTGGTGAACGAAAGCTCTTCGATAATCCCCACCAGCCGCCGCAGGCGCGCGCCGACCACCCGAAGCACCTTGAGGGCGACTTCGGGGTGCGCCAAACAGAGAGCCTGGAAATCCTGCTTCCCGACAAATAGCAGCGTGGCGCGATCCACGGCGGCTCCCGAAGCCGGATAGTTGCCACCATCGAAAACCGGCACCTCAGCGACGGAGCTGCCCGGACCGTCAATGCTGAGCACCTGCTCGCGGCCGGCGGCCGAACTCTTGAAGATGCGGATGTTTCCGCGCTCCACGACGTACAACCCCGCGCACGGTTCTCCCTCGCCGAAGACCATTTCTCCGGGAGCGAACTGGCGCGGCACGGCGCGTTCGGCCAGGAAGTCCAGCTCCGCATCCGTCAGGCCGGAGAAGATGGCGACCTTCGCCAGCGTCCGCCGATAGTCCGCGCGCGATTCTGCCACGGAGCCTATTGTAGCGAACCCATCGGCGGATGCCGCCGTTCGAACCCGAGGCCCCTAATCCCGGGTGGCCCTGGCGCGGCCTCCAAATGGAAGGCGCAGTCGCAGCACTCGTTCGCGCTGCCGTTCTTCGTGCAGGTTTCGGACTCTGGCGAGCAGGAGATCGTCGAGCGAAATCATCCCGGACAGTTGCCGGTTATCGCGGTCGACCACTGGAAACCTGGTGAGACCAGTCTCAGCCATACGCATAACGGCGGCGCGCAGCGGCTCATCGGGATAAGCCACGACGGGTTCTCTCAGCACGTCGGCAAGAGACGCTTCCGCCGCCGGCCATTCGGTCAATTTGCGCAACTGTTTGCGCGTAACCACCCCCTTCACGCGCTTCTCCCGATCCACCACGGGATAGAGATGCTGCCCGCGCTGTGCCGGCGCGCGAATCAGGACGTGCCGCAGATCGTCGATGGTCGCCTCGGCCGGAAGCGCCACGAGCTTCGTTCGCATCGCCTCCCGCACGAACAGAACCTCGAGCGGATCGGTGGCATATTCGCGCGTCAGGTGGAACCCCCGTCGCGCGACCTTTTCCGTTAGTATGGACCGTTTCAGCAGCAGCACCGTGGTGCCGTGCGCCAGCATGGCAGCCACCAGCAAGGGAAGCAGCACATTCACGTCATAAGTCAGTTCGAACGCAAAGAGAATCGCCGTGAACGGCGCCCTCATGGTCCCGCCCAGGATCGCTCCCATGCTGACCAGGGGCCAGAATCCAGCGCCTTCGTTGGGCAAGAAGATCGCCTCCACGCCCCCCAGCGCCGCCCCCATCATCAGCAGAGGCGCCAGCACTCCGCCGGAAGTGCCCGAACCCAACGAGATCACCCAGATGGCCGATTTGACCAGTAGCACGCCGGCGATCACGGCGCGCGGCACATCGCCTTGTAACAGAACCTGGATGGTGTCATACCCAACGCCCAGCGCCTGCGGGAAGACCATGCCCCCCAATCCGACCGCCAGGCCGCCGATCGCGGGCCACCACATCCAGTGGATCGGCAGCTTCAGGAACGCGTCTTCGGCGGCGTAGACACCAATGGTGAGGAGCGCGGAGAGGCCGCCTGCCAGCAGGCCGGCGAGGACACATCCCAGAAGCCCCAGCGGACCGATGAAGATGGCGTGGTGCGGCACCGGAAAGAGCGGGCCCAGGCCGAGAATGTACCGTCGCGCCGCGCCGGCGGTCGCACTCGCCAGAGCCACCGGAATCGCGCTCCGCGGCTTCCATTCGAACAGTAACAACTCAACCGCCAGCAGCGCGGCCGCGATGGGTGTCGCGAATGTGGCGGACATCCCAGCGGCCGCACCGGCGACCAGCAGCGTTTTTCGTTCGGCCGCCGTCAGTCGAAAGAGCTGTGCGATGACGCTTCCCATCGCGCCGCCCGTCATGATGATCGGACCCTCGGCGCCGAAAGGGCCGCCCGATCCAATCGAGATCGCGGCGGAAATGGGTTTCAGCACCGCCAGCCGCGGCGGCACTTTGCTTCCGTTGATTAGAATCGATTCGAGCGCTTCAGGAATGCCGTGACCGCGAATACGTTCTGAACCGTATCGCGCCATGAAACCGATGACGAGACCGCCCGCCACGGGGATGAGCACCGCGAACCAGCCGAGGTGGTTGGCCGCGGGAGAAACGAACACCGTGCTGGCGCGTCCGTAGTAAAAAACGTTGGTAAAGAAAGCAATCAGCCGCAGCAACGCCCACGCGACGAACGTGCTCAAGATGCCGATACCGATCGCCGCCACCGAAAGAGGGACCGCGCGCGCCGTAGTCGTAAAATCGCCCAATACCCGCGAATGTTCGCTGGGGCGGTTGCTCATGACGCCATTGCCCTCCGGCTGTGCCGCAGCACCGAATTCAGCGACTGCGCCAATTCGGGGCCAGACCGCTCGAGCTCGGTGCGATGCGCCAGTGCGAGTTTGCGAAGGATAGCGCGGCCGGCCGGCGTCAGCCGAACCCAAACTTCGCGCCTATCCCGGGCTCCGGGGCGCCGCACGATCGCGCCCGCAAGCTCGAGGCGGTTTACCAGTTCCACGGCGCTGTGGTGCTGAATGAACAATCTCGAGGCAATCTCCCGGATCGTCGGGTTGGCGCCCTCCGGCAGGCCGTGCACGGCAAGCAGCAGTTGATGTTGCCGCGCCTCAATGCCGTGTTCCTTCGCGGTAGCTTCGCTGAAATGGAGGAACCGCCGGATCTGCCTGCGGAACTCGGCCAGATCGCGATACTGGCCGGGAGTCAGATCGCCCGCTTTGCTCACATTTGTATCGTATCACGATCTATTATGGAAATTTCCACAGACGCGGCGTCGAAGGCGGGAAAGACTGTCGATAACCGCGCTTGAACTAAGCCGCTATCGCGGCAGAAGACCTCGTGGCACTCGACATGGTCCAGTCCCAGTCGCGTCGGCGAAGCTCCAAAGTGTGGCGGCAGCCGAGGGCCCGATGGCGGACATGGGCTAGAATTCGCTGGCGAGAATGCCGCGGCGCTCCAGCTCATCGAGGTACGCGTCGTCCGGTTGGGCGGCGGGCAATTCGAGGAAGCGGTCGGGGCCGGCGAGGTCGCGGGCGGCGGATTGGAGGGGCAAGGAAGCCTTACCTTCGGCGGCGACGATGACGATCTGGCCGGCGGTGAGGGCGGCGGCGGCAATGGGAGCGAGGTGCTCGCCGGCGGCGGCGGCATCCAGCACCTGGGTTATGGCGCCGCGCTCGAACAGAGCGCGCTCCAGACGGCTGGCGGCATCCCAGCCGGCGGCCATCCAGACGAGGGCGGCGGTGTGGCCGTGGCGCTCGGCGCGTTCGGCGGCGGTGACGGGTGCCGAGGGGTCGCCGGTAGCGGTGCGTCCGGGGTGGCGGGTGCGCGGGTCCGAGATCATTCCGGCGGCGATGGTTTCATTCGAGAGGGGATCGATGAGGATGAACGCGCCGGTGACGCGATTGCGGCGGTAGGGATCGACAAACAGGGGCTTGCGGGTTTCGACGACGACGGCGCCGATTTCGTTGAGCCGCAGTTCGGTGGCGGGCTCCTGGGCAAGCGTATTTACGTCGAAGCGGTAGCGGATGGCACGCACCCGGACCCGAACCTCCTGGGTGGTGTGCTTGATGAGGTAATCGCGTTTGAGATCGAGCGGCGTGTGGCTCATCCAGACCAGGCGGGCATCGAGGGTACGGGTGAGGAGGGGCGGGCAGGCCGGATCGACCAGCATGTCGCCGCGGCTGATATCGAGCTCGTCGTCGAGGCAGACGGCGACCGAGAGCGGAGCGAAGGCGCAGGGCAGGTCGCCATCGTAGGTGGCGATGGATTTGATGCGCGAAGTGCGTCCGGAAGGCAGCACCATGACGGTTTCGCCGGGGGTGAGAATGCCCGAGGCCACCTGGCCGGCGTAACCGCGGAAATTCTGGTCGGGGCGGATGACGCACTGCACGGGGAAGCGCATTTCGGCGAGATTGCGGTCGGCGGCGATAGGGGCGGTTTCCAGGTGGCTGAGAAGGCTCTCGCCGTGGAACCATGGCATGCGGGTGCTTCTCAAGACCACGTTATCGCCGAGCAGGGCGGAGATGGGAATGAAGATCAGGTCGTGAAGGCCCAGTGGAGCGGCGAAGCGGGTGAACTCCTGGCGGATGGCCTCGAAGACGTCCTGGCGCCAATCGACCAGATCCATTTTGTTGACCGCGGCCACGATGTGGGGAATGCCGAGCAGGGACGCAATGAAAGCGTGGCGGCGGGACTGCGGCAGCACGCCGTTGCGGGCGTCGACCAGCACGATGGCCAGATTGGCGGTGGAAGCGCCGGTGGCCATGTTGCGGGTGTACTGCTCGTGCCCGGGCGTATCGGCGATGATGAACTTGCGCCGGGGGGTTTCGAAATAGCGGTAGGCGACATCGATGGTGATGCCCTGCTCGCGTTCGGCGCGAAGGCCGTCGGTGAGGAGGGCGAAATCCACGCCGCCCGCGGTCTGGCTGGAGCGCGCCTGGGCGATCGACGCCAGTTGATCTTCGTAGACGCCCTTGGAATCGAACAGGAGCCGGCCGATTAGGGTGCTTTTGCCATCGTCGACGCTGCCGGCGGTGGAGAAGCGCAGCAGCTCTTTGTCCCGCTCCTGGTGAAGGAAGCTTTCGAGGGCCGCCTCGCGGTCGGGCGAAGGGGTGGCGCCGGGGGTTTGGGAGACGGCGGCCGGGCGCCAATCCCATAAGGGCGCGGGCGTGTCCATCAGAAATACCCTTCGCGCTTCTTCAATTCCATGGAGCCTTCGCGATCGTGATCGATGACGCGATTTTCCCGCTCGGAGCGGCGGAAAAGCATCATCTCCTGGATGATCTTGGGCAACGTGTCGGCCTGAGAGCGGATGGCTCCGGTGCAGGGCGTGCAACCGAGGGAGCGCATGCGGCACATGACGATTTCGGGCTCCTCGCCAGGGAGCAAGGGAATTTCGTGCTCCACCGGGATGAGCGAATCGCCGCGCACCACCATGCGGCGCGGGCGGGCGAAGTAGAGGGGCACGATGGGGATATTTTCCAGGTGAATGTACTGCCAGACGTCCATTTCGGTCCAATTGGAAAGGGGGAAGACGCGGATGCTCTCGCCCTTGTCAGTGTGGCTGTTGAAGAGGTTCCAGAGCTCGGGGCGCTGATTCTTGGGGTCCCACTGGCCGAAGGAATCGCGGAAGGAATAGACGCGTTCCTTGGCGCGGGATTTTTCCTCATCGCGGCGGGCGCCACCGAAGGCGGCATCGTAACCACCATCGGCCAGGGCGTCGAGCAGGGCACGGGTTTTGAGCAGGCCGCAGCACTTTTCGGTGCCGAGGCGGAACGGGCTGGCGCCCTGGGCGACGGCCTCGCGGTTGGTGTGAACGATGAGGCGAGCCCCGATGGCGGCGCAAAAGCGATCGCGGAACTCGACCATTTCGCGGAATTTATAGGTTGTGTCGACGTGCAGCAGCGGGAAGGGAATCTTGCCGGGATAAAAAGCCTTTTGCGCCAGGCGCACCATCACGGAAGAATCCTTGCCGATGGAATAAAGCATGACGGGGCGCTGAAACTCCGCCGTCACCTCGCGGAGGATGTGGATGCTCTCCGCCTCCAGGGCGCGCAAATGATTCAATACCAGGGGACTGCTCATAGGTTGGTATGCCGGCGTTGGCGGCGGGCATCTCCGCCAATCCGATCTGAAAGCGGCTCTTTCATTACTTTACCATCCTGGCGGGAGGGAGAAGCGATCCACGAGGGTGACCGGAAATGGGGAGCTGGCTTGGTGGCGACCGGATACGCGTGCGTTCGGACGACATCTGTGGCGCCCGCCACCGGTTAATTGTCGGCGAACGACTGGTTGTGGCCGCGCAGGGCTGCGGCGCGGGCCGGTGGACAGCTACTCGCCGCCATATTTTCCCTTGCAACGAATCACGTTCTGGCCCTTTCGTTCTGGGAGCTTACGGATCTCATCCCAGTATTCGTCGAGCACATCCGGGTCGATCTCAATCAGGCCAGGATAAAGCCGATCGCCGCCGCGCCTCTTGCATCCCGAGATCCAATACTGTTCGCCGGTGGCCGCATCGAAGTCGTTCGCTTTGAAGCCTTGCCCACCGAGCTTTCCAAAGCGGCGACCCTGATAATACACGTGATACACGGACTGACCGCTCCGGGAAGATGTCACGCGGCCAATGCGCGCAGGGCCGCTAATGCCGTCCCCCTTGAACTCGATGTACATGATCCTCGACTGCATAAGCGCTCCAATAAGCGATTCCAGAAACATTGTACTTCGCGCAGCGACTCACGGAAAAGGTCGCGGAAACGGGCTACTCCACAGCAAATAAAACACCGGGGGATTGCGATATACTATTATCTTACTTGGGGGTGGATCTTCTCGAGTAGCGGACGAGCCTCAATCCTGGACGTCGGCATCCTGGCAGCACGGGAGGCGTTTGGGGCTGTTTTTTCGCTTTTTTTCCCCACTGCGTGCAGGATTTGCGAGCAGCCTGTTGAGGAGGTTTCGCGGATTCCGGTTTGCCGGTCCTGCTTGAGCGAGCCGGGGCCGATGGAGGCGGAATACTTCTGTCGCGCCTGCGGGACGCCGTTTCAAAATCGATTTCCGCTGGATGAAGAAGGCCGTTGCGCGTTATGCCGCAACGGCCTTCGCGGTTTTGACGCGGCGTACTGCTATGGCGTCTACGGGGGTGTATTGCGCCGCCTGATTCACCTGTTCAAATACAGGAAGGTGCGCAGCCTGGAAGGGCCGCTGGCGGACTATCTGTTGCGGACATTGCCGCGGGAAGTGCGGTTCGACGCCATCGTGCCGGTGCCGCTGCACTGGCGGCGGCGTTGGCGGCGCGGCTTCAACCAGTGCGAACTGCTGGCGCGGGAGGTTTCGCGAAGAACCGGGATTCCGGTAGCGAAGGCTTTGCGGCGGCCGCGGGCTTCAAAGGCCCAGGCCGGGCTCACGTTGGCGGCGCGACGGCACAACGTCAAGACGGGCTCGTTCTCGGTCGCGGCGGATGTGGCCGGACAAAGCGTCCTCCTGGTGGACGACGTTTTGACCACGGGATCGACGGCGGCTGCGTGCGCGCTGGCGCTGAAACGGGCCGGTGCGTTGCGTGTGTCGGTGATAACGGTGGCGCGGGCGGACCGGCCATGGCAAATGGCGCCGAACTCGCGCGCGGCGACAGGAGAGGGACCTGCCGGATATGGCCAGTGATCGACTGCAGCAACCTGTACTGGTGCTCAATGCCAGCTATGAACCGATCAATATCTGCGCGGTGCGGCGCGCGTTGGTGCTGGTGCTGAAGGGAGTGGCGTCGGCGGAAGAGGAATCGGTGCAATCGATTCACTCCTCGCGGGCGGCGATCCGGCTGCCTTCGGTGATCCGGTTGCTGGAGTATCGCCGAATTCCACACCAGACGCGGGCCTTGTCGCGAAAGAACATTCTGATGCGCGACCGGTACACGTGCCAATATTGTCATCGCACGATGCCCAGCGGGGAGTTGACGCTGGATCACGTGATTCCGCGGTCACGGGCGGGAGAGTCGGCGTGGGAGAACCTGGTGGCGTGCTGCAATCCCTGCAATAACAGGAAAGGCAATCGGACTCCGGAAGAAGCGGGGATGAAACTGCTGCGGCTGCCGCGGCCGTTCAGTCTGCACACCAGCCGGCACCTGATGCGCATGTTGGGCAAGGGCGATGCCCAATGGCGCAAGTACTTGTTTTATTAAGTACAATGAGGCGGCGCGGCAGGTAGCGTAACATACCAGCGGACAGGTACAATCCGGGAAGGGAAAGGCTGGCTGTGAAATGAAGAAGCTAATGATTGCCGCGGGGCTCGTTTCGGGAATGGCGTTTTCGGCGCTGGCTGCCGACTATTCCGGGTACATTATCGACGACAGTTGTGCCGCTAAGAAGGCGATGCGGGGCAACGTAGGGTGCGCGCAAAGCTGTATCAAGCGTGGGGCCAAGGCGGTGCTGGTGACCGACGACGGCACGATTTACAAGATTACCGAACAGGACAAAGTGGTTCCGGAGGCCGGTAAGAAGGTGACCATCAGCGGCACTTTGACCGGCGATACGATTTCGGTCGGTTCCGTAAAGGAACAGTAAGAGGCGGTTGGGTCCGCTATTCGGACCCAACCATTTCCCGCATCTCGCGGACCAGCTTCTGGAGCGTGGTCGCGTATCCGTTCAGCTCGGTTCCGGCGGACGCGCCCTCTTCGGCGGAGGCGGCGGTTCGTTGGGTAACCTGTTCCATCTGGGTGACGGCGCGGGCGATCTGTTCCATACCGTGGGCCTGTTCCTGGCTCCCGACATTGACTTCGTCCACGAGTACTTTGACTTGGCTGGAGCTTTCCGTCATATGGCGAACGGCCCCGGCCATTTGATTCAGACGTTCATTGCCATCGTGAGAGGTGGCGATGGACTCCTCGATCAGCCCGGCGGTATCTTTGGCAGCCTGGGCGCACCGCTGGGCGAGGTTGCGGACTTCGTCCGCCACCACGGCAAATCCCAGGCCGGCTTCGCCGGCGCGGGCCGCTTCGACTGCCGCATTGAGCGCCAGGATATTGGTTTGGAAGGCAATTTCGTCGATCACTTTGATAATGCGGGCGATCTTATTGCTGGACGCGTCGATTTCCTGCATTTTTTCCATCGTGCGGTCGAGAGTGTGGTTCACCTCGGTACCGGCTTGTTCGGACTGTTGCATGAGGTCGGCAACCTGTTTGGTATGATCGGCGTTCTTGCGAGTGATGGAGGCGATCTCCTCCGTGGATGCGGAGGTTTCCTGGAGCGACGCAGCTTGCTCGGAGGCACCTTGAGCCAGCGACTGGCTGGAAGCGGAAACCTGTTTAGAGGCATGGGAAACGTGGTCCGCGGATTCGGCGATGTTGCTGGCGAAGCCGCGCAGGTCCGCATTGGCTTTGCGAACGATCCAAAGCACGCCGCCGCCCACGGCGACGATTAGTAACGCGAGAGCCATGGTGCCCAGGGTGGCGCGGGTGGATCTGGAAGCGGCATCTGCCGAAGTGGAGGCCAGTTCGGCGCTTTGACGCTCCACCAGCGACGCGGCCTGGCGGCCGATGTCTTCCAGTTGCGGTTGTACTTTCTGGTTGAAGATCTGCAGCGCGACGTCCAACTGCTGGCGAGCCACCGTCTGGCTGAGCTCTTGTTGGGCTTCTTCGACCGCCGACGCCTGTTGCATGACGGAACGGATCAGGGAAGTCGCCTCGGACGTCTCAGCCGTTTTTTCCAGTTCGCCCAGGGCCGCGCGGAGCGCCTGGTCCTGGGTTTGAAATTCGGACAGATTCTGATTCGCGCGGCTTTGGTCGCCGAGTACCGCCGAAAGGGCGGTAGCCCGCCCCAGGCTGGTCATCTCCGAGGCCGCAGTGGCTACCTTGCCGGCCAGGTACTGATTCCGCGCCACGCCGTCGGCGGCGTGTTTCAGATCGGCGTTCAGCTCATGAACGATCAGGACCGCACTGCCTACGCTCAGCAAGGACAGTCCCAACATTACACCGAAACCAATCAATAATTTACGTGTCAGGCTCATGGATATCCTCTAAACTCAAAAAACGTCACATCTTAAAGGACAAACTCACCGGCGCCAGTGCCTTGACTGGTTTGCCTTCGGCTTTTACCGGGGTAAACTTCCATTTCTTCACTGCCGCGGTTGCGGCCTTGGTCAGGACCGGGTTTCCGCTGACAATGTTGACCTGCTCGACGGAACCGTCTTCCGCGATGACCGCTTCCATTTCCACCACTCCTTCAATTTTCAGTTGCCGGGCAATCGGCGGATAGTCGGGTGCAGGCTTCGACGTGAGATAGGCCAGCGCCTCAGACTTGGACAATTTCTTGAGATCGCCCTGCCCGTACACCGTCAGGTTAAAGCAGAATAGAACTGTCACTACGATTGGGAATGCTTTCATAGATCCTTCCGAAAATGTTGTCTGCACTCCATATCGGTTGAAGGCCGCCAGAGCTATAGTCCTGCACGAGAAAAAACGGCGGGGGTTTAGCCGGGAGACTTTAGAACGGCCGGAAGCGAGGGATTGTGCTGAGGGCCCGTATAATAATGTTGTAAGAGTTCGCCATGAAAAAACGTCTGGCCTACGGTTTCGCCAAGGTCTTACTGGTACTTTCGGTGCTCGTAGTGGTGTGGGAAGGCTCGTTCAATCCGGGCCAGCTCCGTCCGCACACACCCAACCAGACGTTGATCTTCTGGGCGGTCTACACGTTGATCTTCCTGCTGATGGTGGTACTGGGGTGGATCGTCTTCCGGGAGTTCGTCAAGCTTTACGTAGAACGGCAGAGCCATCGCGAAGGTTCTCATCTCAAGACCAAGCTGGTGGTGGGAGCGCTAACCCTGAGTACGGTACCGGTGTTCTTTCTGGTGCTGTTTAACTATCAGGTTCTAAATCGCAATCTGACCACCTGGTTTCGCGAGCCGCATAGCAACGAGCTGGAGGTTTTCAAGGGTATCGCCAAGACATTGGACAAGGAGATGGGCGACGAGACGGCGGCGCAGGCGGCGCTACTGGCGGCGCAGCCGGAAGTGCGGCAGTTGCTGGCTACGGGTGTTGCGGCGCCGGGGTTTCTGGAGCGGTTTTCGGTGGAGTACGAGCTGCAATCGGCGGCGGTATACGGGGTGGCGGGCACGGTTCCACTCGATTCGTTCGGTTCCGATCGTCCGCGCGCGCCCGACGATCGCCTGGTGGTGAAATCCTATCCGGTGCTGGACGGGCGGCGGGAGACGGGGCACGTCAAGGTCGCGGCCAAGATTCCGGGCGACCAGGCGGCGCACATGCGCATGATCGGGGAATGGGCGCGGGACTGGCAGCAGAGGTGGGATAGCTGGAAAGAGATCCGCCAGTTTTACCTGCTGCTCATGTCCTTGATTACATTATTCGTTCTGTTTGTGGCCATCTGGATCGCGCTGTTCGTGGCCAAGCAGATCAGTATCCCAATCACGGCGTTACTGGAGGGCGCCAGCCAGGTGCGCAGCGGCAACCTGGCGCACCGGGTGGAAGTGCGGGCGGCCGACGAGCTGGGTTCCCTGGTGCGGGCATTCAACCGGATGACGCAGGAACTGGAGGCCAACGGCCGCGAACTGGACCGGCGGCGGCGCTTCACCGAGGCGATTCTGGAGAGCATTCCCACCGGCGTGCTTTCGGTGGCGGCCGACGGCTCGATTCAGCGGGTGAACCGCGCCCTGGGGCGCATCTTTCCGGCGGAGCAGGTAGAGCGGGCCACGCGGCTGGAGGACCTGTTTACGCGCGAGGACACGGCCGAGATCCGCTACCTCATGAAGCGGGCGCGGCGGACGGGGCCTTCCTCGCGGCAACTGGAACTGCGCACGGCCGGCCGCAACCTGCAGTTGTCGGTGACGGTAGCGGCGATCGAGGAAAAGGCGACTAGCGGATACGTGGTGGTGCTGGAAGACACCAGCGAGCTGCTGCGGGCGCAGAAGGCGGCGGCCTGGCACGAAGTGGCGCGGCGGGTGGCTCACGAAATCAAGAACCCGTTGACGCCCATCGCGCTTTCGGCCGAGCGCATCGGGCGCCAGGTGGACCGGTTGGAGCTGGCCCAGCCGTCCTCGGGGATTCTGCGGGAGTGCGCGCAGACGATTTCGAAATCGGTGGAATCGGTGAAGACGCTGGTGGACGAATTCGCGCGTTTTGCCCGTTTTCCCTCGGCCCAGCCGGTGCGGGCCGACCTAAACGCGGTGGTGCGGGAAGCCCTGACCGTGTTCGAAGGGCGGCTCGAGGACGTGGCCATCCGCACTAGTTATGCGCCCGGGCTGGCGCCGGTGAACCTGGATCGCGAGCAGTTTATCCGGGCGGTGGTAAACCTGGTGGATAACGCCGCCGAGGCGATGCAGGATTCGCTGGTGAAGCGGTTGTACATTGCCACCCAGCCGGGCGTGGCGGAGACGGTGGAACTGGTGGTGGCCGATTCCGGCAGTGGGGTCAGCGCGGACGACAAGGAGAAACTTTTTCTGCCCTATTTTTCGACCAAGAACCGGGGCACGGGCCTCGGATTAGCGATTGTCAGCCACATTGTGGCGGAGCATCGCGGCCACATCCGGGTGGAGGACAACCAGCCGGTGGGAGCGCGTTTCACCATAGAGATTCCGGCGCTGGTGGAGATGGAGAGCGGGGAGGCGGCGCGACCGGCGCCGGTGAAGGCATGAGCGCGCCCAAGCAGAAGCCGCAGCGCATTCTGATTGTGGACGACGAGCCTGGGATACGCCAGTCCCTGGGCGGCGTGCTCGAAGACGAAGGCTACACGGCTCAATCGGTGGAAGATGGCGAGGCGTGCCTGGCGGCGCTGGCCGAAGGCGGTTTCGAGCTGGTGCTGCTGGATATCTGGCTGCCGGGCATGGACGGCATGGAGGTGCTGGAGCGGATTCAGGAGATGCCCTTCGACGAGCGTCCCCTGGTGGTGGTGATTTCCGGCCACGGCAGCATCGAGGCGGCGGTGCGCGCGACCAAACTGGGGGCCTTCGATTTTCTGGAGAAGCCGCTCTCGATCGAAAAGGTCATGCTGGTGGTGAAGAACGCGCTGGACCATCGCCGGCTGTCGCTCGAAAACCGCCGTCTGAAGCAGGACGCCCACACGCGCTATCACATCATCGGCGACAGCGTGCCCATGAAGGCGCTGCGGCAACAGTTGGCGTTGATGGCGGGCACCAACGGCCGGGTACTGATTTACGGCGAGAGCGGCACGGGGAAGGAACTGGTGGCGCACGCCATCCACGCCTCCAGCCCGCGGGCGGGTCAGGCGTTCGTGGAAGTCAACTGCGCCGCCATACCGGAGGAGCTGATCGAGAACGAGCTGTTCGGCCATGCGCGCGGGTTTCTGGCGGGTGCGCCGGAAGCCAAGGCCGGCAAGTTCGAGAAGGCCGACGGCGGCACCTTGTTTCTGGACGAAGTGGGCGACATGAGCCTGCGCACCCAGGCCAAAGTGCTGCGCGCGCTGGAGGAACAGCGCTTCGAACCGGTGGGCGCGGTGGAATCGATGCAGGTGGACGCGCGCGTGGTGGCGTCCACCAACAAACTGCTGGAGGAAGAAATCGACCGGGGCAACTTTCGCGAGGACCTGTTCTACCGGCTGAACGTGATTCCGTTTTTCGTGCCGCCGCTGCGCGACCGGCGCGAGGACATTCCGCTCCTGGCCGAGCACTTCCTGCGTGAATTCACCAGCGCCTACGGCCGCAAGCCCAAGGAGCTGACGCCGGAGGCTCTGGAGGTGTTGGTGGGATATAACTGGCCCGGCAACGTGCGGGAGCTCAAGAACCTGATCGAGCGCATCGTGATCATGAATCCGCAGGTGCGGGTGGATGCGCGCCACGTTCCGCTGCAGACGCCGCGCAGGCCGCAGGACCGCGCCGGCGAGCGGGTGGGCAGCCTGCAGGACGTGCGCGAAGCGGCCGAGCGGGAATACATCCTCAAGAAGCTGGAAGAAACCAGCGGCAACGTGACCCGCACGGCGGAACTGCTGGGCCTGGAGCGCAGCAACCTGTACCGCAAGATGAAGACGCTGGGGATCGAGCCGAAGTAGGGCGGTGGGATTGACGATCGCTCTTGTCGAGCCTGTCAGGCTGTTAGGGCGTGGGGCCGGTAGCCCGCGAAAAACGTCCCGCCGCTACTCGCAGCGCAGAGCCACCGTCGGGTCGATGCGCGAGGCTTTGCGCGCGGGCAGGTAGCCCGCCAGCGTTGCGGCAACAACTAGAGACACCGCGGCCACCGTCAGCGAGATTGGATCGTTGGGCTGAGCCTCGTAGAGAAACGATTTCAGCAACTTGGCCGCAAACAAGGCAGCGGGGATGCCGATGACGAGACCCGCGGCGGCGAGCAGCAGCACTTCGCGCAACACCATCCACACCACACGGCTGCGCGGTGCGCCCAGCGCCATGCGAATCCCGATTTCGCCCGTGCGGCGGGCGACGTGGTAGGACATGGCGCCATAGAGTCCCACGCAGGCGATCGCCAGCGCCAGCAGCGCGAAGCCGGTAGACAAGCGCGCGAATACCACCTCGCGGTTGATGGTAGCGTCGATCAACGCGCTCTGCGTCTGAATTTCGGAAACCGGCAGGCGCGGGTCGGCTTCGTGAATCAGCTCGCGCACAGTCCGAACGTAGCCCAGCGGATTGCCGGCCGTGCGCAGTTCATAGATCATGGCCTGCATCGGACCCCATAGGTTCGCGGTGTACGGAACGAACACCGTGGGACCGGGCTTCTCCCGGACGTCGCGGCCCACCAGCGCATTGCCGGACACGCCCACGATTTCGAAGGCGCACGTCGCGCAGTCATCCGGAGCCGTTAGGATCCGGCCGAGCGGATTGCGGTCGCCTAAGTTTTTCTGAGCGAATACCCGGTTGACCACGGCCACCAGGTGCGAGCTCGCCAGATGGCGCGGCTCGATTTCGCGGCCCACCAAAATCGGCGTTTCCATCGTCGTGAAAAACCCTGAGCCGACCGATACCATCAGGGCGGTTTTGAGCGTGGCGCCGTTTACGCTCACACCCGTCATCATTCTTCCCCCCACCAGCGCAAGATCGGAAAAGCTGGCGCTTCGCACGCCCGGAATGGAAGCGAAACGCGCTTGAAGATTGCGATAGAACGTGCCGATCTCAGGATCGCTATGGCCAGCCCGGCGGGCATTGAGCTTGAAGGTGAGCACGCTTTCGCGATTGAATCCGAGATCGATCGATTCCAGGCTCGCCAGGGTGCGAACGAACAATCCCGCGGCCACCAGAATCACCAGGCTGATGGCGATTTGCGCCACCATCAGTGCCCGGCTTAGCGTCAGGCGCCGCGCGCCGTGCGAGCGCGTGGCTGCGGTGCGCGATCCCTTGAGCGCGGGCATCGGATCGACTCGCGTGGATTCGAGCGCCGGCGACAGGCCGAACAGAATGCCCGTGACCATCGAAAGCGCCGCCACCACCGCCAGCACGTGCCAGTTCACTTCGGCGCGCAGCGTGAAATTCTCACTGCCGGCGGACAGCAGCAACGTCAGAAAGCGAATTCCCCACACGGCGAACGCGATTCCCAGCAGTCCGCCGATGGACGCCAGCATCACACTCTCGGTCAGCAGTTGACGGATGACACGCGCTCGTCCGGCGCCGATGCTGAGGCGCACGGCGATCTCGCGGCGGCGAGCGGTAGCGCGCGCCAGTTGGAGGTTGGCGATATTGGCGCAGGCGAGTGCGAGAATCAACGCCACCAGCGTGAGCAGGATCATCAGCGGCTTGGAGTACCGCAGGCGCACGCCAGAAAGGCCGCCGCTACCGTCGCGCACCACCAGCCGCGGAAGGTCGGCCCGGTTGCGCGCTCTGTTTACGGTGCGCATCCATTCCGAAAATTGCGGGCTCAGCGCAGCTTGCGCCTGTGCGATATCGACGCCGGGCCGCAGGCGCGCCAAGCCGATCACCCACTCAATGTCCGGGTTCGTAAACCAGACGCCAGCGGTATGGGAACCATCGCTATGCAGAAGCAGGAAGGCGTGAGCCGGAATATAGATGTCGGGATGCGCACCCGGATCGGCGCCGAAAAACTCCGGTGGCGCGACCCCGATTACCGTGAAGGGGAGACCGTCGATCAGGATCGATTGATGGACGGCGCCGGCGGGCGATCCGAAACGCCGCTGGCTTAGGGCAAAGCCGATGACGGCGACCGATGCCGCGCCGGCGCGATCGTCATCGGCCGTGATGAGCCGCCCGGCGGCCGGTGGAATGCCGAGGCCTTGGAAATAATTGCCGGTGACGTATTCGGTGCTGGCTATCTGGGCCTGGTTGCCGACCCGCAAGTGAAGCTCGCCCGCGCTTTGATATCCGAAAACGCTGGAGAAGATGGCGTCATTGCTGGCGAACATCTCCATCGCCGGATAGGAGAAGACGCTTCCGCCGAAGCCCTCTTTGGGTTCGAGGAAGCTGTCATCGTGGCGATTTAAGCCGTGACTTTCGTTTTCGTTGGTACGCCAACTCAAGGTCACCAGCCGTTCCGGATGCGCCACCGGCAGCGACCGCAGCAGGATGGCGTCCATAAAGCTGAAAATGGCGGTATTGGCGCCGATGCCCAAAGCCAGCGAGAGAACGGCGAGCGCGCTGAAGGCCTTGTTGGCGGCCATGGTGCGCAGGGCGTAGCGGATGTCCTGCAGCAGATGCTCCAGCAGCGTCCAGCCCCACGCCGCGCGCGTCTCTTCCTGCACGCGGGTGAGGTTGCCCAGATCGCGGCGGGCGGCGAGGCGCGCATCGGCGGCCGATCGTCCCAGGGCGATTTGCGACTCGGCCTCTTCTTCGAGGTGGAACTGCAGCTCCTCCTGGAGATCGGCCTCTTTGATGGGCCGTCGCGCCAGCCAGGTCAACTTGCGAAAGAACGATTTCATTGTCCCTCCTGTTCCGCGGGGTTCAAAACCAGCCCGATGGCGCGTGCAAGCGCCTCCCATTTCGACCGTTCGGCGGCCAGATGTTTGCGGCCCGCCGGCGTGAGGCGATAGTAACGAGCGCGTTTGCCCATTTCGGAAAGATCCCAGGAGGCGTCGATCCAGCCTTTCGCCTCCAAACGATGCAGCGCCGGGTATAGCGAGCCGCTTTCCACTTGCAGGAGATCCTCCGAAGTTCGCCGGATGTGTCTGGCGATGGCGTGTCCGTGGTTCCGCCCGGGTAGCAGGGTGCGAAGGATGAGGAGATCGAGGGTACCTTGCAGGAGTTCAGGACGCGATGGCCGGCCCGGCATGATATAGTCAGTCTACACAACATTCAGTAGAATGTCTACAGTATCCGGATCCACCCGATCGAATCCCTAGACAGACCCACGGATTCCTCCGGCGAGGCTATAATAATGCCGGCCATGCAACTCGCAATGCCGTTAGCCGCATCTGCCTTATGGGTGTCGGCTCTCCTGGCACAGTCCACCGCGGCGCCATCGGTAGAGATCAACTATCCCGGTCCGAACCCTAACCGATACATCAACCTCACCCTGGACGGTTTCTTGCCGCACGACTTGGCGGTCAACGGCCAAGGCGCTTCAGGGGAAATGGCCGGAATCCTTCTCGCCACGCTGCTCGAGACGGCGGGTTGGGGGCAGGTACCGGAAGACGACATATCGAGATATCTTGTAGGAATATACGGCGACGAAATCGTCACTCTGCCGCTTTCTGCGTTCCTGCCCCAGTCTCTCGATAACCGTGTGTGGGTGGTAACGGAGCGGGGTGGCAAACCTCTTTCTGCCTCGGAATCACCCTTGGTGATTGGCGTGGCTTCAGGCGGAGTGGTGGCCCTGAGAGTCAAACGGGTCCGGCATATTCGAGTGACGAACTTCGAAACCGAGCGGGTGGTCGAGGACGAGGAGTTTGGAGAATTATCGCAGCATGAAGCGGGTGACAGCCGCCGGACTTTATGGAATCGATATCTCAGGGTCGCAGGAATCTCAGCGATGATCGTTACGCGCGCCGCCGAAGGCCGGCTTGAAAATAGCGCGGTGCTGTTGTCGCGGGAGGTATCACAATGGAGCGACCGCCGCTTACTCGACTTGCTGGCCGGTTCGATGGCACCGGGAATCGCGCCGGACGCGGCCATCGCACGCGGTGGTGAGTTCACCGTGGTGCGCCTCGGATCGGGCAGATAAAGAGAGAGCGCGGGCCGCCGGAGGCCACGCTATAATCGAACCATGTTGACGCCCACCGAAAAGATCTGGCACAACGGCCGTTTCATCCGCTGGGAGGACGCCAGGATCCACGTATTGTCCCATGTGGTGCACTATGGCAGCTCGGTGTTTGAGGGCATCCGTTGCTACGCGACGCCCGCCGGTCCGGCCGTTTTCCGGCTGAGGGAGCACGTCCGCCGCATGTTCGATTCCGCCAAGATTTACCGCATGGAAGAGCTCGGCTACACCCGCGAGGAAATGGCCGAAGCCATTCTCGAAACCGTACGCGTCAATCGCATGGACGCCTGCTATATTCGCCCCGTGGCGTTGCGCGGCTATGGCGAGGTGGGCGTAAATCCGACGCACAACCCCATCGACACCTATATCGCGTGCTGGAGCTGGGGCAAGTATCTCGGTGAGGAAGCGTTGGCCAGCGGGGTGGACGTGTGTGTCTCAAGCTGGACCCGCATCGCTCCCAACACGCTGCCCGCGCTGGCCAAGGCCGGCGCCAATTACATGAATTCGCAGCTTATCAAGATGGAAGCCCTGGCCAACGGTTATAGCGAAGGCATCGCCCTCGATACCGGCGGCTACGTCAGCGAAGGCTCGGGCGAGAACATCTATGTAGTGCGCGACGGCCGCATCAGCACGCCGCCGATCGGTTCCAGCGCGCTGCCGGGGATCACTCGCGATACGGTTCTGACTCTCGCCCGCGAGCTGGAGATTCCGCTGGTCGAGACACTGGTGCCGCGCGAGTCGTTGTATATCGCCGACGAAGTCTTCTTTTCCGGCACGGCCGCCGAAATCACTCCCATCCGGTCGGTCGACAAGATCGTCATCGGCGCCGGGCGCCGCGGGCCGGTCACCGAAAAATTGCAGAAAGCGTTTTTCGCCATCGTCCACGGCGACACGCCCGACCGTCACGGCTGGCTTTCGCCGGTGCACGCGGCACAGGCGGCGTAAGGCGAGGGTTCGTGAAAAGGAGAAGGTGAATGAGGGCCCCCGGTGCGAACTGCGTGGTCTTCAAAAGCGCCGCCTTCAACACACCCACGCCGAAGGAATACTTTATTAACGATTGCTGCTTCGGAGACGATGTTGCCCGGTGGATGATGGCGAGCTACGTGCCCGAGGCTACCAAACGGTTGGCGAGCCGGGGCAGGAAGACTTTGGTTGGTTTTTCAACCTAGAGATCGCCGGGACGAAGCATAACGTAGTGATTGGCTATCGCCCTGAGCTAGACCATAGCCAGAGCGAGTGGATTTGCTGGATTGAGCGTACGGCGGGGCTGATCGCTACAGCCTTCGGGCGGCGCAAACACATCGCGCCAGAGGCCGTCGATGCAATCTACGGGGTCTTGTCGTCGTCCTCCCAGATCTCGGACGTCCGGGTATGCCGAAACAAGAGCTCTGACTTCTGTTCCTCGTGGGTCGGCCCGGTCTATGGCTTGCGGAGCCGTGCGAGGAGGGGAAAGATCGAATCGATGAACTGTTTCGGCGTGACGATGGCGGTTGGGCCGAAGGCCTTGGGAAAGTGTCTGATGTTGCCGGTCACGAGGTAGTCGGCGCCGGCGGCCTGTGCGCACTCCAGCAAACGGTTGTCCGGCTCGTCGTCTTCAACGACGGTGAGCGTCCGGGTGGGCTTGACCCGCAGGCTGGTCTTTCGAACGACGGCCAGAGACCGCGCGATGCGCTTTGGGGTAAGCTTCAGGCGGGGACGGTTCAGGACGTCCTTGTATTCCGCAAGGACCGCCTCAGAAACGCACATCAGAATTCTCTTATTGGCGGCGAGATCCAGGATGGCCGCAGGCAGGCCTTCGTCCCTGAGGCTGGCCGACACCACCACGTTGGTGTCGATCACCACCCGGATCATGCGACGGACTGCTTACGACTCTTTCTACGTTGGCCTCGACTGGCGGCAATTTCGCGATCGATGTCGCGCACACTCCACGAGCTGTTGCCGTTCCTCCTGGCCTCTTCGCGAATGGCCCGGTAGGCGGCAGGCGTGGGAGCGATGTTCCTGATGTAGTCGCGCACGCCCATGATGATAACGCTGGGTTTGCCGCGGCGATCCACCATGAAGCGTTCGTCCTTTTCGGACGCCCGCTCCAGGATTTGGCCGAGCTGAGTACGCGCGGTCAAGGCGGAAACCACGTTCTGAACGAGCTTGTTTTTGGTGTTTTGCACGGGCGATACCCTCAGCGCAAAATCTTTGAAATAATTAATTAGTTCGCTCTAATCGTACCAAACAGAAATGAACTCTCAAATAGCTGGAGTAACGAGTTGATCGCCGCCCTGCGCAGCCTGCTGCGAACTCCGGCCGCGGCGTTCGCCTGCCTCTTCACTCTCAGCTTGGGCGTGGCGGTTTCCACCGCCATGTACACGCTGCTCGACGCGCTGCTGTTGCGGCCACTGCCATATCCCAATGCCGAGCGGCTGGTGGAACTCGAGCCCGGTGTTTCCTGGGGCGATACGATCGATATCGAGGGCCACGCGCGCACCACATCCGCCATCGGCGCCTTCGGCAAGCGCACTTGGGGCTTCACCGATTCCAGCAGCGCGCCGGTGGAAGTGGTGATTTCCGGCATGGTGACCCACGGTTTTTTCCGGGCGCTCGGCGTGGCGCCGCGGCTGGGCGCCGGCTTTCGCGCATCCGATGAGATGGCTGGCTCGAATCGCGTAGCCTTGCTGAGCGATGCGTTTTGGCGCAAACGCTTCGCGGGGAGGCCCGATGCCGTCGGCCAGACATTTTCTCTGAACGATGTCGCCTATCGTGTCGCCGGCGTTCTACCGCTGGGTTTCCGCTTCCCCATGGACGGCGAAACCCCCGATCTCTATATCCCGCTAGATCGCGGCGACTATTGCTGCGACCGCTCCGTTCGCACCTTGGGCGGAGTAGCGCGTCTGGGGCCGGGCGTTTCCCGCGCCACGGCCCGCGCCGAATGGGAAGCCCTATGCGGAACCCGGTTCGAGCTGGTGAGCTTGCAGCGCGGCTTTCTGGGCGACAGCGCGCGCCCGCTGCTATTGCTGAGCCTGGCGGCTGGGCTTGGGCTGGTGCTGGCCGCCGTCAACGCGGCGGGTATCCTATTGGCGGCCGCGGCGCGCCGGCTTCGGGAATCCGCCATCCGTTTGAGCTTGGGCGCCAGCCGTCCGCGCCTGGCAGCCGAATACGCGGCGCGCGGTCTATGGTTGGGCCTGGCGGCCGGGTTGGCGGGGCTGTCGCTTGCCGCGCTGGCACTTTCGCTCGCGCGGCACATTCCGGCTCTGGCCGATCCACTCGGCGCGTACCGCGGAATCAGCCCATTGGGAATCGGCCCGCCGATGGCTGCATTTGCCAGTGTGACGGCGCTGGCCGCCGCCGTGTCGGCATCGCTGGCGCCGCTGTGGCTGTTGCGTGAGGCCGCGACTGAGTCTCTGCTTCGCCGCGGCGCCGCTTCTTCGCCCGCCGCCGTGCGCGGCCGCGCCGTTTTGCTGACTGCCCAAGTGGCTCTCGCGGCGACCTTGCTCAGCGCCGGTGTGATGGTATTTGTCGAGCTGCGCGGAATTCTCCGGGCCGGCCCCGGCTTCCGCACCGGCCAGATCGTGGTCGCCGGCATCGGCCTTCCCGAAGCCCGCTACGACACGGATACAAGCATGATCGATTTTCATCGCCGCGCCATCGCGCGCCTGGCAGCCATCCCCGGCGTAACCGAAGCTGCCGGCGGCGCCGGAATCCCCTTTGGCCGCCGCGCCCGCTTCGAGCGCACCAACGAAAACCTGCCGCTGGCCCAGCGGCCGCGCGCCGTGGTGGGAGTGGCCAGCCCAGCGCTGTTAGGCCTGCTCGGCATCGCCGTCGTTCGGGGCAGGGGATTCACCTCTCTCGATCGCCTGGGCCAGCCTTATGTGGCTTTGGTCAACCGCAAGTTCGTCGAGCGCTACGGTTCCGGTGTGGGCGCCCGCCTGCGGGTGGGCTTCTGGAACGGCCACATGCGGCCCTGGCCGGAAGTGACGGTCGCCGGCGAAGTGGCCGATGCCCGCAACCTTGGGATCGACCGCGCCCCGGAGCCGGCCATCTATCTCTCCTCCCTGCAAGTGCCCATGGAAGGCTTTCTCTATTTCGTTCGCACTCCGCTCGGTGCGTCGAGCCTCGCCTCCCAATTTCGGCAGGCGGTTTGGAGCGAAGATCCGCGCCTGGAGCGCGTCACCCCGCGCCCGCTGGCGCCCGACGTGGAGCGCGGCCTGGAATCGCGCCGCGCCGTTCTCTGGCTGCTGGCAGGTTTCTCCACACTCGCTCTGGCTGTGGCCTCCGCCGGATTGGCCGCCGGCGTCGGAGCCTGGGTCACCGAATCCCAAACCGCGCTCGGCATTCGCATGGCCCTCGGCGAGACTCCTGCCGGCATCCTCGGCCTTGTCTTGGCCGCCGCATGGCGCATCGCCGGGGTGGGGTGGTTGCTCAGTCTCCCCGCCACTTTCTGGTTGTCCGCGTTGCTGCGCGCCTGGCAGCCCGGTTTTGAACGATTCCCGTGGCCCGCGTGCCTGGCCTCCTCCGGGTCGATTCTGGCCAGCGTCACTCTGGCTGCGCTGCCGGCCGCCTGGCGCGCGGCCAGGCTCGATCCCGCCGATCTCGTCCGCCGCGCAAACTGAGGAGCTGTGAAGAAATCTAGCCACCGATGAACACCGATAAACACCGATAAAAGAAACAAAGGTTTTATCTGCGTTCATCGATGTTCATCGGCGGCTAATATTGAATTTTTCACCGCACTTGAGCGGAAGCCGGGGCGCCGTCTACTTCGTTCTTCGCGGGGAGAACTTCCCCAACAGGTCCAGCAGGTGCTGGGCCGCCGGCGGAATGGGCGCGCCGCTCTGCAGAATCTGGCCGGTCGTCCAACGCTTGCCGTACAGTGCCGTATTCTCGTCCAGATCGGTGCGCAGCGTGGAACCGTCCAGCGATACGCCCGCGAATGCTCCGCGCGAGCGCGACCAAGATAGAATTTCCGCCATCATGAGCACGTCCGTCTGCGCGGTAGCGTCCCGGCCGACCGGACCGGCCGCGGCCGTCGCCTCGCCGCCGATGGTGAAGTGATCCTGCTCCAGCCTTTTCATGCCCCGCTCGTTCATTACCAGCAGCACCACGTCGGAGGACGAAAACCCGATTTGCAATCCGAAGCTGCCGCCTTCGATTCGTATCGCCGCCGGCGGTCCCCATCCGTCCGCATCCCGTCTGCGGCAGACGGCGAAGCCCTTGCCGTACTTTCCGCCGAACACGAACGCGCCTTTTTTCAGGCCCGGAACCAGGACCACGCACTCGGACTTGTCAAGCAGGCCCTGCGGGATGGAACGATCGGGCGTAGCCATGATCTCCGAAAACAGGCTGGCCGCGTCGGCGAGCCGTTCATCGCCTTTTCGCGTGTCTTTTTCATCCGCACCGGGAAGCAGCGCGCACCCCAGCGCGATCGTTACTGTGAGCTTGGTCAGTCGCATCTTTACATCGTAGCCCGGATGGTTGCCCGTTTCGATGGCCGGCCGCGAGCCGCGGCGCGCTGTCGCCGGCGCTGAGTGCGTTTCCGCACGCTTCCCGCCAGCCCATGGGTGTGTTGCATCCCGAACCAAGTCTTCCAGCTCCAAATGTCGCGTCGAGTCTCCGGACTCCCGAGGTCCTGAAATTTGGGTTGAGCCAGTTTCGGCGGCGAGAGGGTAGGACAGACCATCGTTTTTCGTGGTCTGTCGGGCGCTCTCCAGGCCCTAACAGCCTGACAGACGACAAAAAACGATCGCCTGTTCCACCTCTGGGTCGGGTCATTTTCCCTTGGCCGCTCAAAATGCCGGGGTGACCTCAGGAGGTTCGGAGTCTCCAAACTCCCGATGTGGCCCTTGTGTTTTCCTGGTACTAAGTACTCAGATTGCACACACGTATCGAGAGTACGCGATCGTAATTGCGAAACCGGGTAGTAAGGCAGATTGCCTGACACAACTGAGGTGAAATCGAAGCCGGAAACCGGTGGGACATACGAGCGTCTGCCCCACCCTGGACCAGCAAATCATGGCTCAGCCCGAACCCCACTACAACAGGAGTTCGGAGTCTCTCCTTGACCCTGGTTCGCCATGCTCGGCGGGCGCCGGCGGAAGTGCCGGCGCGACACCCTCGCTTGTTACCGAAGGGCCGCGGGTTTGCCGAGTGATGGCGCTCGATATCGGACGCGCCGAACTGACTAACGGCCGTGGCGGCCCGTGCTTGCCAGTACGAGACAGACAAGTACCTCTTTTTACTTATGCATGTCTCTCGTGTCAATATAAGAAGAAGGAAAACTTGCAAATGCCCAAACTACCGGTGAACCCTGAGATTATAGATGCCGCCATCCAGGGCTTTGAATATCAAAAGGCACAGATCGAAGCGAAGATCGCGGAACTGCGAGCGTTGCGGAGTGGAACATCCGTTTCACCCGAAAAGACGGCGGCAACGCCCAAGACAGGCAAGAGAGCGCTTAGCGTGGAGGCCAGAGAGCGAATCGCCGCCGCGCAACGCAAGCGCTGGGCCGCGACCCGCAAGGGAACGGCCACAGTCAAGGAGCCGAAGACGCGACGCCTGAGTGCCGCCGGCCGGAAAGCCATCATCGCCGCCACCAAGAAGCGGTGGGCCGCCGTGCGTGACGCCAAAGCCGCCGCCAACGCCTAACTGCGGGCCGCGAAGCACCCGGCCCGTGGTCTGTCGCGCGCCGCTATTGTCCGTAGTGCGGCTCGTCGGAGCGGAATGGGCTGGCCGGTAGCCCGGCGCCATTCATCAGGTTGCACGCCGGGTCGTCTTCCCAGGCATAACGCACGGCTATCGGTGTCTTCATCCGCGTGCTGGAAACCACCACCGTCTCGCCCTCGATGCGGGCGTCCGCCGGGACGAAGCTTCCATCGCTTCCCGCCACTGTGAACCCAGTCAACGCCTCGCCCCCTCTTGCGCCCAGACCGCCGGCATGCGTAAACCACACCCGTAGCGAATCGCCTTCGGCGGTAGCCGCGCGGTACAAGGGCCCGGAGTATTCGCCGTCTTTGCTGTAAGCCACGTGCAACGCCGCCAATGCCAGCCGCAGCCCCACCGCCTGCTTATTGGTGGGATGAATGTCGTTCGATTCCCCCACGTCGATGGCCACCGCCATGCCGGTCTTCGCCAGGCGCAGCGTTTCGGTTTGCGATTCGCGCAGCACCGGCCAAGAGATGTTGCTCTTGAAGTTTGCCAGTTGCACGAACAGAAACGGAAAATCGCCCTCGCCCCAGCGGTTGCGCCAGTCCTCGATCATGTCCGCGAACAGCTTGCGATAGCGATACGCATGCTCCTGGTTGGCGTTGGACTCGCCCTGATACCAGATCGCCCCGCGAATCGCGTACGGCGTCAGCGGCGCAATCATGGCGTTATACAAGCCCGCCGGCGTATATGGATGACCCGGCCCCTGCGGCTCTCCCGGCCGCGCCGGAGCGGTTGTTCCCTCCGCCTTGGCTTTGGCCGCGCCCTCGTTCCAGGCGGCCAACTGCTGGTCGTAGCGCGCTTTAGCGGCGGGATAATCGGCCAGAATCCTGGTCCAGTCGTCGAAGAGGAACTTCAGCGCCGGGTCGGCTTCCAGCGCTTCCCGGCTGGTCCAGGATTGCGCCGGCGTGCCGCCCCAATCGGATTCGATCAGCCCCACCGGAACATGCAACGTCTCCTGCAGATGGCGACCGAAGAAATACTCCACGGCGGAGAAATGCTCCGCGCTCTCCGGTGTCGAGACCTCCCACTGGCCCGTCACGTCGTCGGCCGGCTGCTCCGCTACCGTTTTCTTCACCTGAAACAGACGGATCATCGGATAACCGGCATGAGCGATTTCTTCCTCGTGCCGCATGGCGCGCCTGAGCGGAAACTCCATGTTCGACTGCCCCGAGCCCAGCCACACTTCGCCCACCAGCACGTCGCGCACGACCACCGTATTCGATCCCGCGACGGTCATCTCCAGCGGCCCGGCCACGGTCAGCGGTTTCAGCCATACCGCCCATTTGCCGCTGCCATCCGCCGCCGCGGCCGCCGTCTGCCCCTCCAGTTCCACGCGCACCGCTTCGCCCGCGTCGGCCGTGCCCCAGATGCGCACCGGCACGCCGGAGACCAGCACCATGTGATCGGAAATCAGCGACGGCAGCTTCACCGCCGCGTCCAGCGCGCCCGCCAGCGACAAGGCAATCAGACACTTGGCAATTCTACGCATGAGCAGCACCTCGTAAACCCAGATTCTAGCAATTGTGGGACAGACCATCTGGCCCGTACGGCCCCAGGGGTCGCTATTGGACCGACACCGTCACCCCGTTCTGGCTTGCGGCAGCGCCAAACGACACGACCATGGTTAATTGAGGCGATGCGTTCTCGATTCGACGCAGGTGGCGGGACGAACCAGGCAAACCTCAGTACTCGGGGACCTCCAGCTTCAAATCGCGAATCATCCGAAAGTGTTTGCGATTCCTGGTTGCGAGCGTGAGGCCCTCTTCGAGGGCAGTCGCGGCGATCAATTCGAGCGCCGTGATGGAAGAGAGTAGGCAGGCACCACCAAGGCTGTCCAGGTAGTCGGCGGCTTTGGCGCTTCCCCGCGTGAGGTCCACCATGATGTTGGTGTCAAGGAGGTACGCCATCGGATCACGCAGTTTCAGTAGCGTGGCCGGCGGATGCGGTCCTCGTACGTCACGCCATCTGGGATGTCGTCACGGTTGGCCCACATCCCGAACGCTGCAAATTCGCGAACGGACTTTGGCCGCTTTGGTGCGTCTTCCGCACGGACATGCACTTCGACTCTCGTGCCTTCGGCGAGTTTTACATCTTCCAGCGGCTTAAAGACGCCGTCCTCGTACGTAGCGGGAATCGTCATGGCCTTCTACTTCTCTATCCTCAATTGTAGCGTAGGTCGCCCGCGGAGCGCAGAATTGTCCAATACAAAATGATCCCGAAATCGCACACCGTTTCCAATACAGAACGATCCTGAAAGTTGGGATCTGCGAAGCTGCCAGGTGGATGCGAATTCGGGCTGAAGGGGACAGCATCCTATTTACAAATGTATGATCCCCCGCTGAATCGCGGCCGTGGCCGCCTGCGTCCGATCCTGCACGCCCAGCTTACTCAGAATGTTCTTCACGTGGTTCTTGACGGTGTGTTCGGCGATGCTCAGCGCATAGGCGATCTGCTTGTTGGCCATGCCCTGCACGATCAGCTCCAGCACCTGGATTTCGCGCGTGCTCAGGTCCGGACGCGGCATCTGCGCCGCCAAAGCTGCCGCCACCGCGGCCGGCAGGTACGACTGCCCGGCCATCACCGCCCGGATCGCCTTGAGTAACTCATCGTGCAGCACGTCCTTGGTGAGGTAGGCTTGAAACCCGGCCGCCAGCGCCCGCCGGATATCTTCGTCGCCGCCATAGGTGGTCAACGCCACCATGCGCGCCTGGGGAAACTCGGCCCGGATTATATTGGCCGCTTCCACTCCGCCCATCACCGGCATGCGCAGATCGAGCAGTGCCACGTCCGGCACGTGCTTGCGGAACAGTTCCACCGCCTGTTGCCCATTGGCGGCTTCCGCCACCACCGTCATGTCCGGCTGCATGTTGACAATAGTCGAAACTCCCACCCGTGCCACCAGGTGGTCTTCCCCCACCAGAACTCGCATCTTTCCGTTAGCCGTACTCATGGCAGCGGCACCTCGACCTCCACTTCGGTTCCCGATCCCGGCCGGCTGGCCAGGTGCAGCTCACCCCCCAAGCGTTGTGCCCGCTCCCGCATCCCCAGCAGGCCGAAGTGGCCGCCGTGGGAGGAAAACACGTCCCGCTCCTCGAAACCCGCCCCGTTGTCCACAATTCGCAGCCGCAGCTTCTTTTCCTCCATATCGAGCTTGATTCCGATGCGGCTGGCCGCCGCGTGCTTCAACACGTTTGTCACCGCCTCCTGCGCGATGCGGAGCAAGTGTTGCTCCATCTCCTGCGGCAGCGGATCCTGCGGGCCGGAGACCTCCACGCTGACCTTCAGCGGCGAGCCCGCCGTCCACATCCGCGCCCCGGATTCCAGCGCCGCCGAAAGATCCTGCCCCTCCAGCACCGAAGCCCGCAGGTCCATCACCGAGCGCCGCGCTTCGGTCAGCGAGTGCCGCGCCATGCGACGCGCCATGTCCAGGTGCTGGCGCGCCGTGCTCTTCTCGTCCGGCATGCACATGGCCACCGCGTCAAGCTGCGAGGAGATCCCCACGAAACCCTGCGCCAGCGTGTCGTGAATCTCCCGCGCCAGCCGCGCCCGCTCGTCCAGCACCAGCCCGAACCGGTAGCGGATCTGCCGCAGCCGCATCTGGTAGACCGCCCACGCCGCCGCCAGCAGCAATACCAAGATCAGCAGACGGAACCACACCGTTTCGTAGAAATACGGCAGCAGCACGAAAGCGAACGCTTGCTCGCTGGCCGGACCGCCCGGAATCCGCGCCCGCACCACGAACCGGTAACTCCCATGATTCAGGCTGTTGTAGTTGATCAGCCGGCGCGCCCCCGCGCTCACCCATTCCGGCTCCAGCCCTTCCAGCTTGTAGGAATACTCCACCCGCTCCGGAGCGCTCAAATGAATCGCCGTGTAGCGGAATTGCAGGCGCGAACTTGACGGCGGAAGGTTCGGCTGGCGCGACAGATCGAGAGGCTGGCCTCCGGCGGTCGCGTCCACCAGGTGTACCGCGGGGGCTGTCGGGGCCTGCCGGCGGGAACGCGGATCGTAGACCGCCAGCCCCCGGCTGGTGGTGAACCATAACCGCCCGTCCCGCATCAACCGCGCGCTATCGCCCACCGGGTACCCCGGCGCGCATTGCGCGCTGCGCAAACCGTCGTCCAAACCGTAGTTCAGCGGCTCCAGCTTGGGCCGTTTGCCCATGGCGAAATCCCAAAGCTGCGCCTTGGCCACGCGGCTGATGCCGCGCGTGGTGGCCAGCCACAACGATTCGCCATCGTCCGCGATGCCCGCCAGGTTATCGCTCAACAATCCATCGTGCTGCGTGAAGCGGTAGAATCGCCCGTCGCGAAAAGCGCTCAGCCCGCCTCCGAAAGTGGCGATCCACAGGGTTCCATCGCGGTCCTGGTAAAGCGCATGAATCGAGTTGCTGGCCAGCCCGTCCGACACCGTGAAAAGCCGGCGTTCGGCCCCATTGATCCACCACAGCCCTTTGCCGAACGTGCCCGCCCACAGGCTGCCGCCCCTGCCTTCGCAAAGGGTCACCACCGCGCTCGCCAATTGCGGCTCGGCTTCAATCGACAGGATCAGCTTTCCGTCCCGCAATTCTCCCAGCCCCAGCGGCGACGCCAGCCAGATCCGGCCCGCCGAATCCTCCAGCGTATCGAAAACCGTGCTTCGTCCCAACGGATCGGGCGGCGCGAAAACCACAAACCGCGAGCCCTCCAGCCGCGCCATACCGCGCCGCATCGCTACCAGCAGATCCCCGGAGCGCGTCTCCCGGATGGAATAGACTTCGTTGCTCGGCAGGCCGTCGCCGGTAGTGTAGAGCCTTGAGTTCCGAGCCACAAGATCCGGCCCGCCTTCGGCCGCCGCGCCGTCGGCCCCTTGAAACAACAGCAGGCCCGCATCGTGAAAACCCACCCAGATCCGGCCGGCATGGTCCTGAAATACCGTGTTGGGATTGTTGCTGGGCAGTCCCTCGGTGGTGCCGTAAGAACTGAAAAGATCGTCGCGATAACGGATCAGCCCGTTTCCATGTCCCACCCATAAATCGCCTTCACGGTCTTCGAACAGAGCGCGTACCGAATCGTGCTCGGCTCCGGCCCCGGAGTGTGGCGAAGCGAAACGCCCCGATTGAAATCGCCCCAGGCCGCCATTGGTGCCGGCCCAGAGATTCCCGCCGCGGTCGAGCCACAGCGCCCGCACCGGCAGGTCCGGCAGCCCGTCCCGCTGGTCGTAGAGCCGGATTTCGCCCGTGGCCGATCGCAACATCACACCCATAGAGCCCGCCAGCCACAGGTTCCCGCTCGCATCTCCGGTCATGTCGCTTACAATCTCGCCCTTCAATTCCGCGGCGGTGATCACGGCAACGTATCTGCCGCCTTCGAGGCGCCCCACGCCGCTAAAGCCGGCCACCCATATCCGGTGCTCCCGGTCTTCCATCACCGCCCGCACCGAGGTCACCGGAAACTGGCTGCAGGGAACATAGTTGGTAAAATGCCCGTCTTCGAAGCGGCTCAGCGCCACGCCCGCCACCACCCAAAGCCTGCCGCCGGAATCGACCATCAGACTATTGACGGCGTTGTCCACCAACCCGTCCCGCGCGGTGTACGTGCGAAACCGCTTGTCGCGGTACAGCACCAGCCCATCCGGCGTGCCGATCCACAGGGAACCGTCCGGCGCCGCCGCCAGCGCGGTGATGGAGTTGGAAGGCAAATCGCCCCTGGCGCTGTTGAAGGTCGCAAACTCGTAGCCATCGAACCGCGCCAGGCCGTCGTCGGTGCCGATCCATAGGTACCCGTCGGCGGTCTGCGCGATGGCCCGCACCGTGTCTTGCGGCAGCCCCTGCTCCTGCGTCCAGCTCGTCCGCGAATACTGCGTCAGTCCCTTGTGCGGATCGAGCCCCCAGGCAGTCGACACCCACACCGCCGTCGCCAGCACCGCCGATAAGACGCAGCCACGATTGGTCACAGCTTTCCTATTCCAGTAACCAGTATAGGTTCGCGCTCCCGGGCTTCGATATAGCCCGGATTGGCCAGTGGCCGCGTCCTTCGTGAAACGCCCCTATCGCCGGTCTGCATAAGTCGTGGGGCGGGCGGTTTTGCCCGCAGCCGCCTTTAAGGCGGCTCTTTTCGCGGTGTGGCGGGTCTTCCTGCCGGGCGAGAGCCGGCTGAAAGCCGGCTGCAGCCAGAATTGGCTGCCCCACTATAAATCTATTCATGGTGTATTTTTTCTGCGATTCGTGCGAGTTCTATGCAGTTTTGCCACTATAATTAATGTTTAAGCTGATTATGCTGCTGCGATTTCGGTTCTCAAATTTTCGCTCATTCCGGGACCAGCAGGAGCTTTCCATGATCGCCGGCCCATTTAAGGATGGGGCTGACACTGTACGCCATCCGCCCGGCACCGGCGAGGGCGTGCTGCCGGTTGCCGCCATCTATGGTGCGAACGCCTCCGGCAAAACGAACGTCGTCCTGGCAATGCGATCCATGGCAAGCGTCGTCAGGGATTCGCACGCCCGCTGGGAACCCGACAAGCCCATTCGGCTTGAGCCCTTTGCCGGCCAGTCGAATACGCCGAGCACGTTTTCAGCGGATTTTCTATTAGGAGGCGTCCGTTATCAGTATGGGTTCTCGCTCAGCCCTGAAGCAGTTGTTGACGAATGGATGTACGCCTACCCATCCGGCAAGAAACAGACCTGGTTTAAGCGGGAGCGGAACAAGCCGATCTCATTTAGCACCAAGTTACAAGGCGAGAATCGCACAATTGAGCGCCTGACTCGTCCGAACAGCTTGTTTTTGTCGGCTGCCGCGCAGAATAACCACAAGGCGCTATTGCCAAGCTACCTTTGGTTTTCCAGCTCTCTATCGTACATGACGGAGCAGCGATCAGTGACTGACGCGCACGCGAAAGCACTATACGAGGACCCGGATCTACGAGCGAGGTTAGGCCGAATGCTCTCGGTGGCGGATATGGGCATCAACGACTTGAGCGTCCGGAAGGTGGACGCGACTGCGCTAACAAAGTCGCCCTTCATGCAAGCCGCCAATAACTTGGCATTTGAGCCGGAGAGAGAAGTCCAGTTCTTACATCGGATAGGCGAGTCGACTCTGCCTTTTGACGAAGCTCAGGAGTCTAAGGGCACTATTGCCTTCTTGTGCCTGCTTCACCCGGTGCTTCAGGCCCTCAAGGATGGCGGAATCGTTTTCGTGGATGAGTTGGACGAAAGCTTACATCCGCTTCTTGCCATCGAGGTGATTCGGCAGTTCAGCGAAACTGCCAGCAATCCCGACGGCGCCCAGCTCATCTTCAACACTCACGACACCAACCTGCTCGGCGCGGGCGTGCTCCGGCGCGACGAAATCTGGTTCACCGAGAAGCGGCAGGACGGCGCCAGCCAACTCTATCCCCTAACAGACTTCAAGCCAAGGAAGCAAGAGAACCTTGCTACCGGTTACCTGCAGGGGCGGTACGGCGCGATTCCGTTCCTCAATCCCGATACCTTCCTCAGAGACGGGGGTGAAGAACAGAGATAGCCTCCGTCGCCGCAAGAGCTTCCGGGAGCCTCGCGCGCGCTTCCTGATTGTCTGCGAAGGCGAAGTGACCGAACCGACCTACTTCAAAGACATCCGCCACAGAGAGCGGGGCATCATCGAACTGGAGATTGTTCCGGCTGGCGTCCCCAAGACTGTGGTCGAGCGGGCCGTCCAACTGAAAAAGGGATCGGAACGCGACGCCCGAAAAGACGAGAACCTCCGATACGACCACGTCCGGTGCGTCTTTGACGTCGATGCGCACCCGTTCCTGGCCGAAGCGAAAGAGCAGGCGCGGGCGAACGCAATTGAGATCGCCGTCTCCAATCCCTGTTTTGAGCTGTGGTTTCTACTCCATTTTAAGGATCAAACCGCGCACATCGAGCGGCACAAAGTGCAGCACCAATGCGGCGAACATATGCCCGGCTACCAGAAGGTCCCGCCTTGCGATACTCTGATGCCGCTTCGGGATGCTGCGATCGAACGAGCCATTCAACTTGATAACTGGCATGCGACGCGCGACACCGTCGGGGGCAATCCGTCGACGGGAGTTTACCGCCTGATCCAGCAGATCACGGACGCGTGCCGACCTCCCGGATAGGCCCCTGGCGCCACTTGGCACGAGCCTTCGCAATTACGATCGCGTACGCGTGCAACCGTTCCCTGGCGGTCGCGGCTCGGTTTGATGCCCTTACCGGGCCGCGACCGCAAGGGAGCGGTTGCGCGCCGGCTCAGAACCCGAAATCCCAGGGCAATACCGTCGGCATCTGAAATAGATTAGTGCCGAACAGCAGCGCGGACAGGTTGTTCGGATTCGGAATCGACCCTCCGTCGGCGCCCAGAAATCCGGCGATCTGGCCCTGTGCGTCCAGGCTGATCGCTAGCGCGTCTAGCCCTGGCAACTGAATCGTGCTCCCGCCCAGGCTCACAAACAGGACCAGGAACGGGTGCGGGTTCTGCGGCAAACTCGGATCCAGGCCGAGGGCGATGTCGTGGCGATATTCCCACGTGCTGCCCATCAAATTGCCGGCCCGAATCAAGGCGCTATTGGCCGGGTTGATCACGGTCATATCGGCGCGCGCGAACTGCACCAGCACCGGCCGCGCCACCATGCCGGGGAGCGGCGAAACCTGCAGGTGCGGCGCAAACGCGATCTCGTCGCCCTCGATCCCCAGCCATTCTATGTTTTCCAGCACGTCCTGAATCGCCATCGCCCCGTTCACCGTCACCGTCAGTACCGGCTGCCCCGGCAGCACATAATCCTGATTGAACGTAGTCCCCGCGTTCAGCAGCGGCGGGCTGCGCAGGCCCAGCACGTCGTCGATGAAGCTGGTATACGACGGGCTCCAGCGCGCAATATCCACCGTGCTGGCGCCGCCCACGTTGAGCGCCGCCGCGCGCACCGCCGGTTCCAGCGCTGTAAATATGGTGCCGTACATGGAGCCCAGCGATTGGCCGCCGTAATAAATATGCCCAGCGTCCAGGTCCGCGGTTCCGTCGCCGTCCACGTCCAGCCCCTGCTGAATCACCCGCACCAGTTGCATCAGATCCACCACCGTCTGGCGGAAGCAATCGCGCATGCCGTAGGAAATCGGCGTGATCAGCACGCAGCCTTCTTCGGAATCGATGGTGCCGTCGCCGTTCAAATCCACCCCGCGCCCGCCGGCGGTGAGGGTCGTGCTGTTGCCCTGGTTATCCACCATCGTCACCGTGCTGAGGTTGCCGAAGCCGTGCCCCACCGCGTCGATGGCGATCACCGCGAAACCCGCCCGCGCCAACGTGGGTGCCACCGCCGTCGGCCCTCCCCAGCGGCTGTCTCCGAACCCGTGCCCGAAAATCACCACCGGGTAACCCGCGGCCGGCTTCGGCGTCGAAGGCAGCAGTGCGTTGAAGTAGACGATGTTGTTGTCGGCCGGAATATTCAGGTCCGGCCCCGAAGGCACGGGCGCGATCGACGCATCGGCTCCCAAGAAGTTCGGCGAAAGGTAATAGCCGATGGCCAGCGTTCCCAGCCCGGCCAGCAGCGTATTGTTCAGCGGCAGCGAAAGGCTCGAGAACGCTAGCGGGTTGGTCCCGGTCTGTTCGTTCAGGGTGATCTCGGCCAGATTGGGAACCGGGAAGACGCCGTTCGGGAGCACCGTCGCCTGGGGCGCGACCGCGTTCACCACCTGCCGCGCGTGCTCCAGCCAGATGGTGGCGCTCATAGTGGTAAACACCGCCGCCGCCACCAGGTGTTGCGTGCCCAGCGTGGGCGCGATGGTGCTTAGGCTCCCGGCCAGTGCGCCGCAATACGCCGTCATCCCTACCAGGCAGGCCTGGAATGCCGGCGCCGCCGCCACCGCGTTGCCGGCCGTATCCTGAACCGCGTCCGTCACCACGATGGCGTATTGGCGGTGCTGGTCGAGCGCCGAATACGGCTTGGCGTAAAGCGTGTTGGTGGTGGGGTCCCACACCGCCTGGTCGATTGTGATTACCTGCCCCACCTGGTGGATGCCGGGCTCTTCGGCGGTCAGGTTGTTCAGCGCCACGAAATAAATTCCCGCCGCCGCCGTCGCCGTATTGATCGGTCCGGAAAAGCTGACGTTCAGCCTTGCCCGCACGCTGAAGCCGTCCAGTTGTTCGAGCAGGCCGGTTTCCTGGCACGAGGTGTATGCGGTAGCGCACGGCGGCAGCGGCAGGTTGAGCCGCTTGCCGGTGTGCTGCATGGGATCGGGGGTGGTCAGATAGTCGGTCGGGAACGGCCCCGTCGAAGGGGTCGCCGGATCGAACAGTACGGTGGTGCCCGCCGCCAGCGATTGCGCGGCAAGTACGGTAGCCAGTCCCAGAACCGGAAAACGAGTCATATCCCCCGATCATACCTTGCTACGCCGGTGGGGCAGACCATCTATCGTCTTATGTGGTCCGCCCCGCAATTGGCGGCGTCAAACTTCTGACGATTATCCCTCGCCGTCAAGACGCCGACACTCCTGCCTGCTTCTATCCTTCTGAAAAGACTATCGGCCCCACACGGCTACCGAGTTGCATTCCAGGAACTCTATGGCCGCCGCCCCTCAGAGCACCACCACTCAAAACCTCCGGGAATTCAGGCAACCGCCGCCCGCCCGCCTAAGCCGGGGTGGTCTCGACGCCGGGCTCCTCGCCGGCATTGTCGTCGCCACCGTTGCCCTGGTGGCCGGCATCGCCGTCACCGGCGTCGGCGCGCATTACTTTTTTCAACCCACCGGGGCTCTGATCGTGGTAGGCGGAACTTTCGGGGTCATGCTGATCACTACTCCGCTCCCCGCGCTGCTTTATGCCTTACGGCGCACGCTCGGTCTGTTTTCGACGGAAGCTTCGCCCCACCGGGAAGCGCTGATCGAAGAAATTGTCTGGTACGCCAGAGCCGTCCGGATTAAGGGCATGCTCGCCATCGAGCCGGCCATCGACCGGGTGAGCCACAGCTTCCTCCGGGACGCCCTGCTCTTTGCCATGGACGCCAAGGATCGCACCCTGTTGCAGTCCGCCCTCGAGAACCGCATCCGGCTCTGTGAGAGACAAACCGAAACCGCCGCCAAAGTGCTCGAAGTCGCCGGAGGATTCGCTCCCACCATCGGTGTGATGGGCACCGTGGTCGGCCTCATCGACGTCCTCCGCCAATTCTCCAGCCTGGCCGCGATTGCCTCCGGCGTCGGAGCCGCTTTCACTTCGACCATATACGGCCTGGCGCTGGCAAACCTGGTGCTGCTGCCGGCGGCGCACCGCCTTCGCGCCCGCGCCGCCGAAATATTCGATCTTCAGGAGTTGATGGCCGAAGGCACTCTGTGCCTGTTTGACGGGATGCATCCGATGCTCGTCCGCCAGCGCCTGGAATCCTTCCTCAATGCCGCACCGGTCCGGGACCGCTCTCTCCCGGTCCTCGAATCCGCCTCCTGACCCGCGCCAGTATGAAGCCGAAATATCTCGAAAGCCCGCCCAATCAACGCGACCGATGGATGGTCAGCTACGTGGATGTGCTGACCATTCTTCTGATCTTCTTCATGGTTGGAGCCGCCAGGAGTCTCGAGGTTCCGCCCGTGCGCGCCGTGGCTCCCGCTCCAAGTTCCCCGGCGCCGCCGGAACCGGACCGCGGCCGCGCCAACCTGGTTCGGGCCCAGGAACTTCTCAGAAGGCGCGGCCTGGAACCGAAGCTCGAAGCGCGGGGCCTAGTCATCAGCATGCCGCAGGTAGTTCTCTTCTCCTCCGGCGACGACTCCGTCAGTCCCCGGGCTCTACCCACCATCGCGCGAATTGCCGATGTGCTCCGCGATATCCCCAATCGGGTGCGCCTCATCGGCCATGCCGACACGGTTCCCATCCACAATCGCCGTTTCGGCAACAACTGGGAGCTTTCGATGGCGCGCAGCCGGAAAATCCTGGCGCTGTTGGCCGGCCGCTACGCCGTTCCGGAGTCGCGTCTCTCGGTGGCAAGCTACGGTCCCTATCGCCCGGCGGCTCCCAACGACACCAGCGATGGCCGGGCATCGAACCGGCGCGTCGAGATCGTGATTCTGGATGAGACCCAGCCGGAGAATCCTCAAGTGGAGTGATTCGAAGTTGGCCGGGCAGCGGGACGCGCCGCCGCGGTGATAACGTGAATGGGTCCCCATGAGAGTTGCTGTCGCCCAAACCGGCTCCGTCCTATTCGACACTCCGGCCACCCTTCTCCGCGTCGAGCGTCTCGCCCGTGCTGCTTGTTCGGATGGCGCCCGCCTGGTTGTGTTTCCGGAGGCCCTCCTCGGGGGCTATCCGAAAGCGCTCGCCTTTGGGGCTACCGTGGGTAATCGCACGCCGGAAGGGCGCGAGTTGTTCCTGCGCTACGCGAAGGCTTCGATCGTCTGCCCCGGCATCGAAACCGATTTGCTGGCCGGTTGGGCCGCCGAGCTCAATCTGCACCTCGTCATCGGCGTGGTGGAGCGGTCCGGCGGCACGCTCTATTGTTCCAGCCTGCTCTTCTCCCCGGATGGCGGGCTCGTTTCCAAACATCGGAAGTTGATGCCGACCGGTAGTGAGCGTCTCCTTTGGGGGTTGGGAGACGGCTCGACCATCGAGGTCTCCCAAACCGGGATCGGCCGCATCGGCACGGCGATCTGCTGGGAAAACTATATGCCGCTGTACCGCCAGCACCTTTACCAGCAGGGCGTACAACTCTGGTGCGCGCCTACCGTGGACGCCCGGGAAATCTGGCGGGCCAGTATGCGGCACATTGCCTACGAAGGCCGCTGCTTTGTCCTCAGCGCTTGCCAGTACCTGACCAAACAGGATTGGCCAGACGACTTGCGGGAGGCCGGCGGCACCATCGACGGCCGGAGCCTGGTGGTTTCTCCCATGGGAGAAGTCGTTGCCGGCCCTCTTTCCGGCGAGGGCCTCATCTTCGCCGATATCGACCTCGACGACATCCCTCGGGGGAAGTTCGACCTGGATGTAGCCGGCCACTATAGCCGGCCGGATGTCTTTTCCTTTCAAGTGCGCGAAAAACCGTAAGACGCGTACCTCACCGGTCGATCGCGAACACGGCGCACGCACTCTTCTGTGCCGTCTCGAGACTCGGAGTTCCCTAGAGCGGGCTGGCTTGCTTTTGCGGCAGCCATCGGGTCAGCGCCTCGCGCAGCTCGTTCAGATTCACGGGCTTGGTAATGTAGCCGTTCATCCCCGCTTCCTGGCACTTTTCGCGAGTCCCCGCCATGGCGTCGGCCGTGATCGCAACCACCGCAACCGGCGGCGCCGAGCCTTCGCGCCTCCGGATTTGGCGGGTGGCTTCGTAACCATCCATCTCGGGCATCTGGCAGTCCATCAGGACCAACCCGTAAGGCGCCAGCGCGCACATCTCCACAGCCTCCCGGCCGTTGGTCGCTACGTCGGCCTCCAGACCGAGACGTTCCAGCAACCGGCAGACGACTTTCTGATTGACGGGATTGTCTTCCGCCACCAGGATCCGGCTGGCACACGCGGCGAACTGCCCGCTCATCGAGCGTCTTGAATCCGCCGCCTTCGATTCGGCTCCGCGGCTGGTCAAAGGCTCTCTTCCCTGTCGCCTGGCCCAGACACCCGTCAGGGCCTCGAGCAGTTGCGACTGGCGGACCGGTTTGCTCAGACACACGTCGATGACGCCGCCCTGTATCTGGCTGATCTCCTGGTACTGCCCGATCGAGCTCAACATAATAATGGCGCAATCGCTCAGCCGCGGTTCGGCTTGAATCGTCCGCGCGATTCGAATCCCGTCGCCTTGCCCTATCGGACAGTCGAGAAGCACGAATCGATAGGGATCGCCAGCCGCTTCGGCTGCCCGCATCGATTGCAGCGCCGGCTCGTTGCCGGCTACGGTGTCGTGGCGCATTCCCCAACCGGCGAGCTGTTCTTCGAGCACGCGCCGGCGGACTTCGCTGCCGCTCACAAGCAAACCCCGCAGACCGCCAATTTGAGATGCCGGAGCCATAGTGCCATGTGCGTATACCTCGTCGAGCCGCAGCGGCAATTCAAACCAGAAAACCGATCCTTCACCCGGACGGCTATCGACTCCGATCGATCCGCCCATGAGATTCACCAGTTCTCGGCTGATGGCCAGGCCCAGCCCCGTGCCGCCGTATTTCCGCGTCGTCGATCCGTCGACCTGGCTGAACTTCCTGAATAGCAATCCGATCTTTTCCTGGGGAATCCCTACCCCTGTGTCCCGCACGGAGATGCGCACCTGGACGATGCCGCTTTCCCGGCCCGTCTGCGCCACGGAAATCAGGACATGTCCGTGCGAGGTGAACTTGATGGCATTGCCGACAAGATTGGTCAGCACCTGCCGAATGTGCGCCGCATCTCCGATGAATCTACGCGGCGCCCGAACCGGATAGGACAGGATCAGGTCGATCCCCTTATCCTCGGCCCTGGACGCCAGCAGATCGTCGACCGCTTCGACCGCCTCGCACAGGTCGAATGGATACGCTTCGGTCTTCACCTTGCCGGCCTCGATCTTGGAGTAATCCAATATTTCGTCGATGATGCCGAGCAGGTTTTCACCCGACAGGCGAACCGTCTCGGCAAATTCCCGTTGCGGCGGTGTCAGTTGGGTGTCGAGCAGCAGGCCCGTCATGCCAACCACGCCGTTCATCGGAGTGCGAATCTCGTGGCTCATGTTGGCCAGAAACTCTCCCTTCGCGCGGTTCGCCTGCTCGGCCCGCTCCATGGCTTCGGTCAAATCCCTGGTCCGTTCCGCTACCGCCGCTTCGAGCGCCGCTTGAACCCTGCGTTGACGAGTCTCCCTCTGCCGCCACCACCGCCGGAATAGCCCGGCCAGCGCGAGGCACTCACCGGCCTCCCACTGCCAGGTGCGAAACCAGGGCGGACGAATTCGAAACTGCAGCACCGCGGAGCGAGTCCATACTCCCGGCTCGGCTTCGCCCTCGACCTCGAAGCGATGCAACCCCGCCGGCAGTTCGGCGAACCGGACCTCGCGGGTTTGCGTTTGCATCCATGGGTCCGATCCGGTTCCGATTCGGTAGCGAAAGTTCACCGTCCGCCTCCGGTACTGCAGCATGGTGAATCGCAGCGTCACAGAATGCGTCGAGGAATCGAAATCCGTGCTCCGGACCGGCTGATCGTTGCGAAGCACCGAGGTGATCAGCGTCTCCGGCAGCACGGTTTTCGGCGGCACCGCCGGGGAAAACCGGGCCAGGCCGGCGCTGGTTCCTGCCCAGAAGGTGCCGTCGGCTTCCGCCAGATACGCGTGCGCGTTGCAGTCGTTCCAGACGAAACCGTCGGAGGTATCGTAGCGTGTCCAGCGGTCGCCCTCTAGCACGGCGACGCCGCTGTCGGTGCCGATCCAGTGCCGGCCGCGTGCGTCGAAGAACTGGAAGTAGACGACGTCGCTCGGCAGTCCATCCCCGCTCGTCAAGTGCCGCAGCCGCACCTTGCCGCCGTCCATTTCGACACGCGTGATGCCCACCGACGAAAAGTAGGCGATCCACAGCGCCCCATCCGGACCGATCGTGACGGACTGGACCGAATTGTCTTTAAGCCCATCGGCCACCGTGACCAGACGGTGCACCGATCCCTGCTGGATGTAGAGCCCCCGATTGCAGGCGACGAACAGGCCTTGCCCATTGGCTCTGACCTCGGAGATGTTCGCGCCAGCCACCGGCAGGGGCACCGGCTCGAGCTGGCTTGCGCCCGGCCGCAGCCGCATGACGCCGTGTGGCGTCGCCACCCAAATCGTGCCCTCGCCGTCGCGGTCGATCCCATTGATCGAGAATTCCGCCGTGGGCCGGGCCGGCCGGTAAACCAGCCGCCGGCCGGTCCGGGGATAATATCGTACCAGCCCCTCCGCTTCTTTTTGAAAGGTCCCCACCCACAGCGAGCCGTCGGTTTCCACCGCCAATGCATAGACCGATAAGTCGCCGACGGCGTCCACCGGCTGAAAGCGCCAGCGGCCGCTAACCTTGGAGCCCTCAAACAGCCCGCGGGTGGTGCCGATCCACAGTTCGCCGGTGGCGTCGCGTACGATGCGCCATACGGAAGGGTTCGAAAGCCCCTCGCCCTCGGCGAAGCTCTGCCATTGCTCGCGTCCGAGCCAGCGTGCCACTCCGTGGCCACTGTAACCGATCCAAAGCGAGCCTTCGCGGTCCTCAATGGCAGTGAGCGCTTCCGCGTGGCGTAGGCCGCTTTCCGCACCGTAATTTCGGCAATCGCCGCCGTCGCAAATCGCCAGCCCGGCGTCGTTCGGAATCAGCATCTCCCCGCGGCGGGTGGGCACAAGTGGGGACCCGTGGGTCGACCGCAACTTGTCGAGCCTCGGCGCCTCATGAAATGGCGCTCCGGGCGCATCCCGCACCAGCACTTTTACGGCGGACCGAATCCATAGGCGCCCGGCCGTATCCTCCGCAATGCTTTGCCAGGGTCCGCCCGTCACCCCGCTGCCTCCGCTCCATTCCCGTTCACCATCCCGACCAAGCGAGCACAGCGCCAGCCCGCAACCGTACCAAACCGTTTGGTCGCGTGTCACCAGCACGCTATAGGACGGCTTGGGTGAAACCAGGCGCGGCTTCCCGCGGCCGTCAAGAGGCATCGAGCGAAGCCCCGATGGCGAAGCCACGTACAGGTTGGTGGCATCGCCGCCGATCGCTTCGCCGCTCAATAGAGCGGAGTCCTCAAAACCGGTAACCGGAACCAAGGACTCTCCGTTCCAGCGGAACAGTCCGGCGCTCGATCCCGTCCAGAGTGTGCCGTCGGCCGAACTGTAAATGGAGGTGCTGTTGGCCTTCTTGGCGGCCAAACTCGCGCCGAAGGGCCGAAAACGGTCTCCATCGTAGCGAAAAAGCCCGCCCTCGGTGCTAGCCCAAAGAAACCCTTCCCGATCCTGGTGCAAAGCGAGGACGGTGGGATTCGTCAAGCCTTGCTCGCTCCCATACATTTGGAACGACCAGTATTGTCCCCGCGCCAGGAAAGGACACAGCCACAACAGGCCGGCGAGCCACGCAATCCGGGTTGACAACCACATCTACCGTGCTTATCGGCCGAAACCGGCGGCAGCTTTAGACCGCAGCTCTAATCGCATTCCCGTCCGGAGAGCGAGGTAGAATGGATCGGGCTGCGACGCCCAAGGGGAATCGTATGCCTCTTCCTATCGATCGCAGAAGCCTGCTGACGGGAGCCCTGGCCGGCGGCGCCTTTGCCCACCATGCCGGCGGCGCCGCCTCGCGGCCGAACATCCTGCACATCATGACGGACCAGCAGCAGTGGGGTACCATTGCGTCCCGGTCGGAATGCCGCACGCCGAACCTTAACCGCCTGGCGGAATCGGGCATGCTGTTCGAACGCTCCTACACCCCCTCGGCGGTGTGTTGCCCGGCGCGGGCGATGATTCTGTCGGGCGCGTATCACTGGCACAACGGGGTGTATAACCAGGTCCATTCGACGCCGTCGGTCCATCGCGACATGAACGCCGGGGTGGTGCTGTATTCGAACCGGCTGCGGGACGCGGGGTATCGGCTGGGGTACGTGGGCAAGTGGCACGCCTCCTACGTGCGCACGCCGCTCGATTTCGGATTCCAGGAGGTAGCGGACCTGGAGGGCTGCGATCCGCGGCTCATTGAGGCGCTGGACAACAACCCGGACGGGGTCGAGCGGGTGCGCGGGCCCCTCAATTCGACGACCGTCCGCAACATGCGCTGGCCCGGTTCCGAGCCGTTTGCGATGTGGGGCTACCGCGAAGGACCGGAGGAGGCGACGCCGGAATGGTACCGGGCCGAGTGCGCGCTGCGGATGCTGCGGCGTTTCGCGCGCGGCGGCCGGCCATGGCACCTGGAAGTGCAGTTCGTAGCACCGCACGATCCGTATATGCCGATCAAGAAATACCTGGACCGGTACGATGCCGCAGCAATTCGCGTGCCGAAAAGTTTCGAGGACACCTTCACCGGCAAACCCGGTCTGCACCGGCGCGAATCGGAGACCTGGGGAAACATTACCGAAGACGACTACCGCGCCGGCCGCGCCCACTACTATGCCTATACCGAGCAGGTGGATGCGCAGATCGGCCGCGTGCTGGACGCCCTTAAGGAATCCGGCCAGGAAGACAACACGCTGGTGGTAGCCACCACCGACCACGGCGACATGGTGGGAGCGCACCGGATGTGGATCAAGGGGTGGATCCCGTACGAGGAGACCTACCGCGTTCCTCTGATCGCAAGCTGGCCCGGCCGCATCGCGCCAGGTACGAAAACGGACCGCCTGGTGCAAACGCACGACCTCGCCTACACCTACGTGGCCGCGGCCGGCGCCAACCCCATGCCGTACCGGGATGGCTGTGCCTTACAGCCCCTATTCGAGAACCCGCGGGCGGCAGCCTGGCCCGATCATATCTTGTGCGCTTACTACGGTGGAGAGTTTCTCTACACGCAGAGGATCGCCATCACCGATCGCTTCAAGTACGTGTTCAACGGCTTCGACATCGACGAGTGTTACGACCTGGCGGAGGATCCCGAGGAGATGCGGAACCTGGTATCGAGCGGCGAGAGGCGGCCGTACGTGGACGATATGCGCGCCCGCCTGTACCAACTGATGAACCAGTTCGACGACCCCTACGGCGACCTGACCGGGCCCACCGCGCCGATGCGCGGCGACCGGTATTGCGCTCCCCGTTACCTTGCCCGCGGCCAACGGCTGCGAGGCTGAAACAGGCCGTGCCGTGGCGCGGGCAGTCCTGCCGACGCTTGCCTCCGACACTGTGTTGCGGCCCGGAAGAAGTGTCGAGACGACTCCCGGAGCTCCTGAAGTCGCTCCGGCATTTCGAGCAGACAAGTAAAATGAGTTGAGCCCTTCGGTCCCATTACGACCGCCGGCAGAACCTGTGGGGTAGACCATCGTTTTTCGTGGTTTACCCTACACCACCCACGCGAACATGCTCGCTCGTCCTCCTATTCAGCCTCTTACCAGCACGAGATTGCCGGCGACCTGAACGACACGGTGGCAGACCACCAAAAACGATGGTCTGCCCAGGTCTGCCCCACGGACCGCCCCACCCTGTGCACGGATTGAGAACTTGCGACGTCGTCCGGCGTTTTCCAGGTGTTCGCTTCGACGCCACACATCCAAGGTAGGAGCCGTATGCGTGAGCAACGCTCGTACGGATCTGTGCGGGGGGCGGTCATGCCTGACCGCTATCTCATGGCGCGAAGCTGGTCGTGTTTCAGCCAATTCGCTAAAAACAGCGCCCCGATCACGAATGCCGGCAACGCAATCATCGCAATCCACAGCAGCTTGATCGAGGGCGGCGGCAACCTGCGCGGCAGGAGCATGACCACATACAGCATGCCGGCGGCCGTGTAAATGACGGCGCCGATCCACTCCCAGCGCCATGCCACTGCCAGGGCACCGATCAGCACCAATGATGGAACCAGATGAATAGTCAACGCCAGGAGGGTATTCCAGAAGCCAAGATTCGCGCCGAAAACATCCAACGCGAACATGCCGATAAAAGTGATGAATAGGATGGATAGCAACCGCGGTGCCCAGAACAGTGTCCGCTTTGAGATATTGCTCATAGCTCCTCCTGCTCCCCGTAAGCAGATGGCGTTCCGGAGGGCATCCACGAAGACGCGATTTCACGCTCGGCTTGGGGGACCACCTCCAGAATACATCCGGTGGGCCCATTTCGGATATATTAACCTCATTTCGTTCGCTTGACTGCCCCGCCTCCAACCAGCAGGGCCTTCATCGCCCAGTTTCGGCTCGAAAGTTCGGCCTATCCGGGCACTGGCCCCGTACGGCGCTTTGCGAACTCGCGACCGCACCATAGCCCGAGACTGGATTGCGCGCAGGCGGGGTCGTTTGTGCCGACGGCCTTATTTTGACGCTCATGTGCGAATCCCGCGCCACCGGCCCTGCGATTAGAATGAACGGTGATGAGAACATTCTGGTGGGCGGTGGGGTTGGGCGCGGCATTGGTTTCCGGCGCGGCATGGGCGCAGGAGTTTAGCGCGGGGCCGGCGGTTGACCGGGTAATCGACGAAGCGATCGAGCAGGGGCGCATGCCGGGGGCGGTGCTGCTGGTGGGGCACGACGGGAACGTGGTTTACCGCAAGGCTTACGGCAAGCGGGCGCTGGTGCCGTCGGCGGAAGCGATGACGGTGGACACGATTTTCGACCTGGCATCGCTGACCAAAGTTGTCGCCACCACGACCTCGCTGATGAAGCTGTTCGAGGAGGGGCGGTTCCGGCTGAACGACCGCGTGACGGCGTACATCCCGGAATTTCAGGGCGGCAAGAGCGACATCACGCTGCGCAACCTGTTCACGCATTTTTCGGGGCTGCGGCCGGACGTGCCGCTGGCGAATCCCTGGTCGGGTTACGACACCGGCATTCAGCTTGCATGTACCGACCCTCCCGCCGGGCCGCCGGGGGTGCGCTTCGTCTATAGCGACATCAACTTCATTCTGCTGGGGGAACTGGTACACCGGCTGAGCGGGCAGACTCTGGCGGATTATGCGCGCGACAACGTGTTCCGGCCGCTGGGGATGAAGGAGACGATGTTCCAGCCGCCGGCTTCGCTGCGGCCGCGGATTGCGCCGACCGAGCGCTGGCCCATAAAGGACGGCGCGCCGTTGCGGGGGGTGGTACACGACCCGACGGCGCGCAACATGGGCGGCATTGCGGGACACGCCGGGGTATTCTCCACGGCCGACGACCTGGCGCGGTTCGCGCAAATGATGCTGAACCAGGGGACGCTCGATGGGGTGCGCATCGCGAGCCCGCTCACGGTGGAGAAATTCACCGAGCCGCAGAGTCCGCCGGATCAGCCGATCCTGCGCGGGTTGGGGTGGGATATGGATTCGCCGTACTCGGGCAACCGGGGCGAGTTGTTTCCGATCGGCTCGTACGGGCACACGGGGTTTACGGGCACGTCGATCTGGATCGATCCATCGACGAAGACGCTCGTGATTCTGCTGGCGAATAGCGTACACCCGGCGCAGCGCCCGGCCATCACGTCATTGCGCGCCAAGGTGGCGACGATCGTGGCGGCGGCGGTGGGGACTCGCACGCAGGGGGTGATACTGACCGGGTACGAGGAAACCATGGCCGGGCCATCGGCGGGTATGCGCCGCGAGGTGGAACACGCGGGCGCGACCGAGACCGGGCTGGACGCGCTGGAGGCCGCGCACTTCGCGGCGCTCGAGGGCAAGCGCGTGGGCCTCGTCACCAACCAGACCGGGGTGGATGCGCGCGGGCGGAGGAATATCGACGTGATGCGCGAGGCCGGGGTGCGGCTGACGGCATTGTTTTCGCCCGAGCACGGATTCGCGGGCAAGGAAGACCGGGAAGGGTTGGCGGATTCGGTGGACGCGGCGAGCGGGTTGAAGATTTACAGCCTCTACGGCGCCACCCAGCGGCCGACGCCGGAAATGCTGCAGGGAATCGACGCGCTGGTGTTCGATATCGCGGACGTGGGCGCGCGCTTTTACACCTACGAAACCACTATGGCCTACGCGCTGGAGGCGGCGGCCAAGGCCGGGATTTCGTTCTACGTGCTGGACCGGCCGAACCCGCTCACGGGCATGCACGTGGAAGGGCCGCCGCTCGACAGCGCGAATCGTTCTTTCGTGGGCTACTTCGCCGGTTTGCCGGTGCGGCACGGAATGACGATGGGCGAGCTGGCGCGGTTGTTCAATGGCGAAGGGAAGCTGGGCGCGAAGTTGACGGTGATTCCGATGGAGCACTGGCAGCGCGGGGACTGGTTCGATGCCACCGGCCAGCCGTGGGTGGATCCGTCGCCGAATATGCGCAGCCTGAACGCGGCCATGCTGTATCCGGGATTGGCGCTGCTGGAATACTCGAAGAACCTTTCGGTGGGCAGGGGCACGGATGCGCCGTTCGAGCAGGTGGGGGCGGATTTCATCGGCGGGCGGGAGCTGGCTGCGTACCTGAACCAGCGGGGGATTCCGGGCGTGCGCGTGTATCCCACCAGTTTCAAGCCGGCGGAATCGAACTTCCAAGGCGTGCGGGTGGAGGGGGTGCGGTTTCAGATCGTCAACCGGGAGGCGCTCGACTCGACGCGGCTGGGGCTGGAACTGGCGGCGGCACTGGAAAAACTATATCCCGGGAAGATTGACCTGGGGGCGGGTGCGCGGCTGATCGGGAGCGACGAGGCGATTCGGCGGTTGAAGGCGGGTGACGATCCGCGGGCGATTCAGCAGGGACTGCAGGGAGCCATGGAGGATTTTCTGAAGGTCAGGGAGCGGTACCTGATTTACCGGTAGGCGAGGGCTTTGCGGTGTGAACACAGGGGCGCTTAACCGATCTTGGCAAGTCCGTTCCCGGCAACCGCTCCCTCACGGTCGCGGCTCGGTTAACGGGCGCCGTGTGTTTTCAGTCAGTTACCGAGCCGCGACCGTGAGGGAGCGGTTGCCGCGCCTGAGCTGTCAAATCCCCAGATCGGTTAACAGCTTGAACACGGGCTAAAGCCTTGTGGCACCATGTACAATCGGGGTTCGTGTTCGGCTTCCACACAATACGACTGATGGCCGCGTTGATCGCCCTGACTGCGGCCGGCTGCAGCCGTTTGCCCACGGTGTATGCGCCGCCGGCGCAGGCAGCCGGATTTTCGGACGCTTCCGGAGCGGGACTAGGGGCGATGGTGGCGATGGCAGACCCGCGGGCGGACGCCTATATCGTGGGAGGCTTTCGGACGGCGAGCGAGGGGAGCTGGCGGTGGTCGTACGACCGGCCCGTGCTGCGCTTCTATCTGCCGAACTCCGGACCGCTCGAATTCGTCATGGACCTGACGCTCCCGGAGCAGACGTTTGCGGCCACGGGACCGATCACGATCGGGATTGCGGTGAACGGGCGCGAGGTGGACCGGCTGCGCTGCGAGCACGCGGGGTCTTATTCCTACCATCACGCGGTGGCGGAAGAATTGTTGCGGCGTAGCGCCATCAATATCGTGGCGATGACGCCGGACAAAACGGCGCGGCGAGATGGTGGGGAGAAGCTGGGATTTGTACTGACGCGCGCGGGGTTTGCGGAGTGACTTTTCCAGGCCCCGAGCGCATGCATAAGGTCCGGTGGGGCGGGCAATCTTGCCCGCAACCGCCTTTCAGGCGGCTTTTCGCGCCGGAAACGAGCCTTCGCACTTGGCGAATGCCGGCTAAAAGCCGGCTGCAGCCAGAATTGGCTGCCCCACGATTTATGCTGCATCGGGCTGAGAGCCAGCTCCACATAACTCAAGGATGGCGTCCACCTGATGCCTGACAGATCCATGCAGGGGATGGTCTGATCCCGTGGAAGTCTTGGCGATTCTTTTCGGTGCGGCGCTGACTGCGGCGGCGGCGACAGGGTTGGGTGGGCTGGTGCTGGGAAAGGCGTGCCGGGAGTATGCCGTCCGGTTCGTGACCGGGGCGGCGCTACTCAGCATAACGGTGTTTGTGCTTTGCGCGTTGCGGCTAGCGTATCCGGCGGCGTTCCTGACGGTCGGAGCCTGCGGCCTGGCGGGATTGTGGCGGGAGCGGGGAACGCTTAGCGAGGAAGAGCCGGCGGCGGAATTCGGGCGCGTAGCCAAATATATATTTCTTGTGACATTTGGCGCGTACTTCCTACTTTATCTCTTGAACGCCATGGCGCCGGAAGTCAGCCCGGATGGATCGGGCTATCACCTCGGGTTGGTGAACCGGTATTTGCACCAGCACGGATTTCAAGTAATTACTTGGGATATCTACGCTAACTTGTCGCAGGGAATCGAGATGCTGTTCCTGTTCGCGTTTGCGTTCGGGAAGCATTCGGCGGCGGCACTGGTGCATTTCACCTTTCTGATCGCGCTCGCCTGGATGATGGTTTGTTACGGGCGGCGAGTGGGGTTTTTCCGGCCGGCAGTGTGCGGTGCTTTGCTGCTCTTCGCGAGCCCGGTGGTGGGCATTGACGGGACCAGCGCTTATATTGATGTAGCGGTTGCAGCTATAGCATTTACGTTGTTCTATTGTTTGCAGTTATGGGATCGCGACAAGAACCGGCGGCTGCTTCTGGCAATCGGTCTGTTGGCGGGGTTCGGCTTCGCCGCAAAGTACACCGCCTGGACGGGCGTGGTTTATGCGCTGGGATTCGTCTGGTGGAAGAGCCGGCGGTGGAAGGACTTGGCGGTGGTGGGCGCTCCGGCCGGCGCGCTCATCTTTCCCTGGATGGTGAAGAACTACCTTTGGGTAGCTAACCCCTTATCCCCTTTCTTGAATCGATACTTTCCAAATCCATATGTAACTATTTCATTTGAAGAAGATTATCGAAAATATTTCACCCACTATGAGCTGACCAGCCTGTGGCAGATTCCGATGCAGGTGACGACTCACGGGCTGCTGGCGGGGCTGCTGGGTCCGGTATTTCTGCTGGTGCCGCTGGCGCTGCTGGCGGCGCGGAAGCCGGCCGGGCGGCAACTGCTGCTGGCGGCGGTCGTATTCGGGGCGAACTACTTCAGCAATATCGGGACGCGGTTCTTGATTCCACCGCTGCCGTTTGTGGCACTGGCGCTGGCCATGGTGCTGTCGAGCTTTCCGGGGCTGGCGGTTGCAATAGCGCTGATTCACGCGGCGATTTCATGGCCGGCGGTGGTACCGCGGTATGCGCGCGCGGAAGCCTGGCGGCTCGCGCCGAGAATCCCCTGGAAGGAAGCGCTGCGGATCCGGCCACAGAGATACGCGGAATACTACAAAGAGTCGCGGCTGGTCGGATATCGGCTGGACCGATTGATCGAAGCCGCGACCGAACCGGGGGCGACCGTGTTCACCTACCGTGGGTTTTCCGAGGCGTACACTTCGCGGCGGATTCTGGTGGAGTACGAATCGGCGGCGAGCTCGATTACAGGGGTGATTCTGCGGACCGGCAACGCCGAGGCTTTCACCGAGTATCAGCCGACGTGGCGGCTGGCGTTTCGCTTTCCGGAGGCGAGGTTGAGTGGAATCCGGGTGGTCGAAACGGCCTCGGGCGACGACCTCTGGAGCATCCATGAGCTGCGGGTTTTCGACGGCGGCAGCGAGTTGCCGCGGCGGCCCGGATGGCGGCTGACGGCCAATCCCGATCCGTGGACGATTCAGGCGGCTTTCGACAATTCGCCGGTGACGTTCTGGCGCACGGGCGAGGCAATTCATCCGGGGATGTACGCGGCGGTAGATTTCGGCGGGCTGGAGACAGCCGATTCGGTACGGGTGGAGACGGCGCCGGACCAATGGGGGATTCGGCTGAAACTGGAAGGGCTGGACGCGCGGGGCCAGTGGCGGCGACTGGGCGGGGCGCCGGAAATCGGCACCGTGGCGCCTCCGCTGGGGCTGCGGCGGGCGGCGGCGGAAGAGGCGCACCGGCGCGGAGTGGATTACCTGGTGGTATTCGACGATGAACCGGGGGCGGCCGATTACCGGCTGCATCGAGCCTCGTGGGGAACCGAAGAGGTGGGACGGGCCGACGGAGCGCGGCTGTACAAATTACCATGAAATTGTTTTTAGGGATCGACGGAGGACAATCGGGAACGGCCGCGCTGGTCGGCGACGAAACCGGGCGGGTGCTGGGACACGGCGAGGCCGGTCCGTGCAACCACGCGGCGGCGGGCGAAGGACGCGCCAAGCTGGAGCGAGCCATATCGGACAGCGTTCGGTGGGCCTGCGCGCAGGCCGGACTGGATCCGGGCGCGGTGGAGTTCGAGGCGGCGTGCTGCGGGATGAGCGGGGGGCCGGACGACAAAGAGGCTATCCTGGCACAACTGCTGCGGGTGCGGAAACTGGTGGTGACCACGGACATGGTCGTCGCGCTGGCGGGTGCGACATCGAACGGGCAGGGGATCGTGGTGAACGCCGGCACCGGCTCGTTCGCGCTGGGGCGGGACGAAAGGGGGCGGACGGCGCGGGCCGGCGGCTGGGGGCACGTGATTGGCGATGAAGGCGCGGCCTTCGATATTGCCCGCCAGGCCGTGCGCGCGGCGCTCCGAATGGAGGAGGGCTGGGGGCCGGCGACGGCGCTGGTTCCGATGCTGCTGGAGGCGACCGGGTCGCGCAGCGCCAATCAATTGCTGCATAAGTTGTATACCGAGGAATGGCCGCGGGCGCGCGCGGCGCGGCTGGCCCCGCTGGTTGACGAAGCGGCGGCGGCGGGCGACGCCGTGGCGGCGGCCATCCTGAACGGGGCGGCGCAGGATCTGGCGACACTTGCCGGGGCGGTGCGCGGCCAGTTGTGGAAACCGGGCGACGTGGTGGAAGTGGCGCACATCGGCGGCGTATTCGAAAGCCGGCGGGTGTTGGAACGTTTCCGCACGCTGGTGGAACTGGAGGCGCCAAACCGGTCGGTCGCGCCGCGGCATTCGCCGGCCGAAGGCGCGCTGCGGGAAGCCTGGCGGGCGGCGGGTATCGACGCCTGGCCGGAGTAAGGGCGGGCTTGGCAGGCGGAACCGCCTGCCCCACCCTGAGCCTCCAGGCCCCGATGCGGACTTCCAGCTTGGAAACAAACGGAGTTTGTCGTACGGAGCACACGATTTTAACGGGCTCTATTCCAACGGGGCGTTGCGACGGCCAACCCATTGTGTTATTCATGGGTCAAGTCGGAAAACCCAACTGAAACCGCCCGCTCGGACCCGAAGCTGACGGCTAATTTTTCGTCATATTAAAGGATGGCATCCCGTGGAAGCTGTCAATCGCAAGCTCATTCGTCCGTCTCTGAACGAGATCAAAGAGCAAATCGCACCTCCCCGCAGGGCGGCGCCGCCGCAACAGAAGAAGCCGGTCCCACCGGACCATACCAACGCGGAAAATTTCTATTACGTGAAACAGATGCAGGCCAAGACTCCCATGGTGTTCGTGCTGTGCGATGGAGAGACCCTGCATGGCGTGATCGAGTGGTACGACCGCTGCTGCCTGAAGGTGAACCGGGAGGGCTCTCCCAATATTCTGCTCTACAAGCCGGCCATCAAGTACATGTACAAGGAGGCCTAGCCGGCCAGGGTGGCGATGTTATGATTGGCACGGGTTTTCAAAACCGTGCAGCGCGACGAGATTCTCGCCCGGCTTCGTGAAAGGATTACGGCGTTCGCGGCATCTCATGGATCGAGGGAAGCCGCCGAAGATGTAGCCCAGGAGGTGCTCATGCTGCTGCATGAAAAGTACGCGCACCTCGAGAGCCCGGAAGAACTGCTGCCGCTGGCACTGAAGATTGTCCGATTCAAGCTGATGAGTCTGCGGCGCAAGTCCGCGCGGCGGGGCGAGTACCATTCCGTTTCGATTACCGACATTCCATTGCCGGACGTGGGGCCCGGCCCGGCCGAATTGCTGGAACGGAAGGAAATGCTGGAACGGCTGGAGCGGGCCGTGGGGCAGTTGCCGGAGCGCTGCCGCCAGTTGCTCGGGTTGAAGCTGGAAGGGTTGACGTTTGCCCAGATCCAGCGCCGGTTGGGTGCGGGCGCGATCAACACGGTTTACACCTGGGACCATCGTTGCCGCCAGCGGTTGCTGCGTCTGATGGGCGGGGATTGGGAGCGCCCAGGGGAAGGGAAGCGGTGATTCCGGGCGATTTCAAGAAGCTGGTGGGCGGGTACGCAACCGGCACGCTGACACCGGAAGAGCGGCAGGCGCTGTTCCAGGCGGCGCTCCAGGACCAGGGGCTTTTCGATGCGCTGGCGCGGGAAGAAGCCCTGCGCGACGCGCTGAGCGACCCGGCGGCGCGGGCGCGCCTGCTGGCGGCGCTCGATCGGCGGCGGTGGTGGTGGTGGTCCGTGCCGGCGCGGGCTTTGGCTGCCGCGGCGGCGTTATCGATAGGCGTTTTCGCGGGTTATTGGGCGTGGCATCCGCGCCCGCGTCATGCGGTTAGGGAAGTGGCTGCGATAAGGCCGCTGGCGGCGCCCCTTGCCGTGGGAAATGATCCAGCTTCCGCGCCCGCCGCGAAGCCAGTGGCGCCGGTGCGGCGTTTGCCGGCCAAGTCCGCTCCGGTTCGGCAAAGTTCGCCTGGCACGGGCACGGCCCAGCCAGTGGCGCCAAGCCCTTCCGGGATGGGGTCGTTAGCTCCAGCGCCAGCCGCGCCCCCGACCGAGGCACAGCCGACCAGCGTGGAAGTCACGGCGGCGACCGGCACCCTGGCGACTCGCAGCCCGGTGGCGCAGGCCTTACAGAGCGGAGCGGCCGGCAACAATTTTCGACCGGCGCGGGGGCCGATCGTGTCGTCGGCAGGGGCTTCGGTGGCGAGTCCGCTGCGATGGGCGGTGTTGCGGCGAAGGGACGGCGACTCTGTCGATCCAGGCGCGTTCGAACCGATCGAGCCTGGGGAATTGCGCGAGGGCGACACCATCGAATTGCGGTTGGAGTCGACATTGGAGGGTGAGATCAGCGTGGCCGGAGGCCTTCCTCTAGGGATGGTGCCGATGGCGCTGGCCGACACGCACATTGTCCCTGGCCAGGCCGTGGTTACGCCCCCGATCGGGCCGGTGGGAGCAGGCGAACACGTCCTGACGCTGCGTCTTACGCGTCCCCAAGCGCCGCCGATTCTCTTGGTTGTGCGGCTGAATTACCGGTAAGCGGCGTGCGATACCCGGCCAAGCTCAGAATCGATACACCGGTGACGCGCGAAGAGCACCGCTCGGGCTGGCGCTATGCCCTGGAGGCGCTGGCGCCCATTTGCGCGGCGGATGGCATTTTGGTGGACTCGTTCGTGGAGCGCAATTTCGGCTGGGATCTGGAGCAGGCGCGGGCGGCGGCGACCATCCCCTATCGGGAACCATGGATCGGATTCCTGCACAACCCGCCGAACATTCCGCGATGGCACGAATACTACTCGGCGCCGCAAGTCATGATGGAATTGCCCGAGTGGCGCCAGAGTATTGGTCACTGCCGGGGGCTGATTACGCTGGCGAACTGGATGGCGGACTGGCTGCGGGAACGAACCGGCGTCCCCGTCATCTCCCTGGTTCATCCCACCGAGATTCCAGCGCTCAAGTTCCAATGGGAGCGTTACCGGGAGAACCCCCGTCCGAAAATCGTGCAGGTGGGGTGGTGGCTCAGGCGATTGCACTCCATCTACCAGCTTTCGACGCCTGGTTTGGAACGGGCGATCCTCAACCCGGTGGGCGCGTCCCGGCAGGCGGAATTCCGCAGGGTGATGGAACGCGAGAGGTTCGAGTTAGGGCTCGCCGGAGTTGCCCGCGGTGGAGTGGAGCACCTGCCGTACCTGGATGCCGCCGGTTTCGACCGCTTACTCTCGGAGAACCTGGTGTTTCTCGATCTGTTCGACAGCGTCTGCAACAACACGGTGATCGAGTGCATCGTTCGCGACACGCCAGTATTAATCAACCGGCTGCCGTGCGTGGAGGAGTATCTGGGTAAAGAGTACCCATTGTACTTCGCGGACCTGGACGATGCGAGCCGGATGGCGGCGGACAAGGGAAGATTGCTGGCCGCGCACCGGCATTTACACGCTTTGCCGAAGGATCCCTACACGCCGGAGTACTTTCGGCGGACGCTGGCGGAGTCGGCGATGTACCGGGGATTGTAGCCTGGCACCCCGTAACCTTAACCCTGGGTTAAGCACCCGCGTCGATTGAGTGGGAACGCACCGGCCACTCGGATTGGAGAATACATAACGAGGAAGCGCACCGGTAATTTGGTCCAGTTCGTGCACTGACAATACCGGAGGGCCGATATGGCGGGAAAGAACACTGCAGTCTACGGTATTTTTGGCGACCAGTCCGATGTCATCTATGCTGTCGATAAAATGATTGAGGCTGGCTTCCGGAGCGAGGATATCTCGGTGTTGCTGCCGAACAACCTGGGGACCAAGGATTTCGGTCACGAAAAGCACACCAAGGGGCCCGAAGGCACCGCTGCTGGCGTGGCGGCCGGAGGAGTCATTGGCGGCTTGCTCGGCTTGCTTGTCAGCCTCGGGACTCTGGCCATTCCGGGCCTTGCTCCCGTTCTGGCGGCGGGCCCGATCCTAGCTACCCTCGCCGGCGTAGGCGCCGCCGGCACAGTAGGCGGAGTGATCGGCTGTTTGGTGGGTTTGGGCATGCCGGAGTACGAAGCCAAGCGGTACGAGGGCCGCGTGAGAGAACGCGGCATCCTGGCGTCCGTCCATTGCGATAATGCGGACTGGACGCGCCGGGCTAAGGAACTCATGAAGGCGACCGGAGCCGGGGATATCTCGTCCTCGACCGAGGCCAGTGCGGACTTCGCGAAGACCGACAGGCCGCTGCGGCGTCCGCGGGTCCCCGGCACTCTCTGAGCTTGCAAATTATACATCCTGGCGTTCTTGAGGGGACCGGCGCAGATACGAATCGTACAACGGTCCGGCATTTACAAATCGATTGAAGGAGGTGAACCGGTATTATGTTGCTGCTGTTGATCCTGCTGGTGTTGCTATTTGCGGTTGTTCCGGCTTGGCCATACAGCCGGGGATGGGGCTACTACCCGAGTGGAGGGCTCGGTCTGGTCGCGCTGATACTGCTGATTCTGGTGCTGGCGGGCCGCGTTTAGGCCGGCTCTTCGTTTTCGCATCCGCACGGGCACGCACTTACCTCTGTGCGAGCCCCCTCGGATGTTGCGGTCTCTTATAAGAGGAGTTGTCTCTTGTAAGTAGGTTCTTGCTCGATCAAGAACAGTAGGTTATACAAAGGAGAAACGAACATGAATTGGGACCAAGTCGCAGGTAAGTGGATGCAGGTACGCGGCTCCGTGCGGGAGCACTGGGGTAAGCTGACCGATGACGACTTCGAGCGGATCGCGGGAAATCGCGATAAGTTTGTCGGGATCATTCAGGAACGCTACGGCATCGCAAAGGAGGAAGCTCTGAAGCGGGCTGATGAATGGGCAAAGACCCTGCGGGAACCGGAGGCGACCAAGGCTCACAGCCTCACCGGTAGACCGTAAGGAAACCCACGAACGGGAGGCGGCGCGGCGAGGGGCCGCCTCCCGTGCACCGGCCCGAGTAATTCCTACCCGACGGAATCTTCGCCGCTCTCCCGGGAGTGCTTAACCGATCTGGGGATTTCGCCGGGAACGAACTCCCCCAAATCGGTTAAGCGCCGCTGTCCCGGCGCGCGCTTGGCAACCATTTCCGCTGCCGCGATAATGGTAGAAGATCAACGTGATGCTTACCCCCTTTAAACCAGCCGTGTGCCTGCTGAGCGGCGGACTGGACTCGACCACCTGCCTGGCGCTCGCCACCCGTGACGGCTACGCCTGCTACGCGCTTTCCTTCGATTACGGGCAGCGGCACCGGTACGAGCTGGATGCGGCGGCGCGCGTGGCGGCGCATTTCGGGGCTGCCCGGCACATGGTCGCGAAAATCGGTTTGGATGCGTTTGGCGGCTCGGCGCTGACCGATTCCATCGCTGTGCCGAAGGCGCGCTCGGCGGCGGAAATGGGCGCCGGCATTCCGATTACCTACGTGCCCGCGCGCAACACCATCTTTCTTTCTTTCGCCCTGGCCTGGGCGGAAGTGCTGGAAGCTTCGGACATTTTTATCGGCGTGAACGCACTGGATTATTCGGGTTATCCGGATTGCCGTCCGGAGTACATCGAAGCCTACCAGCGCATGGCCAATCTGGCCACCAAGGCCGGCGTGGAAGGGCGCACGCGGGTCCGCATTCATGCCCCGCTCATCGAGCTGACCAAAGCCGGAATTGTGAAGCTGGCGCAATCGCTCGCGGTGCCGTTTGCGCTCACCCACAGTTGCTACGATCCAGGCGCGGCGGGCGAGCCCTGCGGCGCCTGCGACGCCTGCCTGCTGCGGCGCAAGGGATTCGAAGAGGCGGGCATTGAAGATCGCTGAGCTGTTCTATTCGTTGCAGGGAGAAGGCGTGCTGGTGGGCGTACCCTCGGTATTCGTGCGCACCAGCGGCTGCAATCTGCGCTGCGGATGGTGCGATACGCCCTACACTTCCTGGAAGGCGGAGGGGGACGACTTCAGCCTGGACCGGATCGTCGAGGAAGTAGCCGCGCATCCCGCCCGGCACGTGGTGGTGACCGGGGGCGAGCCCATGATCGCGCCGGAGATAGTACCGCTCACCGAACGGCTGCGCGCGGCCGGACTGCACATCACCATCGAGACCGCCGGAACCGTGTTTCAACCGGTGGCCTGCGACCTGATGAGCATCAGCCCCAAATTATCCAACTCGGCGCCCGATCACGCTTTCGCGGCGCGGCACAACCGCACGCGCATTCAACCCGAGCGGCTGCGGGAGCTGATGGGCCGCTACCAGTATCAACTGAAATTTGTGATCGCGCGCCCCAGCGACCTGGAGGAAGTCCGGTTGCTGGTGGAGGGCCTGGGTGCCGACCGGTCGCGCGTGCTGCTGATGCCGGAGGGCACCGACCCGGCCGTGCTGCGCGAGCGCGGGGTGTGGCTGGCCGAGATCTGCAAACGCGAGAACCTGCGTTTCAGCCCGCGCCTGCACGTGGAACTGTGGGGCAATCGCCGCGGCGTGTAAAATACAAGCTTGCCCCGAGCGAAGACTACCGGCCTTTTGGCCGACCCGCTGTTTCGCCGGCACCTGGAAGGCCGGGAGCATCCCGAGCGGCCGGAGCGCTTCGACGCCGTCATGGAAGGGTTGCGGGCCGCCGGGCTGCTTTCGCGCCTGGAGCCGATTCCGGCACGGGCCGCCAGTGACGACGAGCTGTTGCTCTGCCACAGCCGCGAATACCTGGCGGTGGTGCGCCGCGACGTAGAGAGCGGGGCGAGCTACCTGAGCACGGGCGATACGGAAGTGACGTGCGAATCGGAGCGGGTGGCGGCCGCGGCCGTGGGCGGGGTGCTGAACGCGGTGGACGCGGTGTGCGCCGGAGAGATCGGAAATGCCTTCTGCGCCGTGCGCCCGCCGGGGCATCATGCCGGCAGGAGCCGCGGCATGGGCTTTTGCATCTACAACAACATCGCTCTCGCGGCGCGGCACGCGCAGCGCCGGCATGGGATCGAGCGGGTGCTGATTCTCGATTGGGACGTGCATCACGGCAATGGGACCCAGGACATTTTCTACAGCGACGGAGACGTCTTCTTCTGCAGCACCCACCAATGGCCGCTCTATCCGGGCACGGGGCGGGCGGACGAAACCGGCGCCGGCGCGGGACGGGGAACTACGCTGAATTTCCCGCTGCCGGCCGGAAGCGGCCGGGCCGAGATTCTGGGACCTGTGGAGGGTCCGCTACCGGAGGAGATGAAGAAGTTCCGGCCCGAACTGGTGCTGATCTCGGCCGGATTCGATTCGCGCGAAGGCGACCTGCTGGGGCGGTTCACTTTGACCGACGGCGATTTTGCCGATCTCACCGGCGCCGCCATGGCGATGGCCGATAAATATGCCGGCGGACGGCTGGTCAGCATTCTGGAAGGCGGTTACACGTTGAGCGGCCTGGCCAGCGCGGCGGCGGCGCATGTGGGGAGGCTGCTCAACGGGGAGTAAAAGATGACAGGCCAGGAGGCCTGTCCCACTACTCGAAGAGGGCGTCGAGCGGCACCACGATTTCGGGATCGGCGGTGCGTAGTTCGGTGACTTCCAACATGCCCTCCCGAGTGCAGCGGAGCGCTTCGCGGCTCTTGGGATTCAGAATCCAGATGTAGGGGACGCCGAAAGCGATGTAGTCATTGACGCGTTCCCGCACCCTCGCCATTCGATCCTCCGGCGAAAGTATCTCGATGCAGATAAAGGGAGGGGTTCGAAGAATCTGCTCCGCCGGCTCCTGCCCGGCGATTACGCAGATGTCCGGCACGCGAAATCTCGTGGCCGACACCTGGACGCGCAACTCCACGCCCACATGGATACCCCATTGCTTGCGGCGCGCGTATAAATAGGCGGAGACAGCGCCTTGCAATTTTGCGTGATCCCATTCTCCCAAGTTTCGCTCCTCGATGATGCCATCCACGTAGTCGCAGTCCGGTCGGAAGACCGTGGTCAAGTATTCCTGAATACTGGTGAGGGATCCGGTCGCCATGGGAATCGTTGTGCCCGCCAAATTCGGGCCGCACTCCTTGAGCCAAATATAGCAGACGCGTGCAAGCCACGAAGGATTTCCGCGTGGCAGGAAGCCCCTACTCGAACAGGGCATCGAGCGGCACTACGATTTCGGGATTGGCGGTGCGGAGTTCCTTGACTTCCAGCATGCCCTCCACTGTGCAGCGGTATGCTTTGTGGTTCTCGGGATTCAGGAGCCAGATATTGGGAACGCCGAAGGTGATATAGTCGTCAATGCGCTGCTGCACCCTCGCTATTCGGTCGTCCGGCGAAAGGATCTCGATGCAGATGAAGGGCGGGGTTCGAAAAATCTGCTCCTCCGGTCTCGCCCCGGCGACCACGCAGACGTCCGGCACGCGAAATCTGGCTGCGGACACCTGGACACGCTGTTCCGGATACACGTGGATGCCCCATTCCTTACGGCGGGCATATAGATAGGCAGCAACGGCAATTTGCAGCTCTGAATGATCGCGTTCTCCCAAGTTCCGCTCCTCGACGACGCCATCCACATAGTCACAGTCCGGTCGGAAAACCGAGGTCAAGTATTCCTGAATGCTGACAAGTGCACCTGCAGCCATGAAAATTCATCGCGCCCGCCGAGCCGGGCCGCGCTCCTTGAGCCAAATATAGCAGACGCGCGGCGGCCTGGCGCTACAATAGCCGCTTCATGCCCGCGCATAGCGCCTCGCTTATTCTGGTCACGGTCCTCTCCATCGGACTGCTGCTGGCCCTGATTCTGCTTCTGAAGCTGCACGCGTTTCTGGCGCTGCTGATTTCGAGCATGGCGCTGGGCGTGGCGGCGGGGATGCCGCCGGATAAATTGCTGAAATCGATTCAGTTCGGCTTCGGCGACGCGTTGGGCTTCGTGGCCGTGGTGGTCGGACTGGGAGCGATGATCGGCCGCTACCTGGAATATTCGGGCGGAGGCCGCGCCCTGGCGGATTGGCTGCTGGAGAAGTTCGGCAAGGAGCGGGCGGCCTGGGCCATGCTGGTGGCGGCGCTGCTGGTGGGGCTGCCGATCTTTTTCGAGGTAGGGTTCGTCATCATGGCGCCGCTGGTGTTCAACCTCACGCGGGAAACCAAGCGTTCGCTGCTGTTTTACGGTTTGCCCATGGCGGGCGCGCTGACCATCACGCATTCCCTGGTGCCACCGCATCCGGCGCCGGCGGCCGCGGCCCAACTGCTGGGCGCCGACCTGGGGCGCGCCATCCTTTACGGCATCGCGCTTTCGATTCCGCTGGCGGTGATTTCGGGTATCGTCTATGGCGGCTGGATCGCCAAGCGGATGTACGTGCCCTTGCCGGCCGCGGTGGAAGCCGCCGAGACCTCCGAGAGCGAGGCCAAACCGCCGGCGGTAGCCATGGTGGTGCTGTTGCTCCTGCTGCCGGTCCTATTGATCTTCAGCGCCACGGTGGTCGGTATGCACCCGGTGCCGTTTCGCGGCGTAGCGGTGTTTCTGGGACACCCGTTCACGGCCCTGACGATTGCCACCCTGCTGGCGCTGTACTATTTCGGCATACGCCGCGGGCTGACCCTGGAACGCGCGGCGCGGATGGCCACCGAGTCGCTGGCGCCGATGGGGTCGCTGCTGGTGATCATGGGCGCGGGCGGGGCGTTCAAGCAGGTGATCGTCGATTCCGGAGTGGGCGCGGTGGCGGGCAAGTTGCTGGCAACAAGTTCGATTTCGCCCCTGCTGGTGGTGTTTCTCATCGCCATGGCGATGCGCATCGCGCAAGGGTCGGCCACGGTGGCGATCATTACCGCGGCGGGGATCGTGGCGCCCATCGTCAAGGGACTCCCCGGCTATAGCCCGGACGCCATCATGCTCGCGCTGGCTTGCGGCGGCTCCGGCTTTTCGCACGTCAACGACTCCGGTTTCTGGCTGGTAAACCAGTACTTCGGGATGACGGTCCCGCAAACCCTGCGTTCCTGGACGGCGATGAAAGTCCTGGCCTCGTTCGTGGGCCTGGCCATCGTGCTGGCCGCGAACGCCTGGATTCGATAGCGCGCCAGCCGGCGTGCAGCCGGGCGAATCCCCAGGCCGGTCGATGAACGGCGACGATTCCATTCCGACGTGGCGCACGCACTCGTGCGTGCCGCGTCGGCACTTTTGCCGACGCTCGGCGTACCATGCACGAGCGGGTGTCGAGAGAGTCTCGACACGGCACGCACGAGTGCGTGCGCCACGCCGGACTCCAAGCCACGGTACAGACGACGGTCTATCGCCTGGAACGGAAAAAGGTCCTCCGCTGCGTGAAGCGGATCAGCAACGCCAATATTTTCGAGGCCGCGATATCCCGCAACGACGCGCAGCGGCGGCTGATCGACGAATTGCTGGCATTAATTGGGGGCCGGGGCAAACTGGTGATGACGCATCTGATCGAAGCGGGCGAGATTACGCTGGATGACCTGAAAGAGGCCGAGAAGGCTCTGCGAAAAACCTCGCGAAAGGAGCCACCGCGGTGACTGCCCCAGACCTGTCGCCTTTGGCGAATCACCTCTGGCAATCTACTCTCTGCATCGCTGTGGCGTGGCTGCTGACGTTGGCGCTCCGGAACAACCGCGCGGCGGCGCGCTATTGGGTTTGGCTGGCGGCATCGGTGAAATTCTTAATCCCGTTCTCGCCGAGACGCTGCTGGGTCTCATGATGGCCGCCTATGGCGTTTTCGCGGACGGCGTGACGGTCGGTACGAGGATCCCCGATATCACCGGCGGCCCCGGCTGGGTAAGGTCCGACCCCTAACGACGTTGCGGCGAAGGCCGAAGGCAATGCGCCGTTTCCCCGGATGGCCGGGCCGATGCTGCGGGCGCTTCTGGAAGATCGATTCAAACTGAGGGTCCATCGGGAACCCAAAGAAGTTCCGGTGTATTTCCTGACTCTGGCAAAGAACGGACCTAAGCTGGAAGCAACCAAGGAAGGAAGCTGTGTCCCCATCGATGCGAACCACATACCGGCACCAATCGCGACGCCCGGCCAGCCCCTCCCTAATTACTGCGGGCCGAGGTTTCAACTTAGAGGGCTAACCGCGACCCTGACGTCGCAAGGGGTCACGATGGAACAGTTTTCGGGCGTTCCTCTCTCCCGGATGGTGGGGCGCCCGGTTATCGATAAGACGGGACTCGCATCAGGGCGATATGACTTCCAGATCGACTTCGAGTACGCGCCAAGAAGCGGCCCTTCGAGCGATCCCGGCGCGCCCGAGCCACCGGCCGCCTCGGAGGCGCCGTCGATTTTTGAAGTTTTGCAGGCCAAGCTCGGGCTGAAGCTCGAGCCGGGCAAAGGCCCGGGCGAAACACTGGTGATCGATCACGTGGAGCGGCCCACCGAGAATTAGTCAGTCGGGGGCAGGCGCCCCGGGAGAAAATGGAGCGAGATCGGGAGTTCGGAGATTCGTCTCGGCGGTTCACGCGGTCCGGGGAAGCGTCGAGAGGGGCGTCCGGCCCACTGTTTGGGCTATCCTATACCAATATGAAAAAAGCACTTCTCCTGTTGGCAGTCTCCTGGATTCTTGTGGGCCAGACCGGCGCGGACAGCGTAGACACCGCGACCGTGGCGCGGATGCGCGCTGAAGAGATGGAACATTCCGAGATCATGCATACCCTGCACATGCTGACGGACCGGTACGGGCCGCGCGTGACCGGGACGCCCAATCACGAGGCGGCGGTGAAGTGGGTGATTGCCGAAACCACCCGGTGGGGGATGAAAAACGCGCACCAGGAAGCTTGGGACTTCGGCCGGGACGGATGGTCGAACGAACGCGCCAGCGGGTTCATCGTGGCGCCGGTGCATCAGAATCTGAAATTCGAAGTTCTGGCCTGGACGCCGTCGACTAAAGGCACGGTGACGGCTTCGGCGATCCGGATCGATCCACCCCAGGGACCGCCGGTGGAGCCGAGCGCCGATGCGAATGCCGGACGCGGCGGGCGCGGTTTCGGGCCGACGCACCAGGGACCGACCAGGGAAGAAATGGATGCGTGGATTGCGGCGACGAAGGACAAGGTGGGCGGCAAGATCGTGCTGGTGGGCAAGCAGACGGCGATTCCGGTCAGCTTCGAGGCGCCGCAGAAGCGCCGGCCGGACGACCTGGTGAAAGCGATGTACGATCCCGAGCACGGCGACGGCGGGCGGGGCGCATTCGGCGGGCGCGGGCGCGGCGGCCCGCAGGATCCCAACCGGCTGACGGCCGCTCAAGTGAGCGACCGGGTCGACACCATGCTGCTCGAAGGCGGCGCCATCGCGCGGGTAAACGACGCGGCGCGGGCCGACGGCATCATCGTGGCGCAGCAGAACCGCTTTTACGACGTCGCCAAGTGTGTGCCCACGGTGATTGTGCGCAACGACGATTACGGGCGCATCGAACGCCTGCTGGCCGATGGCGACGATGTGAAACTCGAGTTCAACATCCTGAACCACACCTATCCGGACGGTAAGACCAGCTACAATGCCGTGGCCGAGATTCCGGGCACGGACAAGGCCGATGAAGTAGTCATGCTGGGCGGGCACCTGGATAGCTGGCACTCGGCCACGGGCGCTACCGACAACGGCATCGGTTCCTCGATCATGCTGGAGGCCGTGCGGCTGATTCAGACGCTGGAATTGAAGCCGCGGCGCACCATCCGGATCGCGCTGTGGTCGGGCGAAGAGGAGGGGTTGCTGGGGTCGCTGGCGTACGTGAAACAGCATTTCGGCACGGCCGAAGACCCCAAGCCGGAGTGGTCCAAACTGGATTGTTATTTCAATGTGGACACCGGCACCGGCCGGCTGCGCGGCGGCAGCGTTTTCGGACCCAGGGATGCGGCGGCGGTGCTGCGCCCGCTCTTCGCCCAGTTTGAAGATTGGGGGTTGTTCGGCGCCGCCAGCACCGCGAGCCGCCAGACCGGGGGCACCGACAGCACCTCGTTCAATAACGCCGGGTTGCCCGGGGTGGGCATGTCGCAGGACCCCATCGAATACAATACGCTGACGCACCATACCAATCTCGACACCTACGAGAGGATCGTTCCCGACGATGTGAAGAAAGCGTCGGCGGAGATTGCGGCGGCAGTATGGTACGTGGCCAACCGGGGAGAGATGGTGCCGCGCTTCAGCAAGGCGGACATGCCGGCGCCGGTCGAGCCGCGGTAGGCCGGCACGTCGGCGCCGAGAAGGTGGGACAGACTATCGTTGTTTGTGGTCTGTCGGGCCTCGTCAGGTCGTAACAGCCTGACAGACGACAAAAAAACGATCGTCTGTCCCACCGCCATGGCTCGATTACCATGAGGGTGGGGGCTCCTGTTGCGCATCCTGCTGGCACAGAATTCGCTCTATTTTCCGGCTCATGGCGGTGGGGACAAATCCAACCGGCTGCTGATGGAGGCGCTGGCGGCTCGCGGACACGTGTGCCGGGCGGTGGCGCGCATCGCGGGTTTCGGGGTGCGCCAGCGGGAGGCGTACCTGGCGGAACTGGCGGGGCGCGCGGTCGAAGCGCGAACGGCGGCCGGCGGGCTGGTGGAGTTCGAACGGCGCGGGGTCGAGGTGAGCGTGGTCACGGAGGGTAATTCGCGGGCGCATTTCGCCGGCGCGGCGGCCGCGTTTCATCCCGACGTGATTTTGACCTCGACCGACGACCCGGCGCAGCTTCTGCTGGGCGCGGCGCTGGACGATCCGGGGGCCCGCGTGGTGTACCTGGTGCGGGCCACGGTGGCTGTGCCGTTCGGCCCGGATTGCGCCTTTCCGAGCGAGGCCAAGTCGGCTCGCGTCCGCCAGGCGGACCGGGTGGTGTGCGTGAGCGAGTACGTGGCCGGCTACACGCGCCGGTACGGCGGCATGGACGCGGTACACGTGCCGATATCGCTGCTCGAATCGGAGGTTTGGCCCGACCTGGGTCGCTTCGACGGCGAGTTCGTCACGCTGGTGAATCCGTGCGCGGTGAAGGGAATCGCCATTCTGCTGGGGCTGGCGGATAGCATGCCGGAAACGGCGTTTGCGGCGGTGCCGACGTGGGGAACCACGCGGGAGGACCGGGCGGCGCTGGCGCGGCGGCCGAACATCGCGGTGCTCGATCCGGTGGACGACATCAACCGCCTGCTGGAACGCACGCGGGTATTGCTGGTGCCTTCGTTGTGGGCGGAGGCGCGGTCGCGGATGGTACTGGAAGCCATGGCGAGGGGGGTGCCGGTGATGGCCAGCGCGGTAGGCGGCCTGGAGGAAGCCAAACTGGGCGTTCCTTATTTGCTGCCGGTGACGCCCATCGAAAAATACGCGGCCGAGTTGGACGACCGGATGGTGCCGGTGGCGCAGGTTCCGCCGCAGGACATCGCGCCGTGGCGGGAGACACTGCGGCATTTATTAACGGACCAGGCGCATTGGAGCCGGATCGCGCGCGATTCGCGGGCGGCGGCTTTGGCCTATGCGGGCAGCATCAGCGTGGGGCCGTTTGAGAGGATCCTGGAGCAAGTGCTGGCGGAACCGAAGCGCGCGACCGGGAGCGTCCGCTCCACCACCACTGCCGCGGCGCTTTCGGTGGAGAAGCGGCAGTTGCTGGCGTTGCGGCTGCGCAGGCAGGCTCCGGCGGCGGCGTGGTTCCCGGGCATCGAGCGGGTGGACGGGCCGAGGCTGTTTTGTTTCCCGCACGCAGGGGGCGGCGCGTCGGGATTTGCGGCCTGGGCGAGCGGTTGGAGTGGGGCCAGGACGATCTGTCCGGTGCGGCTGCCGGGCAGGGAATCGCGGCAGATCGAAGCGCCTATCGGACGCATGCCGGCTCTGGTGACGGCGCTGGCCGATGCGCTGGCGGGCTATCTCGACCAGCCCTTCGGGTTTTTCGGCCACAGCATGGGCGCGGCGGTGGGTTTTGAATTGGCGCGGGAACTGCGCCGGCGGGGACTGACTCAACCACGAGTGCTGATCGCATCCGGGGCGCGGGCGCCGCAGTTCCGCCGCGGCCACGTGCCGCCGCCGGATCCGACCGACGAACAATTGCTGGCCGAGTTGGGCCGGCTGGAAGGCACGCCGCCCGGACTATGGGAAAACGGCGCGACGCGGGCTGTACTGTTGCCGGCGCTGCGGGCCGATACCGGCCTCTATCGCCGCTATGTCTATTCCGAGGAAGCGCCGCTCGACTGCGCCATTTGCGCCTACGGCGGCGCGGCCGACGCCAACGTCGGCGAGGCGCACCTTTCGGCATGGCGGGAGCAAACCACGGGGCCCTTCCGGCTGCGCCGCTTCGAGGGAGGACATTTCTATCTGCAGCCGCCGTCGGCGGAATTCCTGGCGGCGCTGGCCGAAGACTGGGAGGGGAACGGCAGGTAGGGGGAATCTGAGCTCACTCAGTTCGCCCAAAGCGCAGTGACATTGGGTCGCACGGTGTCTTACCTCAGGAGAGGATCATCGCTGCCGGTGGTCTGGCGCTCGGCCAAACTCAAGGAAATATTGATACGGGAGGAAGGTTTCTTTTCGCAGCAGGAGGAAGCCGGCTTGCTTGAATTCCGCTGTCAGCGCTTCGTCGTCGAGTTTCATTTCCGGCGGAGGTCCGATGGGAAGGGGGCGTTTGTAGAAGTCCACCACCACCACTCTGCCGCCAATTTTGAGCGCCGGGGTCATGCGACGGTAATAGGCAAGCCGGTCCTGGATATGATGCAGCACGTCGCAGAAGAAGATCAGGTCCACGGACGCGGGCGCGAGCAACGGATCGTCGGGCTTCGAGACCAGCGCGATCAGATTGGGCGGGGCGCCTTTGGCCGCGATTTCGAGCAGCTTGGGATCGATATCGATGGCGAATACCTTTGCCGCGTGCATGGCAAAACGGCGCGCGAAGTAGCCGGTGCCCGCGCCGATATCGGCCACCACGTCGGTGGATTTCAACTGCAACGCCATCATGACTTCGTGCGGCTTTTGCCACTCGTCGCGGGCTGGGTCTTCGAGAACGCGGGCGTACTCCTCGGCGGATTGGGGCGGGTGGTGCTCCTGGTGCATGGTCTGTGCGTTGCCGGAGGGAGCCAACAGTGCCGCCAGAATCGAAAAGGCAAGCCAGAGACGTAGGGACGGCGCGGGCTGGGTCGACGGCTGCCGCTTCCCCAGGACGCAGAGGCGTCGGGTAGAGACTCGACGCGGCACGCGCAAGTTCGTGCGCCACGGAAGCTGGTAAGTGGGTAAGTCCATCTCCATGTTAGGTTACCAGAGCGTGTTACTACCGCTTCTCCAATTCCGCGGCATTTTCATGAGGATCTGGTCCCGGTCAGCGATGAAACGGGCACCAGGGGAGCGGAGGGTGGATTGACGGCGTCTTTAAGCACCTTGAACACCCGTTCGTTGAGCGGCGACGATTTGACGAAGTCGGCATAGGCGCGCTCCAGATGCGCCCTGCAGAGGCCGCGCGCGGTATCGTCATCGGACTCCGCGAGCGCATCCTGGCGCAGGTATTGGCCCATTCTTTTGAGGATGTGCAAGCGCGCCACGTTCAACACGGCCGGATCGTAGGCGACGTTCAGCAGGTCGAAGAACTCTTCGGCTGCCGACAGGTTTTTCAACTGGTTCCATACGGTCATTTCCGGCCCCTCTCTTATATCGAACGGCTCATCGATTCGCAGCGGCCCGCCACGCTGACGTTGGCGTAAAAATCCAGCAGTTCGTTGGTGCTTACGGTCCGCTTGGTTCTCGACGCGTGGTCGCGCACCTGCGCGAGGACTAACCGGGTGCGCTGCTCGTCGGCCGCCAGACCGAGGGTATGCAGGGCGTCGACTACCGCGGCCGTGCCGGAGTGCTTACCGAGCACGAACTGGCGCTGGCGCCCAAAACAACTGGGGGAGATGCCTTCATAAGTCCGGGGATCCTTCAATAGCCCATGTACATGAATGCCGGATTCGTGGGTAAACGCCGCACTGCCGACGATCGATTTGCCGGGAGGGATGGGCCGCCCGGCGGCAGCCGCGACCACATCGGCGAGGGCGGGCAGGCGCGCGAGATCGATGCCGGTCTTCAGGTCCGACAGATGAGCCAGGCCGGCAACCACTTCTTCCAGGGCCGCATTGCCGGCACGCTCTCCCAGGCCGAGCACGCAGACGCTGGCATGAGTAGCCCCGCCATGCACGGCGGCCAGAGTGTTGGCGGTTGCCAGGCCGAGGTCGTCGTGGCCGTGGAACTCCAGTTCCATGTCGGTATCGGCCCACAAGCGGCGGAAGATGGCGTAAGTGCCGAATGGGTCGAGCACTCCCAGCGTGTCGGCAAATCGAAAGCGATGGGCGCCGGCTTCTTCAGCGGTCAGAATCACTTCGCGGACGAAATCCAGGTCGGCGCGGCTGGAATCTTCGCCGCCCACGGCGACCTGCAATCCGCAGCCGAGCGCGTAGGGCACAATCTTGCGGATGCGCTCGAGCACGTCGGCGCGGCCGGTATTGAACTTGGCGCGAATCTGGCAATCGGAAACGGGGACCGACAGATTCACGCGAGTGAGACCGGTCCGGACGGAGGCATCGACATCGGACTTGGTCATGCGTCCCCAGGCGATGGGGACGGCGGTTCGCAGGGTCTGGCCGACGGCGGCGATGGATTCGATTTCCTGCTCGCCCATGGCCGGGATGCCGGCTTCAATTTCATCGACACCTGCCTGCTCGAGAGCCAGCGCGATCGCAAGCTTTTCCGCCGGGGTGAAGACTACGCCCGGAGTCTGCTCGCCATCGCGCAGCGTCGAATCGTTAATGAAGACGGGAAGAGGATTCGTGTTGAACATGGTTTGGCCTCGTTACACGTAGCTCGATTTGAGTACCGGGTCCGCGACGTCGTCGCCGCTTCGCGGCGGTGAGAGGTTGCGCAGCTTTTCGATGATGGGCGGCATTGCCGCCAGCACGCGGTCGACATCCCCGGCGGTGTTTTCGCGTGAAAAGGAGAAGCGAACGGCGCCGTGGGCCTCGGTATACGGAACCTTCATGGCGCGCAACACGTGCGAAGGTTCCATGGATCCCGCGGCGCAGGCGGATCCTGAGGAGGCGGCGATGTTCCGCCTGTCCAGCAGGAGCAGGATGGCCTCCGACTCCAGAAATTTGAACGCGATATTGAGAGTATTTGGAACGCGGTTTTCCACGTCCCCGATTACGGTGGCGGCCGGGACGCGGGCCAGCAGCCCCTGTTGCAAACGGTCTCGCAGCGCGCCGATTCGGGGGAGTTCGTCGAGCGCCGCTGCCGCCAGTTCCGCCGCTTTGCCGAAGCCTGCAATAGCGGGGACATTCTCCGTACCGGCGCGGCGGCCACGCTCCTGGCGTCCGCCCCGTAGCAGGGGAGCGAGGCGCACTCCCTTGCGCACATAGAGCGCGCCGATGCCTTTGGGGCCGTGGAACTTGTGGGCGGAAAGCGAGGCCATGTCGATAGCCGTGTCCTGGAGATTCATAGCGAGTTTGCCGGCCGCCTGGACGGCGTCGGTATGGAAGAGCGCGCCGGCTTCATGCGCCATGGATGCCAATTGCGCGACCGGGAAAATGGTCCCGGTCTCGTTATTGGCCCACATCAAGGAGACTACGGCGGTTCGGCAGCCCAGAGCCTGGCGGTAGGCATGCATGTCGAGACGGCCGCGCAGATCGACGGGCAGATGGTGGACTTTCACGCCGCGGCGCTTCTGTAGAAACTCACAAAGCGCCAGCACCGCCGGATGCTCCACCATCGAGGTGACGACTTCGTCGCGGCCGGTTTGGGTTTCGAGGGCGGAAAGAATTGCGGTGTTGTCCGACTCGGTGCCACCCGAGGTAAAGACAATCTCGGAATCGAAGGATGCGCCAACCAGTTCCTGTACCTGGCGGCGCGCGGTCTTGACCGCATCGGCCGCCGGGCAGCCAAGCGAGTGCATGGAGGAAGCGTTGCCGAAATGCTCGCTGAAGAAGGGAAGCATGGCTGCGACGACTCGCGGATCGACGCGCGTGCTGGCGTTGTTATCGAGATAGACTGGCGTCGTTCGGTCCGGTTTCAAAGTCGCGTTCCTCCTGGGTGAAGCTGTCAGCGGTCAGCGATCACGGCTGATTGCGAACGGGGACGACACCGGCGGCAGGGACGGCGACGCTATCTTGTTATGCAACCCGAGTTCCATCCCGTAAGCGATTGACACAAGATAGATTACTGGATTCTTGATGGTTACAGGGCCAAGCTTGTCAGGTTTGCGACAAGTCGCATCCGCGCCAACCACCGGATTGGGGTCTTCGCAAAACGGGGTCGCCCGATTCTGTGTTATCCTGACAGTGACGCTGGCTTAATCGAACGTCGAAACAGTTTTTTGTTCGCCTTGAACTTCAGAGCGAACCCGACTTCCCCGTCCTGAGTCCTGTTCCCAGCCACACGGCGTTCGCGAAATGCGTCACGCAGAGGGGACCAGGATCATGTCTTCAACGGACAATCTAACTCCGGTCGCCGATGATGGCGGGCGCTCCACCCGAGCCGAGATCAGGCTGGTGGGGATCTACGAAATATCCAAGATACTGGCGCGTCCGGCGCGAATCGAAGTCACCCTTTCCGGCGTGATCAGCCTGCTCTCGAGCTTTCTCGATATGGAGAATGGGCTGATCGCCATGCTGGACGAGGCTGGCGAGCCGCGGATGGTGGTGGGCGCCGGGTGGAGCGAAAGCACGGCGAAACGCTATTTCGCCCATCTGCCCGAACGCGCGGTGGGCCAGATCGTGGTCAGCAAGATGCCCTTCGTGGTGCGGGACGTCGATACCGACCCGCTGTTCACGGACTGGGCCGCGGATCTCACCGATTCCGAGCGTCATCGTTCGTTCGTGGGGGTTCCCATAAAGGATCGCGACCGGGTGATCGGCACGCTAACCGTGGAGTGCCATCACGCGGGTGGGGCCGCCATGATTTCGCTGGACGAAGAGGTACGCTTTCTGACCATGATCGCTAATCTGGTGGGACAGACGGTGAGTCTGCAGGCGATGGTGGCGCGCGATCGCGAGCGCTTGATGACGGAACGGCATCGGCTGGAAAAGCAACTGGAGCAGGCGGCTCCCGGCGAGCGCGGTCAGGGAACAGCCGGCATTATCGGCGAGAGCGAGGCTGTCCGTACGGCGCTGGATCAAATCCGCATCGTGGCGCGCAGCAATTTGCCGATTCTGCTGCGCGGCGAGTCCGGCACGGGCAAGGAGTTGTTCGCGCAGGCGATTCACGATCTTTCACCGCGCAGGAACGGGCCGTGCGTGAAGTTGAATTGCGCGGCGCTGCCGGAAAGCGTACTGGAATCGGAGTTATTCGGCCATGAGAAAGGCGCTTTCACCGGCGCCATCACGCAACGAAAAGGGCGTTTCGAACTGGCCGACGGCGGCACGCTTTTTCTGGACGAGATTGGCGACATATCGGGGGCCTTCCAGGGAAAGCTGCTGCGAGTGCTGCAAGAGGGAGAGTTCGAACGCGTCGGCGGAAGCCGCACGCTGAAGGTCGACGTGCGGCTGGTGACGGCAACCAACCGCAACCTGGAGGCGGCGGTGACGTCGGGTGAGTTTCGGGCCGATCTCTATTACCGCATTAGCGTGGTTCCGATCATGCTGGCCCCGCTGCGGCAGAGGCGCGAGGATATTCCGCTGCTCGCGGACGCGTTTCTGCGCCGATTCAACGAGGAACACGGGGGCTCCCTTACCCTGTCCAACGCCGCGGTGGAGGTTCTGCGATCCTGCGATTTTCCCGGCAACGTGCGCGAACTCGAAAGTTGCGTGCGACGGACGGCGGCATTCACGCAAGGGTCGTCGATCGGCGCCGACGACTTCGCGTGCAGCAACGGCAGTTGTTTATCGTCGGTGATAGGCAAGACGATCATCGACAAGGCCGGCACCGGCAGCGGATACATTCCCCTGCCCGTGGGCACGCCTCCCGCACGAGTACGGGCCTCGAAGGCGCTGGCGGAGACCAATGGGACTCACGACGAGCCGCACGACCAGTCGTCCTTCCCGGGTGTGTCCAAAGCTGCCGACATCGATTCCGGCATTCCCCGAACGGATGACGGCACAGATCGCCAACGCTTGATCCAGGCCATGGAAACCGCCGGCTGGGTGCAGGCCAAAGCGGCGCGGATCCTCGGCCTAACTCCGCGGCAGATGGGGTATGCCCTGCGCAAGCATCAGATCGATATCAAGAGATTGTAAGCGGCCACCATCGCCAACTGCGCCTGGCAGCGTAGCGAATGGCGGGTTTCGAACACACCGCTCAAAACCCTCCCCACGCGTGTAAGCATCCCGACACAACAGTTGACATAGAAGCCCCTATGTTTTCAAAGCCTTCCCCGTTGGCACGGTAGTTGCACTGAACCGCCGCAATTCCGTGTTTGGAAGCGAGGGAAAACATGCAAGGGGTGGCACAGCAACCGGTCGTCCAACTAACGGTGCTGCAACCGAGCAGCGAGACGATGCAGAAGATTGCCGGGCACAAGGGATGCGCCACACAGGGCGGCAGCGGCAAAGCCAGTTGCGGGTCGGGAGCGGGCCAGGGCGACCTGGCGCCGGAGATTTGGGAGAAAATCAAGAACCACCCATGCTACAGCGAAGAAGCGCACCACCACTACGCGCGCATGCACGTGGCGGTGGCGCCGGCTTGCAACATTCAATGCAATTACTGCAACCGCAAGTACGACTGCGCCAATGAGTCGCGGCCCGGCGTGGTAAGCGAGAAACTGACTCCGGAACAGGCGGCTAAGAAAGTCCTGGCCGTGGCTTCCACCATTCCGCAAATGACGGTGCTTGGGATCGCGGGGCCGGGAGATCCGCTGGCCAACCCCGCGAAGACTTTCAAGACGTTTGAGCTGATCGCGAAAACCGCGCCCGATATCAAGCTCTGCCTGTCGACCAACGGTCTGATGCTTCCCGATCGCGTGGACACCATCAAGAACTTCAATGTGGATCACGTCACCATCACCATCAACATGACGGATCCCGAGATCGGCGCCAAAATCTACCCGTGGGTGTACTACAAGCACAAACGCTACACCGGGGTGGAAGGGGCCAAAATTCTCAGCGAGCGGCAATTGCAAGGCCTCGAGATGCTGACCGAGCGCGGCATCCTGTGCAAGGTGAACTCGGTGATGATTCCGGGCGTCAACGACAAGCACCTGGTGGAGGTAAATCGGGCGGTTAAGTCGCGCGGAGCCTTCCTGCACAACATCATGCCGCTGATTTCCGCGCCGGAGCATGGAACGGTGTTCGGCTTGACCGGGCAGCGCGGCCCCTCGGCCCAGGAACTAAAGGCGCTGCAGGACGGTTGCGAAGGCGAAATGAACATGATGCGGCATTGCCGCCAGTGCCGCGCCGACGCGGTGGGCCTGCTGGGCGAGGATCGCAGCGCCGAGTTCACCACCGACAAGATCATGGACCGGGAGGTCGACTACGACCTCGAAACGCGCAAGGCTTACCAGGAGAAAGTGGAAGAAGAGCGCCAGGCCAAGGTGGCGGCGAAACAAGCCGAACTCGAGACCCTGGCGGGCGAGCGGAGCGACATCAAGGTCCTGGTGGCGGTGGCCACCAAGGGCAGCGGGCGCATCAACGAGCATTTCGGCCACGCCAAGGAGTTCCAGGTGTACGAGCTGTCGACGGCGGGGGCGAAATTCGTGGGACACCGCCGCGTGGACCTGTACTGCCAGGGCGGCTATGGAGAGGAAGACAGCCTCGACACCGTCATCCGCGCCATCAACGACTGCGCCGCGGTGTTGGTGGCCAAGATCGGCGGCTGCCCCAAGGAGACGCTGAGGAAAGCCGGCATCGAGCCGGTGGACAAGTACGCCCTGGAATTCATCGAGCAATCCGCCATCGCCTACTTCAGGGAATACGTGGAGAAGGTAAAGACGGGCGAGATCCAACACGTGGAACCCGGCGATGCGGCGATCCGCCAGGGCGCGCTGGTGGCGGCGTGACAGATTCAAGCAATTAAGAACAGGAGAAGAGCATGGCCTACACGATTGTCGCCGAGAATTGCACGTCCTGCGCGGCGTGCGAGGCGGAATGCCCGAACGTGGCGATTTCCGCAAAAGACTTCGCTTTCGTCATTAATCCGAAGAAGTGCACCGAGTGCATCGGATACTTCGACGACCCGCAATGCGTGGCGGTCTGTCCGATCGACGCCACTTGCATCATCGACACCGTGTACCCGCGGTACCAGGCCCGGGCCTGAAAGAGTTGCATGGACATGACCCCTAGGAACGTGACTATTACTCCGGCGGCGGAGAAGTTCATTAAACGCATGATTCGCTTCGGTGGAGGCCCGGGCAGCGGCTTCCGGCTGGTGGTGAGCCCGGGCGGATGTTCCGGCCTGGCCGCCGACTTCGACGTGGAGGCGGCGCCGCGAGCGGGCGACGCGGTGCTCGATCGCAACGGCATGAGGCTGTTTCTGCCGGCGGAGAGCCGGTTGCTGCTGGATGGCGTCACTATCGATTTCGCCGAGACGCCGACGCAAAGCGGGCTGCTTTTCCACGATCCGAAGTCGCGCGGCGCCAGTTGCCCGTCGAGCCAGCCGATGGTGATGCTGGATAGCTTGCTGCGCCCGCGCCGGGAGCCACGACCATGAATGCGGCGGCTGGAATGCCTGCCGGGGAGGAATTGAGATGGGAGAGATCAGCCGCGACAGCGACGTGGTGGAACTGGACGGCCCGCCGGCTTATGACTACGGCGCCAAGGTGCGCTCGCGCCGTACGATTCGCAACGACGGCACATTCCCGGGAAAGGACATCGGTGAAATCCTGGTGAAAAAAGGCGAGGAAGGTTACGTCACCAGCATTGGCACGTTTCTGCAGCAGTTTTACATCTACGGGGTGGAATTCATCGCCTCCGGTTATCGCGTCGGTATGAAGCGCAAAGAGCTGGAGACGCTGGAACAGCATGATTGAACCGCGCACGCCCAGATACGATTGGGGCCAGCGAGTGCGGGCCTGCCAGGACCTGTACAACGACGGTTCCTATCCCGAGGTTGCCGAGGACGCCCTGCTGGTGAATACGGGCGACACAGGCGAGATCGTCAATGTGGGAACGCATGTCGAGTCGAACACGCCGGTCTACATGGTGGAGTTCCCGGCCAATCGCGTGGTGGGCTGTCTGGAAGAAGAGATTGCGCCGGCGGAATGAGATGACGGAGTCACACCCAAACACGGCGACCGGCGGATCGCTGGCGGCAAACGCGTTTGACCGCAAGCGGGTGGAGCGCGCGCTTGCCCAACGGAGCCGCTACCGCTACGTGAAACCGGCGGTGCGGACGGTTGAGGGGGGATTCCGGATTGAGAGCCCCTGCTGTTCGCGCAGGGTAGATCCCGGGGGCGGCATGGTGGACATCGCGCTGTTGCTTCATCAGAAGCCGGGCGCCTGGGAACTGTACCGCAAGGACCATGCCGCCAAGGAATGGATATGGCACGGGACCTACGAAGAGCTCGGCGAACTGCTGGACGAGTTGAAACAAGACCGCAAGCAGTTGTTTTGGCAATGAAGGGAACAAGGGACCAGATGAAAGTGATGATCCGCAAGAATTCGGACGGTGAGCTGTCGGCCTATATCGCCAAGAAAGACCTGGAAGAGCCCATCGTCGCGATGGAGAATCCGCGGATGTGGGGCGGGCGGGTCACTCTCGCCAACGGCTGGCAGCTTGCCTTGCCGGATCTCAACTCCGACACCCGGCTGCCGATTACCGTGGAGGCCCGCCGGTTGGGGGAATAGATGGGCCTGCTGCTCAAAAGCGAAGACGTGACGGTGGAACTGCCTGGCTTTGGGAATGGCGGGTTTCCCACACACACGCTGCATCCTCGTTCGGACCTGTCGGTATCCCGACAAGCCAATTGTCGCTGCCTGCCGCCGAAGGCGCTTTGTCTTCAGAATCTTGCCGGTTGGCACTGCAGTTGCAATGCTCCCATATGGAAATTCGCGTAAGCAGCGAGGCTATTCATGAACGCACTGACGATAGACACCATTCACGCCGCCTTGATGGACGGTCGCGCAATTCCCTATCTCGGACCGGGAGTGCTGGGCTTCGGCGCCGACGGGAGCCCGCTTCCGGCCTCCCACGAGGCACTGGCCGCCAAGCTGACGGCAAAGAGCAGCGTGCCGTTCAAGATCCGCAAGAACCTGACGGCCGCGGCGCAGTTCATCGAAAACTTCAAGCACCGCAAGACGGTGAAACAGGCAATGGTGGAAGCGTTTCGCGATGGGGCCGATCCCACCGGGCTGCACCGCTATCTCGCCACCCTGCCTTCGCTGCCGCTGGTGGTCCACGCCTGGTACGACGATCTGCCGCAGCGGGCCTTCGCCGAGCGCGGCCGCTGGGGCATGGTACAGGGCGTGAGTCAGGCCGAACACTTCGGATCCTGGGTACACCATTTCGGCTCCGACGGCGCGCCCGCCACCGCCAGCAACGCCTGGAATACGCTGCTGTATCAGCCGTTGGGCTCGGTTTGGCCGGCAGGCAACTTTCTGGTCTCGGATTCGGACTTCGTCGAAGTGCTTACGGAGATCGACATTCAGACGCCCATTCCCGAGTCCGTGCAACATCTTCGGGCAGGCCGGAATTTCCTGTTCCTGGGCTGCCGGTTCTCGACCCAGCTCGAGCGCCTCTTCGCGCGCCAGATCATGAAGCGGTCGTCGAACCGGCACTGGGCGGTCCTACCGGAAGAGCCGACCAGGAACGAGGCCCGGTTCCTGGAGCAATACCAGATCGAGCGTATCGACGCTCCCCTGCCTGAGTTCATAGAAGCTCTGGAGGAAATTCTGGCAAGCCCGGGCATGCGGATGGCTAGTTAGTTAACCGAAGCACAAACACCAGCCAGAGAGGGCCATTTTCTTGTATGATTGAGGCACACGACTATGGCACTTTCCGCACGTAACAAACTGAATGGCCGCATCGAGCAACTGAAACTCGGCGACATCATGGCGCACGTGTTCGTTCGCGTCGGGGACAACATTATTGAGAGCGTGATTACGCGAATCAGCGCTGAGGAAATGAATCTTAGCGTGGGCGATTCGGTGAAAATTGTAGTCAAGTCCACCGAGGTCATGATCCAAAAGGACTAGCCGATCCGGCCGATCATTTCCGGGTGGAACGCGAGTAACGCCACCGGAATGAAATCCGCACCAGATCCGGCTTCCAATCGCGAGCCTCGGCAAGAGCCGCGTCCAGACTCGCCAGTTCGCGAGCCTCGTTTTCATCGTGCAGCATAAACTGCAGCACGGCGCGGTCGATTTCGTCGCTATCCACTACAAAGACGCGCTGATTCTCCACGGCGCCTGACGTTTCCACTCCGATTTGCATCGTGCTGCGTCACGAGCAACCCCAGCTCCAATCGAAAACCGGCGGAACCTTGTTATTGCGGCTCCGATTTCAGGCGAGGGGTTGTTTTGTTGCCGACAAATGGCCTTTCCGATGTCACCTTTGAAACAAGCCCGACAATCCAATGCCAGCGGCGATTCCATTGATAACCAACCACTTGGGGCCAACATCGGATTGGCATGGAGATTGCCTTTGTGGAAGGTGACCGCCGGAATTCAAAACCGGCGCCGGCATCTTAAAATAGCGGACGATCCGCGGCGCAACGCTCGTCGTTCAAACCGGAAACGGAACAAAGAACAGAAGGAGAAATATGGCACAACTGCGGCAAATCGCATTTTACGGTAAGGGCGGTATCGGCAAGTCCACCACCTCCCAGAACACCCTCGCGGCGCTGGCCGAGTTGGGGCAACGAATTCTGATTGTCGGCTGCGATCCCAAGGCCGACTCTACGCGCCTGATCCTGCACGCAAAGGCTCAAGACACCATCCTGAGCCTGGCCGCGCAACAAGGCAGCGTGGAAGACCTGGAACTCGAAGATGTGATGAAGGTCGGGTACAAGGACATCAAGTGCGTCGAGTCCGGCGGCCCCGAGCCGGGCGTAGGCTGCGCCGGCCGCGGTGTCATCACATCGATCAACTTCTTGGAAGAGAACGGCGCCTACGAAGACATCGACTACGTCTCCTACGACGTGTTGGGCGACGTGGTCTGCGGCGGTTTCGCCATGCCCATCCGTGAGAACAAGGCCCAGGAAATCTATATCGTGATGTCCGGCGAAATGATGGCCATGTACGCGGCCAACAACATCTCCAAGGGCATTCTGAAGTACGCCAATTCCGGCGGCGTACGTCTGGGAGGCCTGATTTGCAACGAGCGCCAGACCGATAAGGAATTGGAGTTGGCCGAGGCCATGGCCAAGAAGCTGGGCACGCACCTGATCTACTTCGTGCCGCGCGACAACGTGGTGCAGCATGCCGAGCTGCGGCGCATGACGTGCATCGAGTACGCGCCCGAATCCAAGCAGTCCAACCACTACCGGGCGCTGGCGAAGAAGATCCACGTCAACGGCGGCAAGGGCATCATTCCGACCCCGATCACCATGGACGAGTTGGAAGACATGTTGATGGAGCACGGGATCATCAAGCCGATCGACGAGGCTATCGTCGGCAAAACCGCCGCCGAACTGGCAGCGTAACCGGGATAAACTGCGCGAGTCCGAGCCGCGACCGTGAGGGAGCGGTCGCCGGATGCACTAACTCTAGCCACGAAAGACAACTAACTTAAACAGCACGACAGGCCACCAAGGACGATGGTCTGTCCACTTTCCGAGAGGGGATACTATGAGCCTGACCGCACCGACCGTGGAAGAGATCAAAGCCAGGAACAAGCAACTCATCAACGATGTCCTGGAAGTCTATCCCGAAAAGACCGCTAAGAAGCGGGTCAAGCACCTCAACACCTTTGAACAGGGCAAGCCGGATTGCGGGGTTAAGTCGAATATCAAGTCCATTCCCGGCGTGATGACCATCCGTGGCTGCGCCTATGCCGGATCGAAGGGCGTGGTGTGGGGACCGATCAAGGATATGGTCCACATCAGCCACGGGCCCGTGGGCTGTGGCCAGTATTCCTGGGGGGCGCGGCGCAACTATTACATCGGGACCACCGGCGTCGACACCTTTGTCACGATGCAATTCACCTCCGATTTTCAGGAGAAAGACATCGTCTTCGGCGGCGACAAGAAGCTCGCCAAGATCATGGACGAAATCCAGGAACTCTTCCCCCTCAACAAAGGGATAACGGTGCAATCGGAATGTCCGATTGGGCTGATTGGCGATGATATCGAAGCGGTCTCCAGAGCCAAATCGAAAGAATACGGCAAAACCATCGTGCCGGTCCGTTGCGAAGGCTTTCGCGGCGTGTCGCAGTCGCTGGGCCATCACCTTGCAAACGACTCGATTCGCGACTGGGTATTCGATAAGCTCAGCGGCAAGCCCGTCAAGTTCGAAAGCACGCCCTACGACGTTGCGATCATCGGCGACTACAACATCGGCGGCGACGCCTGGTCGTCCCGAATTCTGCTCGAAGAGATGGGCCTGCGCGTGATTGCTCAGTGGTCGGGAGACGGCAGCATCGCCGAGCTCGAAGCCACTCCAAGGGCCAAGCTGAATATCTTGCACTGCTACCGCTCGATGAACTATATCTCGCGTCACATGGAAGAGAAGTATGGCATTCCGTGGTGCGAGTACAACTTTTTCGGCCCCAGCAAAATCGCCGAATCGCTGCGCCGGGTGGCCGGCCATTTCGACGACAAGATCAAGGAAGGCGCCGAGCGCGTCATCGCCAAATACCAGGCACTAATGGACGGTGTGATCGCCAAGTACCGGCCGCGCCTCGCGGGCAAGAAGGTGATGCTCTTCGTCGGTGGCCTGCGTCCGCGCCACGTCATCGGCGCGTATGAGGACCTCGGTATGGAAGTCGTCGGCACCGGTTACGAGTTCGGGCACAACGACGATTACCAGCGAACCACGCATTACGTCAAAGATGGAACCCTGATCTACGACGACGTGACCGGCTTCGAGTTCGAAAAGTTCGTGGAGAAGGTCCAGCCCGACCTGGTTGGTTCGGGGATCAAAGAGAAATATGTTTTCCAGAAGATGGGCGTGCCGTTCCGGCAGATGCATTCATGGGACTACTCCGGTCCCTACCACGGCTACGACGGCTTTGCCATCTTCGCGCGCGATATGGATATGGCGATCAATGCCCCTGTCTGGCAATTGGCTAAGGCGCCCTGGAAGTAGCTTCATCCGGTTCGACGAAAAACCAAGCAGAGGACTTTACCATGAGCCAGAATGCCGACCATGTACTCGACCATTTCGAGCTATTCCGCGGCCCGGAATACAAAGAGATGCTCGCCAACAAGAGGGAGAAGTTCGAGGACCCTTGCGCGGCGGCGGAGATCGAACGGGTACGGGAGTGGACCAAGACTCCGGAATACCGCGAGAAAAACTTCGGCCGCGAGGCGCTGACCATCAACCCGGCCAAGGCGTGCCAGCCGCTGGGAGCTGTTTTCGCGGCCGTCGGCTTCGAAGGCACGCTGCCGTTTGTGCACGGTTCGCAGGGGTGCGTGGCTTACTATCGCAGCCATTTCTCGCGGCATTTCAAGGAGCCCACTTCGTGCGTGTCTTCGTCGATGACCGAGGACGCCGCCGTCTTCGGCGGGCTCAATAACATGGTCGACGGGCTGGCCAACGCCTATACGCTATATAAACCCAAGATGATCTCAGTCTCCACCACATGTATGGCCGAAGTGATTGGCGACGACTTGAACGCCTTCATCAAGGGCGCCAAAGAGAAGGGTTCGGTGCCGGCGGAATTCGACGTGCCTTTCGCCCACACTCCGGCCTTCGTGGGCAGCCACATCACCGGCTACGACAACGTCATGAAGGGCATTGTCGAGCACTTCTGGGATGGCAAAGCGGGCACCGCTCCCAGGCTGGAGCGCGTCCCCAACGAAAAGATCAACTTCATTGGCGGCTTCGACGGCTATACGGTGGGCAACCTTCGCGAGGTGAAGCGTCTGCTTGGCCTGATGGGAGTGGAGCACACCATCCTGGCCGACAACAGCGACACCTGGGACACTCCCACCGACGGTGAATTCCGCATGTACGACGGCGGCACCACGCTCGAAGACGCGGCTAACGCGGTGCATGCCAAAGGCACCATCTCGATGCAGGAATTCTGCACCGAGAAGACTCTGGCGTACATCGCCGGCAAAGGCCACCAGGTAGCGGCGTTCAATCATCCGATCGGCGTCGCCGCAACCGACAAGTTCCTGATGGAGATTTCGCGCATCACGGGTAAATCGATTCCCGAAGCCATAACCAAAGAGCGCGGCCGCCTGGTAGATGCCATCGGCGATTCCAGCGCCCACATCCACGGCAAGAAGTTCGCCCTCTACGGCGATCCGGATCTGACTCTGGGCCTGGCTGGCTTCCTGATGGAACTGGGCGCGGAACCGGTGCACATTCTCTCCACCAACGGCGGCAAGGCCTGGGCGGAGCGCGTCAAGGCGCTGCTCGAGAGTTCTCCCTTCGGCAGGAATTGCCACGCTTACCCGGGTAAGGACCTGTGGCACATGCGCTCGCTGCTGTTCACCGAACCGGTGGACTTCTTGATTGGCAACACACACGGCAAGTACCTGGAACGCGACACGGGCACACCGCTGATCCGCATCGGGTTCCCGATCTTCGACCGCCATCACCACCACCGGTACCCGGTTTGGGGTTACCAGGGCGGAATGAACGTGTTGGTGTGGATCCTCGACAAGATCTTCGACGAGATCGACCGAAACACGAACGTGGCCGGTAAGAACGATTTCAGCTTCGACATCATTCGCTGAGGCGTCCATGAGCCTTTCGAACAAAATCCAGGATGTCTTCAACGAACCCGGTTGCGGCAAGAACCAGGGAAAGCAGGAGAAGGAACGCAAGAAAGGCTGCACCAAACAGTTGCAACCGGGCGCGGCGGCGGGCGGCTGCGCCTTCGACGGCGCCAAAATCGCGCTGCAGCCCATCACCGACGTGGCCCACCTGGTGCACGGTCCCATCGCCTGCGAAGGCCATTCCTGGGATAACCGCGGGACCAAATCCTCGGGCTCACGCCTGTACCGCACGGGCTTTACCACCGACATCAACGAACACGATGTCGTGTTCGGGGGCGAGAAACATCTCTACAGGGCAATCAAAGAAATCATTGAAAAGTACAATCCTCCGGCGGTCTTCGTTTACCAGACCTGTGTCCCGGCCATGATCGGGGACGATATCGAATCGGTATGCAGAGCCGCCTCGCAAAAGTTCGGCAAACCCGTGATCCCGGTCAATTCGCCGGGGTTCGTCGGCGCGAAGAATCTGGGCAACAAGCTGGCCGGCGAAGCGATTCTGGATCACGTGATCGGAACCGAGGAGCCCGAATACACCACCCCCTATGACATCAATATCATCGGAGAGTACAACCTCTCAGGCGAGTTATGGCAGGTCAAGCCGCTGCTGGACGAGCTCGGCATCCGGATTCTGGCCTGCATTTCAGGCGATGCCCGTTATCGCGAGGTGGCCAGTTCGCACCGCGCCCGCGCCGCCATGATGGTATGTTCCAAGGCCATGATCAACATCGCCCGAAAAATGGAGGAGCGCTACGGCATTCCCTTCTTCGAAGGCTCGTTCTACGGCGTCGGCGATATGAGCGATTCGTTGCGGCAGATTGCCAGGCTGTTAGTAAGTCGCGGCGCTCCCGAGGAACTGGTCGCGCGGACCGAAGCTGTGGTTGCACGCGAAGAGGCCCGCGCCTGGCAACGGCTCGAGCCCTACAAAGCGCGCCTCGAGGGGAAGAGGGTGCTGCTCATCACCGGCGGCGTCAAATCCTGGTCGGTGGTCGCGGCGCTCCAGGAAGTGGGACTCGAGATTGTTGGCACCAGCGTCAAGAAATCGACCAAGGAAGATAAGGAACGCATTAAGGAAATCATGGGCGACGATGCCCACATGATCGACGATATGACGCCACGCGAGATGTACAAAGTACTCAAGGAAGCGCGGGCCGACATTATGCTTTCCGGCGGACGCACGCAGTTCGTCGCCCTAAAGGCGAAGATGCCGTGGTTGGACATCAACCAGGAGCGCCACCACGCCTATGCCGGGTACGAGGGCATGGTCGAACTGGTCGGCGAGATCGACAAATCGCTTTCGAACCCCGTTTGGGAGCAGGTGCGCCGCCCGGCCCCGTGGGAACGGGCTGCACAGGACGCGGCTGGAATGATACGGGCCGCATAGGTTTCTCCATGGCCAAGGTACTCACATCCCGAAAAGCTTGCACCGTGAACCCGCTGAAGATGAGCCAGCCGATGGGCGGCGCCCTTGCGTTCATGGGAGTGAATGGCTGCATGCCGCTATTGCACGGATCGCAAGGCTGCACTTCGTTCGGGCTGGTGCTGTTCGTCCGCCACTTCCGCGAAGCCATTCCCCTGCAGACCACCGCCATGAGCGAAGTCGCCACCGTGCTGGGCGGCCTGGAAAATGTCGAGCGGGCCGTGATCAATATCGCCAACCGGGCCAAGCCTGAGATCATCGGGATTTGTTCCACCGGCGTCACCGAAACCAAAGGCGACGACGTGGACGGCTTCATTCGGCTGATCCGCGCCCGACACCCGGAACTGGACCACGTGGCGATGGTTTCTGTTTCGACGCCGGACTTCACGGGCGCCTTTCAGGACGGCTGGTCCAAAACCGTGGACCGGATGGTGGAGGCGTTCGTCGAGCCACCCGCGGAAGGCGTCTTGCGCACCCGGAAGATAAACGTCCTTCCCGGCTGTCACCTCACGCCAGGCGATCTGGAGGAATTGCGCGATGTGATCGAGGCGTTTGGTCTCGAGCCGCACTTTCTCCCCGATCTTTCCGGCTCTTTGGACGGCCATATTCCCGACGAGTTCACCCCCACCACGCTGGGCGGCATCGGCCTGGTCGAGATCCGCGCTATGGGTTCGGCGCTGGCGACCGTTGCCATCGGCGAGCAGATGCGCGGCGCCGCCATCACCCTGGAGCATAAAACCGGAGTGCCGTACGTGGTATTCGATCGGCTCACCGGTCTGGCGCCCAACGACGATCTGATGGCGCACCTGTCACGCATGAGCGGCATGCCCGTTCCCAGCAAATACCGCCGGCAGCGGAGCCAACTCGTGGATGCCATGCTCGACGGCCATTTCTTTTTCGGGGGCAAGAAAATTGCCATTGGGGCCGAACCGGACCTGCTGTGGAGCATGGCGAGCTGCCTTACGGAGATGGGCAGCCACGTTACCGCCGCAGTGACGACGACCGCGTCCCCGGTGCTCGAACGGCTGCCGGTGGACGAGGTTCTGATCGGGGACCTGGAGGATTTGGAAGATCGCGCCGCCACCGCCGACCTGCTGGTGACCCATTCGCACGGCCGGCAAGCGGCCGAGCGACTCAAGATTCCGTTTTACCGCCTGGGCCTGCCGACGTTCGATCGGCTCGGCGCGGCGCACCTGGTAACCGTGGGCTATCGCGGCACCCGCGACCTTATTTTCAGCATTGGCAACCTCTTCATGGGCGATGCCCACGAGCCCGATCCGGACACCTGGCGGTATTGCGCACCCCAGCCGGAACAGTTGGTTCAATTGAACGGAGGAGTATGAAAATTGCATTCGCCACCCAGGATCTGAAGCGCGTCGACGCTCATTTCGGTTGGGCCAAAAACATCGCCATTTACGACGTTTCACCGAACGGGCACCACTTCGTGGAGCTCTTCGAGTTCGGCGGCGATCTGGAGGAAGATGGCAACGAGGATAAGCTGGCGCCCAAGCTGGATGCCATCCATGACTGCGCCATTCTGTATGTCGCCGCCATCGGCGGGTCCGGCGCCGCTCGCGTGGTGGCGAAGAACATCCATCCCATGAAGGTAGACCAGCCCGAGGAGATCGACGGCATCCTCGTCCGGCTGGAGGCGGTTTTGAAAGGCACTCCGCCGCCCTGGCTGCGCAAGGCGCTCAACAAGGGCAAGGAGCGAAATCTGAATTTCGAAGACGAGGTGAAAAATGGCTGAAACTCTGGCGGCGGCCACTCCGGCGGTGGAGATGGTCTTTATCAAGGAGCTGATCAAACAATGGCGCGCGCAGGATGCGCACGGCGCCTGGGACGGGAAGAGCGACCTGGACCTGATCGCGCCCTACATCGTGACCAAGGAGATGCGCCGCCAGATGCCCGTCATGGGCGATCCCGACCCGGAGACCCTGTGGCGCGTGGAACTCTTTTACAATGCCGTCGGCCTTGCCATCGAGCGCTCTACCGGCATCATGGTCGCGCCCATGATGAAGATGCATCATGAGGGTTTCGGCCGCATGATCCTCACCGCCGGACGTCTGATCGTCGCCAATAAGTATCTTCGCGACGTACACCGCTTCGGTTTTGACAGTCTGGAAAAGCTGGCGGAAGAGGGCGCCAAGCTCATCGCGGCGGGCACGGAGATGATTGAGAAATACCCCGAAGTGGCCCGGCTGTAGGCGAACTCTATGCAAGCTACCTTAACCACTTTTACCCGCGATGGCCGCGCCTGGCAGCCGTCGTACCTGCTCGAAATCAATCCGGCGCTCTGCATCGGTTGCGGCCGCTGCTTCAAGGTTTGTGGCCAGCGCGTGATGGAGCTGAAGGGCATCGACGAAGACGGCAATCTGGTGGAACTGGGCGACGACGATGTGGAGATCGAGCGCAAGATCATGACCCTGGTGGACGCGGGCGCCTGCATCGGCTGCGCCGCTTGCGCGCGCGCCTGCCCCAAGGATTGCCAGACGCACGGATTCGCCTGAGCCGGGAGATTCCATGGAAAAGCACGCCATTTACGACTGGTTGATCGGCGCGCCTACCGGCCCTTCGTGTGACGCCGGCGACGCTCACGTGGTGGCTTCCATCATCGCCATGGCGGCGCACGAAGCCAATGCCGGCCGCGCCCTGACGCAGGGTCTCGGAATCGCGGGCGCCGAACTGCGCCACTTGATTTCCGCCCTCTTCCCTCACGCCCTGCCCCTGCTGGAACGATTCGGTCTGGATGCCAATGTCTCCATTGCGGAGGACGAAGGCTGCTTGCGGGAGCTGCTGACCCGGTGTAGCAACGGCGGAACCTGGCTGGAACTGCGGCTCGCGAAACTGATCGCCCGCCGCTCCATGCGCCCCAACCACCTCTGGCAGGACCTTGGCCTTCGCAACCGCCGCGAGCTCTCCGCTTTGATGGCGCGCCATTTCGCGCCCCTCGCCGCGCGCAACAACCAGGACATGAAGTGGAAGAAGTTCTTCTTTCGTATGATCTGCCGCGACGAAGGCTTCCGCCTCTGCGCCGCCCCCAGTTGCTCGGAATGCGACGATTTCGCCGTCTGCTTCGGCGACGAATCCGGAGAAAGCCTGCTCGCCCGGATCCGCCACGACGGCGAGCCGCCCGTCACGATCGGAGCAGGATCGGTGTGGGATGGGCGCGGCATGGCGCCCGGCAACAAGCGCCCGCGCGCCGGCGCTACAGCGGCTTGGGCTGGGGCGGGGGAAGTTCGCGGGCCTCAACGGTGTGAGTGAAACCGCAAGCGCGGTGGGCGCCATCGCAGAAGGGCTTATTGGCGGACTGGCCACACCGGCACAGGGAGATCGCGGTGCGGCCGGCAAGGCCGAAGGTCTTGCCGCTGGGATCTTGAATCTCAAATTCGCCTTCGATGCGAATCGGGCCGTTGTGAACGACGGTAACTTTGGTAGCCATATAAGTAGAGAAGCGGTTAGACCTTATTGTAGCCGCCCGGACTCGAGGCGAGGGTGCGATTCCGCACCTTGAGTGTGCGGCCCAGGTGGATTTCCCGGCGGCCACAAGAAACGCCGGTTCCACGAACCTGCGCAGGATGCGATCCCTGTTCCAATGCCGACTCCGTTGTGTGCGTTTTATCACCCTGACTGGCTCCCATTTCGGAACTTTTCGACTTGGGATGGGTAATGTAGAGACAGCGGGGATGAGTGAAGTTAGTCGGAATGCAGTAATGCCGAGTAACTGGTAAGCCGAAGGCCAACTGAACTTGAGGAGGCAGAATGATGGAACGACGGATGTTCGTAGCACTTCCCGGGCTCGCCGCGCTCGCCGCCAGCCAGGCAATCGGCCAAACGGATACGTTGAGCACCGAAACCGGAACACACTTATCGAGGAAGGTGCTGGTCAAGCACAGCGGCTCGAAGGGCGCTTACCGGATCCCCAAGAACGCGGCTAAGCAAGCGCAATATGTGGGCACTCTGACCGCATTGTTGTCGCTCACCTCCGCGCAGCAGCAGCAGGCTGCGGCCATCTACAGCAATGCCGCCACGGCGCGCACCTCGGTGACCACCAGTTTAAAAGCGGCGCGCAAGGCACTTCGCGACGCGGTGGAGAACAACGATAGCGGCGGGATCGCGCAGGCCTCTACAACCCTGGGTACCTTGACGGGCCAGTATATCTCAAACGGCGCGATTGCCAACGCGGCGGTCTTTCAGCTTCTCACGCCGGACCAGCAATCGACTCTCTCCAGGTTCCAATTCTAAGGCGAAGCGGGCTGCGATCGTGCGGCTGTGAGCCGGGCCGCGAGCAATTTCGACGTGCGACAGCGCGTCGAGGCGGTGGTGTGCGCCAGGCCGCTTGTTACTTGCGAGCGATCGGCTAGGGGACAGGTACTTCTTATGTCCGTCAATATTCATGCAATGTTCCGGGTTGTGGGGTACTTGATGGTTGTGCCGGCGGCCCTGGCGCAAACGGAGGCGATTCCGTTTCTTAACGATTCCGTGGTGCAACAGATCCATCTGACGGTAGGTGCGAGCGACTGGGCGTCTCTGCTTGCAAACTATGAGGCCGACACTTACTATCCGGCGACGTTCACCTGGAACGGTATCCTGGAAGAGGTGGGAATCCGCCAGCACGGCGATGCGAGCCGGAGTGGCGTAAAGCCCAACCTCGACATCGATTTCGCCTATTACTCCAAGAAACAAACGTTTCTGGGACTGCCGTTCATCCTTTTGAAAGCGAATAACGAAGACCCTTCCAATCTACACGAGTGGCTGTCGATGAAGTTATTCCGCATGATGGGCTTGCCGGCGCCGCGGGAGGCCCCCGCGCAGCTTTACGTCAACGGCCAGTATTTCGGCTTTTACATGATTGTGGAGCACGAAGACGCCACCTTCCTCGAGAGAAACCTGGGAGAGAGCGGAGGATATCTTTACGAATGGCAGTTCGCGAACAATTATGATTTCGAAAATCTCGGGACCGACCCGTCCTTGTACGCGCAGTATCTCAAGTTGAAGTCGAACCAGACGGCTGCCGATCTGCAGACGTTTTCGAACCTGGTGCAGACGATCAACGAGCCATCGAGCGCGACGTTTACGGACGCGGACTTCATCGCCGCGCTGTCCGAATACATCGACCCGAAGTCGTTTCTGACTTACGCGGCGACCGAGAACGTATTGGCCGAGGCGGACGCCCTGGTGGGCGGCATTGTCGGCATGAATAACTTCTATTTCTATCAATACCAGGGCAGCACGTTTTACCAGTTGATTCCCTGGGATAAGGATATGACGTTTTCGATCTGGAGCCGGGACATCATGACCGGCTTCACCCTGCCTCCGAACATCAATGTTCTGGCGCAGCGCCTGATAGGCATTCCGGAATACCTGAATTTTTACCTCGGCCAGGTTTTCAAGGCGGCCAACCTGCTGGGTGGTACCGGCGGCTGGGCGGATACGAAGGTCACATCCGAATATGCGGTGATCGACGGCGCGGCATCCAACGATCCGAACAAGCAGTGCTTTGCGGGAGGTGGATTATATTCCTGCGGCACGGCGGATTTCCAGAATGGCATCCAGTGGATGCAAACATTCCTGGCGGAACGCTCCGCCTTCGTTCTGTCGGAGCTACAGACCTACCAGTTTGGGCCGTTGGCCGACGATCCGCAGATCTCTAGCGCGGCGATGGCCGCGCCGAGCGACCCGCTGGGACCGGCGCCGGCGCTCACCCTGCCGCAGGGGTGGGCCGCCCCCGGCGCCCTGGTGAATGTCCTGGGCGCGAACCTGGGACAGACGTCGCAGTCCTCGGGCGGCCCGCTGCCACGCTCGCTGGCGAATACCTATGTAGCGGTGGATGGCGTACGGGCGCCGCTGGCGACGACGTCGGCGGGGCAGATCGAGATCCAGATACCGGGAGACATTCCGGCGGGCAACGCAAGCATCGTGGTTTCGGTGGGCGGCGAGATGAGCAACACGTTTGTCGTTAACCTGACGGTCACTCTATCGGCGATTCTGGCGGTTACCCACCAAGCGGATGGCTCGGCGGTCAGCGCCTCCGATCCGGCCGTTGCGGGTGAGACATTAGTCGTGTACATGGCCGGTTTGGGCGCAGCGACTCCGGACTTGAGCCTTGGAGCGGCGGCACCGGCAAGTCCGGCAATCTCGACGGTGATTACACCGCTGGCGACCTTGGCGGGCAACCCGTTGACGGTCGGGTTTTCGGGGCTGGCGCCGGGATTTATCGGGCTATACCAGGTGACGGTAGCCCTGCCTGCCACGCTGCCGCCGGGCGGCGCCGCAAACTTGACCATGATCGCCACCGGCTCGGCGGCGGCGTCCACGCCGATTGCGCTCGCGACTCAATAGGGAATTACGTTACGACTCTGGATCGGGCGCGGTTGTTGCGGTAGGCAGGTCCGCGGGAGAACACATCCAGGTTGGCGGGACGGCTGCCGGCGCCTCCGGCCGTTACACGAAGCGCATAGATCCCGTCCGGCAGATCCGTTGGGATCGCCACATCCACCCGGTAGACACCGGCGCGGCCCGGCGCCAGGCCGGCAAAGCGCGTTTCAAGCTGCATGGGGCCGAGCCAAACCTCCACCGGGGAAACCACCGGATCGGGAGCGAAGGGCGCGGCCCGACCCGATTCGACGCTCGTTCGGACCTCTCCCAGACCGGTCAGGTGAAGCGAGAGAAGGTCGCCCGGTCTGGCTGGATTGGCACCGCAAAAAAGGCCGCGTGGGGTGACAATCTGCAACAGGGAGGGCGCTTCGGGCGATACGGTAATGCCGGCGGAGGCGAACCCGGACGGCGTGGAAACCTCCAGCATGACCGGGCCGGAGACGTGGTAGGGTATCTGGGCTTCGATCTGAGTGGAGGAAACCGAGAGCAAGGGCGCGGGCTGACCGGCGACTTTGAGGGAGACTCCCGCGAGGCCGGCGGGAAGCGGATAACCGGGACTCAGCGCACTGGCCCTTGCCAGATCCTGTCCCGAGATCGCGACCAGTGAGCCGGGCGCGATGCGGGAAGTGTAATCGCCCTTGCTGAGCACTCGATCGATGGCGACGCGATTGGCCGCGCCGAGAGTGACCCGATCGATCTGGGCGCCGTCGAGCCCGATGGCGGTTATGGTGAGCGCCCGGCCCTTCACATCGATGCGCAAGTAGTGGAACGCTTCCACGGAAATAGCGGTTTGCCCGGAACATCCGACCGACTCCAGCGCACCCCCGCCGCCGCCGGTGACCACATAGGTTGTGGACGGGGCGGGAGGAGTGGCGACCTGGCCGCCGGCCAGAGGGTAGGTGCGTTCATAGCCGTGTTCGTGCCCGGCCAGCAGAAGTTGAACCCCGTGGCTTTCCACGATGGGATTCACGAACTGCTGGACGGCCGCGCAAATGGGGTCACCCAGGTGAAAGCCGGTAGGGTAGGGGGTATGGTGCAGGAAGACGATGCGCCAGTGGCGATCCGTAGCCGCCAGATCCGCATCCAGCCAGGCGAGCATCGCCGGGGCGCGCGAGGTGGCCAGCAGGTTCGAATCCACCGAGACGAAATGCGCGTTGTCCCAATCGAAGGAGTAATAGCGGCCCCGATCCGCCCCGGGAACGCCGCACTCCGGTGTGGCCACCCCCGCCAGATACGGGGCCGCGTTGCCGGTATTGTACTCGTGGTTGCCTGGGGTGGAAAAGAACGGCACGCGCGCCATCAGCGGGGCGTTGATGCCGAAATACGAGTCTTCGAACTCCTCGAAGGTACCATCCGGGTACGCCAAGTCTCCTACGTGGACCACCATCGAGATATCCGCCTCGGCAGCCATCCATCGGGCCAGGGTTTGTTGCTGGCACGAACCCGCTCCGCTGTCGCCAAAGGCCAGAAAAGAAAACCCGTCCGCCCGTGTCGCGCGGTCTTGGAACGGGCTGGCGGCCAAGTACTGCGGAGCAGTTTGAAACTGCAATGGGCTGGCACCCGAAACCAGCATCTGGCCGTCGAGGGCAACGCTATAGCTGTACAACGTTCCGGGCTGCAAGCCGGCAAAATCCGCCTGGAACCGATAAAACGCGCAAGTAAGCCCGGTATCGGCGGGTTGAAACACCTCAGTGGCAGCCGGCGCGCTGAACGAAGTGCCATCGGGGGCGACCGCCGTTACGGTTCCGCAGCCGGTTTGCTGAGCGGTCCAGAGCACGGATGCCCGGTTGGCCTGCACGTTCTGGAGATATGGCTGGCGCAGGAGGGTAGCCGCGCGCGCGGTACGAGGCAGGCAAAGGGCGGTGGACGCAACCTGGAGAAAAGTGCGCCGGTTAATCGTCATTTTGTGCTCGATAGCACAATTGTCATCCTAATTCTTGAGCTAAACAACGCGGAAAATGCGGGTGGCGGGTGGAATATAGGGGGGCGCTGGAGATCCGCCGTCTTAGAACGTACTACATAAGGCACCGTAGTCTCGGCAACGCCGTCGGCGCCCGCTCCTGGTAACCCTAGCGGCGCGGATACATTCTATAAACATAGATCGAGGCGCACATCGCGGAAAACATCGCGCCAGGGAGTGAGCGGAGTCGGGCGGAGCGAGTCGGGCGGAGCTTGAGGCTTCAGCGCCCCGCCGGACAGAGGTCCCGGTAGAACGGGCAGCGGCGGCAGTGGTCGCCCTCGCGCAGCGGGAACTCCAGTTTGTCCTGGGCCTGTTCCAGTTCGGCGGCAATCCCGGCGGGCGACTCCCAGAGCGGCGGCTCCAGGTCCACGCGCACCACCGTATCCGGCCGCAGGAAGTGCAGCCACGCGCTCGCTACCTTGCGTCCGGCCACCTGTTCCACGGCTAGGGCGTAAAGACGCAGTTGCAGGGCGTAATCTTCGGCATGGCGGTGGGCCTGGTGCGACGTGACGGCATCGGTCTTATAGTCCACAATTACGACTTCGCCATTCTCCTCGAACCAGAGATCCACCTGGCCGCGCACCACCAGGCCGCCCAGCGCCATCAGGAAATCGAATTCGCGCTCGACGCGGGCGGCCTTTGCCAGACGGCGGCCCAGCGGCCCTCGGCGGAAAACATCTGCCAGCCGCAGCGCTTCGGCGTCCGGGTTGGGCACATCGAGGCCGGCCAGGAGCCGGTGCACGGCGGTTCCCAACTCGGCGGCGTCCATCCCGACGGTCGCGGGCTCGGCAGGCTCGGCCGCGCCGGCTTTTACGCGGCCGGCAAACCCCAGGTAGCGGCCCAGCAGGTAGCGGCGGGGGCAGCGGGCGAATACCGCCAGATCGGTGACGGCGGCGGCGGAGTCCTGCTGGCCGGTGACCACAGGGGGCGCCATCCACTCCACTTCATCTGCCTCAGCCGGCGCGGTGTCCGCGGCGGCGATATTCCGCGCGACTCGCAGCTCGGGGGCGCGGTCCGCGGTGACCAGGCGCAGCTTCCAGGGGCTGCCATCGGGCCCGGTGCGCTGGAGGATTTCATCGCGGCCGGGAGCGAGATCGAGCTGCAGCTTGCCGGCAACCAGTTCGGCCCATGAGCTTCGCCTGGCACCGGTGGCGAAGCTCATGACGAGCAATTCTTCGGCGCGCGTCATGGCCACGTAGAGCAGCCGGGCGCTCTCTTCGCTTTCGCGGCGGGTCAACTCGCGGCCAATGGCGGCGTGAAACAGATCGCCGTGATCTTTGGCGGTGACGGGATTGCGCCAGCGCGCGCCCAGGCCGATGGTTGGGGAAAACGCCACCACCGGCGCGCTATTTCTGACTCCTTTGTGCAAGGCGGCGATGAACACCACTGGAAACTCCAGCCCTTTGGCCGAATGCACCGTCATCAGCTTGACGGCAGCCGAGGAATCGTCGGGAGGCGCGTCGGGTTCCCGGGGATCGGCCAGACGGAGCCGCGCCAGCTCGTCCACAAACTCGTCCAGCGTCCCGCGCCCGGAAGCGGCGCGTGCCATGCCGAGGAACTTATCGATGTTACCGGCGGCTCGCTCTCCGGCCGGGTAGCCGGCATCGTCCATGGCAGCCACCAGCAGCCGGTCGAACGACACTGCTTCGCGGCGCCGGCGCCATTGGGCCAGGTTGCGGCGGAAGCGGTCGAGGGCGGCAAAATCTTCCGGTGAGAAACTGGTGGCGTGGGCCCGCGTTAAGGCGGCCAGCGCGGCGCCGAGGTTGGGGAATTGGCCGGCATGTTCGGCGGCGCGTCCGGGCGGTCGCGCGCGGACGATGGGGTCCGCCGCACCGGTTTCGCTCCCCAACAGGCGTAGCGCCAGCAAGCCTTCGTCGGAAACGCCCGCCAGCGGAGAGCGCAGCACGGCGGCCAGGGCGAGCTCGTCGCGGGGATTGGCGACGACGCGCAGCAGGTTCGAAAGATCGGCGACTTCGCCGGCCTCGTAAAAACCCCTGCCGCGGTTGACTACGTATGGGACCGCCGCTTCGTCGAGTGTGTCGGCGAGCGTGCCCAGCACCTCGGTATTGCGCACCAGCACGGCCATGTCCTTGAAACCGAAGCCCTCATCGGAAACCAGGTCGACTATCCGCCGCGCGATCCAGCGCGCTTCGGTGGCCTGGGCCGCGTCGGTATCCGGGGCGGTGAAGGCGGCGGCCTCGACCGATACCTCACGCGGATGGTTGAAGGCGCGCCGTGCGTCGAAGCTTCGCGGCTCGATGCCCTGGGCACCGGCGGCCACGGTTTCGACGGCGTGCAGGATATCGGCGCGGCTGCGGAAATTCTCCGCCAGCTCGACGACCCGTTCGCCGCGGGCGGCCACTTCCCGGCGATAGCGGCGGAACACTTCCGGCTCGGCGTGGCGAAAGCCGAAGATCGATTGGTTGATGTCGCCCACGGCATAGAAGCGGCCGGGCGCGCGCACCAGTTCCAGCAGGCGGGCCTGCTGCCCGTTGGTGTCCTGGAACTCGTCCATTAGAATATGGTCGAACTGGGCCTGTACGCGGCGGCGCGTTTCCGGATGCCGCTCCAGCAGGCGGACGCCGGCTTCTTCCAGGTCGGCAAAATCGAGCAGGCCGGCCTCCGTTTTGCGGTCGCGATAGATGCGGTCGAAGCGCCGCAAGACTTCAAACAAGGTGCCCCGTTCGGGAGCGTGGTGGGCGGTGAGCAGCGGGCGCTCGGCTTTCGCGCCGATCAATTCCTTCAATTCGATCAGCTTGGGACGGAGGGGATGGTTCCGTTTACCGCGGCGCATATCGACGGCAAAAGCCTGGATGGCGGCGAGCCTTTCGCGCGGCGTGCGGGCGGCGAGCAACCGTCCGGCACCCTCGCGCGCGGCCTCCAGTTGTTGGCGAATGGCCGCATCGGAATGGTCGGGCCGGGCATCGCGGAGTTCCGCCGCGAGGGCGCCGATACGGACCAGGGTATCGTCGGCGGGAGCCGGCCGGGCCGCCACGTCCTCGATTCCCAGGCCCGCGCCGCGCATGGCGTCGTAGGCCGCCAGCACGGCTTCCTCGAACTCGAACGAAGCCAGCGCGCGGATCAGGGCGCGGACCTCGGCCGGCCGGGCGGCGAACAGTTCGTCCATGGCATCAGCCATGGCTTCATGCTGCAGGCGGACCGCGTCCGGCTGGTCGGCTATGGCGAATTCGGGATCGATGGCGGCGGCCACCGCGTTTTCCCGCAGCAGACGGGCGCAGAAACCGTGCACCGTGGATACCCAGGCGCGTTCCAGGGCGCCGCGCACCCCGGTCTGTTCCGGGAACTGTCCGGCGAGTTTCTTGCGCATGTTGGCGGCGGCTTTTTCGGTGAAGGTGATGGCGAGAATGCGTAGCGGGTCGGCGCCAGCCTCCACCAGGCGGCGAAAATATTCCACCAGCACGGTGGTTTTGCCGGAACCGGGTCCCGCCACGATACACGTATCCTGGCGGCGCTCGGACACTTCGAAGGCGCGGGTCTGCGCGGGGGTGAACTCGACCGGGCTCATTCGGCGGCACCCTCCACAGCCGCTTGCCCGGCGCGGAAGCGGCAGGCGTCGCGGTAATCGCACTGCCGGCACTTAGCCGGATCGGCGGGATTGGGCGCGACGCGGCCGGAGCGAATTTCCTCGACTACGCGGGAGGTCTTGCGGCGGGCCGCGGCCAGCCAATCGGCGGGTATCGGCAGGCTATCGAGAAAACCGTCCTCGCTCCAGCCGGCATATTTGACCTCCTTTTTCAAGCCGAGGTAGAAGACGCCCGCTACGCGAAGCCCGAATTGTTCGCCGGCGGCCATGGCGTAGAGCGGCGCCTGCAGCAGGTTTTCGTCGGTCAATTTGCCGCGCGTGGTGGCGGGGTTGCTGTATTTGTAGTCGACTACGTAGGCGCGGCCGTCCGGAGCGGTATCGAGACGGTCGATCTTGCCGCGCAGAAGGAGGGTTTCGTCGAAACGGAAACCGAACGGCTCTTCCACTTTGGAGGTGAAGTCCTGGCGCCGCCAGCGGCTGTCGGAAGCGAACTTCTCCAGGTCGTCCCGAATCTGGTTGCGCAGCCGCTCGGTGTGGTAGAGAAGCGGCACGTTGTTTTCTTCCAGCGCGGTGGCAAATTCCTCCTCGAACAGCGCGGCGATATTCCCTCCCTCGGAATAAAAGCGCTTCAACGTGTCGTGAACGATGTTGCCCTGGGTGAGGAAGTCGAGGCGATTCTGCGGCGCTTCGGGGCGCTCCCGCAGACGGAGGGTCTGGCGCGCGAAATATTTGAACGGACAGGTGAGATAGGTTTCGAGGGCTGTGGGCGAGAGCCTGGCTGTGCGTTCGGCCAGGGCGGCGAGCAAGCGCGGCGCCGCGATGGATTTGAGCGAAGGCGGGGGCGTCACGCGCGGCGGACGGGGGCGAACCGGGCGAGCGGTTTGTTCGGGCAACGGCAGGCCGTCCAGGAACAGGGAGGGAAGATGGCGCTCGCCGCGGCCGTCAAGCTCGGGATAGGTCAAGGTGGCGAGCACGGTAGCACGGCCGATGGCGGCGTCGAACAGCGCCCGTTCTTCGCGCTCGAATTCCTCGCCGCTACGCACCGCGATTCCAGCCGCGCCGAGCCGCCGCCGGGCGCTATCCGGAAAGAACGGATCGGGACGGTTCAGGCTGGGAAACTGCTTCTCCACCAGGCCGCACACGAACACCACCGGCAAGTTCCACTCCCGCGCTTCGGAAGCCGACAGCACGTGGACCACGTTGCGGCGCCCATCGGGAAGGCGAAGAGGCTTGCGGGCGATTACGGTTTCGAAGGCGGTTTGAAATTCGGCGAGCTCCATTTCGCGGCCAGGCGAATCGGCCACGGCGGACAAGGCGGAGGCGGTTTCGTGCGCGGCCTCCTCGAACAGCCGCATGGCAATGGCCTGGGCGCGGAATTCAAGGGCCGACTGCGGGTCGATCGGCTCCTCGACGAGAGGCAGGACGAGGCTGGTCAACTCGGCGAGCCGCGCCGCCCAATCCCGCGGCGACAAGGTGTACGACTGCCATTCCTCCAGCGCGCGCATGCGCTCGAGGAGCGGAATCAGGCGCTCGGCTCCACATTCGCGAGCCAGTTCCCTAAGTCCGGCCAGGCCCGAGCCCGGCATGGTCTCGCGCACGGCGAAGTCCCAGCGGTCGGCCGCATTCGAGTCCGCGAAGCGCGGCGCCAGGCGCACGGCGGCCAGGGTTCGCTGCCAATCCCAGCCGCTGCCGAGGGCGTGCAGGGCGCGCAGGAGGAAGCGGCAAACCGGATGGTCGCCGAGCCGCCGATCGAAGTAAAACCGGGCCGGAATGCCGAAACGGTCGAGAGTGGTGCGCAACAGGGGGACATAGTTTTCGGGGGAACGAACGATCACGGCGATTTCGCGGAACGGCCTTCCGGCAGCCGAAAGCTCGATAATGCGGCGGGCGATTTCCTCGGCTTCGCGATCGACGGACGCGGCGCGAACCAGTAAGCGGGCGGGAACGAGCCGGCGCGCGGGCAACCGCTCTTCGTGGAAACCCATTTCGCCGAGACGCGCGCGCAAGCCGCCGCCGTCCTCGCCTTCCGCGAGGGTGATGGTGACATCGGCATGCGCTGCCAGGGCGGAGACGAGGCGCAATTCGGGTTCGGGAAGAGCGTGAAAGCCATCCAGCCAGATAGTCTCGACGCCAGGCAATCCCTTGGCGGCAATCCGTTCGGCGGCGCGTTCCAGACGGCGCGCCCGCAATCCCATACCGCCGCGGTCGAGCAGACGCTCCACTTCCCCGTAGACTGCGGTGAAGGCCTCCGCGAGTGGAGCTTCGCCGGCCAACCGCGTCCGCGCCAACGCTTGCCTCAGGCGCGCTGCATCGCAACCGGCGGAGGCGAATTCCGCTATCGTGCGTGCCAGTTGCGAATGAAATCCCGCCATCCCCGCGACGCCGGCAAATTGCGGCCGGTTAACCCTCCGGGCAGCGTCGGCGGCGACCAGTGCAAGCACAGCGTCGGTCACTTCCGTGAGGCCGGAGCACCACGGCTCCACGAACGCGTGCAGAGTTTGAATCGAGCCAGGCCGAAATACGAAGCCTTCGCGCGCCAGCAGATTCTCCAGGTGCGTGGCGAGCGTGGCGGTGGGAGCCAACAAGCGCGTGCCGCTTTCCTTGCGGCCCAGCGCCGCGCGAAGAGTGTCCAGCGCACAGGCGCTTTTGCCGGAGCCCGCCGGGCCGATCAGAAGACGCAATTGGCGCATCGGCTTTCAGTGTATCGCAGGCGAAGAAAATACGAAATAAGATTGGGATTGGGCGAGTTAGGCGTGGAGGGGACAGCTCTGAAGCCTAGCCGGACGTATGGGCTGCGTGCAGGATTGGACGTTGCACAAACACAAAAAGACCAGAACACCCGCTGGCGCTCTGGTCTTTGAGGAAGGACTCTTCGCTCGGAATATATTTTTCTTAGCGGCGAATGCGCTTGCGTCTCAAAAGACCCAAACCGACCAGCGCGGAGCCCAACAGGGCCAGCGTGCCAGGTTCCGGAGCCCCGGAGATCAAGCCGGTGTCGAACGTGCCTGAAGCGGCAGCGTCAAAGCCCATCACACCCATGCAGTTGCCGCCAGTTGTGCCGGTCATGGCCCCGCCTGAGCAGGCGCTCGTCGGGTAGTTCGGGGGCGCGCTGCCGTTGGCCAAACTCAACACAGGCTGCAGGCTGCTCAGCGCGATGCTAAAATCGGAAATGTTGTCGACAGTACCGATACTCCATAAGGTGCTGTTGAATACGACCTCCGTGTAGTTGGAGGCGCCATCCGAAAAAGAGAATGTCGCCGAAGAGGCGTATGCGCCACCGCTGAGGCCGTCGTTGCTGGAATCCATCGCGCCAAAGGTGCCGCTCAGAATGGTTGTCCCGTCGAGATTGCCTGCGGCGCCCGTTATCGAGAACGTGCCACTCTGATAACCATTCTGCGAGAGAAAGCTGCCGGAGTTAATTACAGCGGGGGTAGTAGTCTCGGCCGACAGCGACAGGGTCGCGAGGATGTTCTCGTCGTAGGCGGAGTTGTTCGTGTTGTACAGCGTGATATAGATCGGAATGCTGGCGGCGGTGACCGTGTCTTGTGTGCCTCCCGCGTTGAGCGTAACGTCGAAGTCTAAGGCTCCGTTTGCCGAACTGAACGAAGCGATCTCTGTTGCTTGCGCCGTGCCTAGCAACGCTAATCCGGCGAGCGCGAGAGCAAGCGCTAGTTTCTTAACCATTGAGAAAATCTCCTCCAAAAAGAGTTTGTTTCCAAGCCTAATCAAAATCCGAGCGCTGCAGTCCTCCTGCCGCACTTGTAGATCGAGTTTAGCAGAATGTCAGGTGTTGTCAATATGGAAGTGGGTGAAAATACCGATATTCATTAACAATTTACGAGAGATGGGTACCAGTACCAAACATCACATTTTGCACAAGGGAGGGTTGACGGTCGGGTTGTCAGAGAAGTTTTAGCGAAACGACCCCGGATGGCAGGATTTTGGAACGGTTTTTCTTCGATCCGACGCGCTATGGTACCGTGAGCGTGATGCGCGCAATTCTCTGCCTATCCGCAATTTCCGCGGCCGCGCTGGTGCTGGCGCAGGAGGGTTCCATCTCCGCCGGCCGGATTCGAGAGGATGTCCGCTTCCTTTCGAGCGATGCTTTGGAAGGCCGCGGAGTCGGACAGCGGGGCGGCGACTTGGCTACCGAATACCTTGCCCGCCAGTTCGCCCAGGCCGGGGCTCTACCGGCCGGCCTCCAAGGCTCGTATTATCAGGATGTTCCGTTGGTCGGTGTGGAAACTCAAGGCGACCGCGCGGAGCTTTCCGCCGAGGCTCACGGGAAGCGAATCGATTTCGCCTGGTTGGAGGATTTCGTGGGTATCGGCGCTGACGAGCGGCCGGACACCCGCTTCGAAGGGGAGGCCGTCTTCGTGGGGCACGGCATCCAGGCACCCGAGTGGAATTGGGATGATTTTAAAGGACTTGACCTCACCGGTAAGGTATTGGTTCTTTTCACCAACGAACCGCCGGGCGACGACCCGAAATTCTTCGACGGCCGGGCACTCACCTACTACGGCCGTTGGGTCTACAAATACGAAGAGGGATTGCGCCGCGGAGCCCGCGCGGTACTGATCCTGCACACCGATCAAACCGCTGGCTACGGCTGGGACGTAGTACGGAGTTCCTGGGGCCGCGAAACACCCTTCCTGAAACTAGCCGCCGGAGAGCCGGCCTTGGCTCTGGAGGGCTGGCTATCGCGCGCGGCCGCCGAAAAACTGCTCGGCCTGGCGGGCAAAACCGTGGACGGGATGCTGGCCGCCGCCGACCGGCCGGATTTCAAGCCCGTCCCCCTCGGTATCCGCATCGAGGGGCGCTTGCACTCGAAGGTCCGCGACCTCCGAACCCGGAACGTGGCTGCCATGGTGCCGGGCAGCGACCCCAACCTGAAAGGCGAATTCGTCGTCTACAGCGCCCATTGGGACCATCTGGGAATTGCCGCTCCGGTCAACGGCGACAGCATTTACAACGGCGCCATCGATAATGCCACCGGCTGCGGAATCCTGCTGGAATTGGCTCGCGCCTGGGCCGCGCTGCCGCACAAACCCAGGCGCTCCGCCTTGTTTCTGTCGGTCACCGCCGAAGAAGCCGTCATGAAGGGCTCCGAATATTACGCCGCCCACCCGCTGGTTCCGGCGGCGAAGACCGCCATCGATCTCAATTACGACGCGGTGTATCCGTGGGGCCGCGCCAAAGAAATTGTCATCTCGGGAGCCGAGCGCACGACCGCGCTTGCCGAGGCTCTGGCCATAGCTCGGCGCATGAACCTGGCCGTCAAACCGGACGCCCACCCCGAACAGGGCCACTATTTCCGCTCCGACCATTTTTCCTTCGCCCGCGCCGGCATCCCCGCCTTTTCGATCGGCGTGGGCACCGAATTCTACGGCAAACCGCCCGGCTATGGCGAGCGCATGTTCCAGGAGTACAACACCCTTCATTACCATCAGCCGTCCGACGAATTTCACGACGACTGGGACTTCACCGCCCCTGCCCAAGCCGCCGATTATGGCTTCCTGCTAGGCACCACCATCGCCAACCAGGAAAAGCTCCCCGACTGGGTTCCGGGCGATACGTTCCGAAGGCGGTAGGCGGGAGGAGGGGCGTACAATCGACCGCGGCGATTCTTGGCGCTATTCCTGCGGATCAGGACCGGACAACACCGCGGCAGCCGTCCTTGGTGGGAGTGCCGAAAGCCAGTCACGGCAAACGCAACAATATTCTCCCAACCCCTGCAACCACTTACAGCCATCACGCCCTCGTCACCCCCTACCCGCATCGTACAGTATAGTCGCGGAGTCCCCCGTGGAGCGGACTCTCAGTCTGCCACGCCGGGACTCCTTCCCGGCGCCCGTCTCGCATCGCTGTAATGCCACGCGGGAACGCCACGCGCCTC
>Ga0182016_10000024_pt1 | contig 152384 bp, 158 predicted proteins | sample 712S2MmetaG_FD_120491 | JGI IMG/M metagenome (GOLD analysis project Ga0182016, IMG submission 120491) | Permafrost microbial communities from Stordalen Mire, Sweden - 712S2M metaG | ecosystem: Environmental > Terrestrial > Soil > Wetlands > Permafrost | place: Sweden: Stordalen | collected... | reverse complement strand
CGCTTGCGGTTAGGCGCTCGCGCATCAACGGCACGGATCCTTCGCAGGCGATACTCGAAGCCGCTCGCGCACACGAAGGCGGCGTTCAAGCCGACGATGCAGCCGCGCTCGTTGTGCGCTTGCAGCCCGCAAACAGACAGCTCAACCCTACGCAAACACCGGTCCGCTCTTTGGGCAATCACCATCGTTCTGTTCGTATGAGACCATGCCAACAATTGCGTACGACCTCTTCAGTACGCGCCTTCAGCTATAAAGGCAACGCGCTCGCACGCGGGATCGATTTCTCCAACATCAAGCTTCTACCCTAACCGCAAACGCCATAAGGGACAAACAATAACATGACAAATGCAAGCCGCACGATTCCGAAGTGGGCAAAATACCACCAGGAGATGACCGGCGAATTTCCATCACCGTTTCGCGGCGGCGATGATCCGCTCGCTCGCGAGTTGACGAAGCTCGTAACAAAGATGGATCGTCTTCGTTCGGAAAAGAATGGCCCGGCGTACCTCGGCGATAGCGGTGCTCTCGACTACACCTATCCGGACGTCAAGAATGTAACCTTAAGTGAAGAATTGGGAAACATTGACACCGTCCTCGACGATGTCGTAAAGATGTTCAACGGAGCCCCGAACTGGGGCAACCCGCTCACGATGTGCAACGTGATTCCACAAGGCAATACGGCTGCAATCATCGCCTCGATGCTCTCGCAAATTTTTTCTCCAAATATCCTGGAGGGCGAATACGCCTGGAACGTTCATCGCGCCGAGCTCGAAAGTGCCGGCATGCTCGGCAATCTGATAGGCTGGGATCCGCTTAACACGGGCGGCATCTTCACCTATGGTGGCGGCGGCTGCTGGCTCTACGGCACTAAGTACGGCCTGACGCGCGTTCTGCCCGATTCGCGTGCCAAAGGCGTGCGAACGGATGCCAAGATTATTTGCTCTCAGCAGTCGCATTTCGCGCGCAACAACTCGACCGATTGGACGGGTGTCGGAACCGACAATATCGTCACGGTACGCACTGACGTCGATACGAATCAAATGGACGTTGCGCATTTGGAAGAGCTTCTCAAGGAGTTCCAGGCGAAGGGAATCCCGGTCGCTACGGTCGTCTGCACGATGGGTACCACCGATGCCAGTGCGTTCGACCCGATCGCCAAGGTGCGCGCGCTTATCGATCGTTATCCGAATCCCAAGGGGTACGGGAAGACCGTGCTCTACGCCGACGCGGTCGTCGGATGGTCTTGGATCTATTTCAAGGATTACGATTTCGATAAGAACCCGCTGGAATTTTCCGATCGCGTTCTGCCGGTTCTGAAGAGTAACGGTCAGGCGATGAAGGATATCGTGCACGCGGACGCAGTCGGAATCGACTTTCATAAAGTTGGTTGGACGCCCTACGTGAGCAGCATCTTCCTCTACAAAGATGCCAAAGAGTTCGAGTCGCTGCTGCGTTGGGGCGGCGACGCCTATCTGCAGGTTCGCACACCGTATAATCCCATGTACTATACGCTCGAGGTGTCGCGAACGTCTTCGGGCTCGCTGGCGGCCTGGGCCACGCTGAAGTATTTCGGCATGGACGGCATGCGCTCGATCCTGGGCGGCATCCTCGAGAACAAATACGTCGTTTACGACCTCATCGCCAAGAAGAGCGACATGGTCTGCGTCAATCCGGACGATTCAGGATTGATCACGCTTTTCCGTGTGTATCCCGAAGGCGTCGATGCCAAGAAGCAGTTCGAGCGAGAACTGAACGAACCGGACGGCCGGGCGGACCTCGTGCGGAACAATCAGCTCGTCAAAGCCGTTGGCGACAAGCTCTTCGAGTGGTTCCGTGCCGGCAAGACGATCGACGGCAAGTACACCCCATACATGAGCTTCAGCACCGGCTTCCGGAATACAACCTACAACCAGGATGGCTCCGATGCTGATGCCGTCATATACGCGCTCAAGATCTTCCCGATGAACGTCTTCGTAAATCCGGAAATCATGGAGTGGGCGCTTCACTGCGTGCACGCAGCTCGGAATGAAGTTGAACGCACGATGAAGGCGGCGCACTAACCGTGTCGGCAACGGTCGGGAAGGCGGCAAAGCCGACCATGAACGTCTGGAGCGTTGCGGCGCTCGGCGTCGGCGCAATGGTCGGCGCCGGCATCTTCGCGCTGCTCGGACAAGCTACGCTCATTGCGCATGGGGCGGTCTGGATGGCATTTGTCATCGGCGGAATTGTCGCCGGTTTCTCGGGCTACTCGCATGCCCGGCTATCGGCACGATATCCGTCGGCAGCCGGGGTCGACGCCTTCTTCAACAAGGGCTTTCCGTCCCGGACCGTTGCCGGCTCACTATCGCTCTTCTACCTGATGTCCTTGGCCGCGGCCGCGGCGCTCGTTGCGAAGAGCTTCGGCACTTACGGAGCGCGCTTGGCCTTCGGCGACGGTGCGACGACCTTCTGGATCAACGTGTTCGCAACGGCGATCGTCATTGTGCTCGTAATCCTCAACACCATCGGCTCGCGCGCGGTCGGCCGGGCTGAGATCGTGTTGGTCGGCGTCAAGCTGGCAACGCTCGGCGTACTCCTCGTTGCCGGGTCGACCTCGTTCCAGGCATCACGGCTGACGAGCACGCCAGGCGTCGGCTGGGAGGCGATCATCGCCTGCGTCGGTCTCACGTACTTTGCGTATTCCGGCTACAGCGTCATGACGAACGCCGCCGATGCCGTCGCGCGACCGAAAACCACGATTCCGCTCGCAATTTATGGAGCGATCGGTTTCGTCGCGCTGCTGTACGTTGCGATATCCCTGATCGTGCTGGGAAACGTCAGCGAAGCCGATCTGGCCAAATATGCCGACACCGCGGTTGCGCAGGCAGCGGTGCCCGTGCTCGGTAATGCCGGCTTCGTTGCAGTCTCGATTGCCGCCATGCTGGCGACGGCTTCGGCGATCAATGCGATCCTGTTCAGTAGCATGGATATGGCGATTGCTTTAGGTAAAGACCGGCAACTGCCCTCGGCGTTCACGGCCGTCATACACGGGACACTGACTAAAGGCGTCACGTTCGCCGTGTTAGGCGTCCTCGTCGTCCTCAATTTTCTCGATTTGACGTCGATCGCGTTTATCGCAAGCGCCGGATTTCTCATAACGTACCTTGCGGTCTTTGTCGCACATTGGCGCCTGGCGAAGGAAACCGCATCACCCCGCGCCGTCATCGCCTGCGGGTTCATCTTGATGGCAGTCGTGCTCGTCATGTTTGAGATTTCGGTGTACCGCAGCCAACCGATTGCGCTCGTCCTCACGGTGGCGGCCATCGTTGCTGCTGTCCTCATTGAGTCCGTCATGACGCGTTCTTCTGCTTCGCATCCACTTCAGGGAGTACGTGAGTAATGGCTGATACTGTTGTTTCCAAGGCGTCGACGGCTAACGGCACAAAGACGCCCGCCGAGGGCGGCGTCAAGAAGAAGGTCGCTCTCGGTATGATGACGCTGGCCATCATGAACGTGACCACCGTCTTTAGTTTGCGCGGGCTGCCGACGACGGCCGAATACGGTCTGACGTCGGTTTTCTACTACTTGGTCGCAGCGGTGATCTTCTTGATCCCCGTCTCGCTGGTCTCCGCTGAACTGGCTTCGACGTATCCGGAAAAAGGCGGCGTCTTCCGCTGGGTTGGGGAGGCCTTCGGTGCCGACTGGGGCTTCGCTGCGCTCTACTACGAATGGCAAGCGATCGTCGTGTGGTTCCCGACCGTGCTGATCTTTGCGGCCGTCGCTATCGCCTACATCGCGATGCCGGAGAGCTTCGATCTCTGGCTCGCCGGCAACCCCATCTACGTTGCCGTGGTCGTCCTCGCCGTTTTTTGGGGGGTCACGCTCTACACGTTTCGCGGTATCGCATCATCGGCGAAGCTCAGCACGTTCGGTGGGCTTTTCGGGACGATCGTTCCGGGAGCAATTCTGATCGTCGCGGCTATCGTCTACATCGCGCTAGGCCATCCCGTTCACATGTCCTTTGTGGGCGGGATCGTTCCGAAGTTTACGGGACTGAGCTCAATCGTCTTGGCAGCAAGCATCATTCTCTTTTTCGCGGGAATGGAGATGCAGGCCGTTCATATCACCGAGCTCAAGAACCCGACGCGAGATTTCCCCAGAGCCGTTTGGATTTCGACAGCGATCATCGTCGTGCTGTCCATACTCGGCACCCTCGCGATCAGCGTCGCCGTTCCGCAGAGTGCGATGAACCTCACGCAAAGCTTACTCGTTGCGTTCAACGACCTCTGGGCCGCCTTCCACCTCCCGTGGATGGGCAACGTCATGGCGGCGATGCTCGCGCTCGGCGTCTTGGGTCAGGTGAGCGTCATCGTGGCAGGCCCGTCAACCGGCCTGCTCGCCGTCGGCAAGGCCGGCTATCTGCCGAAACTCTTCCAGCGAACGAATAAGAACGGGATGAACGTTCCGATCCTGATTCTTCAAGCCGTCCTCGTGAGCATCTTGGCGTTGGCGCTTGCGATTCTTCCCTCGGTCCAAGCGGCGAACCAAATTCTCAGCCAAATGGCGACGATCATCATCCTCGCCATGTATGTGATCATTTACGTCGCCGCGATTCGGCTGCGTTATACGCAACCGAACAAGCCGCGGCCGTTCAAGATTCCGGGTCCGAACAACATCGGCTTGTGGCTGGTTGGCGCGATCGGTCTGATCGGCGCCGGCGGCGCTTTGGTGCTCAGCTTCATTCCGCCCAACCAGATCCCAACCGGCAGCCCTGTTACGTACATCGTCATCTTGAGCATCGGCACCGTCATCTTCCTCGCCATTCCGTTCGTCATCTACGCGTGCCACAAGAAAGAATGGAAATCGGACGACACCACGTTTGCGCCGTTCGATTGGCAGATCGAGGGCCGCAAGCCGACCGAAGTCTCGAAGTGGGCGGCCGGGTTCGTTCCGGCTTCCGCGCCGACCGAAACGTCCACCACGCCCGTCATCACGCCCTAAGAAAGCAGCACGATGTCAGTTACTTCACGTCCCGATCATGAAAAAACGGCCGGAAGCGGCAAATCGAATGGGCACGCCGCCCCTCCGGCGTTAACGGTCGAGGCGCTCTTTCTCGGGCCGAAGTCCGAAAACAAAGCATTTTTCCGCGAACGCCTCCTTGCGATCATCGAAGACCACATTCACTGGCGCGCCGACTTCAATCCAGCTGACGCGGCACTCGTTTCCGCGGAGGACATGCGGGCAAAGGCCTTCGTGCACACCCTCGACCGCACAACCGAAGTTCTCGAAGAAGTGTCGAGCCGGTTGCGCCAGTCGGCCGATCCGTGGTTCTCCACCCGCTATCTCGGCCACATGTGCTCGGACATCCTCATGGTCGCCAACATCGCGAAGATGTCGACGATGCTCTTCAACCCGAACAACTGCGCGTATGAGGCGTCGGTCGCCACCGAGCCAATGGAGCTGGAAGTCGGCAAAGACTTCGGCCGGCTGTTGGGCTACGACGCGGACACGAACTGGGGCCATATTACGACCGACGGCACGGTTGCCAACTACGAGTCGTTGTGGCTGGCGCGCAATCTCAAGTCGTTCCCGCTTGGGGTGAAGTCGGCATGCCCCGACCTCGTGGAAGGTCTTGACGAGTGGCAGTTGCTCAATCTGCCCGTCGCCAAGATTCTCGATCTGCTCGACGAGACGAAGAAGAATGGCACGTTCGCCAAGGCGTTGGCGGCGTCGGCGCGCGGGCGCGGTGCTGGCGGCGGCAAGCTCGGGAAGATGATCGTCCCGCAGACGCGTCATTACTCCTGGGAGAAGGCGGCCGATATTCTCGGCATCGGCTTGGACAGTCTCGAGAACATTCCGGTCGACTCGCTCTACCGTATCGACCTCGAAGCATTGCGAGCGGCGCTCGATGATTGTCTTGCAAAGAAGATTCCGGTCCTTTCGCTGATCTCGGTTGTCGGGACGACCGAAGAAGGCGCCATCGACGACGTTGCCGCGATCGTCAAGATTCGCGAAGAATACGAAAAGAAAGGGCTCTCGTTCTACCATCACATCGACGCCGCGTATGGCGGATATGGGAGAACGATGTTCCTTGACGAGGAGGGCAACTTCATGCCCTACCCGGAGTTGCTCAGCCGGCTGTGCGAGCTCGACGTGGAAAAGAGCGGCGTCGCGTTCCCGTCGGAAACCGTGTGGAGTGCCTTCCGCGCGATCCCATCGGCGGACTCGGTGACCATCGATCCGCACAAGATGGGCTACGTCCCCTATGCAGCGGGCGGTATCTCAGTTCGGGACAAACGGATCTTGGGACTCGTCTCCTATTCCGCAGCCTACGTGTTCGACGGCAAAGACATCGAGCTGAACCTTGCGAGCGTGATTCTCGAAGGATCGAAGTCGGGCGCATCGGCAGCCGGCGTTTGGGCTGCGCATCAACTCGTGCCGCAGAACATTTCGGGCTACGGCCAGATCATGGCCCGCAGCCTCGGAGGGGCCCGCCACTTCGTGAAGACGCTCGAAACGGTGCGCGAGTTCGACGTAGCCGGGAAAACGATCGTCTGCCTGCCGCTCTTGAGCGAGCCGGATTTCAACATCGTCTGCATGGCGTTCAATTATAAAGGCAACACGAGTCTGGCAAAGATGAACGACTTCAACACGAAGATCTACGCCGCATCATCCTATTCGGGTGGTCGCATGTACACCGAAGACTGGATTACCTCGCACACCGTCCTCGAGACCGCTTCATACGGAAACGCGCCGCTCGACTTTATCAAGAAGTTCGGCCTTCCGGAATCGGAGTGGACCGCGGTGGGTCAAGTCGTGGTGCTTCGCTCGTGCGTCCTCCATCCATGGATGGCCAGCACGCCGAACTATCCGCAAGCGTGGCAAACGTACGTGGAAATCATGAAGGACAAGATCGAACGCATCGTTGCGGACGAAGACCTTCACAACGCGACGACGGCTTGAGCATGATCCTCGCCTCACGGCTTCTCGCACGGGTCGGATTGAAGACCGTGGTGGCGGCGGTTGCATTCCTTGCCGCATCGGCGCCAGGCGCCGGATCGGCGGCGCCGGTTCCGGTTCCGAGCCCAAGCCCGAGCCCGACGCCAAGTCCGTTAACCTTCGCCGGTTTCGTGCGATCGACCGATTATACGGTTCAGACGCAGACGAACCCCGCGAACGGTGGCCCGCGTATCCCCTCGTATTATCCGTCATTCACCGCCGACATGAACTTGCGCCTCAACTATCGTTTCGGCGCATCGCCCATCTCGGTGGGCGTGTCGTACCTCGACGCGCAACCGATCGGCTCGTGCACGACTCCGTCGCCGCCGGCCGGCTCGACCTGCATCAACGGCGCCAACAATCTACCGGGCTTTCCGATCAGCACGTTCATGGAAGCGTACGTTCAATATCGCGGTGATCGTCTTTTTGCGAAACTCGGTAACCAGGTGATCAATACGCCCTGGGCTACGTCGGCAACCGGCGCGCACATCGATCCGTCATCGTTTCAAGGCCTCGACGTGCGATACTCCCTCGGCAACGACTTCACGATCGAGGGCGGTGACTATGTGCGCTTCAAGCCGAGCGAGCTTGGCGGGTTCCAGCGCATAACGCTCCTGACCGGCTATCCGCTCGGGGCGGCTGGATTGGCGAACAACATCTACGACCCGAGCGGCCTCAGTATTCAGACCAATGGGATCGTATACGGCCGCGCTGGGTACGCCGGCGCCGACGGCATTGCCGCGAACGTCTATGTTTACGGAATGCAGGATATCGCAAATATTCTGTGGTTCGACGCGAGCCTTCCGCTCGGGGCATCGAGGTTCAAGCCGTTCGTCAAACTTCAAGGGGGCTCGGAATCAAACGCCGGAACCGCGGTGATCGGCAAGATCGATTCATCGGTGCTCGGCGTGCAAGCCGGTGTGAACTTTACCCCGACGCTCTCGACGACGGTCGGCTACGACGGAATTCCGATTCACACCGACACGGTGACGCTACCGGCCGGGTATACGTGCCCCGGCCCCGGCGCCTCCGGCGCAAATGTCATCGCCGTTAACTCCCTACTCACCACGAAGTCGTTACCATACTTCTTGCCGACCGGCGGCACCGGCAATTGTACGCTGAATGCAAACGGGACGGCAAACCTCTACGACGGCGGCTGGGCCAGTCCATACAGCGACTCGTACGGGATTGATCCACTGTTCACGACTCCGACAACGGTGGGCCTCGTCGACCGCAGGTCGCCCGGAAGCGCCGTGACGGCGCGTCTCACGTACACGAATCCAACGAATCAATTCATCTCGTATGTCAGCCGAACATACTTCGATTACACGACGCCGGCCTACGCGCAATCGACGTACGAGACGGACATCGATGCCCTGTATTACTTCAAACGGATCCCGGCCGGGCCGTACCGGGGATTCTTATTTCATTACCGTTACGCCGTTCAGACACAGAGCGGGAGCGCGACCTACAGCGGCACCTCACAACTCACATACAACCGCTTTCAACTCGAGTACGATTTTTAACGATTCTTAAGGCTGCCGCTTTCGCCCGGCGCAGCGAAGTTCAGCACCACCGGTGCACGATAGGAACACAACATGAGCCAGCCACATACGACCAATACTGAACTTGAAAGGCTGAAGGATACGGGTCTCGAGCTTGAAGACTCGGCCCAGGACATCCGCAATCGCAAAGTGGTCGATGCACACGGTGAAGACATCGGTCACGTAAGTGCGCTTTTCATTGACCAGGGCGAGCGGAAAGTGCGAATGCTGGCAATTCGCGCGGGCGGCTTTCTCGGGCTCGGGGATCGGCACTTCCTGCTTCCGGTGGACGCGATAACGAGTGTCACCAAAGGCGAAGTGCATGTCAACCAGACTCGCGACCGCATCGTCCGCTCACCCGTCTACGATCCCACACTTGTCGAAACGCCGACTCAGGAATACTGGGAACCATATTATGGGTACTACGGGCTCTCGCCGTATTGGGGTTCGGAATACATGTACCCTCACTTTCCGATCGTCTCGGAGGAACCCAGCAGGGACGAGCGCTCCGGCTATAATGGAGACTGAAGCACAACTCGCGGAATCAATGCGGCATCTCGTCATCCTCGAGTCCGAAGTAGTGTCCGAACTCATGGATGACTGTCGCCCGCACCTGCTGTACGGCTTCGTGCCGCGTGTGAGCAACGCGGTTAATCGGTCCGCGAAAAACAACGATCGTGCCCGGCAGTATTGGCATGTTATGCGTGCGGGCGGTGAGCGGGACGCCACGGTAGATGCCAAGGAGCTCTGAATGGACATTCGCATCATGTTCGAGGCCGGCGACATCGTCATGAGCCGGCTCATCTTCAACCGCGATGACGATGTTCTCGACGAGATCGGCGAAGCGCTTCGGTAGCGATTCCAGAGCTTCTTCGACAACGCGCTCAAATTCGGCGCGTGTCAGGCCATGATACATGCTTCAGCGCTGCCAGGATATAAGGCCGCACTCGAGCGGCAGAGCCAAGTCCGGCACGTTCGGTACGACACGCGGCGTGTAATCCGCGAGGGGACGGTTCATCGACGCCGTGCATTCATACATGCCTGGCTCCGCCGGCGCCGGTCGCATCACAATGATCTCGCGCGGATGGCTGCCGGTCATCTCAGCATAAAGCTCGACGCGAACGAGCGATGGGTCGATCGCGCCGAGCCGTACGTCGACGCGAATCAGGCGCGGGCCGGTTGCCGTCTCTGTATGCGAAGAACCAATGGCGATCTCGCCCCAGTGCCGTTCGAGTGATGTAACGGCGGCCTCGAGCGTTCGCGCGAGTGCCCCGTCGCCGGCGCTCCGCTTGCGATAGGCTGCGGCCGCCGAGAGATACTTCTCCTCAACATATTCGCGCAGCATCCGGTTCGTGGAGAAATGACCGGTGAGCCGTTTCATGCTGGCTCGCATCGACGCGATCCACGCGGTCGGCGATCCGCCTCGGTCGCGCGTGTAGAAGCGCGGCCCGATCTCGTTCTCGAGCAACCCGTAGAGAGCGTCGGCCTCTTCCGCGTCCGCACCCTCGTCGGGAATAATGCTCTGCGCATTGCCGAATGCCCAGCCGACGTCGGGTTCGTAGGCCTCGGCCCACCAGCCGTCCAGTTCACTCAGGTTGAGCCCGCCGTTCACTAGGACTTTCATCCCGCTGGTACCGCTTGCTTCCAAGGGACGCCGCGGCGTATTGATCCAGACGTCGCAGCCCTGAACGAGTTCCTCCGCGAGTAGGAGATCGTAATCGTTGAGAAACGCAACGTGCCCGCGAACATCCGGCCGTTCGCCGAACGCCAGCCAAGCGCGAATCATCGCCTTCCCCTCCTCGTCGCGGGGATGCGCCTTTCCGGCAAGCACCAACTGCATCGGATGTATCGTGCTGGTCAGGAGCCGAGCGAGCCGGTCCGGATCACGTAAGAGGAGCGTCGTGCGTTTATAGCCGGTGAAGCGTCGTGCGAAGCCGAGGGTTAGGACATCCGGATCGAGCGTTTCGGCTGCGTCCGCTACGCGGCTTTCCGGCGCTCCGATCTCGCCCAGTTGTTGGGTGAGACGGCGGCGGGCCCGTTCAACCAGTCGGCGCCGATTCGAGTTACGCATCGACCACAGATCGGCATCTCCAACGTACTCGATTTTTTCTGCCAGCCCGCGAAGGTCACCGCGCCAGCGCTCGCTACCGCAAGCGGCGGTCCATAACGCATCGGCGTCAGCGGAATCCCACGATGGTGTGTGCACACCGTTTGTGACGTAGCCGACGGGAACGTCATCGATCGGATGGCGCGGAAACAACGGCGAAAACAACGTGCGGCTGACTTCACCATGTAAGCGGCTCACGCCGTTGACGCCGCCGCTGCAGCGGACGGCAAGGTAGGCCATGTTGAGCGGCTCTGCGGAATTTGGTTCGCGGCGACCCAGCGCGAGCAAATCTTCTACGTCGATGCCGATCGCCCGCGCGTGCGGCGCGAGATACTTCGTCGCGAGGCCGGCGTCAAAACGGTCAAAGGCCGCGGCGATCGGCGTGTGCGTGGTAAAGAGCGTACCGCTACGCGTCAAGCGGAGTGCCGCGTTGAACGGGAGGCCCATCTCCGCCATGATCGCACGCGTCCGCTCGATCGATGCGAGCGCGGCGTGCCCTTCATTGAGGTGACAGATCTCCGGCCGAACTCCAAGCGCCGTCAGTAACCGCCAGCCGCCGATGCCGAGTACGACTTCCTGCTGGAGACGCTCCTCATCGCTTCCCCCGTAGAGCCGCGCCGTGATGCCGCGGTCGGCGGGCTGGTTCGCCGGGTCGTTGCAGTCGAGGAGATAGAGCTGGGTTCGTCCTACCTGCGCCACCCACGTTCGTGCGAAGACTGTGCGACCGGGAAATTCAATCGGAATCCGGATACGCTCGCCATCGGCGTCACGAGCCGGCATGATCGGTAACTCGCCGGGATCGTTGGGCGGATAGAGTTCGCGTTGTGAGCCGTCGCGCTCGAGAATCTGGCGAAAATAGCCCTCGGTATACAAGATCCCAACGCCGACCACCGGAACGCCGAGATCGCTTGCCGCCTTAAGGTAGTCGCCGCCGAGAACTCCCAGGCCGCCGGCATAGATCGGAAGTGCCTCGCTCAGCCCGAACTCCATGCTGAAAAAGGCTACGGGCCCAAGTGCTTGCGTCGCACCGCTCTCCTCGAACCACGGCCGGGCGGTACGCATTTCGGTCCGTGCTTGCTGGCACCGCGCGAGGATGCCGAGGAATTCTCCATCGTGCGCGAGCGTGCCGAGCTGTCGTGCGCTGACCACTTGAAGCACGAACCATGCGTTTCGGGTCTCGAGCCACACGGCTGGGTCGAGGGCCTGCCAGAGCTCATCGGCGGCGTGCGACCACGCCCAGCGTAGGTCCAAAGCCAGCGCAGTCAACTCGCGCCGCAACCTTTCCGGACGCATACAGGGCCAACTCCTTAAGCGGCGAGGGGTGCTCTCTGTTCGCCGGAAGGCCGACAACCTATGCCGGCGCCCAGCTGTGAAAGGCGTCTTCATTGAATATTCGCGATTCCAGCGTACGTTCTCGTACAGGCAATATCTCTGGCCATTGAGCAACGAGAGTGCGCCCGTCGAGGAGACGATGATCGATTATTTCGTTCCGCCGCTCGTCGACGGAACACCGGCAATCGCAGAAGCCCAGCTCCTGGTATCGTCGACCGTACGTAGTTACGACGGCGGCACCCAATGCGGGGACCTCGCCGTTACGTTGCCGCTTAGCTCGGGCCGCACGGCAATCATTGTCCTTGACATTGCCGGCCATGGCGCAGGCCGCGCCTCCCTCTCGTCAGCCATCGCTGACGAGATTCTCACGGCCCTCGTCGACGATGCGTCCCCGGCCTCGGCAATCGATCGGGCCGACCATCTTCTGCGAACGGTTGACGATGATACCCCGTATGCAGTTGCATTCGTTGCATTAATTCATCCTATTCTGCGAACCGTCGTGTACGCGTCTGCCGGACACGATGTCGCCTTCACGCTCGCAGACGACGGAAGAATCCGGCACCTCATGCAGACCGCATCGATGCTCGGGATTCCCCTTGCCAACCACGCTTGTGATGCTGTTTTCACTCTCGACGCGACCGAAACGCTCGTCATCGTTACCGACGGTATCTCCGACAGTCACCGAGCCGGCTCAGATGACTTCTTCGGTGCAACCCGGACGGCGCTTGCGGTTACGCGCTCCCGGATCGACGGCACGGATCCTTCTCAGGCAATTCTCGAAGCTGCTTGCGCACACGAAGGCGGCGTTCAAGTCGACGACGATGCTGCGCTCGTCGTATGCCTGCCGTCTCCGAACCAACGTCGCAACGCTTCGGTAGCGACCGTCCATACTCTAGACGATCATCGCCATTCTGTTCGTTCTATGGCTCCTGAGGTTCACCGTCCACGTCAGGCTCGTGCACGCATATGAAGTACTCGCACGCCGGCGTTCATACGAAGTTCATCCTCATTGCGGCATGCTATCGAAAGGGCGACCTGTCGATGGAAGCTCGTGAGGAAGGACAGCCCTGATGGTCGTCACGCAAATGGTTCCGCCTGCGGCGAACGGCACGACCGACTCGTCGCCGAAGGTCAAACCCGCCCGCAAGCGCCCGCGATTATGGCTGATCGCTGCCGCGCTGGTCGGCATTGGCATTCTCATCATCGTAGGAATCCTTGTTTGGCGCGCGGTCGTGCCGGCCGCGAACGTTCTCGTCACGACCCCGGTGCTGCAAGGGACGCTCGCTCGCACCGTCACGGCGTCGGGTACGGTCAATCCGCAAAATACGATCAGCGTCGGCTCGCAGGTCTCGGGGACGATCTCCGAGATCGACGTCGACTACAACAGCGTCGTTCGTACCGGAGAAGTGCTGGCGCGGATCGATCCGACGCTGTTTAAGGCATCATTGGCTCAGACCCAGGCCGAACTGGCGCAAACCGAGGCGAACGCGCGCGAAGCGGCGTCCGCCGCCGTCGGGACGCAGGCCGCAATCGCCGTTCAGCGTGCTACCGCGAACGCAGCCGTCCAGAACGTCAATGCAGCGAAGGCCAATGCCGCCGCGCAAACCGACGCAATTGCCGCCGCGCAAGCAAATGTCGATAAGGCGCAGAGCGCGCTGGTTCTGGCGCAGCAGACGATCGTGCGTGACAAGAGCCTCCTGAGTCAGGGGTTCATCGCGCAGAACGCGGTCGATGCGGATCAGGCAAGTCTCGAAGCCGCCCAGTCCAGCGTCTTGAATGCGCAGGCAACCCTCACGCAAGCGCGGTCACAGGCGGTCGCGAGCACGCAACAGGCAAATCAAGCCGTGGCACAGAGCGTTTCGCAAAACGCGCAGAACACGGTCGCCGGCGCTACGGCTCAAGCATCGATCGGAACCGCGCAGGCGCAGGCCGCCGCGATCGGCATCCAAACCGCCCAGGTGAAGACGGCTGAGTACGACCTCGCACACGCGACGATCACTTCGCCGGTAAACGGAACCGTCATCGTACGCAACGTCGCACTCGGCGAAACGGTGGCCTCCAGTTTCAGCACACCGGTGTTGTTCACGATTGCGCAAGATCTTTCGAAAATGGAAGTCGACCTCGCGGTCGGCGAGCCTGATATCGGGGCGGTGAAAATCGGCGATCCGGTGACCTTCACGGTGCTCGCCTACCCTCAAACATTTTCCGGTACGGTCTCTCAGGTCCGCCAGAACCCGACCGTAGTCAGCAACGTCGTCACGTACGACACGGTCGTCATCGTGAACAACAAGGCCGGCTTGTTGCGGCCCGGGATGACCGCCAACGCGCTCATCCAGACGCAAACCGTCAGCGGTGCCCTGATCGTGCCGCTGCAAGCGCTGGAATACCGGCCGTCGGCCGCCACGATCGCTCAGTACCATCTGTCCGGCTCCGCCGGCAACGCGCCGGCGCATCCGCGCGGTGCCGGAACGGTCGGCGCCGCCGCCGGCTCGCAATTCGGTGCGACGATGGGCGCGGGCGCGACGACGCTTCCGGCGGGATCGCACGGTCGCATTTTTGTCCAGCGCGCCGGAACCCTAATAATGGTGCCGGTGCAAATCATCTTGACGGCTGCCACGCAAGCTGCCGTCAAGCCACTGAGCGGCACACTCCAAACGAGCGATGCCGTCGTCACCTCCGACACGGCGGGCGCGCAGCCGCGGGCAAGCACCGCGGCCCAGACCGCACCCGGCTTTGGAGGGTCGGCGCAAGGCGGCGGGGCCGCCCGAGCCGTGCGATGACCATCCCGGTCGTCCAGACCTTCGGCCTGTGCAAAGACTATACGATGGGCGGTCAGGTGGTGCACGCGGTTGCGGACGTGTCGCTGACGATTGAAAGCGGCGAATTCGTCGCAGTCACCGGACCGTCGGGTTCCGGCAAGTCGACCTTCATGCACATCATTGGTTTGCTCGACGCGGCTACGTCCGGACGGTACGAGCTCGACGGCGTCGAGGCCGGCACGTTGAGCCGGGTTGCGCAGGCATCGCTGCGCAGCCGAAAGCTCGGCTTCGTCTTCCAAGCGTACAACTTGCTCGCGCGCACGTCGGCGGTCGAGAACGTCGAGCTGCCGTTACTCTACGCCGGTGTCCCCGACGCTGAACGTCGGCGCCGCGCGAGCGCGGCACTCGGCATCGTCGGGCTTTCCGACCGCCTGTTCAGCGAGCCCAATCAACTCTCAGGCGGACAGCAGCAGCGGGTCGCGATCGCGCGCGCGATCGTGAACGACCCAAGTCTGATTCTCGCCGACGAGCCGACCGGCGCGCTGGACACCAAAGCCAACGACGACGTCATGGCGCTCTTTCGGCGCTTGAACGTCGAAAAGGGCATTACGATTTTGCTCGTGACGCACGACCCGGGCATCGCTGCCCACGCGGATCGGTTGATTACGTTTCGCGATGGGGCCGTGATTAGCGACGAACGGAACCGCAAAGCCGTCCTCGCCGCCCCCGGTGTTCCGGCATGAATTTGAAGTCGACGCTGAAGACGGCGTTCAGCGCACTGGTGCGTAACCGCGCGCGTTCGCTGTTGACGATGCTGGGCGTCGTGATCGGGGTGGCCGCCGTCATCGTAACGGTCGCAATCGGCGCCGGCGCTCGGGCGTCGGTGCAGAATCAAATCAACAGCCTGGGAAGTAATCTGATCATTGTGCTTCCTGGCAGCGTAACGCAATCCGGCGCTCGCACCGGCAGCGGCGGAGCATCAACCCTTACACCGCAAGATGCGGTCGCGATCGCCGCGTTACCTGACGTCTCGGCCGTTACGCCGGTGGTGACGGTCCGCACGCAGGTCGTCGGCGGGGGCGCGAACTGGCAGACGACGATCAGCGGAGTCGCGCCGACTTACACTTACGTGCGGCAGTGGGCGCTCGCCGAAGGCACGTTCTTCTCCGACGCCGATGTCGCATCGGCCGCCAAAGTCTGCATCATCGGCCAGACCGTCGTCGCCAACCTCTTCGGAACCACGAACCCGATTGGGCAGACCTTGTTGATCAAGAACGTGCCCTTCACGATTGTGGGCACGCTGTCCGCGCGCGGCCAGAGCAGCGTCGGCCAGGATCAAGACGACACGGTCATCGTTCCGTACACTTCCGCGTTGCAACGCCTCACAGGCGGCACCTTTGTTAACGAGCTCATGGTGTCGGGGGACGACCAAGCGGATACGAGCGGCGTCCAAACCGAGATTACTGCATTGCTCGAGCAACGACACCGCATCACGAACGGTCAGGACGACTTTCAGGTGCGCAACCTCGCCGACATCGCAAGCGCCGCGTCTGCGTCGGCGACGGTGATGGAGTATCTCCTCGCCAGCGTCGCAGCCGTGTCGCTCGTCGTCGGCGGTATCGGCATCATGAACATCATGCTCGTCTCCGTCACCGAAAGAACCCGCGAAATCGGCCTGCGCATGGCGGTCGGCGCTCCTCCCTACGCGATCCTCTCGCAGTTCTTGATCGAATCGGTCGGGCTCTCGCTCATCGGCGGAGCAATCGGCGTCATCGTGGGGTTTGCCGGGACGTATCTCATTTCGCTGCTGGCGAATTGGCCGACCGTCATCGCGCCCGAGGCCGTGGTAATCGCCGTCGTCTTCTCGGCGCTCGTCGGTGCGTTCTTCGGTTACTATCCGGCGCTAAAAGCTTCGCAGCTAAATCCCATCGATGCACTACGCTTCGAATAACCCCTACAAGCAACATCTCTGCAGATCGAGCAATGGGACTACAACCGTTGGTCAAACTATTCGCGACACTTTTCTCGTGTGCCGCACTCCTCATGGTTGCCGGCAGCCTCGACGCGCAGACCGGCGGCGATTTTCCGTCGGCGCCGCTCACGCCGTTGCTCCCGACGCCGCCGGCCGATCCGCCGAGCTGGGCCGCGTTCAAAGAAGCATGGGCCAACGTCAACGCGTACAGTGCGACCGTCACGTTCTTCGAACAACAGGGCACGCAGACGCAGAATTCGGTGTTCGATTACACCTTCCGCAAGCCCGCGACCGCGACGGTGCATTTCGTCAAGGGCCCGCACGCCGGCGCGATCCTCGTGTGGAACGGCGGTACTACGGTTGTGGCTCAGCTCGGTTCGGGCTTGATGGGTCTTTTCAAGAAGACGCTCTCGCTCCACGATCCGCAGGTGATGACGATCCGTGGCGCGTCGATCGATCAGTTGAGTTACGCCGGGATCGTCGCTCACTCGCAAAACACGCCGGGAACGATGTCGGAGGCTCCCGGCCCCACGATTCTCGGCATCCCGACCGATGCCGTGACTCTGATCCCCACGTCCGCCGTGACCAACAGCGGCCTAACCCACGAGATCCTCGACATTCCGAAAGTCCCAAGTCTTCCGATCCGGGTTCTCGGTTACGAAGGCGAGACGCTCGTGCGTCAGATCGAGTTCTCCAACATCAAGTTACTACCTTAAAAAAAGAAAGCGAATAAGCTCATGCTCTGGACAATCATCGTCGTACTTTTCGTTTTGTGGCTCTTGGGTTTTACCATTCACATCGGCGGCGCTTTCATCCACCTCTTGCTGGTCATCGCAGTGATTCTCATCGTCTACAATCTCGTCGCGGGCCGAGGCCGCTCCTAAACGGCGCCCAATTCTACAATGGACTTGAAAGGATAATCCTAACATGAAAGCACTCATCCTCAAACGCGCAACCGTCATCGGCAGCCTCATTGTCGCCGGCGCGCTCGTTGCGCCACAACCCGCGCCCGCCGACACAGAGTCAACGGCGGCGATCGTCGCCGGTGCCGTGGGCATCGTCGGAGCGCTACTCATCGACGCCAACAACCGCCCCTACTACGTGAAATCAAATCACCGCTACTACGTCACGCAGCCCGAGGCACAGTACTATCGCAGCCATCACAACGTCGTTCAGCGTAAAGCGTATGTACCCGAACGAGAGTATCCGATCGCGCGCAATCCCTATCAGGGCGGAAACAACGGTCGCCACTGACGGAAATAGACGCGCAACGTACGCTGCCGGGTGGGCGTATGAAGCGCGTCTTGTAACGAATCGACTGCCGATGGTGTTATAAGGTACAGAATGGAAAACGTGCGCGCAATGAACGATGCTTCTCTTGAGCCGTGGATCGGTAACATCATCGACCTGACCTTATCTGATGGAACGCATCGCGTCGGTCTATTGCAGAAGGTCGACGATCAGTGGGCACAGCTGAATGCCGGCCGCGGTAACCGCGCCCTGATCGACGGTGGGAAAGTCCGTATCTCGGACGCGGTCTCGATAGTTCGAGCCTCGCGAAACTAAAGCGCGCTCAGATGGCTCGAACTCTAAGTTCGCACTCCCTTACTGACTCAGTATCGAACGAAAAGAGGGGAGTTAGGTCTTCCGAGATGGCAGGCAAACGTTCCATTTCCACCGCGCTCGCGCTGCTCGCGATTCATCTCGGCGCGTGCGCCGCGTTTTTCCCCGTCTTCTTCTCCTGGCCGGCTTTGGTCGTCGCCTTTGCACTGTACTACCTGACCGGCGGCATCGGCGTTTGCCTCGGCTACCACCGCCTGCTCACCCATCGCAGCATGAGCGTCCCGCGGCCATTGGAGTACGTAATTGCGACGGCCGGTGCGCTCGCGATGCAAGGCGGTCCGATCTCGTGGGTCGCAACGCATCGCGCGCATCATGCATTTTCAGACACGGAGCGCGACCCGCACGACTCGCGGCGCGGCTTCCTCTGGAGTCACGTGGAATGGCTCTACCGGCGTAATCCTGCCAGGCTGACGCGCGACGGCGAGCGGCGCTTCGCGCCCGATCTCGCGGCGGATCCCTATTATCGCTTCCTTGACACAGCGGCACCGGCATTGCAAGTCGCGCTGGGCGTCGCACTGTTCTTCGCCGGCGGCTGGTCTTGGGTGATTTGGGGCATCTTCGTGCGCCTCATCGTGACATACCACGCGACCTGGCTGGTCAACAGCGCGGCGCACTTGGTCGGCTACAAGACCTATCGTGCTCCCGGCAGCGATCAATCGACGAACAACTGGTTGGTTGCGATCGTCGCGTGGGGCGAAGGCTGGCACAATAACCACCATGCCTTCCCGTTTTCTGCGCGCCACGGCTTGCGTTGGTTCGAAATCGACCTCACCTGGCTAACCATCAAGCTGCTTGCCTTTTTAGGCATCGCGCGCGACGTCAAATGCCCGAGCCCGCTGACGCTGCGCCGCCGGTTGTTACGCGCGCGGGGAAAAGCGCCGGCCTAGACCAACGGCACCGGACATCCGAAATTACTCCTCGCTGATGCGGTGATCGTGGCGGGTACGCGCGATGTCGCCCGCAGCCGTGTCGTCCAGCAAGGATCCGAAGCCGACATCGTAGTTCATTCCGAGATCGCGATCGAAATGCTCGAGCGCGCGCGCGTCGGCCTCACGTTCGTCCTTCTCGACGCGTTGGGAATGTTGATCATGTGTCGTTTTCATCATGGCCCTAGACTACCCGCGGCATACGAAGATTGGGTGAACGAGGCCCTGAAAAAGCTTCACTTGCTTTTCACGATCACGGTGCATCCTTGGTCCGTGCCGACAGCAAGTCCGCCTCTTTCTCGCACGAATTGTTAGCCGTACGTTGGGCTGTGGTATATGCAGCCACCGAATGTATCGCGGTCGTGGTGGCGTCGCTCGCCTTCGCCACGACCTGGCAATGGGTCGTCTCGTGCGCGTTGATCGAAGGAACGTTGCTGGGTCTTGGCCAGGGATGGTTGCTTCACGGCAAGCACGGCACGCTCGTCCTGCGCTGGACGCTGGCGACAGCGGCCGGGGTTCTCGCGGGCCGGTTCATCGAATACCAGGCCGATATCTCGCCGGCAGCTACGGCAATGCTCGCCACGTCGCCCGCGGTCCAAATTCTCGGCGGCGTCGTGCTCGGCGCCGTCGTCGGGGCGGTCTCCGGATCGTTTCAGGCGATGCTCTTACGCGGCACCGTCGATCGCCCGTTTCGTTGGATTGCAGTTTGCAGTGCGGCCTGGGCCCTTACGCTCCCCACGCTCCTGATCGTCGGTGCTGCCGCACAGCAACTCACGGCGCTGACACTTTGGCAAGCCGCCCTGGCCGTGATGGGCCTCTTCATCGCCGTCGGCATGGTGGCGGGAGCAATCGAAGGTGTGGGATTATCCTGGATGCTCGGCGCGGCAGGACGCGAAAGCCCGAGCCTTTATCGTTTCGACCAGCGTTCGAGCATCCCGCGCAGGTCGGCAAGCCTCACCGGCTTGGAAAGATAGTCGTCCATCCCCGCTTCGAGACACGCAGCCCGATCCTCGGCGAACGCGTTGGCCGTCATCGCGCTGATCGGTACGCGAACCGCACCGCTTCGCTGCTCTTCTTCACGAATCGCCCGCGTTGCGGCTAGCCCATCCATGTTCGGCATCTGACAATCCATGAAGATCATCGCATAGCGTTCACGGCTTGCGGCATCGACGGCCTCAAGTCCATCGGAAACGAACGTCACCGGCACGCCGAGATCGTCGAACTGGAGCTTGAGCAGCCGCTGCAGGCGCACGTTGTCCTCCGCCACGAGAACGGGAGCACATTCCCGCGATGTGGCGGCCGATGGGGTGGTCACGGCCGGTACGATCGGCAGCGGATGCTCGGGCAGCACCGCTTTCACAATCGAATCGAAGAGCTGCGACTGACGAAGCGGTTTGCGCAGCGGCCGGTCGTTGCCGACGGCAATCACGCGCTTGGGCATAATTGCGCTCACGATGTCGATCGTAGCGCCGAGATCAACCGTGCCGAGACTATCGAGGTCGACGATGGCGACCCATTGCCGCGCCGCATCGGTGCGAAGGGCTTGGAGAACGTCGTCCCGGTTCTCGGCGCGGCGACTTTCCATCGACCACGACGTCATGTAGCTCTCGACAATGTGCGCGAACGTATCGTCACCGGAAAGGATGACGCCGCCGATGCCTTCTAACGTGCGAGCGACGCCTTCGGCTGCGCGCTCGAAACGGGCCGTGAACCAGAACGTCGACCCTGCGCCCAGCTCGCTCTCCGCCCCGATTTCTCCACCCATCAATTCAACGAGGCTCTTGGAGATCGAAAGCCCCAGTCCCGTTCCGCCGAATTTGACCGACGTCGAACCGTCGGCTTGAACGAACGGCTCGAAGAGGCGCTCCGCGACGCCGAGAGCGATGCCGAGCCCGCTGTCCTGCACGTCGAAACGCAAGAGGATATCGTGTTCGAGGATCTCGAGCGGAACCGCGCGCGCGACGACATAGCCGTGGTCGGTGAACTTCACCGCATTCCCAAGTAAGTTCATGATGATCTGCCGCAACCGGTCGGCATCACCACGCAGCGGCGGTAACGATGGGTCGACGTACGTATGGAGCGCGACACCCTTGGTACGCGCCAGCTCGGCAACGACGTCGGCTGCGCCCTCCACTATCGTCTCCACCTCGAACGGCGCACTTTGCAACTCGAGCTTTCCGGCCTCGATCTTCGAGAAATCGAGGACGCTGTTGATCAACGCCAACAGCGCTTCGGCGGCTTCGGCGATCGTCTGCGCGCTGATTTGAGCCCGCTCGTCCAGTTTTTGCCGGTTCAACAGTTCCGCCGCACCGATGATCGCCGTCAGCGGCGTGCGCAGTTCATGGCTCATCGTGGCGACGAACTGAGTCTTGAAGCGTGAGGCGTTGGCCAGCTCGCGATTGAGCTCTTCGAGTTCCTGCGCGTGCTGCTGTACGCCGGCGTGGATGAGGCGGAGTTCTTCGGCGTGCTTGCGCTCCGTGATGTCGGTGATCGCGACGAGCGTGAATGTCTCGGCATCCGTCACGATTGGGTTGAGACCGATCTCGATCGGCACCTCGCTGCCGTCTTTCCGCCGGCCGTAGAGGTCGCGCCCGGCACCCATCGAGCGCGGCATCGGCGCGTTGGCGAACGAACCTCGCAACGCCGGATGGCTCGGACGGAACCGTGCCGGAACCAGCATCTCGATCGATGCGCCGAGCAACTCGTCACGCGAGTATCCGAAAAGCTGCTCCGACTGCGCGTTAACGAGCACGATGTGCCCGCGCTCGTTGACGAGCACTTTTGCGTACGGGGATCCGTCGATGATAGCGGTGAGAAAGCTCTCTTTGGTTGCAGCGTCCGCCTGCGGCACGCGAGCCGGCGGCCTACCGATGGCTGCGTCGACATCTTGCAAGGATTCGAGGACGGTCTGCAAATTCGCCGCTTCCGGCGGCAGCTTTCCGTCGATGAACGCGTGAACGCTTCCGATGGCGACGGCTAAATCGTTGCGTATGTCATGTAGGGATTTATCCACACCGAGTCCCTTTTTGCTTCTCTCGGACACCGGCGTTCTGGCCGGTCTTCGCGGAATCATCTAGGGCAGAGGCAAGTTTGCCGGGCCGGGAACGACGAGGACGGGGCACTCGGTAAACTCGAGCACGTGTTCCGTCTGGCTTCCGACGTAGGGTGATCGCAGACCGGTGCGGTGCGAGACGGCCATGACGATCAAGTCGGCGTGCCAGGCGCGCGCTTCATCGAGAATGCAGCGAAAGGCGGCGCCTACGCGCAGGACGGCATCGACCTTTTCGGGTGCGATCCCAGCCGCGCGCAGTTCGCGAACCACGTGGTCAACGAGCTGACCCGCTTGCGCTCGTCGCGCGGCGGCCGTATCCGGGGAGCCATCCGGCACGGCAGTGAGGACGCGCACGGCCGCATTCCAGCCTACCGCGAGCCGCGCCGCGTGGCGCGCCGCCGCGAGGCTCTCGACCGAATCGTCGACGGCAAACAAGACGCGTTCCATCACGTTGCCGCCTTTGTGCGTGCCCAGCGCGCGACAACGCGTTCCTCGCGTTCGAGCTCTTCGAGTTGCAGATCGAGCGTTCGCAGCGCGTCTTGCAATGGGCGGACGCGATGGCGCTCGATACCGCGCAGCCGGCGCTGCGTCGCCTGCAGTTCGGCGCCGATGCTTTCGCGCGCCGTCTCCACCACCGCAACCTCGACGGCGAGTTGGAGCGCATCGCGATACGCCACGGCAGCGGGCCGAATGGCGGCGTTGCCCGCGGCCAGTTCGGTGGGTGAAAGCTCCGGAAGGTCGCAGCGCGCTTCTTCGGGATGGCGGGCGCCCATCGTGTTGCGCCACGTTACCGACACCGTCGCCCGCCCCGCGACGGCACCGGCGACGAGCGCCGTCTCCGCCGAACCACCGAGCATTGCCGTGCGCAGTCCCCATACCTCAGCCTGCTTGCAGCCTTCGATCAACGCCCGGCGTCGCTCTTCAGCTAAGAGCGCGAGCCGATCGAATTGCCGGCGGAGCAATTGCCGTTTGCGGTCGAGGAGGTCGCGCCCACGCTGCGCAGCATCGATGCGGCCGAGCAGCCACAGCCGGCCGGCCCGGCCGGCCGGAATCATCTCAGGCATGCTCGCCGGCCTCGCCGCCGGTGTAACGTGCGTCGATGTCGGCGGCCGGCAGCAACGTCAGCTCGCGGCGCGGCAACTCTGAGAGCACGCGCCACATCCGTGCGAGCGTGTCTTCGAGCGGACGCGATTCGTCGACACCCTGTGCGACGAGTTGCGAAGTGAACGCGCTCGCGCACGCGAGATATCGTCGATCGGTCTCCGTCAGGGCCGCAGCGCCGACCAGATCGGCAAGGTCGCGCGCTTGCCGCGCACGCGCGAGTGCCGCGAGCAATTGCGCGGCAGCAGCCGGGTGGTCGGCCCGCGTACGCCCCGCTCCGGTCCCTTTGCGCATGAGTCGCGAGAGCGACGCGAGCACGTCGATCGGCGGATATACGCCGGCGCCCTGAAGCTCCGGGGTAAGGACGATTTGCCCCTCCGTGATGTAACCGGTGAGATCGGGAATCGGGTGCGTGATGTCGCCCGCCGGCATCGTCAACACCGGAACGAGCGTGAGCGAACCGCGGCGCCCGCGAATGCGGCCGCAGCGCTCGTAGATCGACGCGAGATCGCTATAGAGATAACCCGGATACGCGCGCCGGCCCGGCGTTTCGCCCCGCGCTGCCGAGACTTCGCGCAGCGCTTCGCAATAGCTCGTCATGTCGGCGAGAATGACGAGGACGTGCTGATCGCGTTCGAACGCCAGATACTCGGCGACCGTCAGCGCGACGCGGGGCGTAAGGATGCGCTGCACCACCGGATCGTCGGCCGTGTCGAGGAAGAGCGCTAGATCGCCGGCTGCGGCGCGGGGCTCCAGCGCATCGCGCAGCGTCGCCGCGTCAGCGTGCGTCAGGCCCATCGTTGCGACGATGACCTTGAACGGTTCGCCGCCCGCATTTGCCTGCGCCGCCAACTGCGCGGCCAATTCCAAGTGCGGCAGACCCGCCGAAGAAAACACCGGCAGCTTCTGTCCACGAACCAGTGTCATCAGCGCATCGATCGCCGAGATGCCGGTGACGATCGGGTCGCTCGGCACGTCGCGCGCGACCGGATTGATGGGCGCTCCGGCAACGGGCCGCGTTGTCGCGCCAAGCATTGGCGGCCCGCCGTCGAGCGGTTCGCCCATGCCGTTCCAGACGCGGCCGAGCCAGCCGTCGCCGACCGGAATCTCGAGCGGCGCTCCCTCGAAAGCGACGCGGACTTGGGTGGGATCGATGCCGCTCGTTCCGGCGAGCACTTGGATCACCGCCAAGTCGCGATGCACTTCAAGCACCAGCCCTCGCCGCACTTCACCCGACGGAAGGCGGATCGACGCCAATTCATCCCACGCGGCGGCGCCCTCGACGCCGCCGACGACCAGCAATGGTCCGGCCACGCTACGCGCTCCGGCATATTCAGCCGGCGCTCCGTTCATGCGAGCTGTTCCATGGCCGCGAGGATCGCGCGCTGAGCGGTTGCGACACCCGCTGCGTCGTTCGGAGCCAGCTCGTCACGCAGCCGGGCGACGGGCGAAAGATCGAACTCCTCGATGACGGCCGACGGAACCCCGCGTTCGATCAAGCTGAGGCATGCATCGTGGACGGCGAGAACGAGATCGAGCAGCGCCGACTGCTTGTCGGGTCCGCACGTCGCATCGTTCGGGCTCAGCGCGTTCTGCTGCAGGACGGCGTCGCGCAACAAGCGGCCGGCGAGAATCGCCATGCGTTCGTTTCCGGGGAGGCCGGTGAGCCCCACGAGTTCGACCACGGATTCGAGCCGGTCGGCTTCAGCCAATATCGTCACGGCGCGGGAGCGCGCGCGATTCCAGTTCGGACGCCCGGCCGAATCGTGCCACGCCGCGACCGTTTCGACGTCACGCGAAAAGGAGCGCCGCCAGGTGACGGCCGGGTAATGCCGCGCATACGCGAGCCCACGGTCGAGCGACCAGAGCGACCGCACGAACCGCTCGGTGTGCGCGGTCACGGGTTCGGTCATATCGCCGCCGGCGGGCGATACGGCACCGATCGCGCTGACCGAGCCCACTTTGCCGCCCAGCGTTGTAACGCGTCCGGCGCGTTCGTAAAACGCGGCGAGCGCCGACGACAGCCCGGCGGGATAGCCTTCCTCGGCCGGCAGTTCGCCGCTGCGCGAAGAGAACTCGCGCAGCGCCTCGGCCCAGCGCGACGTCGAGTCGGCGAGCAACACCGTGTCGTACCCCATGTCGCGGTAATACTCGGCCACCGTCATGCCGGTGTAGATGCTGGCCTCGCGCGCCATCACCGGCATGTTCGACGTGTTCGCGATGACGACGGTGCGCTCGAGCAAACTGTGCCCGCTCGTGCGGTCGCCGAGTTCGCGCAAATCGGCCATCGCGTCGGCTAGTTCGTTGCCGCGTTCGCCGCAACCGACGAAGACGATGACGTCCGCATCGCACCACTTCACGATCTGCTGCAGCAGCATCGTCTTTCCGGTTCCGAACCCGCCCGGCACCGCGGCCGTCGCACCCTTTGCGATCGGAAAGAACAGATCGAGCACGCGCTGTCCCGTGAGCAGCGGTGCATCGCTCGCGAGCCGGCTTGCAATCGGGCGCGGCGTCCGGATCGGCCAGCGTTCGCGCAGGCCGACCGGCCGCCCATCGATCGTCGCAACCGGCTGCACGGAGCTCGCGTCGCCGCTTGCAGCGATCGATTCGACGCGACCGGATATTCCGGGTGGAACGAGCACGCGATGCTCGATTGGACCGGTCGCAATGCGGCCGAGCAACGTGCCGGGTGACACGCGGTCGCCGGTTTTCGCGATGGCTTCGAACGGCCAAACGCGCGAGTCGTTCGGCTCGTCGAGCGTGTTCGCGGCGAGCCAATCCGCGCGGCCGGCCAGCGGCCGGAGCAGCCCGTCGAACGTTCCACCGAGTAAGTCGGGACCGAGCCATGCGGACAGCGCGTAGCCGGCGGCTCCGGCGGGATCGCCGGTCCGCACGCCGCCCATCGTCTCGTACGCCTGCGCGGTCACGAGGCCACCCGCGATCGAGACGACTTCAGCCGGAAGGCGCCGTTCGCCGACCGCAATGAGCTCGAGCATCGCGACGCGATCGAGACCCTCGATTTCCACGAGCGGCCCGTTCACGCGCACGACGCGTCCGGTCACGTCCACAACGCTTCGATCCGTTCGCCGTCGTGCGCGAGTTCGCGGTCGACGGCCACGTCCGCTCGCGCGGGGAGTTGCGCCAACATGCCGCTGCGCACGGCGTCGTATGCGCGCCGCTGCGCCGCAAGAACCGTACCGCGCGCGTTGCGCCGGGCCGCAGCGAGCGCAATGCGCGCCGTCCGGGCGGCCGTGGCGTGGCCGTCGCTGCGAGCCTGTGCGAGTACCGCCGCGGCGGCCGCTTGTGCTTTGGCCGTAATGTCTTGCACGTCCGCGTCGGCGGCGGCCAGCAGCGCAGCAGCTCGACCGCGAGCCTGTTCGCGTAATGCGCAGGCAACCGGCTCCAGCGAACTCTGCATCGCGTCGTTCATGGTAAGGTCACGACGAGCACGCCGTCGCGCGAAGACACGTCGACGGCGCCGAGCGCGGCGGTCGCCTGAGGCGTGACGACGACGACTGCAACGTCATCCGGCAGCGACCGCCACGCCGCCCGAACGGCGTCCGGCGTATCCGCGGCGATGACGAACGCCCCGGCCACGGCGAAGGGCTCCGTGCGAATCGCCTCACCGAGGACCGCGATGCGTGACACGTCAGGCTTTGCTGATGAGGATGATCGCAACCACGAGACCGTAGATGGCGATGCCTTCGGCGAGTCCGACGATCACCATCGCGCGTCCGAACAGCTCCGGCCGCTCGCTCATGGCGGCGAGCGCGGCCGAGCCCGTGTATGCGACGGCGATCGCCGCGCCGATCGACGAACCGGCAACGGCGATGGCGGCGCCGATTAAAGCCGCGCCTGCCGACGACGACGGCGCTAGACCTTGCGCGCTTGCGGTCGCAGCCGTGAGCAGCATGAAGACGAACGCGTTTGCGAAGATGCGAAGAAACGGCGTGCTCATCACGCCTCCTTTCCGGTAACAGTGGAAACATGCCAGGGATGAAACGTCCGGCCGCTCGCGATGAAGATGCGCGAGAACAGCTCGTAATAGTCCAGTCGCAGGGCCTGGATTCCGGCGACGAGCGCTTCGAGTGCGAACGCGATCGCGTTGCCGCAGACAAAGAGGGCGGCGGCGAGTAGCCACCACGCGCCGCCGCGTTCTGCGGCGAAGACGGTGCCGCTCCACACGATGGAACCGAGAGCCGCGTGTGTAAGCCCGAAGGCCGCCAAGCGCCCGAACGACACCGTGTTCGCGCCGATGCGAACGACCGCATCGAACAACTCGACTCCGGCTTCGATCGCGCCGGCCGCGCGACCGCCCGCCTCAGCGAAAAGCCCCACGAACCCGAGGATCAACCCCATACACGCGAGAGCAGCGCCCACGAGCGTCAGCACCAAGACTTTCAAGAACCAACCGGTGCCGACCAACGCGAGTCCAACGTACAGCGCGGTACCGGCAAATCCGGACAGCTCGACCAGTGCCAGCGCCGGACCCGCTTCGCGCCAACGGTTCACCGTACCGATGCCGTACGCGATCGCCAAAAGTGCCGCCCCTACGGCGATTCCGGCGGCAAGCAATGTCACCGGCTGCGCGAGCGGTGAAAGCCAAAGCGTTGGAACGACTCCCGTCGGGCCGAACGCTTCGCCGTACGCCAGTCCGAAAAGCGCACTTGCGATACCCGCGGCGACAACAAACGGCGCGGCACGCCGGTATTGCGCGAGCCAACCGTTGCGCGTTCGCGCCAGGACGAGGCCCCCGGCGATCAGCACCGCGCCGTGCCCGACGTCCCCGAACATCATGCCGAACATCACCGCGTAGGCGAGACCGGCGAATAGCGCGGGGTTCACATCGGCATAGGGGACGGTCGTGTAGATATCGACCAGCGGCTGGAACGCACCGGACGAACCTTTGCCGGCCACCAACGTCGGCGGTTCCGCGCCGCGCGGAAACGGAAGCCGGACGACCGCGCCTCCCAATGGATGCACGTGCGCGGCAAGCGCGTCGATGGCCGCGAGCGGGCACCACCCGGCAATTGCCGCAACGTCACCGCGCGCGATCGCCGATCCCGCAACACGTTCCAGGTCCGCGTCACCCGCAGCAACGTCGGGTAGCACGTCGGGTTCGACGACGCCGGCCTCACCGACCGCCGTTAGGACGCGCCGCAAGTCGTCGGCAGTCGCGACAACAGCGATGCGTTCCATCCGAATCGGCTCAGGCAACTTCATCGAAGCCCTCCACCGCGGTTCCACCGCGCGCGGCTCGCTCGAGCGCGCCACGCGTACGCCATGCATCGACCGCCAGCAGCGCGACGAGTCCGACGACGATTCCGGGTTCGGGGCGAGGCGTCGCACAAAGACGCAAACCGTCGGCCTCCAACCGGTTCCACCAGCGAGCTTCGGCGCGCCACAGATCATCGGGGCCGGTCACGCCTTCGAGCACCCACGCCGCCGCTCGTGGAACGAGACCCGCCAAGTCGCCGAGCGTCGCGGCGCGTTCCCAGCGTAAACCAAGCACCGCGCCGATGTGGCGCCGGGCAACATCGGCGTTCGCAAGGGAGACGCCGGCGGCGAGTGCGCGCGCGACGAGTAGCGCCGCGAACGCCGACGCCCACGCCTGCGCTTCGGGAACGCGATCGCTTACCCGGCGTGCCCACGCTGCGTCGAGCACCGTGCGGATCGCGGCGAGATCGTCGCTGCCGGGATCTCCCCATGCCGATGACGCGAGCGCCTTACGTACTGCCGCCGGCGTGCGTGCCGGAGCGATCGTCGCCCAACCGACAGCCAGCGCACCCAGCGCATATGGGGGCTCCGAAGGACGCCCCGCGATACGCGCGAGCCCTCCGATGATGTTGGCGATTTCGAAGCCGGCCGCGAGACGTCGCACGCGGTCGGCGCCGTGAACCGGAGCCCAGCCCGCGAGAATGCGCAAATGCCACGCCAAGGTGACGTAAACGGCGTGCTGCGCCGACCGCAAATCCATGCCGGCGCGAACATCGCGGCCGTACGCGGTACGCGAGAGATCGGCCACGGCGAGCGCCAGCGAGGGCGCGTTCGCAATCCGGGAACTGCCTGCATGACCGAGCCGCCGTCCCGCAAGCCCGCGACCGCGGACCGCGACGGCAACCCAGTCACCGGTCATCGCGGACGATCCAGCAACCGCGCCGCGAGCTCAGTCACGAGCGAGGGAACACGCTGCTCCGACGCCCGATCGATCCGCTCCGCTTCGGCCGCGGCCGCGTTGAGGAGCGCATCGCGCTGGGCTTCGGCCTCCGCGACATGCTCGGCCACCGCGCGGCTCTGCTCTGCAACCGCGGATGCGCGCGCGTGAGCGATGAGTTGTGCGGCCGCTTCGGTCGCAAGGGCCCCTCGCCGGTCCACCTCCGCTCGCGCTGCGGCGACGATCGCATCCGCCTCGCGCTGCGGCTGCTCGAGCCGCGCAAGAACCGGTGCGAGTTCGGCCTCTAGTTCGGCCCGCCGGTCGACGGGAACGCCGGCAGACACCGGCGCGCCCGGCACGCCGCCGCGGAACTGGCGCAAGATTCCGCCGAACGCGAACATCAGTTGACGCTTCCCGCGGATTCACCGCCGGAGTACAAGAAATGCATTCTGGGGGCGACGTTAGGGTTCGGTCGTGAAGGCCGAGTGAAGGCTGCGGCAGCGCCAACTTCTCGCGGTCTTCGCACGGTTCTCGCACCGCATCGCTATGCTGAGCAACGTGGTCACCTTTCGCCTCGCTCAGCCCCTCGCGCTTAGCGCGCACGATGCCGGTCTCGCGCTGAAGCGGCTACTCGCGGATACGGAGTGCGGCTCGGTCAGCGCTATCGATCTGCCCGGCGAGTGCCTCGTCCGCATGGTCGGCCGGCACGACCGCCCCTCGGGCCTCGAATGCGTCGTGACGTGGGAGCCTGCCGCCCGCGGTGGATCCTCGTTCATCGGCTCGTTATCCGTGATCAAATGCGGCCGCCGTACGCAGGCACTCGTGCTGGACGGCATGGTAGAAGTCCACGATCGAGCCGAACTGCAAGACGAGGCATTGGCCCGGGCGAGCGCTGAAGCCATGGGGCGCTCCGTACTCCAACGTATGGCCGCAGAGTTGACGATTCGCGGCCGGCAAGCCGGAGTCACGGATCGCAGCGTGCGCGCCTTACGCGCTCAACGCCCCATCAACCACGCTGCGCCGATGCTGCACACCGCCAAACCCAGAAGCGCGAGAATGGGCTGAACCATCTCGCGCCGGCGTCCGAAAGCGAACGCATAGATCGCCTTCAAAACGTTGTTCGAGGACGCGGCGATCAGAATGGCTTGCGCGATCTCGAGACGCACGGGGATGTTTCCCTGCACGATGCTCAAGACGAATGGGTCGATATCCGTAAAGCCCACGATCGCCGCCAACGCGTCGACGCCGAAACTGCCGAAGTGGGCTCGCGCGACGTTCGTTGCCAACGTGATCGCAACGAACAGCCCCGCGAAGATCAGAGCGATGCCCAGTTGCAGCGGATTGGACGGCGCATCGAGCGCAACGCTCGCCGCATGCCGGCCACCACTGCATGTGTAGACGATTGCCGCCGCGACGACACCCGCTGCGAAGAGGCCGGCCAGCGGGACCGCGAGTACACGCGCCACGCCCGAGTCGAAAAGCGCTACGATTACCAGCAACCGAAGATACATGAACGCCGTCGCTAAGACGATTCCGACGGATACGCCGGCGTTCGCCTCGGCGTCGCGGCTGCGCCGCGCGAGGACGACCGTCGTCGCGGTGGACGAGTACAATCCGCCCAGAATCGCCGCAAGCAACGTCGCGCCCTTCGGGCGAACGTACTGCGTCAACAAGTAACTGCAGTACGACAACGTCGAGACCGCCACGACGGCGAGCAAGACGCGATGCGGCGTGAGTTCGGGCAAGCCGGCAAACGGGACGTCCGGCAGCAGCGGCAGCGCGACGCCGACGAGTAAGAGGAACTGCCCGGCCGTAAAGACCTCCGCCATCGGCATGGTTTGCGCGATCGCGTGAAGCCGCGTCCGGCCGGCTAACAGCAGCGTCGCCGCGACCGTCACGGCGACGACGATCCACGGCGCTTGCGTTACCGCGAGGGCGCCGATGAGGTACGCCAGCAGATTGCAGACGGGCACGATGAAATCGCGCTGTTCGTCGGTAGCGGCGGAGCGATAGTAGGTGAAGAGCCACAACCCGACGACCGCCAACCCGGCCGCAAAAACGAGGCCGCTGCGCGGTTCCAAGACGAAACATCCCGCGCCGGCCAGAGCGAGCATCGGAAACGTTCGGATGCCGCCCGGCCGATTCGGAATGCGCTGGGCAAAAAAATTCTCAAAGGCCAGCCCGAAGAACAGCGCCATCCCGAGCAGCACGACGAGGCTCTGCGTCGTTATCGTCATTCCTACTGGCGAAGCACGAACACCGGGACCGGGCTATGGCGGACGACGTACTCGGCAACGCTGCCGAGGAAGAAACGCTGTAAGCCGCGGCGCCCGTGGCTGCCGATCACGATGGCTTCCGCTCGGCTCCGTTCGGCTTCGGTAATGATGCCGCGGGCCGGTTCGTCTTCACCGATGGCAACGCTGGTGGTATCGGCGGAAAACCCAGCGCGTTCGCGCGTCCGATCGATCACATCGCGGCCTTGCTTCCGCATCTGATCGGCGAGTTCCGTCGGGTCGTAGCCGTAGGTTGCGGCCTTGTCGTAGAGATCGCGCGTATCGACGACGCTGCACAGAACGCACGCCGCCCCGGTGGCTCTCGATAGGCGCGCCGCCCAAGCGGCGGCCGCGTCGGCCGGATCGGATTCGTCGACCGCAACCAGCAGCTTGCGGAAAGCCGATCCCGCCGGGGGCGTCATCGCGCCGGTGACGGTGAGGACCGGAACCGTCGACGTCCGGAGGACGCCCTCGGTCGTGCTCCCGAGAAACGCTCGCGGCAACCCGGTGCGCGCGTGCGTTCCGAGCACGACGAGATCGTCGCCATTCTTCTCGGCCGCAGCCGCAATTCCAAAAATCGGCCGCTCGTTAAAGAGCGCGGTCGTCGCTTCGACATTCGCTTCCCGACAGCGTGCGGCCGCCGCATTCAAGAGCGCGTGGCCTTGCCGGTCGAGCATCTCGATCGCCGGGGCCGGATCCACGACGCCGAGGGCCGTGGCCGAGCCCGCGACTGCAGCCATCTCGTCGACGAAATGCACGACATCGAGCGGCGAACCCGCGCGCGAGAGTGCAATGCCAAATGCGAGAGCGCGGCTGGCCGGCTCGGACCCGTCGTATGCGACGAGGATACGGCGAAAAGGTGCGGTCACAGCAACATCTTCCTTGGGCAGTTCGATTTACTCGCGGCCGGCAGAATGATAGCCGGTAGATTTCCGGTCGTGCGCGTGTGCATCGAGGCGCTCCTTCAGGTGGAGCGCTCGCGGTGCTTTCATCGAAGCATCGACGACCGTGTATGAGCTCTCGTACAGGCGCACCGTGAGAAAAAATTCCGAGATGCCCGAATGCTCGAATAGCGCCGAGACTCGCAGCAGGAGGTGTTCGAGCATCCGGCGCGCCGCCTCGCTCGTGCCGTGATGATGGTGAGCTTGAAAGTTTGTCGCAAGAAACTCGGCTCCGGCAGCATCCAGTGGGATCATTCGCTCGGCACCGTGCGTCGCGCTGCACGCGTCGATGAATCGTTTACCGTCCGGATCCGTACGGCCGGCGATCGCAACATCGGTGCCGGCCTGGTGGCCGGTCTTACCGCGGACGGTGTGTATGCCGTAGTGCTTGAGAACCTTGAAGGCTTCGACCGTGTCGATCATCATTACATCGCTGACGTTACGGACAAGAAAAGAACGCCTTGTGAAGGTGCGCTTCACGGGTACTTCTTCGAGTAGCCGTCACGCGACGTGCAACACCGCAGCGCCGCGCAACTCGTCGTGCTTGAGCATGTTCAGCGCACGGTTCGCCTCGGCGAGTTGCATCCCGACGGTGTAGGTCTTGACCGGAATCTCGCCGGCAATGCGCAGGAACTCCTCGCCGTCGGCACGCGTGTTGGCCGTCACGCTGCGCATTTCTTTTTCGTTAAACAGATCGCGCTCGTAGTCGAGCTGCGCGATGCGGCTGAGATAGATGCCGGCGATGGCAAGAATTCCGCCGCGATCGAGCGCCGTCATCGCGGCCGGCACGAGATCTCCCGCAGGTGCGAAAAGGATCGCGGCGTCTAGCGGAGCCGGCGGGACATCCGCCGCGTTCCCGATCCAGTCCGCACCGAGTTCCTCTGCCAGCTGCTGGTGGATGCCGCCGCGACTCATCACGAAGACGCGGCAACCCCAGTGCTTGAGCACCTGCAGCGCGAGGTGAGCGGAGCCGCCGAAACCATAAAGACCGACGGTCGCTCCGGGTTTGACGTCGGCGCGTTTGATGGCGCGGTACCCGATGATTCCCGCGCAGAGTAACGGCGCCGCGTGTTCGTCGTCGATCCCCTCCGGAATTGCGTACGCGAAGTCTTCGCGTACGGTCGCAAATTCGGCGTAACCGCCGTCATGATCCCAACCGGTAAAGCGCGCGTTGGGGCAAAGGTTCTCCCGGCCGCGCCGGCAGTAGGTGCAGATCCCGCACGTTTCACGGAGCCATGCAATGCCGACCCGCGTCCCGACGGCGAAGCGGCCGCATCCCGGTCCCAACTGTTCGACGACGCCGACGACCTCGTGTCCGGGGATGATCCCCGCATGTTTTGCTTCGAGGTCACCTTCACATACGTGCAGATCGGTTCGGCATACCCCGCACGCCTTCACCCGTACCAAGATCTCTCGATCGCCGGGAACGGGCACCTCCGCGTCGACCTCGCGCAGCGGGTTCGTTTCGATCCGCGAGGGATATTCGAGCGTCATTGCCCGCATGCGCGCCATACGCTACGACGCGAGGCGGCCGCCGGTAGCGCTTTCGCCGAAATGTCTGCGCGCGCAAGCGCGAACTTGCGTCAGATGCTGATCGCCAATCTCCGCTGAGAGCTGCGGCGCGACCTCATCGAAATGAAGGTGCTCGAGAAATTTGAACCCGGCAGCGCGGAGGATATGCGTGTCTTGCAGGGCCTGCACGGCCGCCCAATCGCCGCTTTTTACCAGCATCGGCAACGGGGCTCCCGATACGGTGATCGATACGGCCGCTTTACCCGACAGAAGACCGTGCACGCTCCCGTTCACGGATTCGTAGGCAAAACCGCGGGCGAACACCCGGTCGACATAGCCCTTCATCATCGCCGGCATCGACAACCACCAAAGCGGATAGATGACGGTCAAAGCATCGGCCCACCGAATCTCGTCCTGCGCCGCAACGACGTCGGCGCTTGCGGGGTGAGCGGTACTTACCGGCAGGATCTCGTGCGCGGCCAAAACCGGATCGAATCCCATCCGGTAGAGATCGCGTGTGCGCTGGGTGTGACCGAGCGCTTCCAGTTCGCCCGCATACGCGCGCGACAGCGCCATGGTAAAACTCTCGATTGCCGGATGGGCAACGACGATGAGGTGGTTCATCGGAGATCCTTTCGCTGGGCTCAGGCGTGGGACGGTTCGGGTACTGCCGTGCGTGCGCCGGCTGGGATGCGTTCGGGCACGGGGACATCTTCGCGCGTGCGTACGACAAGCACCGGAAGCGGCGATTTGCGCACGACGCCCTCGGCGACGCTACCGAGGAAGAGCCGATGGAGTCCGTGCCGCCCGTGGCTGCCCAGAACGATGAGATCTGCACCTTGTTGCTGCGCGGAAGCGATCAGGGCTTCGTCCGGATGGCCCGCGATGACGCGGCCTTTCGCGGAAATGCCGCGCGCATTTGCCAAGCCGACTGCCTTGCCGACGACACGGTGCGCTTGATCCGCTTCGTCCTCGCGCGCGCCCGCAACGCTATAGAAGATGACGTGCCGGCGGTCCTCGGCCGGGAGATCCAAGATCGTGTGAATGGCGGCGTTGCTCGGCTCAGATTCGTCGACTCCGGCAACGATGGTCTCGAAGCAGCGTTTGCCCGGCGCCGCAATTGTCGTGCCGGCGCGAACGGTCAACACGGGAATCGCGCTTCCGCGCAGCACCGCTTCCGTCGTACTGCCGGCGAACAGACGCTCTGCTCCTTGACGGCCATGCGTGCCCATGACGATGAGGCTGCACTTCCGCTCGGCGGCTTGTTCGAGAAGATTGAGCGCGGGCTCGCCTTCCAGCGCTACCCGCTGCGCGATCACCCCGCCGCGTTCCGCTATTTCCATGGCTCGATCCAGCAAGGCTTCACCCTCGGCCTTCAGATCGTCGACGGCCGGGGTCGGATCGATGATCGCGCCTGACGAAGCAATCTGCGTTACGACCGGGAGCCAATTCACGGAATTGCAGATGATGAGCCGGCCGCCGTGTTCGGCGGCAAGCCGAGTGGCAAATGCCACGGCTTCGCTAGAGACGTCGGAGTCGTCGACGCCGACGAGAATGCGCGAGAATACGTTGCTCATGTCTCGCATACTGGACCGGCATTGTGAAGGCGGCATGAGCGGCTCCGCGTACGATCCTTCACGGAACATTCAAGCCGGCCGGGTTTCATACCTCCATGAGCCGATCGCTGGCGGTGAAGCGGCCGCGGCAATCCGTGGTCTTTCGTGCCGCGATCGCCCCCCCGGTCGAGGCGCTCGTACGCGCTGATCCCCACTTACGGGTGCGGGATGATGCCGAATCGGTGCACGCGGCGCGGGTCGCAACGCGCAAACTGCGCTCCGATCTTCGCCTATTTCGTCCGCTACTCGAACCAACGTGGGCAGCGGAGGTTCGCGCCTGCCTCAAGCGCCTCGCCAGTCTCCTCGGCGCGGTGCGCGACGCAGACGTTCTCACCGCCCGCGTAGGGGCAATCGCAAGTCGCTTGCCCGCCGAACATGTTGCCGCCGTCGCGTCCATGCTCGAGCGCCTTCGCGGCGCTCGCGCAACGGCCGACGATGCGTTGCGCCTCCAACTAAGCGCGTTCTGGTACATCAACCTGCTGCAAACGCTCATCGCTGCCGCACAGGACGTTGACGGAGCGTGCCTGACGGCCCGCAACGACCGCGTACGAGCACGCAAGTTCGTCGCTCGTGTCATGCGTCCGACGTGGAAGAGGTTGAAAGCGGCCGTTCGCCGCGCTCGCCACGAAACCGATGGTACGCGGCTGCACCGGATCCGCATCCGCGCGAAAGCATGCCGATATGCGGCTGAGGCGATCGGTCCGTTCGTCCCGGAGAGCCGGCGAGATCGCTTCGTTCGCTTCGTTCACCACATCGCGCAGCTTCAAGAACAGCTCGGGAACGTCCACGATGCCGCCCTCGACCAGGCGGCACTGCGAGCGCTGACCGGAGTAGACGCGGCCGTCGTCGACGAGATCGTCGAACGCGAAAGCGCTGCCGCGGCCGCAGCGCAAGCAGCTTGGCGGACGATCTGGAAAAAGCTTTCGTGTCGCCGATCGCGCTTTTGGTGATGCGCGACCCGCCCAACTTCTTCATCGAAACTTCAACTCGACCTCGGCATCATAACGTCATGCGGGCTACCACGATTTCCCTAAACGTCAACGGTGCCGCTCGCGACGTCGCCGCCTCGGATGCGGAGCGGCCATTGCTGTGGTACCTACGGGATCGCCTCGGTCTCGACGGGACGAAGTTCGGCTGCGGTCATGGCGGCTGCGGCGCTTGTACGGTGGAAATCGGCGGCCACGCGGCCAAATCGTGCGTCGTCACCGTCGCCGAGGCAGCCGGCAAAGACATCGTTACGATCGAGGGTCTGGCGCAACAGCCCGATCACCCGATCTTCCGCGCGTGGCTCGCCGAGCAAGTACCGCAGTGCGGTTACTGCCAGCCGGGCATGATCATGGCGACCGCAGCGCTGCTCGAGGCCAACGCGAAACCGAGTGACGCGGACATTGATGCTGCGCTCTCGCACGTACTCTGCCGTTGCGGCTCCTATCAACGCGTCCGGAACGCCGTTCACCGCGCCGCAGAGCAGCGCTGGAACGACGCTCCGTTTCCCGCCACCCCGCTGCCACCGCCCCCGGCGGAGCCGCAGGGAACGCAATATCGCTTTAATCCGTGGGTGACGATCGCCGCGGACGGAACCGTCATCGTCACGATCGACCGCTCCGAAATGGGCCAGGGCGTGAACACCTCGCTCGCGATGCTCGTTGCGGAAGAACTCGACGTCCCGCTCGCACGCATTCGCACGCAATTCGCTCCGGTCGATCACGTCTACGACAACCCGGTCATCGGAATGCAGATCACGGTCGGCAGCATGAGCGTTCACAACGCATGGCTTCGTTTGCGAAGCGCCGGCGCCGACGCACGGATCCGGTTGATCGCTGCCGCTGCCGAACGCTGGGGCGTTCGGCCCGAAGAGTGCCGCACCGAAGCGTCGACGGTTATCTGTGAGACCGGCAACCGGAACGCGGGATATGGCGAACTGGCGGCTTCCGCCTCCGCTCTGGCGCCGGTCCCCTCGCCGCCTTTGCGCGGCTTCGACGAGCTGCACATTCTGGGTAAGCCGGCGGCCCGGCTCGAGATTCCGTCACATCTTGCCGGCCGCAGCATTTTCGGTATGGATGTCGCCCTGCCCGGAATGTTGGCAGCGACGATGCTCATGCCGCCGGTGCTCGGCGCGGTACCGGCGTCCATCGACGCCACGGCGGCAAAAGCGATCGCCGGCGTGCGCGACGTCTTCGAAATTCGCGACGGTGTTGCGATCGTCGCCGACGATCTCTGGTCCGCCTTTTGCGGACGCGAAGCGCTGCGCGTTACCTGGACGCGCGGCAACGACGACATCTCCAGCATACAGATTGAAGCCAGCCTCCAAACGGCGCTCCAACGGCAAGGGCAGGTCACCTACGCTGCCGGTCGGGACGATGACGCGGTCGCCGGCGGCGCATCGAGTCTCGAAGCCCACTACGCGACACCGTACGTCGCGCACGCACCGATCGAGCCGATCAACTGCACCGTACGCGTCGGCGCGACGACTGCCGACGTTTGGCTCCCCACGCAAGGGCAAACGCTCGCGCGCGCGGCCGCGGCCCAGGCTGCCGGCCTGCCGCTCGAAGCCGTCGCCGTCCACACGACGTTCCTCGGTGGCGGCTTCGGACGACGTTCGGTTCCCGACGTCGTGACGCAAGCGGTGCAAATCGCGCGGCGAACCGATACGCCGATTCAACTCGTGTGGGCGCGTTCGGACGACGTCGAGCACGACCGGTACCGCCCGGTAAGCCGGACGATCTTCCGCGCACAGCTCGATGCAGCAGGCAATCCGATCGGTTTGTTCGGCCGCATCGCCGGACCGAAGCTGGCCTTCGACGGGATTTCGATCCCCTACGCTGTTCCGAATATCCGGATCGAGTGCGTCGAGGAGGATCCCGGCGTCCCCACCGGCTACTGGCGGTCCGTCGGCGCATCGCAAAACGCCTTTGCCATCGAGGGCTTCATCGACGAACTTGCCCACGCGGCAAACGCCGACCCGGTCGCCTTCCGCCTCGGACTGCTCCAAGCGTCACCCCGTCATTCGGCAGTGCTTGAACTCGCTGCGCACAAGGCAGATTGGGGAACGCCGATTGCCGGACGGTCCCGCGGCGTGGCCGTCTACGACGCACACGGTGGATGGGTTGCGGAGATCGCCGAGGTTTCCGTTCTCGCAGACGACGTCGTCAAAGTACATCGCGTGGTCTGCGCGGTCGATTGCGGTTTCGCAGTGAACCCCGACACGGTCGCCGCTCAAATCGAGGGTGCCGTCGTTTTCGGTCTCACCGCCGCGCTCAAATCCTCGATCACACTGGAGCACGGCCACGTCGTGCAAACCGGCTTTCGAGATTTCCCGTTGCTGACGATCGCCGACATGCCCGTTGTCGAGGTTCACATCGTACCGAGCCGGGAAGCTCCGAGCGGAGCCGGAGAATGCGGCGTCCCGCCGATCGCACCAGCCGTGGCCAACGCGATCTTCGCCGCAACCGGCCGGCGCTTGCGCAGCCTCCCGTTGCACCTCGGCATCGAATCTTAGGCGACGTGCGTGTAGTTATGGACGACCGACACACCTGGAACGGACGCTGCGGCATACGTCGCCTCGTCGCGCTCGCTCCAGGACCGGACGTTGCCCGTCAGCGTCACGATATCGCCGTTGAGAGCCACTTGAACTTTGTTCGCGTCGATCCCGGCGTTGCGTTCGAACGCCTGGCGAATCTTCACCCTCACGTCGAACGACGAAGCCATCGGCTTGACCGTAATGGCGTTCGCAACACCCTTGAGGCCGATGAGGTGGGCCACGGCCTTCATCGCCGCTTCACGTTGGTAGTGCCAATCGAGCGTTCCATCGAGCGTCAGCCAACCATTTTCGACCTTCGCCGTCACCTTGTTCTTGGGCACGGTGATGTCCAAATCGAGTGCGGCGACTGCGGCGCGCGCGATGTCGGCGTCGCTACGATGGAACGCGCTTGGAATCTCGACCAGCAACTCTTCGGCGATGCCCCGAACGCCGCCGACGCGCTTGGCGGCATGTTCGGCGGCATATTTCTCCGGAAAGTTACGCACGGTTCCGGTGAGCGTGATAACGCCGCCCTTAGCCGTAACGCCGATCGTTGAGGCGTCTACCTGCGGATCGAACGCGAGTTCATCGATCACGTCGGTTTGAAGTTGAGCATCCGTTTTTGACATTGACTTGGTCCCTTCTCTCGTACGTGTGATGCGTTCATTCTGTGCGCGCTTTACGAAGGCGCGATGAAGGCTGCTTTCACTTTTCCGGGATGCGTTCTCAGTCGATCCGCTTACGGAAACGCAGCACGGCCGTCGTGAAAACCGCCAGCCCGAGGAGGGTCAGCAGGGCGATCTGCGGCCAAAGGTATTCGATGCCGACGCCCTTGATGATGATGCCGCGCACGATGGTCAGAAAATACGTCAACGGAACCAAATACGAGATCCATTGCAGTGCCGGCGGCATCGCCGCGACCGGAAAGATGAACCCCGAAAGCAGCATGCTCGGCATGAGAAAGAACTGGATGAGCTGCACGGCTTGGATGTAGGTCTTGGCGATCGTCGAGACCAGCGTCCCCATGCCGAGGGTCGTGAAGAAGAAAATGAACACGGTGAGATAGAGCAGGCCGAGGCTTCCGGCGACCGGCACGCCGAACCAGAAGACCGCCAGCAGCAAGATGGCCGTGACGTTGACGTAGCCGATCGTGATGAGCGGGATCATCTTGCCCAGCATCAGTTCCCACGGCTGAATCGGACTGACGACGAGTTGCTCCAACGTCCCGAGCTCGCGCTCGCGCACGATCGTGCTCATGCTCAAAAACGTCATCGTGAATTGCATGACCAGCGCCAGCACGCCGGGCACGATGAAGACTTCCTGACGCAGCGCCGGATTGTACCAGGCCCGGGTGCGGACGTCGACGCCGATTTTTGGAATCGGCACGCCGTTCATCCGGAGCTGCTTGACCACCAGGCCGCCGCTCACGCTGCTGCCGATCGCTTGCGCGACCGAGAGGCTCGTACGCGCCGCCGTTGCATCCGATGCATCCACGGCGACCATGACTTCAGGCGACTCTTTCCGGTGCAACAGCTTGGCGTAGTCGGGCGGAATGACGATTCCCGCCAGCGCCTGACCGCCTTCGATCCGGCTCACGACATCGTGCATGCTTCGGGCGCGAAAGGTAATCGAGAAATACTGTGAGTTCGTGAACGCGAGCAACAATTGCCGGCTCTCGGTCGTCTGCGAGAGATCCCATACCACCGTCGGCTGATAGCGCACGTCGCTCGAGAGATAGCCGTAAAGGATGACCTGGATCAGCGGCATCAAGATGGTGGCCACGACGGTGCGCCGATCGCGAAAGAATTGCACGTATTCCTTCACGGCGATCGTCCACATGCGGCGCAGGTTCATCGCGCGACCTGCTCCGAGGCGCCGGCCGTCTTGACGAGACCGGAAAACACGTCTTCCAGCGATGGAACGATCGTGGTGAGTTCAGGCAATTGCACGCCGCGTCCATCGAGGAAGGTGCGCAATACGCGCAAATCCGCCTCGTCCTTCACCGTGATATGCAGGGAGGATCCATAAAGAGAAGCGCTGCGCACGTACGGGAGGTCCTCGACCGCATCGAGCAGCAGGGCGTTCTCCTTCGAGACGATCTCCACGGTGATGCCCGACCCCGGCGCGTGCTTGAGATCCTCCGGCGATCCGCGCGCTATGATGCGCCCCCCGTAGATGAAGGCCAGCTGGTGACAGTGTTCCGCTTCGTCCAAGTAATGCGTCGTCACCATCACGGTAACGCCGTCGTCGGCCAGACCGACGATCAAATCCCAAAATTCCCGGCGCGATACCGGATCGACGCCGGCGGTCGGTTCGTCGAGGAAGAGCATCTGGGGCCGATGCAGCAGCGCGCATGCGAGTGCGAGCCGCTTGCGAAAGCCGCCCGGCAGCGATCCGGCAAGTTGCGTGCGCCGTTCGCTCAGACCGATGCGCACGATCCATTCTTCGACGGCAGCACGCCCGGCCGCGCCGTAGAGACCGAAGACTCCCGCGTAAAAGCGCAGGTGTTCCTCGACGGTCAGATCGTTCCAGAGACTCGACCCCTGCGACATGTAGCCGATTCTCAACTTGACGGCCTCCGGGTCGCGGGCGACGTCGTAGCCGAGCACCTGTGCCCGGCCCGCCGTCGGCTCCAGCACTCCGCAGAGCATCCGGATGGTCGTCGATTTTCCCGAACCGTTCGGCCCGAGAAACCCCCAAATCTCGCCCGCATTGATCTCGAACGAGATCGCGTCCACCGCTACGAAATCTCCGAACCGGCGAGTAAGCGCCTCCGCGCGGACCGTCAACGCATCGTTCACGACGTCAACCGCGCGACGAACGCATCTTCGAGTGACGGCGGGATCTCACGAAGGCGTGCACCGCCGAGTTGCGCGGCATCGAGCCGGCGCTGGATCGGCGGCATCGCATCTCGGGCCGAGTCGACGAGCGCGTGCAACGTTTCCCCAAAGATCTCGATGCTCCGCACGAGCGGTTCATCGCGCAGTGCGCGGCGCGCCTGGGCGCGCTGGGGGCACACGATCTCGATGACGTCCCCCCGCAAGTGATCCTTCAGATCTTGCGGCGTGCCGCAGCTCACGATCGTGCCGCGAATGATGAACGCAACGCGGTCGGCCCGTTCGGCTTCATCCATATAGGGCGTGCTGACGAAGATCGTCGTCCCGGAGCGATTGATGCCGTAAAGTATGCGCCAGAACTCGCGACGGGAAACCGGATCCACTCCCGCCGTCGGTTCGTCGAGCAGGATCGTGGTGGGGCTGTGAATGAGCGTGCAGGCCAGCGCTAATTTCTGCTTCATGCCGCCGGAGAGTTCATCCGCGAGCCGCCCGCCGAACGGCGCGAGCGCAAATTCATCGAGAAGCGACTGCGCCCGCGTCCCGAATTCCGCTCTCGGCACGCCGAAAATGTCCCCGTAAAAGCGCAGATTCTCCATGACTGAAAGATCGGGATAAAGGCTGAACCGCTGCGGCATATAGCCGATCATGGCTTGCACGCGCGCGGTTTGCCGCACGGCATCCACGCCGTCGACGTACAATTCCCCCGCATCCGGCGAGAGCGCGCCGCAGATCAGCCGGATCAACGTCGTCTTCCCGGCACCGTCGGGGCCGACGAGTGCGAAGATCTCTCCGGCCGCAACCTCGAGCGAGAGCCGATCGACGGCGACGGTGTCTCCGAAGCGCCGGGTTACACCGGAGATTTCGATCGCGGTTGCCACGATCAGACGCGAATGACGGCGTCGGCGGGGAGGCCGGGTTTGAGCGTTCCGGTCGTATCCGCGAACTGGATCTTGACGCGGAATACCAAGTACTCGATCCGTTCTTGTTTCGTTTGCACGTTTTCGGGTGTGAACTCCGCCGTATTGCTGATCTCGGTTACCGTTCCGGTGAATGTCCGGCCGGGCATGCCGTCGATCGTTACGCCGACGCGCATGCCGGCCTTGATATGAGGCAAATCCGTTTCGCTCACGTAGACGTTCATGTACGGGTGCGCGAGGTCCCCGACCGTCATGACGGCTGAATCCGGTTGGACTAAGTCGCCGACTTCGAAGTTATGCGAGATGATATAGCCGTCGAACGGCGCGACGAGTTGTGTCTCGCGAACCTGATCCGCTGCGAGCGCGAGCGCCGCTCGCGCCTGCGCCAATTGTCCTTGCGCCGCCAGGACTTGCGCCGCTCGCTGATCGATGAGCGCGCGTTCACCTTGCGCCGACGCGAGCACCGCAAGCGACTGCCGATGTTGCGAACGCGAAGAGAGCACGCCCAAGCGGCGGATTTGGATATTGCGCCGATCGACCTGGGCGAGTGCCAACGCGTCCTTGGCCGCTTGCAGCTGCGCGGCGCCGCCGGCGTAGGCGTTCTGCGCGTCGTTGAGCGCTTGGCGCGCAAGATCGCCGCTAGCGACGAGGCGGCTAGCGCGATCGCGGTCGATGCTCGCATGATCGTACGCCGCTTGCGCTGCCGCGATCTGCGCCTGGGCCTGATCGACGGCGATCGATGCCGCATTCGTCTCGATGTCGAGATTCTCACCGGCTTGACCGACATTCGAGCCCGCGATGGAAACGCCGGCCGAGGCCTGTGCGAGCGTCGTCGCATACGTCGTCTGCTGCACTTCGTACGCTGCCTGCGCCGCGGCGACTTGGGCCGTCGCGGCGGCAACGTTGGCTCGGGCCTGATCGACGCTCAAGGCCGGATCGCGCCGTTCCAGTACCGCCAGAACCTGACCCTTCTTCACGATATCGCCGTCGCGCACGCGCAACTGCAGCAGCCGCCCTTGAACCTTGGAGGCGACATCGCTCTCGATGGCTTCGATCGTTCCCGACGCCTCAATGCCGGCGGCTGGTCGAAGGAATGACACCACTGCTGCGGCAGCGACGACCGCGACGACCGCGACGATCGCGGCAGCCAGAAACAGGATCGCCCACCGTGCGTTCTTGCGGCGCGCCGGAACGGGCGCCGGCGCGCCGACCGGTGCGGAGCGTTGTTCGCCGGACGCTTCCGTCTCCGGTACCGGCCGATCCGGCGCAGCTAACGAAGTCATCGCGTCAGGAGCCACGTGGCGAGTGCAACGGACGGGAACAGGGCGACGATCACTAAGGCGACGCTGCGCGGGCTCCACGGCGCTTCTCGCGCAGGGCCAGACTCGCCGAGTTCGCGAGCCAAGCAACCCTGCACGATTGCACGCGCACAGTCCACGGCATCCAGCTTTGTCTGTCCCACGATCGCCTCCCCAATAGCATCACCGGCACACGGTCTTACGCAACCACTATGGATCGCGATGACGAAGGCGTCACGAAGAATTCGTGAAGAAGGCAGATTACGGCGGCGAACCGCTGAGCGCGTGAAAGAGGCGGCCGACCTCATAGGTAACGCCGGCGGTCAACACGACGAGCGCGCATTGCCGCAGGGCCGCGCGGAACCAATTGCCGTCGGTCATACGGCCGAGGACGCCGCCGATGATCGTCGCTGCAGTACCGGCGCCGGCTAAGGAAAGTGCGCTTGCGGAGATACCGCCGGTGAAGAACCAGGGCACGATCGGGACGAGCGCGCCCACCGCCGACATCAGCAAGGTCGACACGGCCGATCGGATGGGCGAACTGCGATCGCGAGGGTTCAAGCCATATCGCAAAAGACCCAGGACGGTCGAAGAACGGGCGACATCGTCGACGAGCGCCGCGCCGATCGTGCGTGCGTTGGCGGTGCCGATGCCGCGCTCGACGAGTTCCCGCTCCAATATCTGCGCCCGCGCCTTGGCATCGAGCCGATCGACGCCGCGGAGCTCCATTGCCAGGCGGTGCCGGCGCTCTGCCCGCGTTTGCCCGGCGATATATTGGCTGACCGCAAGCGAACATGCACCCGCGACCAGACTCGCGAGACCCGCGAGCCGCACGGTCGCAGACCCGCTGCCGGCACCCGCGACGCCGAGCACGAGCGCCAGCGTGGATACCAGACCGTCATTGACTCCGACCACCGCGGCCTGAAAGGCGTCGACCTGCGCCTGCGTTCGGCGCCGATTTCGCCGGCGATGCTTCGGCTCACCGTCCATCTCAGTCATTCCTAGCAGATGCGCGGAAGCAGTTCGCCTTCCGGTTCGGCGAGCAGACGGCGGCCGAAGCCCGTCTCGACGACGATCATCCCGCGATGCTCGTCGACGCAGCGCCCGATGATCGCAGCGTCGCGCCCTTGATGCATTTCGCGCAGTGCCTCGATGACGCGCCGTGCGGCTTCGGGCGCTACGCCGATGAGCGCCTTGCCTTCATTGGCGACGTAGAGCGGATCGATTCCCAGTAATTCGGAGACCGCGCGCGCGGCGGGCGTGACCGGCACCGCCGGCTCGTCGAGCACGATGCCGACGTTGCTCTTTTCCGCCATCTCGTGCAACGCGCTCGCCACGCCGCCGCGCGTCGGGTCCTTCATGGCCGTGACCTCGTCGCCCGCAACGTGCAAGACCCGCGCGATCAGATGGTTGATCGGCGCGACGTCGGAATGCGGCGGGGTTTCGAACGCGAGCTTGTGGCGCTGCGCCATCACGGCGAGGCCGTGGTCGGCAACGAAGCCCGTGACGATGATGACGTCTCCGGGGCGCAGACCGCAATCGGTGATTGCCCGTTGCGCGAGACCGAAGCCGGTCGTCGTGATGACGATGCCGTCGACTTCTCCGCGTCCCATAACTTTGGTGTCGCCCGCAACGACCGTCGTGTGCGCTTCGCGGCACGCTTGCAGCATCGACGTACGAATCCGCTCGAGGTCCACGAGCGGGTATCCCTCTTCGATCACGATGGCCGAGGTGATGCCGAGCGGTGCCGTCGCGCCCATTACGGCGAGATCGTTCACCGTCCCGCAGATTGCCAGCCGCCCGATGTCGCCGCCCGGGAAAAATGCCGGCGAGACCACGTGCGCGTCGGTCGTCACGACCAAATGGTGCTCGCCGACGCGCAGCACGGCACCGTCGTCGAGAGCGGCCAGTCCGATTTCCGCATGCGGTGAGGGGTCGAATGCGCTCGCGAAGACATCCGTGACCAGCCGGCGCATCGAACGCCCGCCGGCACCGTGCGCCAACGTCACGTTCATCGCGCGGCCTGCAGTACCGGCAGCCCGCCGTACTCGTGCCAAATCCGGCAGGTGCCCTCGCTCGAAACCATGCACGCGCCGACCGGATCCTGCGGCGTGCACTTCGTCTTGAACAGCGAACAGTCGACCGGACTCGCGCGGCCGATCATGATCGTGCCGCAGATGCAACCCGCCGGTTCGAACGACGCCTTCACGGGCGAGCCCGTCGATGCAAAGCGGTAGCGGGCGTCGCACGAACGCCACTCCTCACGCAACCGGATGTTGCCCGCCGGAACTTCCGCGATTCCGCGCCAGCCGCCGCTTTCGAGTTCGAAGACCTGCCACAGGCATTCTTGCGCAGGGAGGTTTCCCTCGCGCGTAACGCAGCGCGGAAACATGTTGAACACGCGCGCGTCGCCGTCGCGGATTGCTTCGGCGGCTTTCACTAGCGCCGCGAGAACGTCGAGGGGTTCGAAGCCCGCCACCACGACCGGGATCCCATGCCGCTGTGCGAACGACTCGAAGATCGCCGATCCGGTGATCGTTGCTGCGTGACCCGCAGCGAGAAACGCCGCGATGCGTGAGTCCGGAAGCCCCGCGACGACCTCCATCGCCGGCAGCACGTACTTGTGCGCCGAGAGCACGGAGAAGTTTTCCGGGACGCCGGCAAGTAATGCCGCCGCCGTCGTGACGGCCGTCGTTTCGAAACCGCACGCAAAGAACACCACCTCGCCGGTGCTCGTGCGCGCGAGATCGACGGCCTGCGAGACGCTGTAAACGACCTCCACCGGAGCGCCTTCCGCGTGCGCGTCGGCAAGCGAACGGCCGGACCCGCGAACGCGGTACATGTCGCCGTACGTCGCAACGGTTATCCCGGCGTCGGCCAATGCCACGGCCTCGTCGATTTCGGGCATGTCGGTGACGCACACCGGGCACCCCGGCCCCATGATGACATCGAGCCTTTCGGGCACGAGCGAGCGCAAACCAAACTTGGAGATCGCTTGTTCGTGACTGCCGCAAACGTGCATGATCGCTAAACGCTCGCTGCCCCGCGCGAGCAGCGCGTCGTCGACGATCGCGGCGAGCGCAGCCGCGAGGCGCTTAGCGCGTTCGGGATCGCGAAACCGCAGCCGTTCGGTTCCGTCAGCGGGCGCGCTCATCGGACGGCTTCCGGCGACGCCGCGACTTCGCCGCGCACGTCTTGCGCCATCAAGTCGTCGGGCGATTCACGCAAGATTTGATCGTAGAGCTCGAGCGTCGCGCGGGCCTCCTCGGGTGGGATGCGGCGAATTGCAAAACCAACGTGGTTGAGCACGTAATCGCCGGGCGCAACCGGCGCGTCGACGATGTCCAGCAGCACCTGCTTACGGACGCCCCAGAAATCGACCGTGGCGACATTCCCCTCGACCGAGACGACGAGACCAGGCACTCCCAGACACATTAACGAGCTCCTTTGAGGCGGGCCGAGACAATCGCGGCTTGACCGTAGGCGATGCCACCGTCGTTCGCCGGGACCGCGCGGTGCCGGTGCACGGAAAATCCGGCCAGCGCGAGCGACGTGGCGACATCGCTCGCAAGCTTCTTGTTCTGAAACACGCCGCCGCTGAGGACGACGTCGTTCAGCCCGCAATCCGCGCGCAGCAGGGAGCAGACGCGGCGCACGATCGCGACGATCGTCTCGTGAAAACGAGCTGCAATGACCCGCATGGGTGTGCGACGATCGAGATCCTCGACGATGCCGCGGATCGCCGGGAAGACGTTGATGCGACGCGGCGAACCGTCGTGAACGGCAAAATCGTACGCCGCGTGCAACGCCGGATCCGCCAGCGTTTCGAGCTCGATCGCGGCTTGGGCATCGTACGTGACGCGTTGGCACACGTCGAGCAACGCGGCCACCGCGTCAAAGAGGCGGCCGACGCTGGACGTGAGCGGAGCGGCAATGCCCCGCTCCGCTTGCATCTCGAGGACGGCACGCTTCTCGGCAGTGAGTGCGCGAACGGGCGCAAGGCGTTCGTCCCACGCGATACCGGCGGCGCGAAGATAGGCCAGCGCCATCCGCCACGGTTCCCGGATCGCCGCTTCGCCGCCGTACATCGGGACGTACTCGAAGTGCGCCGCACGCTCGAACGACGCATATCCGGCGAGTAGAAACTCACCGCCCCAGATGTGCCCGTCTTCGCCGTAGCCCGTTCCGTCAAAGGCGATTCCGATCACCGGTCCGGCCAAATTGCGATCGGCCATGCACGCCGCGACATGCGCGTGATGATGCTGGATCGCCATCTGCTGGCGGTCGGGGTAGCGGCGTTCGGCAAACCGCCGCGACCAGTACTCGGGGTGAAGGTCGTAGCAGACGATCTCCGGCTCGATCTGCATGAGCGCGCAAAGCCGTTCGATCGTCGCCTCGTACTCGCGGAAGACGTCGTACTGCAAGAGGTCGCCGACATACGAACTCAACACGGCTCGCTCGCCCGTCGCCAAACAGAACGTGCTCTTCATGTCGGCGCCGCACGCGAGCAGCGGCGGGACCGGGAACGGCAACGAAAGCGGCAACGGGGCATATCCGCGCGCGCGGCGCAGGAGCACTTCTTCGCCGGCGACGACTTGCGAAACGCTGTCGTCGATACGCGTCGCGATCGGCCGGTCGAACGTCAGAACTCCGTCAGCGATCTCGAACAGCGTGCGAAGCGCGATGTCGTCAGCCGTAATCATGGGTCCGCCGGAGCGATTGGCACTCGTCATCACAAGCGATGCGGGAACCGGAATCCCCGCGGTCTCGTCGATGAGCAACAGATGCAAAGGCGTGTACGGCAGCATGATGCCGATCGTCGCTACGTTCGGATTGATGTGCCGGGACAAACGGCCGCTGGGACGCTGTTCGACGAGCACCACCGGATGGGCGGGCGATTCGAGCAGCGCGAGCTCCGCGGGCGTCACGCCGGCGACGTGCGAGAGTTCGATCTCGTCACGAACCATGATCGCGAGCGGTTTATCGCCGCGCTCTTTCCAGGCGCGCAAGCGTTTGACGGCGCCATCGTCGTAGGCGTCGCAGGCGAGATGGTAGCCGCCGATGCTTTTGAGCGCGACGATCTTTCCTTCGCCCAGGAGCCGGCGCGCGCGGGCCAAGGCATGGTCTTCGAGCGCCTCCCCGCTGGGTTCGACGATTTTCAGTCGCGGGCCGCAGTTCGGACAAGCGATCGGTTCGGCATGAAAGCGCCGGCTGCCGGGATCTTTGTATTCACGCCGGCACGCCGCGCACATGGTAAACCGGCGCATCGTCGTGCGTTCGCGGTCGTAGGGCAAGCCCTCGACGATCGAATAGCGCGGACCGCAGTTGGTGCAGTTGATGAAGGGGTGGCGATAGCGGCGGTCGGCGGGATCGTATAACTCGCGCCGGCAGTCGCCGCATAACGCCACGTCGGCCGGAATCGCCTGCGTTCCGCCGGTCGTCTCCGATGCCACGATCGTGAACGCGCTCACGTCGGTCGACGGGCGCTCGACCACGTGCAGCGCGGTAATGTGCGCGAGCGGCGGCGGGTTCGCGATCAACGCGTTGAGAAACTCGTCGATCTGTTCGCCGTCTCCTTCGATCAACGCCTCGACGCCGCTGCCGGTGTTGCGCACCCAGCCGGCGAGGCCGTAGCGGCCGGCGAGCCGGTGAACGAACGGCCGAAACCCGACGCCTTGCACGACGCCCTCGACGACGAGATGCCGCGCGGCACGATCGATCATAACGTGAGTACTGTAGCATGCGCGCCGGGGAGTGCTTCGGCGGCAACACCCCAGAGCGCCAACTGCGCGATCGTTTCGATTTCGGCACGATCGAGCGCAGCCCGAACCGGTGCACTGAGTTCGATCGACGGCAACATGTCCAGCGGCTCGATACCGATCGCCACGAATTCACTCGGCGTCCGGCCCAATAACGTCAACGCGGCGAGCAGATCGCAAAGGGAGGCTTCGTGCGCGGAGAGCGTGGCGCGCAGGATCGCCGGGACGTCGCGTTCGCGCAAGACGACGACCGAGCCCGGCGCCGTTCCCGTCGTCGCCGCATCGACGATCAGCAGCCGATCCGTATCGGAGAGATACGTCACAAGGCCGAGCCCGAGCGTTCCGCCGTCGAGGATTTCGATCTCCGGTTCGAAGCGGTATCCGGCCAGCAAGCGGTGGATGAGCCACACGCCGGCACCGTCATCGCCCAGGAGAATATTTCCGATCCCGACCACCGTCGTTTTCACGGGTCGCGCCGGATGGATTTATAGCCGGTGACGATGCTGCTCAAAAGTCCGCTGCGCTCTTCGGTATCCATGAGCACCGAGCTGTAGATGTGGTGGACGAGGAAACCCAGCAGCAGCCACATGATCATGTGATGCGCGAAGCGCACGTCGTTCGCCGGCAAGAGCAGAAATATCCAGCCGAAAACGACGTTCCACCAGCCGCCCCACGACATCGAGTTCAGCGCAAACCCGGTGAAGATTTCGAGACCCAGCAAACCGTAGATGCCGATGTATGCCATCGCGGCGAGCGGGTTGTGCCCGATTTCGTCGGGCGAGCGGCGCCGCAAGAACATGTACCAGAGCATCGTTTGGATCGAGCGCTTCAACCAACCCGCAGTCGCGAACGGGACGAATCCGCGCCACGACGACCATTGGTTGCCCATGAACAGCCAAGCCACGCGCCAGACGACCGCGCACAGCAGGACGATCGCCGAGACGAGATGCGTCATCCGCATGTCCAGCATGAGGAAGTTGCCGCCGCGCAGGTAGGGGTTGCCGATGTAGATGCCGGTGATGGTCAGCACGAGGATTGCGAGCGCTACGATCCAGTGCGTCAACCGAACCGGCAGCTGCCAGACGTAGATCAGTTGCCGAGACCGCGGCGCCGTCACCAGCCTGCGCCCCGATCGGCATCGACGTTCACGATGAGCCCGCCGCCGGGATCGAGCACGTGTACGGCGCACGCCATGCACGGATCGAAGGAATGGACGGTCCGCAAGATCTCGAGCGGACGGTTTGCGTCGACGACGGGCGTTCCGACGAGCGCGGCCTCGTATGGACCGGTCACGCCGTGCGCGTCGCGCGGGGAAGCGTTCCAGGTCGTCGGCACGACCGCTTGATAGTTCTCGATCTTTTCGTTCTTGATGCGAATCCAGTGACCGAGCGAACCGCGCGGCGCTTCGTGCGAGCCCCAGCCTTCACATTCGGCCGGCCACGTCGACGGTTCCCAACGCGATCCGTCGTGGACGCGTAGATCGCCGTGAGCGACGTTCGTCACCAGTTGATCGTGCCAGTCCAGCAACCAGTCCGCCATGAGCTGCGTCTCGAGAACGCGTGCGACGACGCGGCCGAGCGTCGACGAGAGGGCCGCCGGCGTCAGTTTGAGCGCGCCGAGTGCGCCATCGACCGTCTTCTTCACGTCGGCGCGACCGGACGCGTACGAGACGAGCAACCGCGCGAGCGGTCCCGTCTCCATCGGTTCGTCGGCGTAGCGCGGCGCTTTGAGCCACGAGTACTTGTGGTCGACGTCGAGAAACTCGAACGGCGGCTGCGGGCCGGTGTACTTCGGATCCGTCTCACCCTGCCACGGATGCAGCGCCGCGCGTTCGTTCGGGTACTCATACCACGAGCGCGTGACGTACTCGGCGATCTTGGCCTGATCGACATCGTCGACGTGCATGCTCTTCCCCGGGCGAACGATGCCGCGCGCAAAGCGGTACGCCGGTACTCCGCTCGCCGGTTCGGGGAAATCACCGTAGCTCATGTACGTTTTGTGGCCCGCCCCGTAGGTAAACCATTCGGGGTAATGTGAGGCAACGAGGACTGCATCGGGAACGTAGACTTGTTCGACGAACGTCTTGGCTCGTTCGAGCAGGCCGCGCATTTGGTCGAAGCGTTCCATGTTGAGCGCCGCCTGGCTGTTGGGGTCGATCGGGATCGCCATTCCGCCGACGAGATACGTCTGCGGGTGCGGGTTCTTGCCGCCGAGGATGGCGTGAACGCGAACGATCTCGCGTTGCCAATCGAGCGCTTCAAGGTAGTGCGCGACCAACATCAGGTTCGCTTCGGGCGAAAGCCGGTACGCGGGGTGACCCCAGTAGCCGTTTGCGAACAGGCTCGGTTGGCCCGAACCGACGATCGCTTTGACTTTGTCGCGAATTCCCTTGAAGTACGCCGGATTGGAATTCGGCCACGCCGAGATGCTCTGCGCAAGACGCGATGTGGCCGCAGGATCGGCCTTCGTGGCTGCGACCGCGTCGACCCAATCGAAGGCATGCAAGTGATAGAAGTGAACCACGTGGTCCTGGACGTATTGCGTACCGGCGATAATGTTGCGGATCAGCCGCGCGTTCAGCGGCGGCGTCGCCCCGACGGCGTCTTCAACCGCGCGGACCGAGGCCAGCGCGTGTACCGTCGTGCACACGCCGCAGATGCGTTGCGCGAACAGCCACGCCTCACGCGGATCGCGATTGCGCAGGACGATTTCCATCCCGCGAAACATCGTGCTCGAACTCCACGCATCGCTGACCTTCCCGCCGTCGACCGTGGCTTCGATGCGCAAGTGCCCTTCGATGCGCGTGATCGGATCGATTACGATGCGCGCCATCAGTCCTTCTCCTCATCCGACGGCACGGCCGGCTCGTCGACGGCTTCCGGTTGCAGCCGGTTGCGCACGATGCTGATCAGGCCATGCCCGGCGAATGCGGCGGCGGTCAGCGCGACGATCCCAACGCCGATCTCGTCGGCCGTCGTCTGTACGCCGAGCCCCGGCACGCTCGGCAAACGGCGATAGAACGGCGTGTCGGCATCGAAGAAACCCGGCTCCGAGCACCCGATGCAGCCATGCCCCGCGCCGATCGGCCAATTCGTCCCGTCGTTCCAGCGCACGGAGGCACAATTGTGGTGCGTTTCCGGACCTTTGCATCCCATGTTATAGAGGCACCAGCCCTTGCGGTGCGCTTCGTCGCCCCACGCCTCGACGAACTCGCCTGCATCGAAGTGCGCGCGACGGTCGCACGAGTCGTGGATCAGTTCGCCGTACGCGAAGAGCGGCCGGCCCATCGCGTCGACCTCGGGCATCACGCCGAAGGTCAGGAAGTGCACCAGCGTCGCGGTGATGTTTATGCCGTTGGGAGGACAGCCCGGCAAGTTCACCAGCTTCGTGCCCGGCATCACCGACCCGAGCCCAACGGCGCCGGTCGGATCCGGATTCGCCGATGGCCACCCACCGTAAAAGGCGCACGCACCGACGGTGATCACCGCGGCGGCGTTCGAGCAGACCTCATGCGCGATGTCGAGGGCCGAGCGGCCGCCGATCGTGCAGTAGACGCCGTTGTCCTTGGTCGGGATCGAACCTTCGACGACGGCGATGTACTGGCCGCGCTCGTTGCCGACGGTCTGCTTCAGCAGCGCTTCGGCGTCTTTCCCCGACGCGGCCATCAACGTTTCGTGATAGTTGATCGAAAGCGTGTCGAGCACGAGGCCGCCGACCGACGGATTGCTCGCGCGCAGAAACGACTCCGTGCAGCCCGCACAATCTTGAAACTCGAGCCACACGAGAACCGGCCGCTTCGCTGCGGTCAGCGCCGAAGCGATGGCCGGGGCGTACGATGCGGGAAGCGCGAGCGTTGCCGCCATCGTGCCGCAAAATGCCAGAAACGAACGCCGGTCGAGACCGCGTCCTTCCAGCAATGGCGTAGCGGTCATGACCGGATCTTGCTCTCGAGCCATTCGAGCCATGCTGGTACTCCATCGCCCGTGCGGGCCGACAACTCAATGATTGTGAGTCCGGGATTGACGCTGTGACAATTGTGCAGAAACTGCGCGCGGTCGAAACCGACCGCCGCGGCGATGTCGATCTTGTTGAGCAAAAGGACTTCGCAGACGGAATACATGAGCGGATATTTGAGCGGCTTGTCCTCGCCCTCGGTCACGCTCGCGACCATGACCTTGCAGCCTTCGCCGACGTCGAACTCCGCCGGACACACGAGGTTGCCGACGTTCTCGATGAACACGAGATCGGTGCCCGGCAAGTCGACGTCGCCGATCGCGTTGGCAATCATCAGCGCATCGAGGTGACATTCGCCGCCGTACGCCACTTCGGTGTTGATCTGGACGATCGGCACGTCGGCGACCGCGTTCAAGCGGTCGCGATCGTAGCTCCCGCGGACATCGCCTTCGATGACGGCGAGCCGGTAGCGATCGTGCAAGTGGAAGAGGGTCTGCTCGAGGATCGTCGTTTTGCCGGCCCCCGGTGCGCTCATCAAGTTCACGACATAGGCGCCCCAGCGGGCAAAGCGCTTTCGGTTCTCGGAGGCGATCCGGTCGTTGGCGGAGAGCAGGTTACGGACGTCTTCGATGATCATGCAGCTTCCTCGGGAACGTCGATGCTGACGAGGCGTAATTCGCGGCCGGCTACGACCTCGACGACGCCGTCGCACGTCAAGCACAACAGTGATGGCAGTTCCGGTTCGGCCTCTTGCGCACACGACCGGCAGCGCGTGCGCAACGGGATGCTTTCGATTTCCAGCTCGGCGCCTTCGAGGAGCGTGCCTCGGCTCAGGACGTCGAAATAAAACCGCAGGGAGTCCGGAACGACCGCCGTGAACCGGCCGATCTCGACCTGCAGTGACTTCGCGGGTCCGCTCGTACCGCGCTCGGCCATAGCCGCCAAGGCGACGTCGATCAGACTGCGGCAAATCCCGAGTTCGTGCATCAGGCCGTCATCCGTGCACGGCTGCGCCGACGGCGAGGAGCACGGCGTACTGCAGGGCGAGGGCCGCCGTCTTCGGCGTCATCGGAAAGAGACGCTCGAAACGAACTTGGGTGCAGATCGTGCGCGTTATGCCGAACGCAATCGGCAGTGTCAGCAGCGGTAACAGGATCCAGGGACTAAAGCGAAGACCGAGCCAAAACCAGATCGGCAAAAGGTACGCTAGCGCCATAAGGGCGGCAAATTCGGCCCGGGTCCAGAGCAACCCGAACCGAACCGGCCCCGTGTTCCACCCTTTGAGCGCGTCGAACTCGCGATCGCGGATATCGTCGATCAAAAGGACGTTCGTCACGATGGCTCCGATCGGTAGTCCGAGGACGAGAGCGGAAAGTGGAAGCGCTTGGGGGACGATTCGCCAGTCGAAGGAGCCGGCGTACGTAGGGGCGGCTTGGACGTAATAGATGCCGGCAACTGCGACGACGCCGAACATCAGAAAGAACACCGGATCCGCAACGCCGAGCTTCGTGAACGAAAAGCGGCTCACCGAATACCCAAGGCTTGCGACGACGCCGATCGCGCCGAACAGCGCAACAGCGATTCCGGCAACCGAGATCAGGTAGGGGCCGGTCAGGGCTGCGACCAGGAAGCATGCCGCGATCGCCCACCAGAGGGCTGAAAGCCGCAGACTTCCGTCCTTCACGGCAGCTGTAAGTTCCGGGTGCTCGGGCACCTCGGGGTTGCGCGTGAGCAGCTGGTAGTTGTCGGTGAAGACGCCGCCGACGTGGACGAGCCAGCTGGCCGCGAACGCAACCGTCGCGGGCACGACCGCAAAGACGCCGTTGTGGATCGCCAGGCCGACACCGACAATGGCGGGCGCGGCTGCCGTCGGCAGCGTGTGGGTCGGATACAAGAGTAAGTCGACCCAGATATTGCGCCGCACCAGCGCACGCTAACGCACAAATGAGAAGGTCAGGTGAAGGACGGATTCGCAACCTCTTCTGCCCTCGCGGTTAGCTTGTCGCCATGAGTTTGAAACGCCGAGACATCCTCTTGCGCGGCGGCACCGCCGCAGCAGCCTTCGCAGGTGCTACGTTGGCCGCTCCTGCGCCATCCTTCGCCCAATCCGCGACCCCCCCGTTGCTATGGCAGCGGGAAGTCGACGTCGTCGTCATCGGGTCCGGCGCAGCCGGGCTCCCGGCGGCGATCGTCGCGCGGGAAGGCGGATCGTCCGTCATCTTGCTCGAGGCCGAAAAGGACATCGGCGGCCACGCGATCACCAGTGGCGGCAACGTCCCGCTGGGCGGCGGCACGAGTCTACAGAAGAAATATGGCGTCACCGATTCGCCGGATCTGCTTTTCCGCGACTTGACGGACTGGTCGGTCGTCGAACCCAACGGGTTCCCGGACTACCGCTATAACGACCGCGAGATCATTCGCGCCTTCGCCGACAATAGCGCGCCCACGTACGAGTGGCTCGTCGCGCACGGGGTCGTCTTCGTCGATAAGGCGCCCGATGGGTTCGGCGGCACGTCGGTCGGGAACTCGGTTCCGCGCGAAGCCCACAGCGCCGTCATGAACTGGGCCACCGTCCAAACCGGTAAACCGGCCGATCCGGACATTCAGGCCATCACCTCGTCCGGCAACGGCCTGATGCGTCCGCTCGAGGCGGCCGCGAAGAAAGCCGGCGTGCAACTTCTGCTCGAGCACAAAATGGTCGGCCTCTATCGCCAGACGCCGAACGGCGGCCGCGTGTTGGGCGTCGTCGTCAACAACAACGGCAAGAAGATCAACATTCGGGCACGCAAGGCGGTCATCATCGCGACGGGCGGCTCGAGCGGCAACGTGAACTTCCGGCGCATGTTCGACCCGCGCCTTACCGAAGAGTATTGCGGCATCGCCGGTATGCCGTATTCGGACCAGGATGCGCTCGGCGAAATCGCTGCGATGGGCGTCGGCGCGTCGCTCTGGGGTCTCTACAACCAGACCGGCGAGTTCGGCTCGAATCTGACCAAGCCCGGCTTCATCGGGTGCCAATACGGGTACGTGAACTTGCAGTGGCTGCCCGGCAGCCCCGTGTTCAACAAAGCGCGCGCCTCGGGTTTGCAAGTGCGGAACTGGCAAGATGTCGTCCTCGTGAACATGCTCGGCAAACGGTTCTATGACGAGACCGGGCCGCAGTTCGACTCCAACGACTACAACTCGATCAATCCGTACACGCAAGGCAGCTATCTCAACGCGAAAAACCTCAAGTACAATCCGAAGAATTGGATCGATGCGGCAATGGCGGGTTTCAACGACGGACACAACGGCGGCGGACCGATCTGGGCGATCTTCGACGCCGACGCCGTCGCGCGCGAAAAGTGGAACCCCACGCCGCCGAACGTCGATACCAAGACCGGGTTCTTCTTCAGCGCGAACAGCATCGCCGAACTTGCGAACGCGATCAAGATGAAGTTCCAGCGTACGCCGATGCCGCCCGACGCGTTGCAAGACACCGTCACGCGGTACAACTCGTTCGTCGATTCCGGCACGGATACGGATTTCGGAAAACCGAAACCGCTCTACAAGATCGCAACGCCGCCGTTCTACGCCGCTTGGTCGACACCGGTCGTGCACGATACGAGGGCCGGCTTGCGGATCAACGCGAAGTGCCAGGTCATGGACATGAACGGCCACGTCATCCCGGGACTCTACAGCGGCGGCGAATCCGCCGGCGGCTTCAGCCAACACGGCTTGGCGCGCGCCGCGTGCCAGGGATACATCGCCGGCAAGAACGCAACCGCGGAAAAGGCCTGAGGAACGATCGTGAAAGCAACGACTGCCTTCGCCACCACGCTGATGCTCGGATTCTGCCTCACCGCCGTCGCCGGTCCGGTGCACGCCGCTCCGGCGCAACAGTATACCAGTGCCGTGACCTCCCTGCTGGACGCAGCTGCGGGCAAGTCAATCGGATCCGTTGCGCCCGGCGCGGCACTGGAAGTCGAAGGCACGTCGGGTAGCGCGACGCACGTCGCGCTGCACGGCTGGTTTGCGGCCGGCTCGACCGCGATCGTGTACAGTGCACCCGACAAACACATCGTCGCGCTGAGCGGCTTCACGGGTCACGGAACCGCCGGCGCCGCGCAAGCCGTCACCATCGACGGCTGGGTGGCGACGAACGCCCTCGTCGCCGACGTGCAAACCGTTTGGAAGACCGCCTCGGCGCTCTATGCACAGAAGTGCGGCCAGTGCCACGCATTGCAGCCGGTAACGTCGTATTCGGCCAATCAGTGGCCGGCAATCATGAAGACGCAGGCCGACAACGCCGGGCTCGATCCCGGACAGACGGCGCTGATCACGACCTATCTTCAAGTTCAAAGCGGCAAGTAGGTAAGGAGCATCATGGAAAAGGTCGGCCGGAATTTTCTGCTTTTAAGCGCGATTTACGGCGTACTCGGGATGGGCATCGGCTTATACATGGCGTCGGTGGAAACGTTCAAGTACTCGGCCGTGCATTCTCACCTCACCCTGTTCGGTTTCGTGTCGCTTGCGATCTACGGCCTAACCTATAGCGCGGGTCTGGCCAAGAACGACCGGTTGGCTGCGGCGCACTTCTGGGTTTCCGCCCTCGGCGCGATCCTGTTTCCGATCGGCGAAGGGCTCGCCATCGGCGGGGGCAGCATTGCGCTCGCCGTCGCCGGCTCGCTGCTCGTCATCCTATCGGCAGTGCAATTCGTCGTAGCCATTTACCGCGCCTGAGATCGTTCCCGTTGCCGAGCGCCGATGTCGAACGCTTCCGCCTTCGGCGCTTCGTCGACGAACTCGAACGTGCCGGCGAACTCGAAACGGTAACCGCACCCCTCGATCTGATCGACGTCGCCGCGCGTCTGGACGGCAATCCCAAGGCCGTTCTCTTCCGTCACCTGCGAGGCTGCGATATGGAGCTCGTGGGGAACGTCATGAGTTCGCGACGGCGACTTGCGCTAGCCTTCGGAGTTCCGGCCGCCGAGTTACGGGCCGAGGTGACGCGCCGGGTCCAGACCCCGATCGCGCCGACCGCGGTCTCGAGTGACGAAGCCCCCGTGCACGAGATCGTGTGGACGGGCGCCGACGCCGATCTCACGCGTCTCCCGGTGCACCTGCAGCACGGTGACGACGGGAGTCTCTACATTTCAGCGGGCATCGATATCAGCCGCAGTTTCGACGGCACGCGGCGCAACGTCGGCTACCGGCGCTTGATGCTGCGCGGGCCGCACGAAGCCGGCATCGATCTCGTAGCTCCCAGCGACCTGCATAGCATCTACGCCGATTACGTCGAGCGCCGGCAGCGCATGCCGATCGCGTTCGTCGTGGGGTCGCATCCGGCCGACGGCATTGCGGCCGTCGGCACGTGGGCGGCGACGGACGAACTCGCACTCGCCGGCGCGCTCCGCGGAAGCGCGGTGCCGCTCGTGCCGTGTGTGACGATCGACGCCGAGGTTCCGGCTGACGCCGAGATGGTGCTCGAAGGCTATCTCGACGAACGCGGCTGGTCGGAACTCGAGGGCCCCTACGGCGAGTTCTTCGGCTACTACGGACCGGCAAAACACAATCCGGTTTTTCACGTAACTGCGATCACGATGCGCCGCGACGCGCTCTTCCAGACGCTGGCGATCGGCGGGCGCCACATGAGTTCGACCGATACCGCGCAACTCAACGCGATCCGTACCGAAGCCGCGGCCTGGAGCGCGTTGCAGAGTGCCGTGCGGGAGCCTCTCGCCGTCTATGCGCCGCCGACTTGCGGCGGCGTGGCACACCTGCGCATCGCGCTGCGCCAACGCGTTCCCGGCGAGGCCCGCAACGCGATCGCCGCGGCGTTCGGGTCCAACGCTGAAGTGAAGCACGTGTTCGTCGTCGATCCGGACGTCGACATCTTTTCCGACGAGGCGATGGAGTGGGCGCTTGCGACCCGCTTTCAAGCCGATCGCGACCTCGTTGTCGGCTCGAACCTGCGTGCCGTACCGTTGGATCCGTCGCTGCATGGAAGCCGCACGGGCTCCAAAGCCGGCTTCGACCTCACGACCGCCGGAGAGCCGTCGTTAGCCGCGCGTTATGTCGTACCGGACCCGCCGGTACTGCGCGACCTCGGTCCGCAGCCGGTCGCCACGGCGCTTGCCGCAGGACCGCGTACGTTTGGCGAACTGGTTGCGCTCGCCGGCACGCGCGACGGACGCGACGTCGTGCGCGCACTCGACGAGTTACGTCGCGGAGATCGCCTGACGCGACTCGCCGACGGTCGCTACGGAAGTGTCGGTGCTACGGTTCCGCAAGCCGATGAGCCCGGCAGCTAAGGCGGCGATGAATCCGGGAACGGCGATCAGCGCGAGCAGCTGTTCCGAGCCCAACCCGAGCGATAGCGACATTCCGGCCAACGGCGGTCCCACGATCCGGGCAATCTGTCCGACCCCGAATGCCCACGACCCGCCGGTCGACCGCATCGCCGTCGGATACTGCGTCGCAGCCACGGCATTCGCCGTGCTTTGTGCCCCGTACGCAAAGAAACCGGTCAGCAACACGGCTGCCGTAACGAACGCGACCGAACCGTGTGCAAGGCCGATCGCGGCAACGAAACAGGCGCCGAGAAAAAAGGCTCCGCCGAGTATAAAGAAGCCGTAACGCCGCAGCCGGTCGTATACGATCGCGAACACGACGGCGCCGATGAGTCCGCCGAGATTTACGGCCGAAGCGAGCACGACGGCCAGCCGGCGCGTCTCCGGAGCTTCACTAAGAATTGTCGTCAGCCAGCTATTGAGTACCATGACGAGCGTGACGTTCGCAAAAAACATCAGCCACAAGAGGCTCGTCGTCACCGCACGTCCGTCCCGGAAGAGGAGCCATACGGGAAATCCCGGCTCGCGCTTGCCCGCGAGGACGAACTGCGTTCCCGCCGGGAGCCTGACGGCCGGTGCGAGTCGCGCGACGATCGACGCCACGCGCTCTTTGCTTCGCCCGCGCGCTATGAGCATCGGCAATGATTCGGGCAAACGCCACATCAGGATCGGCGCCACCACGAGCGGCAACAGTCCGTTAAGCACGAAAACGTAGCGCCAACTGTGACTCGCCGTTATCGCGGCCGTGGCGAGACCGGCGACGATCGTGCCGACTGCAAAACCCATGAATACGATGAGGACGATCGTTACGCGCCGCGAGCGCGGAGCGTATTCGCCGGCCAGGGCCAAGGCGATCGGCATCAGCCCCATGAGACCGGCACTCGCGAAGAGCTGAATGACCGCCAGTTGCGGAACCGAGTGCGCGAGTGCCATCGCCAGCACGAACGGCGTGCTCAGCAGCATCGCCCCGATGATCACGGGCTTGCGTCCGATCCGGTCGGCGAGCGGACCGCAAAGGAGAACCCCCAACACGTTGCCCACGCCCAAAACGGCAAATGCCGGACCGAGCGCACCCGGCGCGATATGCAACGTTTCCGCGATGCTCGGAGCCACGTAGCCGAGTGCCAGGTCATTGAATCCGCTCGCGAAGCAGGCGAGCGCGCAAAGGAGAAACACGCCGAACTGGAAGCGGCCGAGTGGCTGCGTTTCAATGAGATCCGTTACATCGAACGCGGGATCAGCCATGATGGGAACGTTGCGCATACGCCGGACCGAACTGCACGTAGCGAAACTCGTTCAGATCGGGATCGGTCAGGGCGGCGAAAATGGAGACGGACGCTTCCGCCGCCTCGCTAAAATCCCGCTGCATGTGACGAGCAGCGGTCGCAGCGACTTCTTGGAGTGGCTGCCTCAAGCAAAGCAGGCCCAAAACGTTCGTCGCCACATAGTGCGCGATGGAACGTGCTGCGAGACCGCCGCCGGTGACGGTAACGGTTACGGCCGCGGCCGCGCCCCCGAAAAACGTACGCTGCTCAGTATGAACCGTGCTTCGACTCAGCGTGTTCTGCATTCGCAAATCATGCCGGGTAAAGGAGAACGCCGTGTGAACGCCCGCCCTCCCGTTCTTCACCATCCCTTCGCCGGCCGTTCGCTCGGGGGCGCTAGCATCGGTACATAAACGCACCAGTAACGCCCGCGTTACCCGCTAGGAACGATGATTACGATGCAATCCGCCACGTCTACTCAAATCGAAGATCCGCCGATCGCGCGCGCGCTGTTCGGCAACACCCGTTTCGCCTGGATCTGGCTGATCGTCCGGCTCTACGTCGGCTGGGATTGGTTGAGCGAGGGCATCAACAAAGCACAAGACCCGGGTTGGGCCGGCGCGAAAGCCGGCAGCTTCCTTACCATGTGGGTCGGTGGAGCGCTCAAGAAAACCCAAGGCGCACATCCTGATGTCCAGGGCTGGTATGGGTTCTTCCTCAGCCACGTCGTGCTGCCGCACGCCGCGTTTTGGAGCTACATCGTCGTCGGCGGCGAGATCTGCGTCGGGCTCGGCCTCATTCTCGGACTCTTCACCGGCATCGCGGCCTTCTTCGGCACGACGATGAACGCGAGCTATCTGCTCGCCGGCACAGTCAGTACGAATCCGATCCTCTTCGCGCTGGGCTCGCTGCTCGTGCTCGCCTGGAAGACCGCCGGTTTTTGGGGAGCCGATCGTTGGGTGTTAGCCCGGTTAGGTACCCCGTGGAAAGCCACCGGCACGACAACGAGCGCCGACGCACCGCCTGGAATAGCGGCGCGCGTATCTTGAGCAATTGCCACGCCGGATCTTCATGACGCCACTGCCGCGAGGGCCATCATCCAGTCCTCGCGTACGTGCAACCGCACGACCACGACGCGCTCTCCGGCCGGAGAAATCACCGCATCGGCGGTATCGGCCGAATTGCGCTCTTGGTCGATGTGCGTGCCGAGATGTGTAAGGGCCGCGCAAATATCAGCCCGAACGCCCGGCATGTGTTCGCCGATTCCGCCGAGGAACGCGATTGCGTCCAGACCGTTTAAGGCGGCCGCCATAGCGCCGATGGCGGTTACGGTGCGGTAAACGAAGACATCGTAGGCGAGCTGCGCACGCTCGTCACCTCGCTCGCGCCACATCACGATGTCGCGCATATCGGCCGACCCGCCAAGCCCGAGCAAGCCTGAGGCATCCGAAATCAGCTCCTCTGCGGCTGCGACCGAAAGCTCTTTCTCGCGCATGTACGCCAGCAACATGCCGGCATCCAGCGTTCCGGCGCGCGTGGCCATCAAGAGACCGTCTTGCGGCGTGAAGCCCATCGACGTATCGATGCTGCGCGCGCCCGCGATCGCCGCCACCGAGCAGCCACCGCCGAGATGTACCCCGACGAGTTTCCGCACGGGCGTTCGATCGCCGAGAAGTACTGCGACGCGCGCGGCCGCGAACGCATGGCTGAAACCATGAAAGCCGGCCTTGCGCCAACCGGCGACGAAGTCGGCGTACGGCAAGCCATATGCCGCGGCTCGATCGGGAATAGATCGGTGAAATGCCGCATCGAACACAGCGACGTGCCGCGCGTGCGGGAGTCTCGCCGAGAGCGCATCGAACGCCGCAATGACGCTGCGGGTATGCAGCGGCGCAAGTTCCTGCGAAGCCACGATCGCGGCGCGCATACCGGCATCAAACGCAACTGCGTCCGCGGCGGGCAAGCGACGAATGCGGACGACGCGATACGCTACGATGTCGACGCCGGCGGACTCGAAAGGCTCCAGGGTCGCCGGGTCGGCCAGTGCGTCGATCCCGCACTCCGTTTCCAGGATCGCCGGCGCAGGCTCGCCCGGTGCGGAATTCGGGGAAACCGCGATAAGCGAAATCTTCGCCGAGCGCGATCCGAGATTGACGCACAGGACGCGGGTCACTGCGCTTTGGGGAATCCCGCGGCGGGCCAGCGCCAATTCCGAATGTCCGGAAGATCTTCACCGTGTTCGCGGATGTATTCCCCGTGCTCGATGAGACGATCGTGCAGCCGTCCGCGCAAGTGTGCGCCGCGGTCGGCCAGCCGGGGGACGCGTTCCAACACCATCATCGCGAGATGGAACCGCGAGAGTTCGTTCCGCACGCACATATCGAACGGCGTCGTTGTCGTACCTTCTTCTTTATAGCCGCGCACGTGCATGTTATCGTGGTTGTGGCGGCGATACGTCAGGCGATGAATGAGCCACGGATAGCCGTGGAATGCAAACACCACCGGTGCGCCGTGCGTGAACAGCGCATCGAAATCGGCGTCGGGAAGGCCGTGCGGATGCTCGGATTGCGGTTGCAGACAGAGCAGATCGACGACGTTGACGACGCGAATCTTCAGGTCGGGGAATTCGCGCCGCAAGAGGTCGACGGCCGCCAGCGTCTCGAGCGTCGGCACGTCGCCGCAGCACGCCATCACCACGTCGGGATCGGCGTCGTCATCGCTACTCGCCCATGGCCAGATCGAGGCGCCTTCCGTACAGTGTTTAATCGCCGCGTCCATGTCGAGCCACTGCGGCGACGGCTGCTTGCCGGCGACGATCACGTTGACGTAGTTGCGCGACCGCAGACAGTGATCGACCGTCGAGAGCAGCGTATTGGCATCCGGCGGCAGGTACACGCGCACGACGTCGGCCTTCTTATTGATAACGTGATCGATGAAGCCGGGATCCTGATGGCTAAAGCCGTTGTGGTCCTGGCGCCAGACGTGCGAAGTCAGGAGATAGTTGAGCGACGCGACCGGCCGCCGCCACGGAATCTCGCGAATCGATTTCAGCCACTTCGCGTGTTGGTTGAACATCGAATCGATGATGTGGATGAACGCTTCGTAGCACGAAAAGAATCCGTGCCGGCCGGTCAGCAGATACCCTTCGAGCCAGCCTTGGCACTGATGCTCGCTGAGCACTTCCATCACGCGTCCGTCGGGCGAGATGTGTTCGTCCAGCGGCGACTCTTCGCCGACAAAGACGCGATCCGTAACTTCAAAAACAGCGTCGAGGCGATTCGACGACGTCTCGTCCGGCCCAACAATGCGAAAGTTCGTCATGTTGTTACGCATCACGTCGCGGAGAAACACCCCGGCAACGTGTGTTGCCTCGGCGTCGGAAGCACCGGGCGCAGTCACCGGAACGGCGTAGTCGGCGAACGCCGGCATCACCAGTTCCTGGAGCACGCTACCGCCGTTCGAACACGGGTTGCTACCCATACGCCGGTCGCCGCGCGGCGCCAAGGCTTGAAGCTCCGGACGGAGCGTTCCGTGCGCGTCGAAGAGCTCCGCCGGTCGATACGAGCGCATCCACGCTTCGAGCAACGCGAGATGTTCCGGATGCGCGGCGAAATCGGCCAGCGGAACCTGGTGCGCGCGGAACGTCCCTTCGATCTGCACGCCGTCCACGATCCCGGGCCCCGTCCAACCCTTCGGCGTGCGCAAGACGATCATCGGCCACATCGGACGGCGGCGGAAACCGTTGGTCCGCGCCTCGCACTGGATCTCCGCGATGCGGTCGAGGCACGTATCGAGCGCCGACGCATACGCCTGATGAACCAGCGCGGGGTCGTTACCTTCGACGAAGTGCGGCTCCCAACCGTAGCCGTGCAGGAGCGCCGTGAGTTCCTCACGTGGAATGCGCGCCAGTAAGGTCAACTCCGCGATCTTCCAGCCGTTGAGGTGCAGGATCGGGAGCACCGCGCCGTCGCGTTCCGGGTTGAGGTACTTGTTGCTGTGCCAGCTCGTGGCGAGCGGCCCCGTTTCCGCTTCGCCGTCGCCGACGGCGCATGCGACGATGAGGTCCGGATTGTCGAACACGGCACCGAAGGCGTGCGAGAGCGCGTATCCAAGCTCACCGCCTTCGTGAATCGAGCCGGGGGTTTCCGGCGCTGCGTGGCTCGGAATGCCGCCCGGAAACGAAAATTGCCGGAAGAGCTTCTGCATCCCATGCTCGTCCCGCGTGATCGCCGGATACACTTCCGTATAGCTTGCTTCGAGATAGGTGTTCGCAACCACCGCGGGGCCGCCGTGACCCGGTCCGGCAACGAAAATCGCGTTGAGGTCGCGCGCGACGATCGCGCGGTTCATGTGCGCGTACATCAAGTTGAGCCCGGGCGTCGTGCCCCAGTGTCCGAGCAGCCGCGGCTTCAGGTGCTCGATGCGAAGTGGCTCGTGCAGCAGCGGGTTGGCCAGCAGGTAGATCTGTCCGACGGCCAAGTAGTTCGCCGCTCGCCAGTAGGCGTCGATCGAGGAGAGCTCTTCGGCGCTAAGCGGCCCTACGGGCATGGGCATAGGCGTCGTCGATATCATAGAGCCGCTATTGTGCCACGCGCATGTGAAGGCAAGGTGAAGAGGCTACCAACTCGACCGAGAAAGAGGTTCATCGAGTTCAAAATGCCCCCCGGGAATCACTGCGACCTCGGCGCCTCCTACGTGAATAACGACCGATGTGATTCCCGGTAACGCCGTCATCGTCCATACCAGCGACTTGAACGTTGCTGCCTCCCGAAAGCTGCCGCCTGCTAGGCCATCGACTTCGTTTGAGAGATCAACAACGACGGTCGACCCGCTCAACTCGGCGGATCGCACATAGGTTCCCGGCGGAAAGCGAACCGCTTCGATACCCGAGGGTGGTCCCGCGACCGACTGCGCCGCCGCAAAAAACGCAACGCTTTGTGGATCGTGGGCCGGCCCGAGCAGGGCGCTCCAGGAACCTTCAGTCGATCCGTCTGCCTGCGTATAATACACCGTGAGATGGTCGCCCACCGGGGATCCCCGATGACCGGCAAACCACCAGCCTGCCGTGCCGACGATCACCAAAACCGCGGCGAGGACGATCGATTTTCCGAATCTCAAAGAAAGCAATCTTCCAGCACCGATGCGTGCATAGCGTTCACGGTAAATTAACTAACCAGTGTCAAGGCAATTTTGTGAATGCGGGATTCATGCCTCGTTCACGAGATCGACCTTACCCTTAGGGCATGCGAAACTCACGCTTCATCACGGGATGGATCGGCGCCGCGGTGATCACCAACGCCGTGGTAGTGACGACGGTGTCGATCTTTTCCGCCGAAAGTCTCGCCGCCGTGTTCGTCGTCGCGTTGATCGAAGGAGCATGTCTCGGCGCGATGCAGCGCACGCTCCTCCATCGGTGCTCGAGCGGAGTTCGTGGCTGGTTCTATGCGACGCTTGCCGGCGCCGTAGCCGGCCGCATCGTTCAGTACACGCTCGAAACAGGTCCGTGGATGCCGGAGATATATCGCTGGCCCCACCCGGTGCAAGTCGTTGCCGGCGCCGGCGCAGGGCTCGCCGTGGGGGCCGTAATGGCGCTGCTGCAGGTTCCCGCGTTGCGCGGCCACGCTCGGCATACCGGCGTGTGGATTGTAGCGCGCGCGGTGTCGACGGCCGCTTCGTTCGTCGTTCTCGGGCTCGCCCAATTCACGCTGGGCGTTCCCGCCGTCACTTTCGCCGAGATCTTCTGCCTGTTGGTCCTCATAGCGGCAACGTCGGGGGCGGTCGGAGCCGCAATCGAGGCGCCGGTCATGCTTCACCTACTCTTTCAAAGCCCAATGCAAAATCGATCTGCGGCGAGGAGTCGAGAATGTTTGGCGAACTGACACCGGACGAGATCGACGTTTTACTGCGCGAAGAGATCGTCGCACGCATCGCATACATCGACCGGCGTGGACTGCCATGCATCGTTCCAGTGAACTATGCATACGATGGCGCGGCGGTCTTCGGATATAGCTTGACGGGTACGAAGCTAGAAAATATGGAAGCCAACGCGCAGGTATGCGTCGAGATCGACAACATCCACAATGCAACCGACTGGCGTTCTGCGATCGTTCGTGGAACGTTCGAAACCCTGCAAGGGCCTGAAGCTATCGATGCCGTTGCCCGCATCTCAGAGCGCCTGAAATGCGTGGCTACCGCTACCGGCGCTCCGGCGCCGGCCGCCCAAACCTTCGTTAGACGAAAGGGTGGCGACGGCATGGCGTATCGCATTCGGGTGGACCAGAAGAGCGGTCGGTATGCGACGGCAACGATCGATGAATAACCCCCTCATCACCAGTCTTACATAAACGGCAAGGAGCATTCATGCCCACTCACCCGGCCACGGAGCCTCATCTGAAAGCAGCCGAACACAACCGGACTGCAGCCGACTATCACGAGCTCGCAGCGAAGCGTTACGAGCTTGGCGATCACGCCCAGGGCGCTCATTACGCATTGTTAGCGCAGGCACACGCTTTGCACGCTCGCGGTTTCATGGCCGACGCCGCAAAGATCCATGCCGAACAACACGGTGGAAACAAGCACGCCCACTCTTAAGCGCGGCTGTTCATCGCTTCTTCGAAGTCGCGCTAGGCGACAACCGGTCCGGCGTTCTTGAGCAAGCTTGCGAGCGCCATCGACGCGGCCCGCGTAAACGCGTCGTCGGCCCGGCTCGTCAGGATGATCGGAAGGCGCGCACCGACGACGATCTCGGCGCAACGCCCGGCCGCGAAATACTCGATTTCTTTGAACAGCACGTTCGCGACTTCGAGGTCGGGCGCAATCAACACGTCGGCATAGCCGGCAACGCGCGATGCAATTCCCTTAAGCTCGGCGGCCTTCGGCGACACCGCATCGTCGAGGGCCAGCGGCCCATCGACGATTCCGCCGACGATCTGTTTGCGGTCCGCCATTTTTGCCAGTGCTGCTGCGTCGACCGTCGCCGGCAAATGCGACGAGACGGTTTCGACGGCAGCCAAAATCGCGACCCGCGGCACGTCTACTCCGCACGCCCGCGCGACCTCGATCGCATTTTGCGTGATGTCACGTTTCTCTTCAAGCGTAGGAGCGATATTGATCGCACCGTCACTAACGAAGATCAACCGCGGAAAGGCCGGTGTTTCAATGACCACGACCTGGCTCATCCGCCTCGATGTGCGCAAGGCAGGCTCGGCGACGACCGCCCGCATGAAATCATCGGTGTGCAGCGACCCTTTCATCAACACGTCGACCTCCCCGCGGCGAACCAACTCGACCGCCACGCGGGCCGACTCGAGCGCATCGTCCGCAGCGACGATCGAACAGTTGTCCAAGGAGATTCCGGCGCGACGGGCGGTCTCTTCGATCGCCGCCCGCGGGCCCACCAGAACGGCATGTACGAATGCGCAGGCTTCCTGAACCGCCGCGATGTCCATGGCGTCGGTCGCGTTCGCGATCGCGACGCGCAATGGCGGGTGCGCGCCCGCGCGGGCGATGATCCCTTCCAGGGTCACTTCGACTCGTACGCGACCGGGTGGAAAGACTCACCACCGCGGCCGGCCATGTCCTCGTATTGCCGGTATTTTTCGTCGACGACTTGCTGCGCTTGGGTCAGCAGCACATGGGCGGCTTCCGGGTCGGTGTCGGCGAGCGAGCGATAGCGCTGCTCGTTATAGGCATAATCCTTGAACGGGATCGCCGGCCGCGGCGAGTCCAGGCGGAACGGCCGTTCGCCGATCGTACGCATCATTGGGTTGAATCGGAACAGCGGCCAGTAGCCGCTCGCCGTCGCCAAGTCTTGCTGCTGCATACCGTAGCGCAGATCGAAGCCGTGCGCGATGCAGTGGCTGTAAGCGAGGATCAGCGATGGGCCGCGATAGGCCTCCGCCTCCCGGAACGCGAGCAAGGTTTGCTGCGGATTCGCGCCCATCGCCACTTGGGCGACGTAGACGTTTCCGTAAGCGATCGTTTGCAGCGCCAAGTCCTTGCGCGCGATGCGCTTGCCGGCCGCGGCGAATTTTGCAACCGCACCAAGCGGCGTTGCCTTGGATGATTGCCCACCGGTATTCGAGTACACCTCGGTGTCGAGCACGAGGATGTTGACGTCTTTGGTGCTCGCCAGGACGTGGTCGAGTCCACCGTAGCCGATGTCATAGGCCCAACCGTCGCCGCCGACGATCCAAATGCTGCGCCTGACCAAATGGTCGACAACGGAAAGCAAATCGCGCGCCGTCTCGTCGTCGAGCCGTGCGAGCTGGAGCGTCAAGGCATCGACGCGAGCCCGCTGAGCACGGATTTCCGACTCGCGTTCCTGCGGGGCATCGAGAATCGAGCGCACGAGGTCCTCGCCCAAGCGTGGTGCGAGCCGGTACAACAAGGTCGTGGCCGATTCCAACTGCTTGTCGGCGGCAAGGCGGAATCCGAGTCCGAACTCGGCGTTATCCTCGAACAGTGAATTGGACCACGCCGGGCCGCGGCCGGCCGCGTCCTTGGTCCACGGCGTGACCGGCAGATTTCCGCCGTAAATGGATGAACAGCCGGTCGCGTTTGCAATCTGCAGGCGATCGCCGAACAACTGCGAGAGCAGTTTGAGGTACGGCGTCTCGCCGCAGCCGGCGCACGCGCCGGAGAACTCGAACAGCGGCTCCAGAAACTGCACGCCGCGCACGTCGGCGAAATCCACGCGCGCGCGGTCGTTGACCGGGAGGGTCTCGAAAAAGGCGATCGTGCTCCGGCTGGTGTCGAGCACCGGCAATTTGTCCGCCATGTTTATCGCTTTTCTTTCCGGCTCGGTGGGATGCAGCGCGGGGCAGACTTCCACGCAAATGCCGCAGCCGGTACAATCTTCCACGTAGATTTCCAACGAAAACCGGACGTCCGGATTCCCGCGCGCATTGACCGGCGCCGACTTGAAGCCGGCCGGGGCGTCCTTGAGGGCCGCTTCGTCGTAGTACTTGGCCCGGATGACGCTGTGCGGGCAAGCCAAGCCGCATTGACCACATTGAATGCATTGGTCGGGTTCCCAAACGGCAACGGTCTCCGAAATATTGCGCTTTTCAAACGCGGCGCTGCCGGAGGGGAATGTACCGTCGACCGGGAGCTGGCCGACACGAATCTCATCACCGCGGCCGGCCATCATGAGCGCGGTAACCTCGCGCACGAACGCCGGCGCCGTTACCGGTACGATCGGCGCTCGCTCGAACGAACTCGTCGCCGCTGCGGGAATGGGAACTTCAAAGAGATGTTCCAATGCCTGGTCGACGGCGGCGAAGTTCATGCGCACGACGTCGCCTCCCTTGTCGCCGTAGCTCTTCGCGATTGATTCCTTGATACGCCGGATTGCTTCGTCTCGCGGCAGGACCCCGGAGATAGCAAAAAAGCACGTTTGCAGTACCGTGTTGATACGCGCGCCGAGTCCCGAGTCACGCGCGACCTTGGACGCGTCGATCACGAACATGCGCAGCCGTTTCTCCAGGATTTGCAGCTGCACCGAACGCGGCAGACGATCCCATATTGCCTCCGGCCCATACGGGGTATTCAACAGAAACGTGCCGCCCTCGGCGGCCACGCGCAACACGTCCAACCGTTCGAGAAAGTTCGCTTGATGGCAGGCGACGAACTCGGCTGATTCGATCAGGTAGGGCGCCCGGATCGGTTGTTTCCCGAACCGCAGGTGCGAGATCGTTTGCGCCCCCGACTTGTGCGAATCGTAGACGAAGTAACCCTGCGCATACATCGCCGGATCGCTGGCGATGATCTTCACGCTGTTTTTGTTCGCGCCGACCGTGCCGTCCGAACCCAAGCCGAAGAACACGGCGCGCACGACGTCGTCGGGCTCGGCCGCGAAGCGGGCGTCGACGGCGAGGCTGAGCTGTGAAACGTCGTCTTCGATGCCCACCGAAAAGCCGTTCTTCGGATCGGGCTTCTTCAGCTCGTCGAATACGGCTTTGGCCTGCGCGGGGCTGAAGTTCTTCGAACCTAAGCCGTAGCGACCGCCGATCACGCGCGGCATGAGGGAACGCGTTCCCGCCGCGATCGCCTGGGCCAGCGTCGTCACCACGTCTAGATAGAGCGGCTCGCCCGGGGCGCCGGGCTCCTTCGTTTGCTCGATGACGGCAACGTGGCGGCACGCCGGCGGTAGGGCAGCGAGAAAGTGTTCGGCCGAAAACGGCCGGTAGAGGTGCACCTGCAAGACGCCGACGCGTTCGCCGCCGCGCTGCAAGTACGCCGCGGTGGCCCGCGCCGTCTCCGCCGCCGAACCCATCAGCACGATCACCCGCTCCGCATCGGGAGAGCCCGCGTATTCGAACAGCGTGTAGACGCGACCGGTCAGCTGCCCGAAGCGATCCATTGCGGCTTGGACGATCGCCGGCACCCGTGCATAGTAGGGATTTGCCGTTTCGCGCGCCTGAAAGAACGTATCGGGATTGTGCGCGGTCCCGCGCACGACGGGATGCTCGGGCGTCAGCGCGCGAGCCCGATGCGCGCGTACGAGGTCGCCGCGAATCATGGCGCGGATCTGCTCGTCGGAGAGCACGTTCAGCGTGTTGAGTTCATGCGAGGTTCGGAAACCGTCGAAAAAGTGCAGGAACGGAACGCGCGCTTCCAAGGTCGCCGCCTGCGCGATCAGCGCCGTGTCGTGCGCTTCTTGCACCGAGCCGGAAGAGAGCAGAGCGAAGCCGGTCGTGCGCGTCGCCATGACGTCGGAGTGATCGCCGAAAATCGAGAGCGCCTGCGTTGCGACCGCGCGTGCAGCTACGTGAAAAACGGTCGCGGTAAGCTCGCCGGCGATCTTGAACATGTTGGGGATCATGAGCAGGAGGCCTTGCGACGATGTAAACGTCGTCGTCATCGCGCCCGACTGCAGAGCGCCGTGCACGGCCCCGGCCGCACCGCCTTCGCTCTGCATCTCTTGGATCACCGGGACGTTGCCCCAGACGTTGGTCAACCTTTGCGCGGACCATTCGTCGCACAACTCTGCCATTGTTGAAGACGGCGTGATCGGGTAGATCGCGCAAACTTCGTTCGTGCGGTACGCGACGTGGGCGACGGCCGTGTTGCCGTCCATCGTATCGGTAGGCATGGTCAGCCTGCCGCCGTGGGTTCGGGAATCATCTCGATCGCATGAACCGGACAGCCCTCGAAACAGATCGCGCAACCCGTGCAGCGTTCGTAGTGGTAGCGATACCGTTGGCCCGGCCCGAGCTTCTCGATCGCTTTTTCCGGACACGCCGCAAAGCATTGGTCGCACTCAAAGCAGTTGCCGCACGAGAGGCAGCGCTGCGCCTCGTATGTTGCCTGCGCTTCGGTCAGGCCGGCAACGACTTCCGCGAACCCCGCGGTGCGTTCGCCGGCAGCCAGCCGCGGCTGCTCGCGGCGCTCGGCGTCGCTGTACACGGGCAGGTGAAGCATTTCGAAGGAAACGATCGGGCGCTTCCGCGCAGGCGCATCCGTTCTGCCGCTTAGCCACGCGTCGATCGCGCGCGCCGCTTTTTTGCCGTGGCCGACGGCGGAGGTGATCGTGCGGTCGCTCGGCACCATGTCGCCGCCGGCGAAAATACCGGCGTAACCGGTCATCATGTTGGGTCCGACGACAACCGTGCCGTCCGGCCCGCATTCGATGCCGGGTATCTGCTTGAGGAAACCGCTGTCGGTCTGCCCTCCGAGCGCTAGCACGACGGCATCCGCCTCGAGTGTTTCGAACCGGCCCGTGGATTGCGGCGCTCCATCCGGGCCGAGTTCGACGACCTCGACGGTCAACGCCGAACCGGCGATCTCTTTGATGCTCGTCAGCCACTTGATCTTGATGCCCTCTTCGAGCGCTTCATCAGCTTCGAAGGCCCGGGCCGCCATATGCGCGCGGTCGCGATGGTACACGACCAGCGTCTCGGCTGCTCCCAGCCGTTTGGCGGTTCGGGCGGCATCCATCGCGGTATTGCCGCCGCCGTACACGACCACACGCCGGCCGAGGCAGAGGCGGTCACCGCTGCTCACACCGTGCAGAAACGACACGGCATCGACGACGTGGGCTGCGTCGCGCACCGGAATGTCGATACGCCTGGCAACATCAGCCCCAATCGCAGCGAAGACCGCATCGAAGCGTCCCGCATCTTTTTCGGCAACGAGATTGCCGACCTTATGATTGAGAACGATCTTGACACCCATCTCCTCGATTCGCCGCACTTCTTGCATCAGTTCCTCGCGCGGCAGCCGATAGGCCGGAATGCCGAAATGCATCATTCCGCCGGGTAACGGACCCGCATCGTGGATCTCGACCGCGTGCCCGAGACGAGCCAAGTGATAACCGGCCGAAAGTCCGCTCGGCCCCGCGCCGACGACCAGCACGCGCTTACCCGAAGGCGGCGCGGCCGGCGGCAACGGCCAGCGTTCGCGAACGGCCATGTCGCCGAGAAAACGCTCGACAGCATGGATGGAAACCGCGCTATCGAGTCGTTCGCGATTGCAATCCGATTCGCACGGATGGTAGCAGACACGCCCGTGCACGGCCGGCAGCGGGTTGTCCGCGACGAGGATCTGCCAAGCCTCGCGATACCGGCCGGAGCGCGCTTCGGCAAGCCACGCTTGGATGTTCTCACCCGCCGGGCATGCATGGTTGCACGGCGGCAAGAGATCGGCGTATTGCGGACGGCGCTCGCGCAACGGACCCGTACCCGGCTCCGCGATCAAGTCGATGACCGGTGTCAGGTCGGTCGGCTTCATAGCCATCTACTTCGCTAGTTGCAGTCGTGTCTTAACGACGCTGTCCGGATTGAGGCTGATCGAATCGATGCCTAGTTCGACGAGATACTTGGCCATATCGGGATAGTCGGAGGGTGCCTGACCGCAGATCCCAACATGCCGATGGTTACGTTTTGATCCGACAATGGCGAGGCGCAGCATCTCGAGCATCCCCGGATCGCGCTCGTCGTAATCGAAGGCGACGAGATCCGAGTCGCGGTCGACGCCGAGGACGAGTTGGGTGAGATCGTTCGAACCGATCGAGAAGCCGTCGAAATACTGGGCGAAGGCATCGATCTGGATCACGTTGTTCGGGATCTCGCACATCACGTAGATTTCTAGTCCCTTCTCTCCGCGGCGCAGACCGAGCTCCGCCATGCGGTCGATGACGCGTTTTGCCTCGTCGACCCGGCGGCAGAAGGGGATCATCAAGAGGACGTTCGTGAACCCCATCTCGCCCCGAACGCGTTGCATCGCCGCGCACTCGAGCGCAAAGCCTTCTGCATACGACGGGTGCGTGTAGCGCGAGGCACCGCGCAACCCGAGCATGGGGTTCGATTCCACCGGTTCGAATGCATCGCCGCCCAGCAACGTCGCATATTCGTTCGTTTTGAAATCGGACATCCGCACGATGACGGGTTTGGGATAGAACGCCGCGGCAATCGTGCCGACCCCCTCGGAGAGTTTCTGCACGAAATAATCCGACGGTTTCGCGAACGACTTGGTGAGGGCAAGAATCCGATCGCGCACTGCCGCATCGCTGATGCGTTCGGGGTGCACCAATGCCATCGGGTGAATCTTGATATCGTTGGAGACGATAAACTCCATCCGCGCCAGGCCAACGCCGTCGTTGGGGATGAAGCTGGTTGCAAAGGCGATCTCGGGATCGCCGATCGTCAGCATCACCTTGGTTGGGGCCGCAGGAAGGTCGCCGACTTTGACGTGCTGGACCTCGAACGGCACGCAGCCCGCGTAGACGGTTCCGGTCTCGCCGTGAGCGCACGAGAGCGTAACCTCTTCACCGAGCGCCAAGCGGGTCGTCGCGTCTTCGGTTCCGATGACGGCCGGTATCCCGAGTTCACGCGCGACGATTGCGGCGTGACACGTGCGCCCGCCCCGGTTGGTGATGATGCCGCCGGCCGTTTTCATGACGGGTTCCCAGTCGGGCGACGTCATGTCCGCAACGAGAATCTCGCCGGGAATGAAGGCTTCCAGGTCGCCGGTCCCACGCACCAGGCGCGCCTTTCCGGACGACATCTTGCTGCCGATTGCGCGGCCGGTCAGGAGCGCCGTTCCGGGATCGTTGAGGAACCGGTATTCGTCGACGGTATCGACGACGATCGGCTTCCGCGAAGCGACGGTCTCGGGCCGCGCTTGCACGATGAAAATGCGGCCTCCCGGGCCGTCTTGCGCCCATTCGATGTCCATCGGGACGGCTGCCCCGGCGCGCGCGCTGAAGTGCCGTTCGATCGTCAAGCTCATCTGCGCGATCGTCAGGACCTCGGCATCGGTTATGCATGCCCGCTCACGCTCCTCGGCTGAGGTATCGATGTCGGAGGTCGTATGCTCGCGTTCCCCGGCGCTTGCCGTGATGCACACCATCTTTTTTTGCTTGGACCCGATACGCCGGCGTAGCACGGCTTGAAAACCGGCCTCGAAGGTCGGCTTGTGGACATAGAACTCATCCGGATCGACCGTCCCTTGCACGATGTCCTCACCCATGCCGTACGATCCCGTAATGAAAACGACGTCGCGAAAACCGCTCTCCGTGTCGATCGTGAAGGCGACGCCGCTCGTTGCGAGATCCGAGCGGATCATCTTCATGATGCCGACCGAAAGCCCGACCTTGAGATGATCGAAGCCCTGATCGATGCGGTAGTGAATGGCGCGTTCCGTGAACAAGCTCGCAATGCAGCGGCGATACGCACCGAGTACCATGTCGTCGCCGCGAATGTTGAGGAAGCTCTCGTGCTGTCCTGCGAAACTCGCGTTCGGCAAGTCTTCGGCCGTCGCAGAACTCCTAACGGCGACGGCGGTGTCGGGCCCGTATTCGTCAAGCAGACCGTGGTATGCGGCCAGAATCTCCGCGGCTAGTGCCGGCGGCAGCGGACAGCCAAGGATGATCCGACGCGCGCGTTCGCCTCGTTCGGCGAGGTCATCGAGGTTGCTCGGATCGATGCCCGCGAGGGCCTCGCGCAGCGCGTCCCAAGCGTGTCCCTCATCCAGGACGTGCCGGTAGGCCGCGGCCGTTACGGCAAAACCGTTGGGAATCGGAACGCCGGCGCCTTTGAGGGCGCAATACATCTCGCCCAGCGAGGCATTCTTGCCGCCGACCACGGCCACGTCGCCGTTGGAAATAGCGTTGAAGGGCCGCACGTACGTTCCCGCGGGATCCGTGCTCTCAGCTACTTTCGGGGCCATTGGAAGACTTGTTAACATGCGACGCGCCTCCGGGGGTAAGCTCGATCTTAGCGAGCCGATAAGCCGAGCATTGTGAAAGGCATCTTCCCGAGATCTTCAAACAGCCGGTCTACTCTCAACCCCCAAGGGTCCTGAGGGTATAGAGTTGACGCAACAGGTTAGTCCCCAGCGCACTCTCGATGAAACGAGTGCCACCGTGCCCCAAGAACCGGTCGTTCTCCCAGCGGCGCGTACGTATGGGAACCAATCGCTTACCGCCGCACTCCAACTGCGGCGCTCGACACGCGAATACGCGGATCGTCCGTTGCCGCTGCAGCTTCTCTCCGATCTTCTGTGGGCCGGCTTCGGCGTCAATCGCGCGAACGGCGACCGGACCGCACCCTATTGGCGCCACGTCATGGTGCTGGACATCTACCTCGCGATGGCTGACGGGGTTTGGCTCTACGAACCGGCCACGCATCGACTCGTGCCTCACCTCACGGGTGATATCCGGCAACAGCCCGGCGTACAAGACTTCGTCGCTGCGGCGCCGCTCGAACTGATCTACGTCGCACACGGCGAGCGTATGACTGATGTTTCGCCGGAGGAGCGCCGCCTTTACGCTTCGGTCGACAGTGCTTTCATCGGAGAGAACGTCTACCTGTTCTGTGCATCAGAAGGCCTCGGAACCGTCTTTCGCGGGTCGGTCGATCATACCAAACTTGCTCACCTGCTGATGCTGCCCGACGGTCAGTTTGTGACGTTTGCGCAAACCGTCGGCTATCCGCAGCATCCCATAATGCTTTGAGGCCCGCATAAACCATGAAAAAGATCGCGCTCGAAGAGCACTTCACCACACCGTTGTTCTTCAAATACAATCAGGACATAAATCCATTCCAGGACCAATTGCTTGAACTCGGTGAGCGACGCCTCGAAGCGATGGATAAAGCGCTGCTAGCCTTTGGGATAACCGACCGACTGGGCAAAATAGATGGCCTGCGTCGGTTTCAGGTTCAGCCGTTGCGCGAGCTTCGCTCCGGGTACGGACGCGCGCAGGACGGCGCCCAAACCCTCGGACGCACAGAAGAGATAGACGTTCTGCCCGATTACCGCAGAGTCGGCGATGCCGGTGAGCGCGCGTTCCGGGCCTGACGGGTTCTTCATCCGAGCCGCGTCCGAAACATAGATCAGATTCAACGGCGCGGTCTTGACGTAGTCCTGACCGGTCGTCGTTTCGCCGCGAACGTCATCCGGCATCAACTGCGAGATCGAGTGCGTCTTCGGATTGTAGATCCAAACGCCGTTCGCCATCGCGAGATAGAGGTCGATGTCCATGCACGCTTGAGAACTCGGTGCCGTTCGCAAACCGCTTTGCGGGCGGTTGATGCCCCACGCAGCCCAAAGCAGATTCGAGAGCATCTGCGACTCGAGTTGCCGATCGGCAAATTCGCGGGTCGAATGGCGTGCCTTTAGCGCCTCCATCAGCGGTTTGCCGCCCTCCGTCTTCGGTGGCGGCAACGCCATCGCCGAAAGGTCTGCGGCCGTACCGATGCGAGGCATGGCGCCGGCGACGATGACCGAAAGCAAAGCAAGATTCGCTTCTCGACGTGTGCTCATTGGAGCCCAAGGATACGACGCACTCGAGAATATCCGGGGAAGATGACCTTCATCGGTCCACCATCGCGGCATCCCATGCTAAATGACCGAAGACGTATCACATGCCAGGTGGCCTTCGCGGTCGCAAAGATTTGGGAAATAGTAACGCAATGGTGCTCGATCCAACCGTTCTTTTCACGCCGTTTGACTTGCGCGGAATCACCCTCCGCAACCGTATTGTCATGGCCCCGCTTACCCGCGATCGTGCGACCCCGGGGACTGACGCACCCAACGAGCTCAATGCGACGTATTATGCTCAGCGCGCGAGTGCCGGGCTTATCATTGCCGAAGCAACACAGATCTCACCGACGGCAAAGGGCTATGCTTGGACGCCGGGCATCTATTCGGCCGAGCAGATTGCCGGCTGGCGGCTGGTTACGGACGCGGTGCATGCCCGCGGAGGCACGATGTTCTTGCAACTTTGGCACGTCGGCCGAATCTCGCATCCGTCATTGCAGCCAGGCGGGATCTTGCCGGTGGCGCCCTCGGCCATCGCTCCACAAGGCGTTAGGACGTTCATCGAGGACGGCACGTTTGCTCAAGTCGGGACGCCACGTGCTCTTGAGGCAAGCGAGTTGCCGGCGATCATCGGCGATTACGCGCAAGCGACACGAAACGCACTTGCGGCTGGTTTCGACGGCGTCGAGATCCATGCTGCAAACGGTTACCTGCTCGATCAGTTCCTGCGCGACGGCGCGAACCATCGCAGCGATGAGTACGGCGGTTCCGTCAAGAATCGGATGCGTTTTCCCTTGCAAGTCGTCGAGGCGGTCACCGCTGCGGCGGGAGCGAGCCGGGTTGGAATACGCATTGCGCCCGTAAGCCCTGCAAATGGAATCTCCGATAGCGATCCGTCGGCCCTCTTCTTTCCCTTCGTCCGCGAGCTCGACCGTTTCGGACTTGCTTACGTCCACGTCATCGAAGGCGCAACACAAGGGCCACGTGATCTTCGAGGCTTTGACTTTCCTGGGCTTCGTAGGACCTTCGGTGGCCCGTGGATGGTGAATAACGGATACGACCGGGAGATGGCGCTGGAGGCGGTGACCCGCGGCTACGCCGATCTCGTCGCGTTCGGTCGAGCGTACATCGCCAACCCGGATTTAGTCGAGCGCCTGCGCCGCAACGCGCCCCAAAACGAACCGGACGCCGGTCGTTTCTTCGGCGGCGCTGCAGAAGGATACACGACCTATCCGTTCCTTGAAGAGGCCGAGCGGACGCCTGTTGCGGTTGCGCGCGCTTGATTTTGCCTAATCGAAGTGCTCGAGCGCGCGCTTCGGTTTCCATCATGGCTGCCCGTGTGAATACAGCGTTCACGGCATCTTCTCTCCCGCGTGCCAGACTGGCCCGGTTATGTCGGACTTGGAAGATCTCATCGAGGAAAACAGCGGCGTCAAATTGCACCGCAAGCGGGTCCTCACCGCCTTCAGCCACGTGCAGCAAGGGCCACTCCTCGATATGCTCTTCAAACTGACGCGGCCACCGCTGCGCAAGTCGAAGCCCGCCGCCGTCGTGCACCACGCGAAGCCGTTACCGCCGACGATCGTGCGGAAAGGGATGATCGACTACCGGCGAGGCATGCGGCACGAACTACCGTAACGCCGCCGCCCTCGACTTCGCGTAGTCGGCGGCTACGGCATCGCATGTCCGGCTCGGCTTATCCTGTATGCACGCGAAGACTGCGGAAAAATCCAAGTCGGTTACGTTCTGATGCTTGACGTAGAAATCGTTCATCCCTTCGACGTACGCGGCGATCTGTTTGCCGTCGAAGGTCGGAGACTGTCGGGCGATCACCGAAACGGCGGCGTTGCGTAGCGTTATCCCTAACGCAGTCTTCTGATCGTCGCTCAGCGAGGAACGCGTAATCGCCTGGGTTCCGGCGCCCTCTCCAGCCAGAAGACCGCTTCTCCAACCGGCTTCGTAAGCGGCGGTCGCGCCGGCCATCAGGTTGGCCTTCGCATCGTTCGGAAGGGCATCCCACCAGTAACCGTCGCTCACTACGCCGCCGGCAGCCCCGGCCGCGGACGAGACGAGTACGAGCAAGCTGAGCATTCCGATCGCGCAACGTTTCATATCACCAGTCTATCGCCGGCGGTGAATGTCTCATGAACCCGGGATTCATAACCCGTTCTCTCGTCACAGCGGCACGCGCGTAGCGCGCATCAGATGACCGTCTTGGATCGCGACAGCCACCACGCGGCGATACCGAACAGGATGAGAGCCGTCTCGATCCAGAGCGCAAATTCGTTGGCACCGGTGACATCCAAGGGAGAAACGTTACCGTAGTATTTGTAGCCCCCGGTCGCGCCGACGACGACCCACGCGTTTAGCATCGTCCCGAGAACGAACGCCACGATTACCCCCTGCCGAAACATAGACATCTCGCAACTCCCTTCCTAGAGGCCGGACGGATACGTCTCGGCGACTTCCCCTTTTTCCCAAACCGTCGTGCGTTCGAGCGGCTCCACCGCACGTGTGTGGTCGATGTGGATCACGACGTCGAACTGAAGCGGGAGCCTCGAGGCAAAGTAGTGGCTTTGCCGTTCCGTTTGCGGGCGGTATATGACACCGATTGCACGCTCGAGAAGCGGCCCCGCACAGGCGGCGCGAACGGCGGGGTCGTCGAGCATTAGGCTGAAGCGCGGGACGCCGGTGCGATGGAAGAGCTCCTCGTAGCTGCCGGCTAGTCCCGGCCGAACGATCTTCCGCTCTACCGGGGCGCCCCAATCGGAAGCGGCACTCACCGTCCCGTGATATGTCGTAAAGCCGATCAATGCGGCGTGCTGTCCATGCCGCCGACGGCTGAGTTCGCCAATGTTGAACTCCCCGGCCTGCGACATCTCCGTCGCGGCAGCGTTGCCGACGTGCGAGTTGTGGGCCCACACGACGATCTTTTTCGTCTCGCGATGCCGTCCCAGGTGCGCCCCAAGTGCCTCCAGCGTTTCGAACATATGCCCGTCCCGCAGATTCCAGGATGAGATGCCCCGGTCGATCATCGTGCGATAGTACTCTTCCGCGGCTTTCGCTACGCGCGCGTTCTGCTCGGCGTAGAAATACTCGTCCGCAGCCACCACGCCGTCGAGGTGGAGATAGGTTTGCGATCGCCGCCGTAGCTCGATTAGCGTCTGCACTACGTCATCGCGACACGAGGCCGTCATCCCAAGCGCGACACCGTGACCGTATTCGGCCGGATCGGGAACGGCGTCGAAGCAGCTGTAGTGGCGACGAGCACGATTGGCCGCCTCGGGATCGACGCGGTCGAGATAGCCGACGACCTCCTCGATCGACGCCTGGAGACTGTAGAGGTCGAGGCCGTAGAAACCGACGCGCCGGCGTTGCGCGCGCGAGTCGTTAAACTCACGCAGCCAGCCGATGAAATCGAGCACGTCGGCATTCCGCCACATCCACGTCGGGAAGCGTTTGAAACCGGCCAACGCCTCGGCCGCATCCGCATCGTCGCTCGTGCCGGTGACATAGCGGTTGACGCGCAGCGCATCGGGCCAGTCGGCCTCAACCGCAACGGCCGCGAAGCCCTTTTGCTCGATCAGGCGGCGCGTGATCTCAGCGCGCTCCGCGTAGAACTCGTGCGTTCCGTGCGAGGCCTCGCCGATCAAGACGACCGATGCGTTGCCCACGCGTTCGAGGAGCGCCGCATACGGATCCCCCGCACCCGCGAGCGCGGCGGCGGCAGCGCAGTCTCGCAGGGACGTAGCGCTAACGGCGTTCATAGCGCACCCCCAGGAGCGAAGCTGCTGTCGATCACGTCGGATTACCTCAGAAAGTTAGCAACAGCAACGGTATCCGCGCGATGTGAAGATCTCATGAAAGGGGGATCTACGCGATCCGGACATCGCCCCTACGACAAATTCGGGTTCAGTCGCGAGCTGAAAAACGGACGCAGAGCACGGAGGCATCGTCTACGAAACGACCACTGCCGTGCGTTCGGGCGGCCTCGAGGATATGCGTGGCCGGGTCATCCTTGCCGGCTCCGACAGCGCACAGCGCGTTGCGCGCAACTCCACCGGTGCCGAAGAACGTGCCCTTTGCGTCTCGTGCGTCAGTGATCCCGTCGGTTACAAGGATGAGCCAATCCGTCGAGGCGACGCTTAACGTTCTCTCTCCATAGTTCTCCGATCCATTGACTCCAACGATCACGCCGGTTGGCGGAAGATGCCGATGGCGACCATCGGAGCTTATGAGCAAAGCAAAATCGTGGCCGGCCGATGCATACGCTAAGCGTCGTCCCGTAACCGTCGCGACGAATACGCTGGCGAAACGATCGTCTCCGAAGTCGGCGATGCGGCGCGAGAAGGCCTGGTTTACGCGGTCCAGCACCCCTGCCGGCGAATAATCATCCGCCAGCGCGCGAACGGCATTGCGAAGATAGCGCGCATGGCCATGGGCTTGCTCATCTTTGCCGCAAACGTCGGCGATCACGATGGTCGCACTAGCGTCGCCGGAGCGAAAGACATCGGTCAGATCCCCCGTGCAAGGCACGCTATGAGCTTTTCGGCTACAGATGATGCGCGGCGAGGGCTGATGCTGCAAATATGCGACGGCCATGTCAGGATGCTATCCTAGCGAGCCGACGCCGCGAACAGCTAATCTTTCGAAGAAACGTCGAAAAATCAGCACATGCGCGGGGCGAGGCGCATTGCTAACCTCTAACCGATATGACGAATAAGCCCAACACCGCAGTCGATCGTCGATCGTTCCTTGCCGCCGCTGCCGGAGCGGCCGGCGCGGCAAGCGCCGCAGCGGCTGCACCAATCGCGGCCGCCGCAGCGCCGCTGAGCTCGATGACCGCGGCCGTAGCGAACCCCGCCGGAGGTTCCGGTCTCATCCGTCCGTCCACCCTGACCAAAATCGCCGGGATCGAAGTCGCGCAAGCCGCGAGAGCGCAAGCACAAGTCGCTGCCGGCAGTCCCGACGACCCCAACTACCACGTTGCGAATCCCGGCTCGGACTTCATGGTCGATTGCCTCAAGGCGTTGGGCTACGAATACGTTGCCGCAACGCCCGGATCGACGTTCCGCGGCCTCCAGGAATCGGTCATCAATTTCCCCGGAAGCGGCGGCCCCGAATGGCTCACCGCGACGCATGAAGAGATCTCGGCCGCGATGGCGCACGGCTACGCGAAGGCATCCGGCAAACCGATGGCGTTCGCCGTTCACGGTGTGGTCGGCGTGCAACACGCCGCGATGGGCATCTACAACGCCTACGCAGATCGCGTTCCGATGCTGCTGCTCACCGCGAACTATGCCGACGGCGCGCTCCGCAACGAAGCCGCGGAATGGGACCACAACGCGACCGATATGCTCGCGATGCTGCGCGGCTTCGTCAAGTATGACGAGCAACCCGGATCGCTGCAGCACTTCGCCGAATCGCTCGCGCGAGCACATGGTCTGGCGATGACGCCGCCGTACGGTCCGGTCGCACTGGTCCTCGATCAATACTTGCAAGAAGCCACGATCAGCGGGAACCCGGCGATGAAGCCCTTCGTGCCGGTCAGTCCGCCGGCTGCCGATGCGAACGCGGTCGCGGACATTGCGAAGATGCTGATCGCGGCGCAGAACCCGGTCATCGTCGTCGACCGCGCCACGCGTACGCAGGCCGGGGTCGATCAGCTCGTGCAGTTGGCGGAAGCGCTCCAGGCACCAGTCGTCGACCGCCTCGGACGGATGAACTTCCCGACGAACCATTATCTGTGGAGCCAGCTTCCGGTCGCGTGGGAGGCTGACCTGATCCTCGCCCTTGATGTCGGCGATCTCTTCGATGTTGTCGGCGACGTCCCGGACATCACGAACCGTAAGACGATCATGCACATCAAACCCGGCACGAAGGTCATCTCGATCGACGCCGAGCTGAACGTCCCGCAAGCCAACTACCAGGACAAACAACGCTTCTACCAACCGGACTATCCCGTCGCCGGCGACTCGGAAGCAACACTACCCAGTCTGATCGAAGCGGTCCGGCGCGCGATGCCGGATGCGCGGCGCAACCAAAACGCCGACCGCGCGAATCGGTTCAAGAACGCCTTCGCCGCGCGGCGCGCGGCGGATGCCAATGCCGCTGCGGAAGCCTGGGATGCGAGTCCGATCAGCGTTCCGCGAATGGTCATGGAACTCTGGAACCAGATCAAGGGCCTCGACTGGGCGCTGGTTTCGCAAGCGACGTTTCAAAGTTTCTGGCAGCAGCGGTTGTGGGACTTTACCAAGCATCACAACTACCTCGGTCCCCAAGGCGCAGCCGGGATCGGCTACACCGGTCCGGCCTCGGTCGGCGCCGCGCTCGCGCATCGCAACGACGGCATCATCTCGGTGAGCATCCAGGGCGACGGCGACTTCATGTTCTTCCCCGGCTCGCACTGGTCGGCGGCGCACCACAAACTTCCACTGCTGACGATCATCCACAACAACCGCGCTTGGCATGAGGAATTGATGTTTCTGCAAGTCGTCGCCGACCGCCGCAACCGGCATCCGGAACGCGCCGGCATCGGCACGACCATAACGAATCCGAACATCGACTACGCGAAGATCGCGAGCGGGCTCGGCGTGTACGGACAAGGTCCGATCAGTTCGCCCGGCGATCTCGGTCCCGCAATCGCGCGCGCACTCGCGGTCGTCAAGCGCGGCGAACCGGCGCTCATCGACGTCGTCTCGCAGGGTCGCTAAGATGCGCGCTTCAGCTTTGCTTCCGTTCGCGCTCCTCGGGCTCGCCGTACTCGCCGGCTCGCACCTCGCGTCCGCGCAAGGGACCGCGCCGCCGCCCGGCGATCCGAAGCTCGGCGCGGCGTTGTGGATGCGCGACGGGTGTTATGAGTGCCACGGGACGGTCGCCCAGGGCAGTGGTGCTCGCGTCGGCGGCACGGGCCCAATGCTGGCGCCGAAACCGCTGCCGTTCAGCGTGGTGCTCTCGCAATTGCGCAGGCCGATCAACGTGATGCCGCCCTATAGCACCGCGGTCTTGAGCGACCAGGACGCTGCGAACATCTATGCCTACCTCATGTCGATTCCGGCGGGAAAGAGCGCGAGTACTATTCCGGCGCTGAGCGGATATCTGCGCAAATGAGCGGCCCGGCCTAGGAAAGCGCGACCGACGTCAACTCGGCAAGGGTTGACATGATGGCACGTTGTTCCGCGGGATACGTATGCCCGCCGAGATGCTTGATGGTGAAGCCACCCACGAGTCCGATTCGCGAACGCACGCGTGCATGCAGCAGCGATCCGAGGTTGAGCTTCGGGTCGCCGAAGGTCTCGCGGTGCGCGTCGCGTACCGCCGGCGTCGTCAGCGTGTAGATCGTCTCAGTTCCGATCTCGCCCGGCTGCGAAAGTTGTGGATAAAATACGAGCTCGTCAATTTCGGCCGGCGTCAATCCGGCCGTCGCTGATTTCCACGCTTCATCGTTGCGTTGTGCCAGGCCACGGTCCACGACGTACGGCCACTCCCATTTGCCCTCACCCAATCGTCGAACGTAGAAGACGAGATCCGCGTTGCCGACGATGCCGGCAGCCTCTTCGGCGATCGTCTCGAGTGCCTCGAGTTCCGTCGTCGCGGCCCAAAGACGCTTCGTCGCCGCGCGGACGACCGTGAAGGCTGCGAGCACCTGCGCCGACTGCGCGCCCACCTCAAGGCGCCCCAACTCGGGCACGGCTAGGTGGAATAATCGCACGCGCTCCGCCGGGTCGAGCATAAGCACTGCCGAGAGGCGCTCGAGGACTTTTGGTGATGTTCGAACCTGCGTCCCTGATTCGAGCATGGCGTACCAGACGCGACTGACGCCGATGGCTTCGGCCATCTCTTCTTGCGTCACCGGCCGTCCCCATCGCACCGGCAAACGAGCGAAGTCGCCGAGATGCCGCACCTGCGGATCGATCCGGTGCCGGCGTTCACGGAGAAAGAGTTGCAGCGGTCCGTCGTCCTCAAGCGCGACACGCATCGTGCCCCGCTAAACCCGCTTCCCTCCCCCGTGGTGGCAGCGGAGTGTCACCTATGAAGTGAGCATGCTCAATGACTGATCGTGTAAAGCGAAAATTGATAGACGAGCTCGTCCCGCCGGGCTACGACTAGGGCGATGGACAACGCTTTGAGGCACACACGACAGCCGGCCTGCATCGTCGCCGGCGCAGGGCCGCGGTTGGGTCTGGCGATCGCGGAACGGTTTGCGGCCGAAGGCTTCGCCGCATATCCGCTTTCCCGCACACCGGAGCGCCTGAGTCCCCATATTGCGGCGCTGCGAGCGAACGGTCTAACGATTTGGCCGATGGAGTGTGACCTCGCCGATCCGGATGAAATCGAGAGCGCGCTGCGCCGCGTTCGTCAGCGGCACGGTTTCTGCGACGTCCTTGTTTACAACGCGTTTAGCGCAGTTGACGGCGAAGCGCTCGAGTTCGAGGCCGAGCCACTGATCGATAACCTGCGGGTCAACCTCGGCGGCGCGCTCGAGCTCGTACGGAAGACGCTGGACGGGATGCGCTGCGCGGGTGGTGGGGCGATTCTGTTCACCGGCTGCTCCGCAGCGACTTCTGGTCTGTCGTTGAGAATCGGCCAAGCGTGCTTACGGGTACTCGTGGACTACCTGTTGCCCAAACTCAAGCAGTCCGGGATCCGCGCCGGGATCGTCACGGTTAGCCCCTCGATCGTCGACGACGCGCCATACGTCCGGCGTGCGGCGCAAGCCTATTGGGAGATGTTCATCACCAGCGACCGTGCTTATACCCACGACGTTCGGGTTGAATGTTAAGCGGAAGTTGACAGACACCGTATTCGTGTCCGGCTATGCTCGTCTCCAACCTGAATTCGAGGTAGACTCCGTGCTAAACCGTCAGACGGGAAACCGCGGCGTGGCCTCCGTCGAACAACAACTCGTTCGAGGCGTAATCGACTACGTGGAAAAAAATTACACTTCTTCGATCAGCCTGCGCGACGTTGCCCAAGCGCTCGGATATTCCCCTGCCCACCTAACGCATAAGTTCGCTTCACTAGCTGGACTGCCGGTCACCGCATGGATCATTAAGCGGCGGCTGTGCGCAGCGCAAGAGCTCCTCATTGAGACGGAGCAAAATATCACTAGCGTGTGCGAAGCGGTCGGTTTCGGTGACGTTTGCTATTTCACGCGTCAGTTTGTGCGCCACGCCGGCGTCACACCGGCTCAATTTCGGTCTGCCCGCTCGCCCGGCTCCGAATTACGAAAAATTGGTTGCTCCTATCCTTATCGTATCGCATCGGCTCCCGCTTCGTTCCGCCGCTGACGCCTTCGCAAAATTCGCCGCGCGGAGCGACGGTTACATCAAAGTCGCGCTCGAACCCTAACCAAAGACGCTACGGGACCGGCCAGGCGGTGGCCTAGCCGGTTGCGAAGTTGACAGCCGTTCGGAGCAGGTTCGAGTTTGATGCTAGATAGCCAAAACAAGAAGTTCTTGCACGTGGCCGTTCAAACGCTATTGGGCTGCGTCGCTGTGGCTTTGCTGACCTTTGCCTGCGTGCATCTCGAGCTCAACCTCGCAACGGTGACGTGTCTGCTGCTTAGCGTCATCGTTCTGCTGGCTCTTTGGGGCAGATTGCTTTCATCCGCAATCGTATCGCTCGCCGCCGTAGCAAGCTTAGATTACTACTTTAGTCCGCCGCTTTTCTCTTTTGAACTGAGCAATCCGTTCGATGCCATCGCGCTCGCAAGTTTTGTCTTGGCCTCGATCGTGATCACAACCCTAACGTCTAGCGTGCGTGCCCGCACGAAACAGCTCGCGTTGTCCACAGCGAAGTTGGAACAGCAAATCGCCGAGCACAAGCAGACCCAGGAGTTTCTACAGCAAACCCAAGATCTCGCGCGCGTCAACCGCGTAGTGCTGATGGGCGAGATGACGGCCTCAATCGCGCATGAGGTCAACCAGCCGCTGACGGGAATCTTAGCGAACGCCGGCACCTCCTTGCGCTACCTCGCCGCGGAGGTACCGGACTTGGAAGAAGTCCGGCAGTATCTTGAACTGATCTTGCGCGACGGGAGGCGAGCAGCCGACGTGATCGGTCGCATTCGCGCGCTCGTCAAGCGCGTGCCCGAGCGCCGCGGGCACCTGGACCTGAACGAGAGCGTACTCGAAGTCATCGCGCTCACCCAGAACGAACTGCAGCGGAATCCAGTCGATTTGCAGACCAATCTCGCGAGCGGTTTACCGCAAATCCCGGCGGATCGCGTTCAACTGCAGCAAGTGATCCTCAACCTGATTGTCAACGCGCTCGAAGCAATGAACGAGGTCGGCGATCGGCCTCGTTCTTTGATCGTGAACTCCGGCACGAACGATTCGAACGCGGTGTTCGTCGAAGTACGAGATACCGGACCGGGACTGGACGAGGCGAACCTCGACCGCCTGTTCCGCTCCTTTTATACGACGAAGCCCGAAGGCATGGGCATGGGCCTCTCGATCAGCCGTTTGATCGTCGAGTCCCACGGTGGGCGGCTATGGGCGACCAAGAACGTGCCTCACGGTGCAGTCTTCCGGTTCACCTTACCGGTCGACGGCGTTGATGCCGATGTCTGACGATCGGCCCACGGTGTACGTCATCGATGACGATGTCTCCGTGCGCGATGCGATCAAGGGCGTGCTGAAGTCCGTCGGGCTGCGCGCCGAGACGTTCGAGTCCACCCAAGATTTCTTGAAGAGAAACCCGGCGGACGGACCCAGTTGCCTCATCCTCGACGTCAGATTGCCGGGCTTGAGCGGCCTCGACTTCCAACACGCGCTCGGCCAAGCAAATATAAACATTCCCATTGTCTTCGTTACGGGATACGGTGACATTCCGATGACGGTACGCGCCATGAAGGCCGGAGCAATCGAGTTTTTGACCAAGCCTTTTCGGGATCAGGATCTGCTCGATGCTATTGCGCGCGCGCTGGACGCGGACCGAGCGGCGCGCCGGAAGGATGCCGAAATCTCGGAGCTGCGAGGGCGTTACCAAACGCTCACTGCACGTGAATGCCAGGTCATGAATCTGGTCGTCGCAGGGAAGCTCAACCGGGAAATTGCCGCGGAACTCGGGACGAGCGAAATCACCGTTAAGGTCCAGCGCGGTCATGTCATGCGCAAGTTGCAGGCGGAATCGGTCATCGATCTCGTGAGAATGGCTGAGAAGCTCGACCTTCGCGCTCCCCAATAGTCTCCTCCGCCGGTATACGCCTATTATACTCGGGTATACTATCCGAGCTCCAGCGCATAATTGTTGGCCGTCTTTGCCCGTGTTAGGCTTTTGTCATGGATCCCCAAGGTAAGAGCCAGTTGATCGCAGTTGTCGACGATGACGAGTCCGTGCGTAACGCGGTCCAAGGCGTCCTGAAATCGGTCGGTATAATGGCCCGGACGTTCGCGTCAGCAGACGAGTTCTTGATCTCCGGCAGTCGCGCAGCGACAGCGTGCCTCATCACCGACATCCAGATGCCCGGAATGACCGGGCTCGAACTCCAAGCGACGTTGGCAAAAGCGGATGACCGGATTCCGATCATCTTCATTACGGCCTACGGAAACGCGAGAGCGCGAACGCAGGCAATGGGAGCCGGCGCCATCGCTTTCCTAGAGAAGCCATTCGATGACGAAGTGTTGCTCGAGAAGGTTCGAGCAGCTTTGAAGACTTGACGAAGCATTTGTAACTACGTAGCGAGGTTGCATCCGATGCTGAACGGTGAGACGATGGTGCGCGTACACGACGCGAGGAGCCGACCCTACAGCGATCCTTCGGAATGGTCTCCGCGAGCGAAGCGCGTACACGGCGGGCTCCACTCTTTAGAGCAGCAGCACCCGATCGTTCGAGGCGTCATGGATTACGTCGAAGAGAACTACATGTCTTCGATCAGTCTGCGAGACGTCGCCCAAGCGCTCGGGTATTCCCCCGCTCACCTAACGCACAAGTTTTCTTCGCTAACCGGAACGCCGGTAACGGCATGGATAATCAAGCGCCGCTTATTCGCCGCGCAGGAGCTCTTAATCGAAACGAAGCAAAATGTCATGACCGTGTGCGAAACCGTCGGCTTCGGGGACCTATGCTACTTTACGCGTCAGTTTGTTCGCCACGTCGGCGTCACACCAACGCAGTTTCGATCCGCTAACAAAGACAACGTGGGAATGGACATTGGACTATCTCTGTGAGCCGATTTGTCGGATTACCATTGCGATTGAACCGCTGACCACAACGATCGGACCGGCCGGTGACGCGCTCTACGTGCCGTTTCGGATTACCGGCGGAACGCTCGGGGGGCTGGAACTCGAGACTCGTTTGATCGCGGGAACCGATTTTGCATTGATGTACGCCGATGGGAAGCTGACGCATCACGGTCAATTCGTTGTCGCCCACGAGGCCGGCGATATCATGTTTTCCTATACGGGGACCAGCCAAGCGCCGGAAGACGCATACGACGAATTGCTTGACGGAAAATTACCAGGAAAAATACCGTGCAAGCTGACGGTGCAGACGGCATCGACGCATCGGGAATGGCGCCCCTGGAACCGCCAGCCGCTGATCGCGGTCGGCACCTTTGACGGCGATGCGGGCAAGCTGGACGTCGTACTCCTGTCGATGCCGTAGGTCGGCGACGGCCGTAAAGACGCGAAAAATCGGCAGCCGACATGGGCCGCGGTTCATGATATGAATCGAGCATGCGTACAATGTCAAAGGCCGGTCCCGTTCTGGCGCTCGCCGCTTTTGCGTTCATCCTCGGATACAATTGGGTCGTGATGAAGGTCGGCGTCGCCGAAGTTCCCGCCTTTGTGTTCGCAGCTTCACGGGCGGTGCTCGGCGCCGCAACGTTGTTCGCCGTTTTGATCGTGATGCGTCGCCCGCTGCGGCCGCCGGAGATTCGGCACACGATTATCGCCGGATTGCTGCAAACGACTGCGATGGTGGGGTTGGCGACCTGGGCCGTCGTCTCTGCTCCCCCGGGAAAGACGGCCGTCCTCGTCAACAGCATGTCGCTGTGGATCCCGTTGTTTGCGTTGCCGATCCTCGGCGAGCGAATCGGCGTGCGCTGGAGTGCGATCGCATTAGGCGTGCTCGGACTCGTCTTGATGATCGATCCGCGCCACGGCACGAGCTGGCTCAGTGACCTGGCAGCCGTGTGCAGCGCAGTATGCTGGGCCGCGGCGGTCGTGGTCACCAAACATCTCCAGCGCAGCTCCGGGTTCGATCCGCTGTCCTTCACCGCGTGGCAAGTGCTTTTCGGCAGCCTCCCGCTTGTAGCAATCGCAATTGCCTTTCACGCAGGTCCGCTCGTGCTGACGACGCAGTCGGTGCTCGCCGTCGCATACAACGGCGTCCTCGCGACCGGACTCGCATTCGTGCTCTTTGCCTATGCCATGAAATCCTTATCGGTCACGATCGCAGGTGCCGGCGGCCTTAGCATCCCCATCATCGGCGTCGCCGCGGCGTGGTGGCAGGTCGGCGAACGCCCCAGTGGTCTGGAGTGGGCCGGTATGGCCTGCATCGTTGGCGCGCTCGCACTCATGGCGAGCCCGCTGCAGGCGCTTTCGAGTCGCGAACGGTTGCTCGGTCTCTTCCGAAAAGGAGCTGTTAGCCGCCAATGAATACGGCCGGGCTCGCGGCGGTCGCTGCCGCGAGTGCCGTCGCCGGTGCGATGAACTCGGCAGCCGGCGGTGGTAGCTTCATCTCGTTTCCGACGCTCGTCTTTTTGGGTGTCCCGCCGGTGCCGGCCAATGCGACCAACACGACCGCGATGTGGATCGGTCAGGCCGGCAGCATTCCGGGGTTCCGCGAGGACATGCGTCGGCCGACGGCACGGTTCGCGCTCGCGATGCTGGTGTCGGCCGTGGGCGGTATCGCTGGTGCGGTGCTGCTCCTGCACACCCCGCAGCATGCCTTCAACGCGATCATTCCGTGGCTGCTGCTGTTCTCGACCCTCATGTTTGCCATCAGTCCATGGCTACTGAAGATCATGCGGCGCACGGGCGACGTCGACGACGTGCGCTGGTCGAGCGCCGTTCCGCTGTTCGCGATCGCCGTCTACGGCGGATACTTCGGCGGCGGGCAGGGTCTCGTCATGCTTGCGTACTTCGCGCTCGCCGGCATGACCGATCTGCGGCGCATGAATGCGCTCAAGTCCGTACTCGCCTTCATAAACAATGGTGTGCCGGTGATCCCGTTCGTGATCGCCGGGGTGATCGAGTGGAATATCGCGGTCGTTATGTGTGCCGCCGCCATCCTGGGCGGCTACTACGGCGCGCGCGTCGTGCGGCAAGTGCCGCCGCGCGCGATGCGGGTCGTCATCGTGGCCCTCGGTACGGCCACGACGATCGGGTTCTTTCTCCGTCAGCACTAGAACCGTAGTCGACCGCCGCACCGCGTCCGCTGCGTTAGTTGCCCGGCTTCGGCGCGGAGCCCGAGTAAGAGTCGGATCCCGGAACCGATCCGTTCGGAACATTGTGGGTCGTGGTTTTTCTCTTCATTGTCAGGGTGTTCAGCGTTGGGCCGGTGCCGCCCGAACCGGCGACTCCAGCCGGCTTCGACGAACCGCTGTAGTTCGGCGAGCCCGGCACTGCGGCGTTCGGCTTGCGGGAGCTAGGGCTGATGTGATTCAGCGCCATGTCTTGCTTCTTGGTAATGCCCTTCATTTTGGTCGTATGCGTCGGGGCCGAGCCGGAGTATCCGGGCGAGCCGGGCACGTTGCTGTTCGGGACCGTGGAGGACGTTTGCGCCAGGCCGGTTGCGGTAGTGATTGCGAGAGCGGCAATCGCCGCACTTACGCTCAGATAGTGTTTCAATGTAGTCTCAGCTCCTTTAGTAGAATGGCGATGTAGCTGTCTATTCAATATCACGAACCACGGCAGTATGTAGACAGCGGATTTTTCGCATTTCCAATGAGGCGCGCCGCAAGCGGGGCGTTAGAGATCCGGGAGGTGCTCGATGAATTTGTCCAACGTGATCGGATAGTCGCGCACGCGTATGCCGGTGGCGTTGTAGACCGCATTTGCGATCGCCGCACCTACCCCGCACAACCCGAGCTCGCCCACGCCCTTCGCCTTCATCGGCGAAGAGATCGGGTCGACCTCATCGAGAAAGATTACGTCTTGGTGCGGGATGTCCGCATGTACCGGGACTTCGTAACCTGCGAGGTCGTGGTTCACAAAGAAGCCTCGCTGCTTGTCGACCGCCAACTCTTCCATCAGCGCCGCGCCGACGCCCATCGTCATCGCGCCGATGAGCTGACTGCGGGCCGTCTTCGGATTGAGGATACGCCCCGCGGAACAAACCGCCAGCATGCGCCGAACGCGAATCTCGCCGGTCGCGGCGTCGACGCCGGCCTCGACGAAGTGGGCCGCAAATGTCGACTGTTGAAAGCGCTCGTCGAGATCTCCGTATTCGATGCTATCCTCGGCTGAAAGACCCGTCTCCCCGGCCGCGGCCGCGAGCGGCACGCTTCGGCCGTGCGCGCGCACGATGCCGCCCGCGAATTCCGCGTCCTCCGCGTCGAATCCAAGTTTCTGCGCGATGACGTCGCGCAATTTCATGCAGGCAGCATACACGCCGGCGGTAGAGTTATTGGCGCCAAATTGTCCGCCGGAACCGGCCGAAACGGGTGAATCCGAGTCGCCGAGTCGCACGACAACCCGGTCCAGGTCCACACCCATCGTTTCCGCAGCGGTCTGCGCGATGATCGTATAGGTTCCGGTACCAATATCCGTCATGTCGGTCGTAACCGTGACGACGCCATGTCTGTCGATGCCGACGTGCGCCCCGGATTTGAGCAGAAGATTATTGCGAATTCCGGCAGCGACGCCCATGCCGACGAGCCACCGGCCGGCTCGCACTTGGCCCGGCTTCGGGTTACGTGCACTCCAACCGAACTTCTCTGCGCCGAGGCGCAAGCAGCCGTTCAGGTCCCGGTACGAGAAGCGACGCTCCGGTTTGGCGGGATCGACTTGCGTATCGTTGAGCATTCGAAATACAACCGGGTCGAGACCGAGTTTCTCGGCCATCTCGTCCATCGCGATTTCGAGCGCCAAGTGGCCCGTCGCGTCACCCGGAGCGCGCATCGCGTTACCCTCCGGCAGATCCAGCGTTGCAAGCCGCATTTCCGTGAGGCGGTTCGCACCGGCATACAGCAAACGCGTCTGCGCCACGGCCCCTTCGGGAAAGCCTTCGGGCACGTTGCCGGACGTGCTCTCGTGAGCGATCGCGGTGATCTTGCCGTCTACGCCGGCGCCGATGCGAACGCGCTGGATACTCGCCGCGCGATGCGTGGTGTTGTTCATGATGAAGGGGCGGGTAAGGGCTACTTTCACCGGCCTGCCGGCCGCCTTGGCAGCGAGCGCGGCTAGCGCAGCGTCGCATCTCACGAACAGTTTTGCACCGAAGCCGCCTCCAATGTACGGTGACTCGAGGCGCACCTTCTCCGGGGGAATGCCAAGCGTCTTGGCAATGTCTTCCTTGCCCCAGTTGATCATCTGGTTCGACGTCCAAAGCGTGAGATGGTCGCCTTCCCAAGAGGCGATCGAAGCATGCGGCTCCATCATGGCGTGGCTTTGGTCCGGGGTCGTGTAGGCTTCATCGAGCTTGACCGGTGCGGCTGCGAACGCGCTCTCGAAGTCGCCGACACGCTCGAGCGCCGGCACATGTTCCGCGGTGTTGTCCACGAGCGGTGCATTCCGGGCTTGCGCTGCGAGATCGAATCGCCCAGTGCTCTGGATATAATCGACGCGAATCAGGTGCGCTGCGGCACGAGCCTGCTCGAACGTCTCGGCCACGACGATCGCGATTGCCTGGTGGTAATGCTGAATTTCCGCTCCGCCGAACAGATAGGCGTAATTCATGCGCCCTCGGCCGAGCCTCGGCATATCTAGAGCCGTAACGATTGCGACGACGCCCGGGGATGCCTTGGCCTCAGCGAGATCCATCGACGCAATCCGGCCTTTCGCGATCGCCGAGCCCACGATGAAGCCGTAGGCTTGATTCGCGACGACGTCGTGCCGTTCGTAGGCGTACGGCGCGGTCCCCGTGGTCTTGAACTTACCATCAATCCGATCGGTGGGCTTTCCTACAACTCGCAACTCGTCGATTGGATTGACCATCGCCGGTGTGTCGAATTTCATGCGGAAGCCTTTGCATCTGCCATAACCGCGGCGAGCGTGCGCTCGACGAGTCGCAGTTTGAACGCATTGTCCGGTGTCGGTTTTGCGCCGGCGAGTAACTGCGTTGTGACGTCCTTTGAGCCGCGCGGCATTTCTGCGTCCGCGGCTGCAACGCGCCACGGCTTCGGTGCGATGCCACCGGCCGCGACACGGCCGGTTCCGTCCGGCTGAATGATCGCCGCAACCGAGACGAGCGCGAAAGCATACGAGGCGCGATCGCGCACCTTGCGATAGATATGCGTCCCGCCGATGGGTTTTGGTAGCGTCACCGAGGTGATTAGTTCACCCGGCGTCAGCGCCGTCTCGATGTGCGGCGTGGAACCCGGCAGACGGTGGAAGTCGGCTATCGGAATGGCCCGCGTCGAGCCGTCCGGTCTCACCGTCTCCACCGTCGCATCGAGCACGCGCATAGCGACGGCCATATCGCTCGGGTTCGTCGCGATGCATACGTCGCTGCTGCCGATCACGGCCAGTTGCCGGCTGACGCCGCCAATCGCAGCGCAGCCCGAGCCGGGCCGGCGCTTATTGCACGGCTGATTGGTATCGTAGAAATACGGGCAGCGCGTGCGTTGCAGCAGGTTCCCCGCAGTCGTCGCTTTGTTCCGCAACTGTCCGCTCGCGCCGGCTACCACCGCGCGCGACAATACGCCGTACTCCCGCCGCACGCGGCCGTGCGCGGCCACGTTCGTGTTCGTGACCAATGCCCCGATCCGCAAGCCGCCATCGCTCGTATCCTCGATGCGATCGAGATCGAGTTTGGTAAGATCGATGATGTGCGCCGGCGCTTCGATCTGCAGCTTCATGAGATCGAGCAGGTTCGTGCCGCCGGCGATGAACTTGGCGTCGGGGACGCGCGCGGCGGCCGCCGCGGCCGCGGACGGCGTTGTCGCGCGTTCGAAGGTGAACGGCTTCATGCGTGCTCTCCGGCGACTTCCTTGATCGCCTCGAGAATATTCGAATAGGCCCCGCAGCGGCAAATGTTGCCGCTCGTGCGCTCTCGCAGTTCGGCATCGGTTGCCTGCGGTCTGGCCGTGATGTCGGCCGTGACGTGACTGGGAATGTCCGATCTGATCTCGCCCAGCACCGCAACAGCCGAACAAATCTGGCCGGGCGTGCAGTATCCGCACTGAAAGCCGTCGTGCTTGATGAAGGCCGCCTGCATCGGATGCAGGGCGTCGGGCGTGCCCAGCCCCTCGATGGTCGTTATTTTGTCTTCTTCGTGCATCACGGCAAGCGTGAGGCAAGAATTGATCCGCACGCCGTTTACCAGCACCGTGCACGCGCCACACTGGCCGTGATCGCAGCCCTTCTTGGTTCCGGTCAGCTGCAAGTGTTCACGTAGCGCGTCGAGCAGTGTCGTCCGCGTGTCGAGCACAAGTTGGCGTTGCTTGCCGTTGATCTCGAAAGATACGGTTGCCGTGCTAGGCGGAATTGCGAGCGAAGCGGAGGCTCCCATACTGCGATGTTAGCGCAACCGCCGGGACGGCAAGTATAACGATTTTTCGGTGGGTCGCTTCTCGAGCTCGATCGTCTCTTGACATGAAAGGGCCTGGGCGGGACTCTTAGGCGATGATGCTTCTGCATCTCCTCTTGGACGTCGGTCTCGGCGCGGTTTTCGGTTTCCTCGGCGGCTTGTTCGGTATAGGCGGCGGCATCGTCGCCATTCCGATTCTGGGGCTCGCGTTCGGCCTGTCTCAACAGACGGCACAGGGTACCGCGCTAGTGATGGTAGTGCCCAACGTGGTAATCGGCTTGCGGCGGTATTACCAGAGACGCAGCCTCAACGTGCGCTACGCATTGACGCTCGCCGTCAGCGCGATTCCATTCACGTATGCCGGCGCGCGCGTAGCGACCGGCTTGCCGAGCGCGCCGCTGCGGATCGCATTCGCGACCTTCACGATCGCAATCGCGATGTACGTGTTATGGAAGTCCTTCGGAACAAGCTCCGAGTCGAGTGCCCACGCACCATGGTACCTCTCGTCGATCGTCGGCGCGATCGGCGGAACGCTGTCCGGCTTTTTCAGCGTCGGCGGTGCGACGTTCGCCGTCCCCGCGATGACGGCGTTCTTCGGCCTCTCTCAGGCGGCTGCGCAATCGATGGGACTTGCTCTCGTCGCACCCGGCACGATCGTCGGCCTTGCGACCTACGGTGCGGCGGGAGACGTGGACTGGTTGACCGGCGCCGCCCTGGCAGTTGGCGGAGCGTCGGCCGTGACCTACGGCGTCGACCTCGCAACGAGGCTTCCGGAGCGAACGCTCAAGGTGCTCTTCGCGGTGTTCCTCTTTGGAGCGGCTCTCGCGCTGCTTGCGGAGCATTAACGGAGGAGGCGTATTTGCGACGCTTCAGTCTAGAGAAAGTTGTTCGGCCAAATCATCGTGCGCCACATATGCGCTACGGGAGAACCGTCGAAGCCGAGGCCCTCATCGGGCTCCTTAAAATTGCGCCCGATGATATCGGAGAAGATCTCGGGATCGATGGTCTCGCTGCGATCGAAGAAATAGATGTCAAACATCGTGACCGAGCGTGAAGTCATATACCAGCGATGGCGCTTCGCGTCTTCCGCGTCGCGACGAATGTATTCCGGCGGCACATAGTCGGCACCAAAAAACGCGCGGTAGCTCTCGGGATATGCGTATCCGACGGAATCGTCGGCGAAGTAGCGCAAGGCCTGATGGTATTTTACGGCCCAGGCGACCTCTTCGCTAACGTACGGTGCGATCAACTGTGCGCTCCAGTAGCCGTGATCGCTGCGCACCAAACACGCATTCGAAATGTCGTGAAGCAAACAGGCGGTCACGACCTTTTCATCCTGTCCGGCATCGAGTGCCCGCTTAGCGCTCGTGAGCAGATGCGTTACCGTAAAGTCGTCGAACCGCGCGCGAAAGAAGTCGAGCAAACGCGGTTTGGGCGGCATCTTCGGTAGGGCCGGATTGTCGCCCATCATCATAACCGTGTCCGGACTAAGCTGAGCGAGCAACTCGGGCTCCGGATTCGGCTGCGACGTTCCAATGCGTCCGACGGGAGCGGGGAGAATCAGCCGGCGCCGCCCTTGCTGTACCTCAGTCATATGAAAAGTAAAGCATGGCGCTGTGAACGAGTCAAATAGTCACCTGGTCATTCATAGGGTGGTTTCGTCGCGCCGGCGAATACCGGTGAGCAAATGGCCCGTTCAATTGCTGCGAAGACTAGCATTGCGCCGTTCAACGGGCGGCGGCGAATCGCCGATGCGATCGCTGAGGATCTGCGCGGGCAGATTGCGTCGGGGGCGATCCCGTCCGGTGCGCGCTTGCCGGCCGAGCGCGACCTCGCCGAGCGCTACGGCGTCAGTGGGCCGACGGTTCGGGAAGCCCTCCAGGGCCTGAATGCGTTGGGTCTCGTTGAGATGCGGCACGGGAGCGGCACGTACGTTTCCGCGCTCGCGGATTCGCTCGTAGCGAAGGCACTTGGTACCGTCATTGAACTCCAAGGCGTCAGCGTGCAAAATCTTCTCGGATTGCTGGGCGCGCTCCACGGATACGCCGCACGGCTGGCCGTCACCCGGAGCACCGATATCGACATCGCGCTCCTCGAAGACGCCATATCCGCGATCGCTGCCGCTTCCGATATCGACGGCATCGTCCGTTCGGTGAAACAATTCATTAACGGGTTGGCGGGCGCTTCACACGACCCGCTGCTCGTAGCCCTCGTAGGTTTTTTGGTGGACATCCAACTGGAACTCGCGCGCTCGACGGGGAGCACGTTCGAGGAGTGGCAACATCTCGTTGCGGTGCTTCAGCCCGATCGCATCGCGATCGTTGAGGCGCTCAAGCGGCGCGATGCCGACGAGTTTGCCGCCCGCGTCAGCGCGTTCAACGCGCGCGCCTTCAACCTCATCGATGCGGAAGTGCGCACGCATACCGGGCGTGACGCGCAACTTGCCGGCATCCTCTCGCAGCTCGCGGCGCCGGAGCGGCCCCTAGCCCTGCGCTGAAGTCTGCGCTCACGCGCGACCGGAGAGAGCGACCGACGCAAGGTCCGCGAGCACGCTCAATTCCGCACGTTCCAGTTCGGAAAACTCGTGCGCGGCGTGGTGAACCGCCAGGAGCCGCGCGACGAATCCGCCGTGCGACCGAACGCACGCGATCGCGAATGAAATGTCGCTCCAACCCACTGCATCGAGTTCTCCGCTGTCAGTAACGGAAGTGCGTTCGTGCCGCGTCAGCAGCTCGCCCGGCTGTCCCATGACGGGATGGCACAATGACTCATCAACTGTCGTCTCGCCCTGTCCCTGACGGAGGAGTTCGTCAAGTTGCTCGACGCGCTCGCCGCCGGATGAGTCGCCGGTTCCCGCATAAGCCCAGCGGCCTCGCCCGACGCGGATGCGCGTTACCATCAGGTCCGGACCGAGTTGCGCCATCGCGTACTCACGGATTATCGTCAGTGCTTCGGCCTCCGTCGTTGCAGCCCACAGCCGCCGCGTCACGGTCCGCAGCCGTCCGAATGCTGCCAGGAGTGCCGTCGAGCGACCGTTCAGGACAGCTGACCGAAGTTCGGGAAGGGCGAGCCCGAACAATTCTTCTCGCTCGCCCGACGACAGCATGAGCGTATCGGAGAGGCGCGTCAGGACCTGCGCCGAGACGCGCACCCGACGGTCGCTCTCCAGCATCGCATACCAAACGCGGCTGATACCGACGGCTTCGGCGATCTCTTCTTGGCTTGGCACCTTCCCGAGCCGGGTCGGTAGACGCAGGAACGGGCCGAGTGACCGGGACTCGACGTTCAGCCTGAGACGGAACTGCTTTAGCAGCGCGCCGAAGCGTTCCCGCTCGCCTCCCGCGACGGACTCCAACTGGCTCGCCCCTCTGGTGACCGGTACGCGTGCCATATAAAAACGGTCCGATATGAGTTCGCTGGGGCGAATCCCACGCCCGCCTTGGTCAGTGACACAGCACCTTCCGGCCAACGCAGTACGGACTCGCTAAGGCGGCCCACCCGGTTACGTGGGCAGCCGACATCGGGTTGGCCAGCCTACCGGCACTCGCGCAGATTTTGGTGGTCCCCCAACTCTGCTACGGGGCCTGCTACTGGTCTTTGGTGCGCTGACGCCGCTAGCGGATGCTCGGCGCGGTCGTGACGTTTGTGATGCCGCATCACGGGATGGTTTGGATCTCGTCGACGCCGCGCCTCACATTCGAGAAGAATCTTTTCTATGCGGCCGCGGCCGTGACGCTCTTGCTGGCCGGTCCGGGCGCCTATTCGATCGACGCGTTACTCACGCGCGATCGAACGTGATCATTTGCCGGCGCGATAGATCAAATCGGTAGCTGAGAAGCCCTTGGGGATGTAGGCGTAGCTGACCATTGCGTCGATGACGGGCTGGATGGTCTTCAGATCGGTGGCCTCAGCGAAGTGTCCGTGGCGCATCTTGGCCAGGATTTCCGGCGGCAATTTCGTGTACTTCGAGACGATCGGTATGGACGCCGCGTGATTGTTGTTTCCCCAACGGCCCGCAGTGTAAATCGCGGATACGAAGGGACCGACGACCGCCGGATGCGCTTCGGCCCAACTTTGTGAGCCCACCCAGGCGCTGGCGACGAACAAACTGGCTATCCCGTTCGCCGGTGTTATCGTTCGCATGCCTTTGTCGCGAGCGTCACTCAGCCAGGGTTCGACGGAAACGGCGCCGATAACGGTTCCACGTTGCACGGCGTCGTTCATTGCCGGGAACGGCAACTCGACGAACTTGATGCGCTTCGAATCGCCGCCATTGCGATCGAGCCAGGCCAGAATTGCGAGCGACCCGATGTTGTTGATGCTGGGCGCGGCAACGGTTCCGACGACGTCCTTTGCCGCGCGCGGGCCATCCACGCGGACGACGAGGCCAATCTCGGGAGCGGCATCTTCGTAGAGCTTCCCCGGCGCCAGAAAGACGATCGGGACGTTATGCGAATGGGCGGCGATCAAGCCGACGGAATCGAACAGTCCGACGTCGATCGCGTTTCCGCCAAGCGCTGCGGAGATCGCACCAGGGCTTGGAAAGAATTGGAGTTCAACGTCGAGGCCGGCCTTCTTGAAAATGCCGAGATCGACGCCGAAAAACGCTTCGGCGCACACCTCGACGGGCGCGACGCCGATGCGCGTTGTTACGGTTGAAGCGGTCTGCGCGCTAGCGGTTCTTGGAGCCGCGCTCGCGAGCGCAGCGGCGAGCGTCGAGACGAATCCACTTCGCGTGAGTGCCATGTTCTGCTCCCTTCGAGCGACCGTTGGGACTATGCCGGAACGGGCTCCCCGGGAAGCTCTTCAAGATCGTATTCCGCTGAAGGCACGGTCGGCAATTGCACGGGCGGGAGCGCAATGCTGAACAACTCCATCTCCGTTGTCGCGTACAGCGACAGCGTCTCGCCGGCATCTAGCTGGAGTGCCGAAAGGCGCGTAACCTTCGTACCGTCGACCGATCCATCACCCGAGAGAACGACGATCAATCTCAGCGCGTCGCGGTCTTCGGAGCGCCATTCGGCACCGGCGGCGATGCGAATCATCTCGACCGTTACGCCGCGTTCGGAGAACGTACCGAGGAACTTGCGATCCACGCCGGCAGCGCCTCGAATCGGAAGCCAATTGCTGACCTTCGGATCCGCGATGATGATGCTCTTGTAGCGCGGACGCGGATACTTGATGCGATCGCCGAAAACGTGCTCCCAGATCGCATTGAGGCCCCACGCGGACGTCCCGTCGTTCCGGTGGTAATATGGACCGACGAACTTGCCGGTCTTTTCAAGATCCTTCCATGCTTGCCGCCGTTGTTCGATGCTCATAAAGCCGATGCCGGACGCCCCGCCGAATTGCAGAACGAGCTGCAAGCGCTCTCCCGGCGCGTATGGTTCGCACGGATCATCTTGCGGTCCGTACGGAAGACCCTCCGGAATGTAGGCAACCTCGCCTTCACCGACGACGGTGCCACCGCCGTGGTTCATCGTGCCGCGAAGGGGCAAACGAATCTGATCGAAGTTGTGACGATGGCGCGGCATGAAAAAGTCGCGATCTTGCCGCCCGAGAATGTACATGAAGTTTTCGGGCGTTCCGTCAGTGCCCCGGAGCATGTGATGAAACGCGATCTGTCCGGTTGGATGATCCATCTTCCAGTTGCGCTCGTCGAACGGTACGATCTTCATGGGGTCTCCTCGGCAGCTTCAGCGCCTGCTTTCACGGATACCAAGTTACTTGGTCTTTCATCCTTCAGCTTCCTCTCACGCGCGCCTTGAGGCGCGGATCGCCAACAAGCGAAAAATCGTAGTTACGGTGCCCCGTGGTCGAATGCTACGATGCTCTCGCAATGCAAAAGACGCTGTTGATCGTACGGAAGTGGGACGACAAGGGGCGTGCATATCATGCTCCGCCGGCGACATGGTTAGGCGAACTGGTCAGCTGTAGCTGCGGTCACGGCATCGGGCAGCATGTGTTTCAAGGCTGCCAGGGCCACCATGGCGGCCGGTGCGGGTGTAGCGATGCTCCCACAGAGATTCTCGAAAGAGCGATTCGTGACGCGCGGGACGAGTGCATGCTCGAAGCCGCATCGTCCGGTCGCGCTAGTCCCTCCGCCGGCTGCTGACTCGGTCCGAATGCGAACGTCTCTTCTTCCCTAAATCGGGGTATAAGCAGTGCGAACGAACGGTCGGACGAGAGGAAGCAACGATGTTAAAAGCCGGCGATCGAGTCTTTATCGATGGGACACGCGAAGAGGGCACGGTCAAAGAAGTTCATCCTCACGAAGTTGTCGTGCGTGTAGCGACAACGAACGGACATGAGGACAAGAAGTTCGCGCTTGAAGATCTACGACTCGATCCGACAATGAAAGAAGCCACCGGCTTCATCGACCACTAGAGCGCTGCGTCTGCCGGCGGTTGAGCCGTCTTTATTTCCCCTCGTAGCTGAACTTCGCGTCCGCCTCACCTTGCGCAAGAATGTGGCCGTCCATTGCCTTGAGCACTGACGGTGCGAAGAATTGTCCCGAGAGATGTAGCGTATCCACGTCGAGCGCGAAAACCTGGAACTTGTAGTTGTGCACGCGCTCGTCGTTCGCCGGCGGACATGGTCCGTCGAAGCCGCCGTACGGTCCCTTCATCGCCGGCGGCATGTTTGGACTCTTGTTAAAGAGCGGCCAATAGTCGTTGGTGCCTCGGATGCCCACTTTCCCCGGCCCGATCGGCTTGCCGCCCGGTGTCGGCCCATCGCCCTCTACGCCCGGCTCGAGACGCGTGACCGTCGCCGGAATGTCGATGAGTTCCCAGTGATAGATGTTCTGGCGCGGCGAATCGGCCGCAATGGTCACGCCGGGTTTGTTCATCAGTGAAAGATCGGCCGTCACGTCCGGGTCGACCATGATGATGGCGTAGGATTTCGTTCCGGGCGGGCCTGCAGACCAACTGATCCCAGGGCTGCGATCCTGCGCGACGAGCGGCGACCCTTTGGGCATGCAGAATGCCGTCGAGATCGGCAGATAGCCGGACGGCAAGAGACCCGCGAGTTTCACGTCGAGCGTCGCCGCAGCGCGAGCCGGCGTCGCCATGAGCGCCGTCACGAGTATGGCACCCGCAAACAGTGACGTTCGTCTTGCGCAGACCATTTAACGTAGTTCCGGAATCACGAGATCGGCGGCATTGAACGAGGACTTCAGTGCACCGTACTTCGCCGAGGCATCGATCAGCGGTTGCAGGTCGCGCGCTTTGAACGTTTCGGGATAGACCGCGTGACCCGTGGACTTGCCGCTGGACTTTGCATATTTCGCCATGATCGCGGCTGCCTCGTCGCGGTGGGAGTTTGCCCACTTGCCCGCATCGAGCACCGCCTTGCTGAATTTCTTGATCAGTTCCGCATGCGATTTGGCATAGTCGGTCGTGCAGAAATAGCCGCCTTCCACGACCAGCGGCGAGATTTCCGCGCCGGTGTTTGCCAGCAAGCGTACGTCGCCGGTTCCGATCGCGGCGCTGAGAAATGTTTCGGTAATTGTTGCGGCGTCTACGTGACCCGAGGCGACCGCGGCGCCTTCTTGCGGCGGCGGCGCTTCGACCCACTTGATGCTCTTCCAATCGCCGCCGTTCTTGTCGATCCACGCATCGGCTTGCACCTGGAGAATATTTTGCAACGCCGAAGTCATCATCGTTTTGCCGTTGAGATCCTTGGCCGTCTTTATCGGCGAGTCTTTGGCGACGACGATTGCGTCGATCGGGCTCTTCACCGAGTTTGCTCCCGACGGCGCCACCAGCACGAGCGGGGCACCGCCGAGGTGCGCCGCGGAAATCGCGACGAAGTTTGCCGAGCCCATTTCAACTGCCCCGCCGATCACCGCCGCAACGACCGGCGCGCCCGCCGAGAGTTGCGTGAGCTGCACGTCAAGGCCGGCGTTCTTGAAATAGCCCAGATCCATCGCGTAGAACAAATTGCCGGTCACATCGACGGCAGGGCTGGCAATGCGAACCACTTCGAGCGTTTGCGCGCCGGCTGGAACGCCTGCGGCGACCAGCACGAGCGCACAGATTGCGAATAGGCATTGGCGTCTGACCGAACGTATCATGGATCTTCCTCCGGAAGGCGAGCTGGTGAAAGGGAGAACGCCTCGTTGTCGGCACCGAGCTTCGGCGCGATCGCATCCGCGTGCCGGCGCGTTCCGTCGAACGAGATCGGCAAGCCGATCAAGCGCGTCGCGCCGCCGGCTAACGGCGGCCCGAGCATGTCGCTCGCAGCGAATTGCTCGAGCGCCATGGCCTCGCGCAACGTGTTGACCGGCGCGCACGGCACGCCGGCCGCGCCGAAATGCTCGGTCCAGTGCGCGCGCGAACGTTCGGCAATTACGGTTGCGATCGCCGGAACGAGTTCTTCGCGTTTACGCAAGCGCGCGCGATTCGTGGCAAATGCAGGATTGGCGATCCATTCGGCATGCCCGAGCACTGCACAAAACTTGGCGAAGAGCCGGTCGTTGCCGACGCAGATCATCACGTCGCCGTCGGATGCGGAAAACGTCTGATACGGAACCAGGCCCGAGTGCCCCGACATCGGCTCGCGGCGCATTTCGACATCTTGATTGACGATCGTATTTACGCGTTGCGAGAGCCAACCGAGCGCCGTGTCGAAGAGCGACGTGCGCACGACGCAACCGCGACCGGTCGCATCGCGCCGGCGCAGTGCCGCGAGCACGCCGATCACGCTCCACATGCCCGTGCCGAGATCGACAGCGGAGATCGGCAACCGTGACGGCGGACCGGAAGGGTCCCCGTTGATCGTGATCATGCCGCTGACCGCTTGCACGAGCGGCTCGAAGGCCGGATCGAGGCGCATCGGTCCGCGTTGTCCGAATCCCGATATCTCAGCGTAGATCAGCCGCGGATGGCGCTCGCAAAAGCGCTCCGGATCGATGCCCAGCAAAACCGGAACGTCGGGTCGCAGATTGTGGATCAGCACGTCGGCGCGATCGGCGAGGGCGTGCAGCGCCTCAAGACCGGCGCTGGTTTTGAGGTCGAGCGCGACGGAACGCTTGCCGCGGTTGAATTCGTGAAACGTCAGAGAATCGTCGTCGAGATACGGCGCGCCCATGCGCCGGCCATCATCGCCGCCATCCGGCTTCTCGATCTTGATGACGGTCGCACCGAGATCCGCCAGAATCGCGCCGGCATACGGTCCCGCTAGAATCTGCCCGATCTCAATCGCCGTGATATCGTCGAGCATTAGCACGTCTCCGGGCGATAGCGCGGCACGGCAACATCACGTTCGCGTTCGATCGTTAGCCGGAGCGGCTGATCGATTTGCAAGCGCTCGGGATCGTCCACATCGACGAGGTTACTGATCAGCCGCGGACCTTCGGCGAGTTCGACAATCGCCACGGTATACGGTAACCGGCCTTTGAACGCGGGATGAAACGCGATGTGATAGACGACCCAGCTGATCAGCCGCGCCGCCCCGGAGGCCGTTTCCCACGTCCACGCAGGCTCCAAGCAACGCGGGCACTCGCGCCGAGGCGGTAACCACGCATTCCGGCACACCGAACAACGTGCAAAGACGTGACGCCCTTCTTCGAGCGCGGCCCAATACGGCGCGCTCAGCTCGTCGTGGACGGGAAGCGGAACATCGATCGCCGTCTCAATCACCGTGCTTCACCGAGAATGAGCGTCGCGTGGGTATGCATGATGCCGCCCTGATTGCTGACGATGCAGTTGCGCGCGCCGGGTACTTGCGACGTCGACGTTCCCCGCATCTGGCGAACACCTTCGATGACGAGTTGCATCCCGGGCATCCCCGTTTCGGAGAGCAAGCCGCCGCTCGTGTTCAGCGGCAAAGCGCCGTCGATGCCGATCCCCTCGCTCTCGATGAACGCGCCGCCTTGGCCGGGTTTGACGAAGCCGTAGTCTTCAAGCGTCACGATGGGCACGATGGTGAAGCAGTCATACAACTGCGCGACGTCGATATCCGCGGGCCGTAAACCGGCCATCGCAAACGCCGTCTGAGCCGCCCTCGCCGCCATCGTCGATGTCAAGTCGGGCCGCTGCTCGACGTTCCACGACGTCTGGCCTTGGCCGAATCCGAGGATGGGGACGGGTTCGGGGACATCGAGACTTCGGGCGCGCGCAGCGCTCATGACGACGACGGCCGCGCCGCCGTCGGAAACGAGGCAACAGTCGTCGCGCGTGAGCGGAGCGACGATCGGGCGCGAGGCACGATACTCACCGAGTGCGAGCGGCTTACGCAATTGCGCGCGCGGATTTGCCAACGCGTTCGTGCGCGCGTTGACGGCAACCGCCCCGAGTTGATCGCGCGTGGTTCCCCATTGCTGCATGTGGCGGCGCGCGATCATAGCGTATCCGGCGGCGGCGCCGAACCAGCCGAACACTTCGTCGGGTCCCATCGCTTTGGCAATCCCGCCGCGCGATCCGGTCTTCGGATTGTCGGCGAACGACACGACCGCGATCTCGCACTGGCCCGCCTCGATCGCCATCGCGGCAAACATGATCATGCCGATGTTCGCGGCGCCGCCCTGATCCCACACGCCGCCGATGCGCGGCTGCAAGCCGATGGCCTCCGCCACTTTCTGGCCATACGTGAACTCGATCGCCGACGTCGGAAATTTCACGAACAGGCCGTCGACCGCGTCCTTTTCCACGTTCGCATCGACGAGCGCGTTACGGATCGCCTCGACGTTGAGCGAGACCGTGCTGCGCCCCTCGTGCGCGCCGTAGGTCGTGTGGCCGATGCCCGCGATGACGGCCGTGCTGCGCATGGCTCAGCGACCCGCAAAACGCGGCGCGCGTTTTTCGGCGAAAGCCTGCGTGCCTTCTTGCACGTCTTCACTGGCGTTCAGAATCCGCGCGATCAACTGTTCCATGCGCAAGCCGTCGGCGAGACTCATGTCCCCACCGCGAACGGCGAGCTCTTTCGCGGCGCGCACGGCCAGCGGCGCGTTTGCAGCGATGCGGCGGGCATAATCCATCGCCGTCGCAAGGAGTTCCGCGCCGGGCACGACGGCGTTCACCAAACCCCACCGTGCCGCCGCGGCGGCATCGAACGTGCCGCCGACCAGCAACATCTCCATGCCGATCGCGTAGGGAACCTGTGCGAGGATGCGTTGCGTTCCGCCGTTGGCCGCGATGATGCCGCGCTTCACTTCGCTCAGCCCGAACGTGGCGTGTTCCGCCGCGACGCGGATATCCGTCGCCAGCATCAACGTCATCCCGCCGCCCAGGCAATAGCCGTTGATCGCCGCAACGACCGGCTTCCAGATCTCAAGCCCGCGATTGAGCAGCGCGTCCTGTTGCGTTTGCCAGAGTTGCGCGAGATCCGGCGTCTTGCCGATGACGCTTTTGAGGTCGGCGCCGGTCGTGAACGACCGCTCGCCGGCACCTGTGACGACGGCGACGCGGATGGCATCGTCGTCGCGGACACGGAGCCAGGCCGCCGAGAGGGCGCGATAATGATCGAGATCCATCGCGTTGAGGCGCTCGGGACGATTGATCGTGATCACGGCGATACCGTCGGTCACCTCGAGGTCGATGGACACGGGCGCCTTTCCGGTGAGGGGTTACGGGAAATTTATTCCTGAAGCCTACAATGGTCTTACCATTCGCGTCAAGGGTTAGACCATACTAGAAGTCGGTGGCCCCATCACGAAGGGAGTGGCATGAGAGAGCGGCAGCGATCGGCGCGCATCAGCATTGGGCCGGTGAAGGCGACGAAGACGTCCGATGCCCTCGCGGACGCCCTGCGCGAGCAAATTCTGACGGGCGGCTACGACGAAGGCGCCGCGCTGCCTTCGGAACGGGACATCGTCGATGAGACCGGCCTCGGCCGCGGTTCGGTTCGCGAGGCGCTGCGGGTCCTCGAAGTCGAGGGCCTGATTCGGACGAAGACGGGCCGCCACGGCGGGGCGTTCACGACGCGCCCCGACGAGAGCGGCCTCAGCCGATTCGTGTCGCTGTTCGTGCGCGGACGCAGCGTGCCGATCCGGGCGCTGCTCGAGGCGCGCACCACCATCGAACCAAACCTGGCATATCTCGCGGCAGTCAATCACACCGCTGCGGACGCGGCGGCGCTCAACGACGCCTGCGCCGCGATGGAGGCGGCGACGGACGGGATCGCGTTCGGCCGGCTCAACGTCGCCTGGCACTATTGTGTGGCCAACGCCAGCCATAACGAACTACTCGTTGCGTTCCTCTTATCGATCTCGAGCGCCATCGCCGAATCGAGCGACGCGCACGCGCGCATGTTCGACGCCGACTTCGCCGAGATTCGAGGGGCCGTGGTGCGCGCACATCGCGGCGTTACCGACGCCGTCGTTCGCGGCCAACCCGATGCCGCCAAGCGCCGCATGGAGCGTCATCTGACCGCCTACGCCGACACCATCGCCGGCACCGAGCCGGGCGAGGATCAGAGATAGCCGCCGGGCTTACTCGTGACGGTTTGCGGGTGCAAAAGGCCTGCGCGGGGATCCTCCCGGTCAGTAGTTGTTTTGGCCGTCCCAGAACTTGCAGCGATGCTGATCGGCGAAGTTCGTGATTACGGTTTGATTGGGAACGTCGAGCGAAAGCACCGGTTCGTTTGCGGCGGTGAACTTCGGCCACGCCGGTAACGATGGGCCGTTCGGATTGCCGGTCTTGGCGAAATTCGTCCAGTACGCCATCATCTTGTGCGCGAGCGTTTGTTCGGCGGAGCTGAGCGGACGGATTGCGCCGCTGCCGCCGTGAAAGAGCGGGAAGAGAAACTGCAGTTCGGTGGTGTGCGCCGGGCCGTACGGAAAGCTGACGGGCGGCATGTACATCGGTACGTTCGCATCGTCGAATTGATAGTCGTACACCGGCACCGACGGCGAGAGCCAATCCGCGAGCTTTAGCGTTCCGCAGGCCATGTAGCCGTCGGTTTCCGCGGTACCGACGGCTTCGCTCGGGCTCGGAAACGCTGCGACTTGATATTCGTTTACGATCGCCGGCGCCATCGCCGTTCCGTAGAAGGCCGCGATCGCTGCGGAATACCGGTCGGCGGTGAGCGGCTTCCCTGAATTGAGTTCGGCGTTTGCCACCGACCAGCGCCATTCGTTGTGGTTGGTGCCGGTCAGCACCGGAACGTGATTGTACGTGCCCGCCGTAAATGCGGCGTGGAAGATCACCGGAATCGGGGTGTTCGGGCCGCCGATCAGCCCGAAGCGAAACGCCGACTGCACATCCACCACTTTGTCGGCGGGGAGGGCGCGCAGACACGCCATGTCCGCGCATCCGGCAGCGGTGGCAAATCTTGTTCCCGTTGCTTCGGCGACGTCGATCGTGGGGACGCCGCGGGCGGTTACCGGCGGCGTACCGCTGCTTTCCATGATGGCACGCGCGAACAGATGCGCCGATTCGGGCGCGACCATGTGCGCGAGCACCGTGAGCGCACCGGCCGATTCGCCGGCGATCGTCACGTTCGCGGGATCGCCGCCGAAGGCGCCGATGTTGCGCTGCACCCACTGCAGCGCGTACTGCTGATCCATAAGGCCATAGTCGCCCGCTTCGTGCCTTTCCGCGTCGAGCGCGGGGTACGCGAAGAAGCCGAGCGCACCAACGCGATAGTTCACGCTCACCACGATCACGTTGCCGGTCTTCACCAAACCGCTCGCATCGTAGTCGGTGCTCGAACCGCCGACGAGTCCGCCGCCCGGAAACCACACGATGACCGCGCGCTTCGCGCTCGCGTTTGCCGGCGCGAAGACGTTGAGATACAAGCAGTCTTCGGTCGCACTTGGATTGGCGAACACGCCGTTCGCTTTGCCTTGCGGACAGCTGTTACCGAAGGCCGATGCGTCCCGCGCGCCCGTCCACGCGGCGGGCGCTGCCGGCGGCTGCCAGCGCAGCGCTCCGACCGGCGGCGCCGCATAGGGAATGCCGCGGAACGATGCGACCCCGTCCGCGGCCACGCCGTGCAGCGTTCCACCGGTCACCGCAACCGTCGCCGGTGTTCCGTCGGCGGCCGATCCCGATGCTGCAGCCCCGGCAAAGACCGCACTCGCTACCACGAGCGCAAACACGGAGCGAACCAAAACGCGGATCGACATAGATGACCCCTTTACGCGGATAGGTAGCGTGAGAAATTTTCTGCGAGAATGGCGCGGCGGTCGGCAGCCGTGAGAAACTCGCACGCCTCGGTGATAAACGTGACGGACTCGCGATACGTACACGCGCGGCCGGACGGTGGATAGTTCGATCCCCAAATCATCCGCTCCGAACCCGCCGCTTCGTAGTACTCGCGAAAGCGGCGCAACGACGTCTGGAACGGATAGCGTTCGTGATCGGGCGCGGCTTCCGGAAAATACGAGACTTTGATCCACACGTTCGGTTCGCGCGCGAGGTCGATCAGATTCGGCCAATCGGCGAACCGGTCGGGCGGCTCGCCCGGCATCCGCCGGATGCCCATGTGATCGACCATGAACTGGATGCCGTCGAACCGGCGCGCCGTGGTCTGCAATTCACGCGCCTGGTACGGAACGAACAGTTGCACGCGAACGCCTTGACGTTCCGCGGCGGTCAAGAACGGTTCGAGCGTGCCGTCGCGCAACCACGTGTCGTACGGCGGCTGATGCAACGTCACGCGAATGCCGAGCATCTTCGGCTGCGCCATGAGCTCACGCAAACGCGCGTCGACGCCGGGCGCGAGCACGTCGAAGCGGCCGAATACGCCGTCGATGCGATCGGGATATTTCAGTGCCGCTTCGATGCCGTAGCGGTTATCGAAGCCCATCAGTGCGGGCGTGACCTGCACGATGCGGTCGACGCCCGCGGCGGATGCGCGTTCGAGCAGCATCTCCGCGGTGACCGCTGCACCCCAGTGGATGCCTTCGGGGTCGTGCGGACGGTCGGGCGTCGGTTCGGCCCAGTAATGGATGTGAGTATCGACGACGGTCATTTTGTTCCGAAGAGCGTAGCGAATTCGTTGATGAGCGCATCGTGCTGTTCCGCCATCATCTTCCCGCCCGGATACCAGATGTGGAGTGACGCCAGCGGCGGATTGCCTTTGGCAGACGGCACGTCATAGCGCGCCGAGTACGCACCGCGAACCTCGACTTCACGCGACTGGCCGGCTTTCGAAAGGTACCAATTCGCGAGCAGTTCGGCCGCGTGCGGGTGCGCCGATCCGGCCGTCAACACGATCGGGTAGACGGTGTACGGCACGCCGTCCTTCGGAAACACCGCGTGAATCGGTGCGCCTTGACCCACGCGCAACGGATATTCCGCAAGGCCGCCGATCATGCCGACCGGAAACTCTCCGCGCGCTACTTCTTGCGCGACCGGCTGATACGCGGTGTAGAGCTTCGGCTGCTGCGCGGCGAGCCGCTTCAGGTAGCTATCGCCGTATTTCATTTTCAAGAACGCCATCAGCGACCAAGCGGTACCGCCGATCGTCGGCGGGGCAGTCGCGATCTTCCCCTTCCACTTCGGATCGAGCATGTCGAGCCACCCCGACGGCGCGTCGGAGCCGGTGACGGCCTGATCGTTGTAGATGATGTACATCATCGAGAGGGCGGCGGTGTACCACCAGCCGGGCAACTTTGTCGCTTCCGGATACTTCAGCGTCTCCGGCGGATTGAAGTGACGCAGAATCTTCTTGTCGATGAGCGACTTGACCAGCGACTCATCGCTCATGATGATCACGTCGGCTTGCGTCTTGCCCGCCTGCGACTCGCCGAGGATACGCTCGTAGAGACGCGGACCGACCGCGCTGATCACCGACACCTTGATGCACGGGAACGACGACTCGAACGAATTCACGATCGCGCGCTCGTCTTCGCTGCCCTGAATCGTATAGAGCTGGACTTGGCCGTCGGCACAAGCCGCCTTCACGAGTTCCGGCGTCGCGATCTTCTCACCGCCGACGGTTCCCGACGGCAGCGACTGCGCGCCCGCAAGGCCACCGCACAAACTCCACATTGCGAGCATGAACAGCGCCGCGAGGCGGTTTCCTCGACTACGGATCTGAGATGACATCAGGGCATTCCTTTCACCGGCTGATCGATTGGAGGACGTCGAGCGGCTTGGCCCGCCGCGACAAAAACAAGTAAGATCGCCGCTTGTACCAGCGCCATGACGGCGACCGTGCTCGTGGAACCGCGCGACCAGAGATCGAACATTGCGACCGAGAAGATAATCGTGTTCGACGTATAGAGAAACAACGCCGTCGCCAGTTCCCGGAACGACAAAACGAAGAGCAGCACGAGCGCCGAGAAGATCCCGGGCCACGCCAGCGGCATCACGATGTACCGCAACGTCGCCGTCATGGTCGCGCCGCTCACGCGCGAACTCTCCTCGAGTTCGGGATGGATCTGGATCAGCGACGCGCCGATGGCGCGCACGCCTTGCGGCGAGAACTGCGCGACGTAGGCGAGGATGATGATCCACAGCGTCCCGTAGATGCCGATCGGAAGGCTAATCCACGCCCACAGGAACCCAAGCCCGATGATCAGGCCGGGAATCGCAATCGGCAGCGTCGTGATCGCGTCCAAGAGCGTGCGCCCGGGGAGTTTGGTGCGCTGGATGACGTACGCCATCGCGAAGTACAACAGGCAGCCGAAGATCATCGTGCCGGCGCCGACGAGCATCGAATTGCGCAACGCGGTTTGAACGACCGGATCGCTCAGCGTCTGTGCGAATTGGCCCACGCCGAATTGCCGGCTGTCCACGATCGCCGCAACGTTCGAGAAATACAGCGACTTGCGCAGCGCGATGAACACGAGCGCCGCGTACGGCAGCACCACGGCGACCGCGATGTAACCGAAGCCGGCGAGCGCGCACGGCAAGCGCGCGCCGCCCAGCTTGACCGGGGTCGGACGCAGCCCCTTACCCGCGACGGTGACGAAGCTACGCCCTCCGAGGACGCGGCGCTGCACGAGCACGAGCGTCGCGGTGATCACGAGCAGCACCACGCCGAGCGCCGATGCTTCGTTCACCTTCGGCGGCGTGACGCCGATCAGGTTCCAGATCTCCACCGAGAGGAAGTTGAGATTGCCGCCGGGGCCGAGGACGGCCGGGATCGAGAACAATTCGATCAGCAGCACGAAGACCAGCAACGCCGACGAAACGAGCGCCGGCGCGATCAGCGGCAAGGTGACGTCGAGAACGGAACGCAGACGCGACGCGCCGCACATGGCGGCCGCTTCCTCGAGCACCGGGTCCATGTTGCGCAGCGATGCCGCGCTAAAGAGAAAGACATACGGCGCGTAGTAGATCGCGAACACGAAGCAAATGCCGCCGAACGTGTAGACGTTGATCGATCCCGGCAAATGGATCTCGCGCGCCATGATGTTCAGGATCCCGCTCTGCGGCGATCCCAAGATCTCCCACGCGAACGCGCCGATCAACGGTGAAACGAACAGCGGCGTGACCGCGGAGGCTTCCAGAATGCGGCGGCCCGGTACGTCGGACCGAACGGCGAGCCACGCTAGGCCCGTTCCGATGACGAGCGCGCCGGCTGTGCCCACGCAGGCTGCACCGAGCGAAAGTCCGAGCAGCGCCGGAAACGTCCGGTCGAACAACACCTCGGCGTAGTTGCGCAGCGTCAGTCCGGACCAATCGACGTGCAGCGCGCGCGGCGGCTCGATGAGAAACGAGCCCAGCAAGAGGATGCCGACCGGCAAGACGATCAGCACCGCCGCGATGGCGAGCAGCGCTCCGATAGTCAGACGTCCCGGCAAGCTTCGGCGCACGTTATGCCGCTTCGGTTTCCGGATCGTCCGGCGCGACGATCCGGGCGGCATCCGGGGCGATCGACAGCGTTGCGCCGGCCCCGACCTCGAGTTGCGCGGCGGCCGTTCCCAACACGACGACGTCGAGTTCCGATCCGTTCCAATCGACCGTGTAGCGCGTCGACGTGCCCTGGAAACGGCGGGCCGTGACGCGCGTGCTCCACTGGTTCGCGGCCGGCTCGGCGACCTGCGGCACGAGCAGACAATCTTCCGGATGGATCACCACGTCGGCGGCGTCGCCCGCCCGCACGGTGACCGCCGCGTGCGCCGAGAGCATGTGCCCGCCGGCAAGGCGCACCATCGCAACATCACCGCCAGATACCGTGTCGACGGTGCCGCGCAGGATGTTTGCCGTCCCGATGAACTCCGCAACGAAGCGCGTTTTCGGGCGGCGGTACAGTTCGCTCGGGGTTGCGATTTGGATCACGCGGCCCTTATTCATCACGACGACGCGGTCGCCGAGTTCGACCGCCTCCGTCTGATCGTGTGTGACGTACACCGACGTGAGGCCCGTTCGCACTTGGAGCTGCTTGAGTTCGACGCGCAGCCGCTCGCGAAGTTTCAAGTCGAGGTTGCTCAGCGGCTCGTCAAAGAGCAATAGCGTCGGATTGTAGACGATTGCCCGGGCCAGCGCGACGCGCTGCATCTGGCCGCCCGAAAGCGCCGTCGCCGACCGGTGCGCGTCCTGTGTGAGTCCGACGAGTTCGAGCACGTCGCCGACGCGCCGGGCGATCGTCTCGCGCCGTTCGTGCCGGAGTTTGAGCGGATACGCGACGTTTTGGAACACCGTCAGGTGCGGCCAAATCGCGTACGACTGAAACACCATGCCGATGCTGCGCTCGTTGGACGGGACGAAGATCCCGCCCGCCGGGTCGGACATGACGCGGCCGCCGATCGCGATCGTGCCGGCATCCGGCGTTTCTAATCCGGCGAGCAATCGCAGCGTGGTCGTCTTCCCGCAGCCGCTAGGCCCGAGGATGACTAAAAACTCGCCGTCCGCGACCTCAAAGGTGACGTCGTCGACGACGAGTTTGGCGCCGTAGCGCTTCTGCAGGTGGAGGAGTTGCGCGTGCACGGACTACGGGGTTCGAAGCGCTTCGTTCAGGATACTCACATCGATGAGCGTCGAAAGCTGCGCCCGCGTTCGCGGCGCACGCTTATCCTGTTGCGCCAGCCACGCTTCCTCCGGCACCATGACGTCCAGCAGATCGGTGACGATCGCGCCGGGGAAGCGATGGTGCTTCCAGGCGTGAACGATCACGGGCAGCGCGTAGCCCGAGCGCTGGGAGACGAGCGCCTGCGCGGGTGCCGGATCGGCGTTGATGTTTTTCGCCGACTGCACGAGACTGCGAACGAAGGCGACGATCAATTTGCGCTTGCCGGGATCGGCGAGATTTGCCGCGGTGGAGTTCATGTTCACGATCTCGCGATAAACGCCCGGCGGCTGGATCTCGACGGCATCCGCGCCGAGCGCGCTTTGCACGATGTCGATTTCGGGCTCCCAAATCGTCATGGCGTCGAGTTTTCCGTCCATGAACGCTTTCGAGATCTCTTTCGGCGTGTCGAACGGCACGAACGTAACATCCGCTTCCGTCATGCCCGCCGTCGCAAGAAGGCGATGCAAGTAATACGCGGACGATCCGAGCGGAACGGAGCCGATGCGTTTTCCGCGCAGATCGGCAAGCGAGTTGATCCCGGCCGAACGGCGCCCGATCAAGCGATAGATCGCTTCGGTGTCGGAGAAAATGATGCGCACATCGGGATGGAGGATCGACAGCCGTAAGAGTTGCGTCTCGGCGTTCGTCGCAATATCGGCCTTGCCGGGAGCCGGCGATGCCAACGCGGGATCGGCGTACAATGCGGCAGCGCCGCCGTTCGTGAGCGTCGTTTGCCCGTGATACGTCTGCGCGACCGAGAGCAGCACCGGCGCCAGCTCGATCGTCGACGTGTTCCCATAAATGTTCAGCACCGGACCGGCCGCTGCGGGTTCGTCGCTACGCGCCGGAGCCGCCGCGAAGACCAGGGCGACGATCAGAGCTTGGACCGCAATGCGTTTGTGTTTCAAAAGTCCCCCTACAGATAGCCCTGCGGGCGGCTCACGCGCACCCAGGTGTTCTTCTTCGTATCCCAACGCGCGATCGCCGCAGCGTTGTCGGCCACGCCGCGTTGATTCCCCGATGAAAAGTCGTACACGCCGTCGACGCCGACCCAGCCGTGCAAGTGCAGGATGTAATCGCGGATTTGGGCTGCGCTCGCCGCGGGGCCGAGTTTCCGCAGGGCCGAGACGAGGATCATCGTCGGATCCCACGCGAGAATGTGACCTTCATCGGGCCGTACGCCGACGGCCTTGAACGCGGCCAGATACGCAACTTGCGCATCGTGCAGCGGCCCTTTTCCCGTCGCTTCCGGCGTAAGCGCGAGTAACGCCGGAAAGTACATCTGATTCGGTAGCTGCGCGGCGTAGGCGCTCATCTGCGCGTACGTCATGTTCGAATTCGTCGTCAACACGGGCAACGCCACACCGGCATCGGCGAGCGAACGAACGACGGTTCCGAACGGCGTTCCCGTGGTCCACACGATCACCGCCTGCGCGTCGCTTGCTTTAATGCGCGCAACTTGTGCCGCGACGCTCAAGTCGGCGCCGGTGAAGTGATCGCGCGAGACAATCGCAACGGCAGCGTTCTCGCTTGCCTTCAATGCCAGATCCGTTTGCCGCTCGAGGTCTTCGCCGGTGGTATCGGTCGAACTCAACATCGCGATCTTGGTCCAGCCGCGTTCGCGGAAGTAGCGCACCGCGAGCCGCGCTTGATCGACGCTCGAGAGGCCGGCAGAAAAAACATAACTGCCCGAAGGCGGATGGATGACCGGCGAGAGACAGTAGTCGACCGGACCGCTGTTGACGACCGCCGGGATGCTCGCGCCGCACACGGTGCTCGGTCCGCCGTCGATAAAGGCCGCGACGTGCTTTGCGATCAAGCCGTTCGCGATCTGAAGGCCCGTCTGCGGCATGGTCTGCGAATCGTTCAGTACGAAGGCAACGCGCTTGCCCCGAATGCCGCCCGAACGATTGATCGCGACTTCGAGCGCGCCGAACGTTTCTTTATAGGACTTACCGAGAAAGGCGCCGCTCCCGGTAGCCGGGGTAATGACGTTGATTTCGAAGGAATCGTCCGTCGCCGCCGTAGCCGGGCAACTGAACTGCAGCAGCGCAGCAAAAAGCAATCCCGCGACGATCGTTCGCATTTTCCTCAGTATACAGATCGAATGAGGTCTGTCAAATTAGCGAGAACATTACTCCATGAACAAGCGCGCGAAGGCGCCCGAACGCGATGGGCGGCTGATCGTAGGTACCGAGTTCTATGAATCGGCCGGCCACCAAATTCGCCGTTGCCACCAGATCGCCGATGCCGTTTTTGCCGAAGAACTCGCGCAGCACGACGTGACGCCGCTGCAGTTTGCCGCGCTCACGGCCATTGCCGCGAGCGACGACCTCGACGCAACGCGGATCTCGCGCATCATCGCCCTCGACCGCTCGACGCTCGGCAACGTTCTCGAGCGCATCGAAGCCAAGGGCTGGATCGCGCGCGAGTACCGCAACACCGATAAGCGCACGAAGCGCCTCGCACTCACCGCGACCGGCAAGGCCCTGCTCCGGGCGATCGCTCCGGCAATCAAGCGCTCCCGGGAACGCTTTCTCGGGGTCCTCAAACCCGCCGATCAGGAGACGCTGCGGCGACTGCTGAGCGAGCTCATCGCACTCCACGTCGATGACGAGGAGCGTTTCGAACAAGACGGGTAGCCCGGAATATTGACAGTGCTCTGATCTTCCGTATACACTCGATTTATGCCAAGCTCGACGCAGCCCGATATCGGCGAGATGAGCTCCGATGCGTCATCTCGCTTCCTGCGCAACACCTGGTACGTCGCCGCCTGGTCGCAGGATGTTGCAGCCGGCTCCATCTTCAGCCGGCGCATTCTCGGCGAGCGCGTCGTGTTTTTCCGCGCTGCGACCGGCACGGTTGCGGCGTTGGCCGACTATTGTCCGCATCGTTTCGCGCCACTCCATCTCGGCGCACTATTGCCCAACGGCCGGCTACAATGCGGCTATCACGGCCTGGAGTTCGACGCTGCCGGCGCGTGCGTTCACAACCCGCACGGCAACGGCGTGATTCCGCCGGCCGCGCACGTCCCCGCGTATCCCGTCGTCGAGCGCCACGGCATCGTTTGGATCTGGATGGGCAAGCGTACGGCCGATCCCGCGCTCATCCCGGATTTCAGCATTCTCGAAGACGCCGGCGAGAAGCTCGGCCGTCACGACCACATCATTTTCGATGCGAACATCGACTTCGTGACGACGAACCTCCTCGACCTCAGCCACGTGTCGTTCTTACACGAGGGCATTCTCGGCAACGCCGAAACGATTGCGGCCGACATCGGCGTGCGTCAAGAAGGCACGACGCTCTTCGTGACGCGCGAGCAATCGAACGTGCGCATTCCGCCGCTCTATCGCTTGACGTATAAGCCCGACGCGGAGGTCGGCGACTTGTGGCGCGTCATGCGCTGGGATGCGCCGGGCTGCATGATCCTCGATTCCGGCACGACTGCTCCCGGAGCTTCGCGCGACGACGGCTCCGGATACTATGGCATCCATCTTCTCACGCCGGAAACGGCAACCACCACGCACTACCACTTTTCGTCGGTGCGCCGGCACCTCAGCGCGATCGAGAGTCAGGACGAAGCCATCAAGGCCGAAATCGCGCGTCTGCGCCGGATTGCGTTCGAGGGACAAGATGCTCCGATGATGGCCGCCCAGCAAGAAACCGTGCGCGAACTCGAAGCCCAGGGCCGCATGCTGCGTCCCGCATTACTCTCGGTCGACGCCGGCCCCCAACGCTATCGCCGCATCATGGATACGCTGCTGGCCGCGGATTCTTAGCCGGCCGGACGCTGCTGTGCTACCCTAGCAGCGTGCGACGAGATACGAGCAACCGCGGCAGCTTCCTAACGACTTTGGGGAGCACGGCCTTACTGGCGGGCGGCATCGGGCAACTGCCCGCGGTGGCAGCCGAGGTGCGGCGGACGCCGCTGAATCCGCCGGTCAAGCTGCGCGTCGGGATCATCAGTGCACTGTTTGATTCCGGCTCGCTGATCGCGTTCACCAAAGGCTACTTTCACGACGAAGGCCTCGACGTCGAAATCGTCGTCTTTCCAAGTTCCGCCGAGGCGAGTCAAGCCGTCGGCATCAACCAGATCGACGTGTTTTCCGGTGCCCCGAATGCCGGTTTGTTCAACGCCCGTACGCAAGGCATCGAGGTCAGCGTCGTTGCGAGCGCCGGCGAACACTCGCGCGGACATGGTGTGATCAGCCTGGTGCTGCGCAAAGATCTCGTCGATAGCGGGCGCTACAAATCGCCGGCCGATCTCAAGGGCATGAAGTTGGCGACGGGCGTCGCGCAGCCGAGCGAATGGATTACGGCAGCGCTGGCCGCAAAGGCCGGTTTGGGCCCGAAAGACGTCGACTTCGTCTCGCTCGGCTTTGCCAACACGATCGCGGCGATGTCGAATCGCGCGGTCGACGGCGGCTCCGTGAACGAACCGTTCGCGACACTCTTGGTCGATCAGGCCGGCGGCTCCCGCATCATCTCGATGGACGCGTTCAGACCACGCTTTCCCGCCGGCTATTTGCTCTATGGCACATCGCTGACCAAAACGAATCGCGAGGCCGGGCGGCGCTACATGGTCGCGTACTTGCGCGGCCTGCGCGACTACAAGCTCGCCTTCGGCCCGGAGAAACAGAACACGGCCGACATCATTGCGACGCTGAAGAAATACAACATGATCATCACGCCCACGACCCCGTCGATGGGCATACCGGACGACGCGGCGCCGTCGTTCGTGGGCGTCGCCGAATTCGCCGAGTGGCTGCGCAATATCGGTGCGATCCAAACGCTGCCCGACCTCAAACCACTCGTCGATGACTCCTACCGGCAATATGCGCTCAGCCAAGTAAAGCTGACCTAGGCCACATGCCCGAAGCTCGCGTCAACGGCCAGACGATCTGGTACGAAGACAGCGGCGGAAACGGACCGCCGGTCGTTTTCAGCCACGGGTTTCTCATGGACCGGGAAATGTTCGCGGAGAATATTGCGGCGCTCGTTCCGGCGTACCGCTGCATCGTGTGGGATCAGCGCGGCTTCGGAAAAACGGGTCCGGCAGCGGGCGCATTCACCTACTGGGACTCCGCCGCGGACTTGCTCGCACTTCTCGATCACCTCGGTATTCCGCGCGCGGCACTGGCGGGTATGTCGCAGGGCGGCTTCATCGCCTTACGCGCGGCTCTCCTCGCACCCGAGCGGGTGAGCGCGCTCGTGCTCATGGACACGCGTTCGGGAATCGACGCGCCGGAAACGATCGCCGCGTTCGGCGGGCTCGATGCCGAGTGGCGCGCGAACGGTGCGCAAAACGTCAAACCCAATCTCAGCGGACTGCTCGGCATCGCGCACGCACCCGATGCCTGGTTTGCGAAATGGGATCAGATCGGGCGCGAAGAGCTGCACTATCCGATCGCCGCGCTCGCCGGACGCGACGACATCACGGCCCGGATCGCGGAGATCGACGCACCGGCGCTCGTGATTCACGGCGATGCCGACGTCGCCATCGCGTTCGAACACGGCGCAGCCCTAGCAGCAGCCCTTCCCAACAGCGAACCCATCGTCGCGGTTCCCGGCGCCGGACACGCGGCGAATATGCAATCTCCGGAACTTGTCAACGCCGCCCTGCTAGAATTTCTCCGACGTCATCTGCTTACCGCCTAGATTGCGTGAGTTCCGGCAGCGGCCCGACGTACGCGCGATAAATGTTGTCGTAGTAGCGCAGGCGCGTGTCGCAGGCTTCGATCACTCCGCGCCGGCAGCGCTCGGCGAGGTCGTCGTTCGTGACGTATTTCGCGATGAGCGCGAGGGCATCTTCACTATGCCGGATATCGGCGGTTTCGTGCGCGGCGAACCACTGAATTCGCTTGTCTGTGCGCTCGAAGCCGTACTGAGAGAACGCGGGCAGCAGCCGCTGCTGTAAGCCGACCATCTGTGACTCGAGCGACGATTGTGCGGCGAGATAGACTTGCCACGGTTCGTTGTACGCAATCCGCCACAGGAAGTCGAGTAGCGCCCGCGTGCCCGGCAACAGTTCCGTCTGCTCGACGTCGGCGGCGCTGAGCCCGCCCACGGCGGCAAAGCGCAGCAGCAAATCGTTGTGCCCGTGATCTTCGTCCGCTTCGTAGTGGTGACCGTCATACTCATCGCCGATGCCGAACTCTTCCGCGAGATTGCCGATCATGAACTTCTGCACTTCAGGCACCGTCTTCGCAAAGCAGATTCCGAACGTGCTGATGACGGACTTCGCAAAGTGATAGTGCTGCGCGATGAAGCGCGCCATCTGGGGAACGGTGAGTTCTCCCGCAACCCAGCGATCGAACAGCGGATGGTTCTTGGTGTGCCGCTGGTCCCGCAGGGCGAGCAGATCCGAAGTAAAGCTCACTAGGGCGCTCCTTGCCGAAGAAAACCGAGCTTTTCCAAAACGGGCGCGTCGGTTGCGCGCAGCAGAACGGCGGATTCTCCGGCGCGATGTTCGTGCGCGCGCCAACCCGGCGCGACGAAGACGTCGCCGCGTTCCCAATCGATCACCGTACCGTCGATCGTCGATGAACCGCGACCCTCGAGAACGACGTAGATATTTTGCGCGGTCGTTTGGCGCGATGCGGTCGTTTGTCCGGGCTCGAGCCGGCTCATAAAGAGTCCGATCGTCAGCAACGACGGAGCAGCGAGGGCGATCTCGTCCGGAAACGCTGCGGCGAGCGCGGCGAACGTATCCCGCCGGCTAAGCCGGAACGCGCTTTCCGGATCGTGCCGGTTCACTGGTTCGTATGCCGCCGGATGGTCTTCGTAGAACATCGGCTCGAGGAGTTGCACGAGCGGAAGATCGAGGATATCGATCCAGTACGCCGGTGCGTTTCCCTCGTTCGCATGTCCGTGCCACGACATCCCGGGCGTCAGCAACACGTCGCCTTGCTCCATCGGAACGCCGACACCGTCGACGACCGTATAGGTGCCGGGCTCGGCATCGATGACGATGCGCAGCGCATTGGCCGTATGCCGGTGCGACCGCGCGACTTCTCCCGGCAGCACCATCTGATAGGCGACGACCAGCGTGCGCGTCGTCGCCAGCCGCGCTTCGGCCGGATTGATCAGCACCAGATTCCGGCGCTCGGCGATCGAGGTGTCGATGAGCCGGCCGGCGGCGTCGAGTCCGGCCTTCATTTCCCGATACGACCAGTGCGCGGGCGCGAGTGTCTTCTGCGGTTCGGGCCACATGACCGGCAGCGAACTGTGCCACCCGGGCATCGCCGAGAGCGGGGCGACCCGTTCGTAGAGTTCATCGAGCGAGGCGGCATTCGAAAGCCCATCGACGTCACGTGTTAGCACGCGGTTACCCCTTATACGGAGAGCGGTTCGTAAATGGCCGTCACCTTGTTGGAATTGTAGACGTGCGACTCGACGAACTCGGACCACTCGAGTTTCGCGCGAAGTTCGTACATCGCCCCGGCTAGGCAAAACCAGTTCAGCATTTCGTGCTGACCCGATTCCTCGACCGCCGCGAGCGGCACGTCGCGCCAAGCCGCGAGGTCGCCGCTCTCGAGCAGACCGTAGAGCCGGCGGTCGCTCTGGATGTCGGGAAAGAGCCGCCACGTCTTGTCCACGAGAAACGCGTGCGACCAGCTCGACGACGCGCACAGCGCGACGCGATACGGGCTGCGCGCCACCGCCCGCGCGACGGCGCGCCCCAAATCGAAGCAGCGCCGCGGTGAGGGCGACGGCGGATCGGCCCGGCGTCCGGCATCAGCGAAGCGGCTGAGCGAACCGCGAAAGCTGACGACTTTGCGACCGTAGCAGTTCACCGCGAACGGCACGACCGGATACGGAAAGCCCCTGCGATCGAGATCGAGATACATCACGGCGTTGAGAAACGCGTGCGCCAAGCCTTGAAAATGCAACGGCTTGTACGAATATGCGACGTCGAAGTCGTCCTCGATCAGGTCCGACACGAGCGCCCGCGCGGCATCGGGCGCGCCGTTCACGACGATGGTCGTTTCGAGCGACTCGCCCCAGGCGTTCGGCTTGCCGGCGAGCGGGCCCGGCACGTGCTTCCACGGCTGCAGCGTTTGCGATTCGTACGCCAGGATCGAGAACGGCGGGATCACGTCCTCGCGAAAGTTCTCGTACTGATCGTCGCCCCACACCAGCACGAAATCCGGCGCGAACGCGTCGAGCGCGGCGCGCGCGCGCCGGAAGCCGTGTTCGAGCTGCGTGCGATGGCGAGCGGCACCGGTCACGCCGGCATCCGTGCCCCACTCTTGCTGCATCGCCGCCGGCCAATTCGCCGGTACCTTCGCGGCGTCGGGAATGTCGGGATCCGCCAGCGTGTATTTCAGCAGATCGGCCATGTTCGTATCGGTGAGTGCGAACATCGGATAGTGCGAGATGCCGAGGCCCAGAATGTCGCCCATGCGTACCCTCCTAAACCGGCATGCCGAGCGCGAGAAATTGGGACACCAGCGAGTTGAACCCTTGCGCGCGCTCGATCATCGTCCAGTGGCCGCATTTACCGAACACGTGTAGCTCGGCGTTTGGAATGAGTTCGAGCAGCCGCAAGCTAACGTCGAGCGGAACGACCTTATCCTCGCGGCCGTGCAACAACAGCGTCGGCGCAGCGATCGCAGCGATGTCGCAATCGGGCGTGGCGAGCGCATCGAGGTAGCGCTGAAACGGCGCCGGGAACATCTGCCGGTACGATTCTTGAAAGCCCGGCTGGCGGCTGGCTTCGAAACGCAGCCGCACGAGATCATCCGTGGCAAGCGCGGAGTTGTAGGCGAAGTACTCGGCAATCAACTCGCGCATCGCCTCGAGTCCGGGCTCGTAGCCCCACACCGCGGCCAGACCATCAGTTACCGGAAAGGGCAGGCCGGCCGCGCCCATGAGCACCATGCGGCCGACGCGTTCCGGCTCGCGCACCGCGAGGGCCAGCGACAGTGCGCCGCCGAGCGAGTTGCCGACAACATGTGCGCGCTGCACGTTCTTCGCGCGCAGAAAACCGAGCAGATGGTCGACCCATACGTCCTTGCTATAGCGCGCATCGGCCGGACGCGCGCTGTAGCCGAAGCCGAGCAGGTCCGGTGCGAGCACGTGAGCGGACTGGGCGAGCATCGGAATCGTGGTGCGCCAATTCGCCCACGCGGTAACGCCGGGGCCGGATCCGTGAATGAGCACGACCGTATCGCCCGCGCCCGCTTCATGATAGTGCGTCGAGTGGCCGTCGACATCGATGTATGCGCCCGCTTCGAGCGTGGTAGTTGTCCCGGTCATGCCGCGATCTCCAAAAACGTGAGAGTAAACGTCGTGAGCCTACCACCGAACGTCAGCGCATGATATGTCCGCCGTCAACCACCAGCGTTTGCCCGGTCATGAAATCGCTTTCGGGCGAGACTAAGAACAGCAGCGTACCGACGAGGTCTTCCGGAATCTGCTCGCGCTTGAGTGCGCGCAGTTGCGGGGCGGCCTTGGCCTGCGGCGCGACCCGGGCCTCATTTGCGCGCACGCCCTCGCTCATCGTCAAGCCCGGAGCGAAGGCGTTGACGCGAATGCCGAATTCCCCGACTTCGCGGGCCAGCGCACGCGTAAAGGCAAGCACGGCACCCTTGGATGTAACGTAATGCAGTAGTCCCGCAGCGCCGGCAAACACCGTCGTCGAACAGACGTTCACGATCTTCCCGTAGCCACGCTCCTTCATGTACGGGACCACGGCTTGCACGCAGTTAAAGACGCCGCGCACGTTGACGGCCATCACCTGATCCCACTCGGGCACCGTTATCCGATCGAAGCTCTTCCGCTCGAGCGACGAAAAAATCGCGGCGTTGGTCACGAGCCCGTCGACGCTGCCGTAGGCATCGAACGTCTTCTTCGCAAGGGCCGAACAAGCTGCATCATCGCTGACGTCGGCCCCGATGCCGATGGCCTGGCCACCCGCTAGCGTGATGCGATCGACAACCTCGCTGCAATCGCGCACATCCGACACGGCCACCAGCGCCCCCTCGGTAGCCAGCGCCGCGGCGAGGACGGCGCCGATGCCTTGAGCGGCGCCGGTGATGATGATCGCTTTTCCGGTCAACGTCGGCATATGGCAGCCGCCCTAAACCGTCGCCGCTTCTCGCGGGGGTGTTCGTTCGGCAGCCGCCATCCGTTCCAGCACGCGCCGCATGTGGACGCGACTGGCGTCGGCCACGATATTCACCAAGCCGTCTTCCCCGAAGGTGGCGATGCGTTGTTGCTGCGCTGCGATCATCGCCATGTCCTGATCGAAAGCCCGGCACAGTTCGCTGAAGAGATCTTCCGTCGCCTGCGGGTCGTCGATACGATAACCGTTGGCGCCCGACCAGAAGTAATGGCAGCTCGCTTCGGTCTCGGGCGTGATCGCGTGGAAGAGCCGCGCCTGAAAGCCACCGTCGCGTTTGCCTTTATCGTACGCACCGGTGTTGGCATCGACGCTTCCGCTCCACTGAACGATACACGCCGGAGCGATGAACTCGAACTCTTGCCAGCGGTCGATCGTCTCCCCAAGTTCCGGCACGGCTTTGCGAATCGTCGGAGCGGCTGGAATATCGAGTAGCCAGCGCGTGAACTTTACACCGTGTTCGGTGGTCTTGACATCCGTCTTCGCATCGACGTGCGCGCTTGGATTTCCACCGATCGTCGTCGCGTGAACGTAACCGAGATGCGTGAGATCCATGAGGTTGTCGATCAGCAGCGTTGCATTCCCCGCGACGGGATACATCGTGTGCTTGTGCGGCCATTTCCGATCGGAGTGGTAAGGGAAATCGAGAATCTCCGCCGGATCGGCGGCGGCGGCGTCGCCCATCCAAATCCAGAGGCACGCATCCTTTTCAACCAGGGGGTAGCTGCGCGTGCCGGCTCGCTCGGGGATGTGCGTCTGTCCGGGAATCCGGACGCAGCGACCGTCGCCGGCGTAGACGAGGCCGTGATAGCCGCACTCGAGCCCGGCGCCGGTGACGCGGCCGGCGCTCAGCGGTGCTCCGCGATGTTTGCAAAAATCTTGCAGAGCAGCGGGCTGCCCGTTCGCATCACGAAAGAGGACGACGGGTTCACCGAGGATCGTGCGCCCGAGCGGCCGTTCATCGAGTTCATCGGCCCACGCTGCAACGTACCAGGCGTTTCGGATAAACATAGGGGACCTCCTGAGCCCTAGTTGGGCCCTTCACCAGGCCGCGCAATGGCCAAGAAACTCCGCGTCGCCGGATCCCAGCGCTCGATGAGCAAACCGTTGATACCGATGCCGCGCTGCTCGCTATCGCCGAAGTCGTAAACGCCGTTCGCCCCGACCCAGCCGTGTAAATTGTCGATGTAGTCGCGCACTTGGGACGCGGTAGCCTTTACGCCGAGGTGACGCAGTGCATCGATCACGATCCAGGTGCCGTCCCAGGCCAAATTGTTCCCGGAGTCCGGGCGAACGCCGGCCGCTTTGAAGGCGGCGAAATAGCGCTGTTGCGCATCGCGAACGGGGCCGGCGCTCGTGCCGGTCGGCGACATCGATCGCGGACCCGCAAAGAGCAGCGTCTCCGGAAGAAACGCTTTGTATTGGTCCATTTGCGCGAAGGTCATGTTGGAAAACAACGTGGCGATCGGCAAACCGAGGCCGGTATCGAACGCACCGTGGACGACGGTACCGAACGGCGCTCCCGAACACGCCGCAATCACGACGTCGGGCTTGGCGGCCTTAACGCGTTCGAGCTGCGCCGTAATCGAGATGTCGCTGGCGCTGAAATTTTCGTGAGCGACCGAGATCAAGGAGCGATTCTCCGGCAACGCCATCAAATACGCGAACGAACGGTCGTAGGATTGTCCGGTGGCATCCGTCGTGGAGAGAAATGCGACGCGATTCCAGTGCCGCGCGCGAAAGAAACGCAAGAACCCTTTCGCTTGATCGTCGCCGCTGATGCTCGCCGAAAACAAATAGCCGCCGCGCGCCGGCCGGATCGCCGGTGAAAAGCAGTATTCGACCGGGCCGTTCGCCGCGATCAGCGCTTGCAGGGCAAGACATGTCGAGGCAAACCCCGGGCCCAAAATCACGGCCGACTTTGCCGCAACGGCGCCGTTCGCGAGTTGGACCGCAATCTGCGGGCTCGATTGATCGTCGAGGACGTTGATCCGCAGCGGATGTCCTTGAATGCCGCCCGACGCGTTCACCATGCCTTCGATGACGTGCAACGTCTGCGCCATCGCGCGGCCGGTAAACGCCACGGGGCCCGCGAGCGAGAGAATCGAGGTGATTTCGTAGGGCTCCTCGGGCGCGGCGGCAGCCGGCGGGCCCGGCAGCAGGAGCAACGCCGCAAAGAGCGCGGGAAAGGCACGTCGTGCGAGGGGGCGCTTCACGTAAGAAAAACCTCCAAAGGGGGGCGGACGACGCCGGTGGTGGCGAGCGCGAACATGCGTCGCAGCCGCCCGATGCCGCCTTCAACCGTGGGGCGCTCATCGTTTAGCCAGAGACGCACTTCGCTCAAGTAGATGTCGGTCAAGAACCAGGCGACCACGTCGAGGTCGTCGGCATAGGTGATGTTATCGATCGCGGAGCGCATGCGCAGAATGTGGGCGACGCACTCGACGATCTGCGCGCGGCGCCGAAGTCCGCGCAGCAGTTCGATCCCAATTTCCGTGCTCTCGACGTACGGCGCATTCATTTCGCGCATCGCCGCCCGCGCCAGCTCCGGATCGTCTACCCAAAACTCGTACCGCTGACGAAAGAACGCGAGCAGGTCGTCGACCACATCGTGGCCAGACTCCGGGGGCGCTTGCGGGGTCTTGGAGATTTCGTCGAGTTCGTCGTTCACGATCATCATCAGCAGATCGCGCTTGTTGGTGGCGTAAATGAACAGGGTTCCGATCGCCACGTCGGCCCGCTCGGCGATCTCTCGCAGGGTCGCCGCATCATAGCCTTTCTCGCCGAACACGGTCCGCGCCGCGGCCATGATGCGCCGGCGTTTGTCGACCTTGCCGCGCTCGCGCCGCCCCATCGGGAGATCTACACGCATAGGTCGGCCGTTTGGGCACCGCGGATGCGATCGATCAGCGCGGACGGATCGTCGCCCAGGTCGTTTGACCGCCACGCTACGTGTCCGTCGGGTCGTACCAGAACGAGGTCGCGATCGTACGCGGCGCGCACGCGCTCGTCGCGCGAGTCGACCACCGTTAGTGGAACGCCGCGATCCCGCGCGGCGCGCTCGATCGAGCTGACATCGGCGGCGGCGAAGCGGCACAACGTGAACCCGCGGCCGAACCAATCGATGGTCGAGGTTCCATCGGCGAGTGGAACGTGGGGCGCCCGCGCACCCGGACGCGCCGTCTGTTCGTAGTGGCCGAGGCCGCGCTCGATCGGCACCGGTGTTCCATCGGGAACGACGATCGGCGAGTCGTCGTAACGGTACCCCATCGCGAGGCCAATCGTGTCCCAGCCATCGGGCAACGCCGCCTTCACGTGCGCCTGCACGCTCGCGCGCGCCGCTTCTCCCACCGGTCCGGCATCGCGAACGTGCTCGTAATCAGCCGTCGATGAAATCCAGCGCTTGAACGTTTCGGTCGAAGCGACCGCGTTGCGAATCCCCGCCGGACGGCGCTCGGCTTCGTACGAATCGAGCAAGTACGTTCCGGCCCAGCCGCGCAGAGCGGCCTCGAGTTTCCAACCGAGATCGAACGCGTCCGCCAGGCCCGTGTTCATGCCCAAACCCAAATTGGGCGCCATCGCGTGCGCCGCGTCGCCGGCTAAGAAGACGCGACCGACGCGAAAGCGGTCGGCGGTCACCTCGCGCCGGCGCCATGGCGCAAGCGCGACGATGTCGAAATTCACCTTGAGGCCGACGGCGCGCTGGATTTCACGCACGAGATCTTCGCGTTCCCACCGGACCTCGTTCTTCGTCCCGCTCAAACCAAAGCGCCAGTGCTCGCGTCCATCGATCACGCTGAGGTCGGCCCACACGCCGTTCTCATCGACGAACATAAAGCGCTCGGCCGGCCCCTTGTCATGGTGCTGCAAGAAATTGGGGAAATCGAGCACCACGTTGACGGCGTGCGTGAGCAGCCCCTCGCCGCCGGTCGACACGCCGAGCGCCGCGCGCACGCCGCTGCCCGAGCCGTCGCAAGCGACGAGGTAGCTGCAAACGACGACGATCGCTTCGCCGGTCGACACATCGCGCACGTTCGCGCGCACTTCGCTACCGGTGTCGTCAAACGACTCGAGTTCCCACGGTTGATGAAACGTGCTCTCCGGATACTGCGCGAGACCGTCGATGAGCATCGGATCGAACCAGATTTGCGGGCAGCGCTGGCGCGTCTCCGGGCTCATCGGATGCGGTACCCGATCGTTCATCGACGGCGCTTCTTGTTTGTAAATCGTGAAGCCGTCGAGCGACGTGCAGTAGATGATGTTGAACGGCATGTCTTTGGGAAACGGCGAGTTCCGAACCGCATCCGCAACGCCCCAGCGCCGGCAAAACTCCATCGAGCGCGGCGTTATGGCCGCGGCACGCGGATTGATCTTGATGCCGCCGGTCAAATCGGCCAGCCGCTCGATGACCATGCACGGAATGCCGCGCCATCCCAGATCGAGCGCAAGGCCGAGCCCAACCGGTCCGGCGCCTACGATGAGGACCGGTATTTCGATCGTTCTGCTCATTGCATGTTCATCCCACCGCTCGAACTCAGCACTTGTCCGGTAATGTGACCGACGTCGTCGGAGGCAAGGAACGCGATCGCTGCGGCCTGTTCTTCGGACGTCGCCGGCCGCGACATCGGCGTGATATCCATCTGCATTTGATTCAAGCGCTGCAAATATTCAGAAGCCTGCGCGGTGCGGATGCCGCGTTCGACGAGCCGATCCGTTGCCGTGTCGGTAAAGCCCGGCGAGAGACAGTTGCAGTTAATCCCAAACGCGGCCGTCTCGCGGGCAATCGATGTCGTGAGCGCCATGACGCCGCCTTTGCCGACGTTGTAGGGCGCGCGATCCCACAAGCCGTTGCGCGCCGAATCGGCGCCGACGTTGACGATGCGCCCATACTTACGCGCTACCATGTGCGGCAACGCCGCCCGGCAGCACCAGAGCGTAGGAAGGATGCTGCGATTCATCTCTGCCACGATGTCGTCCGGATCCCACTCGTGGTACGGCTTCAGCGCCGTCGCTCCGCCGACGTTGTTTACCAGCACGTCCAGATGGCCGAACTGGGCGATAGCGAATTCCACCAGTGCTTCCGCCGCGGCATACGTCGAGAGATCGCCGATGAACGATTGGGCCGCGGCGCCTGCCGCGCGAACGTCGCCGACCGTGCGATCGGCGGCCGCGGCGTTCATCTCCGCAACGATGACGATCGCGCCTTCGTCCGCAAAGCGGCGCGCCGTCGCGCGGCCGATGCCTTGGCCCGCTCCGGTAATGATCGAAACCTTGTCTTTGAGACGCGTCATCGGGTGGGAATTCCGAAGACGACGGAGCCTTTGTCAACACCGGTGTCGATCACCGCAGCCGCTTCTTCAAGCGAGTTCTCGACATCGATGCCGAGGCGACGTTGTTCTTGGTAGAACTTCTCCTCCGCGCCCGGCGTTTGCACGGCCGTACCGGGCTTGTTGCCGCGCTTGAGAACGTCACGCGATCGTTCGGTGATCAGTTTACGCAGCAACACCAGATGCGAATCCGTCGGCGCAAGGTTCTCTTCCGTCCAGTAGCGGCAGGGCGAGGCAATCGCACCGTCTTGACTCGAAAAATTGTAGTGCAGCCACCAGTTGAAATATGCGTAGTACCACACGACTTGAAAGAACCGTCCGATGGCCGTCTTAGCGCGCGGACGATGGTGAAAGTAAACGATGCGCGAGATGTTTTCGGTTACCGGCACGGCCGCGCGCGTATACGCAAACTGGCCGAAATTAACCCGAACCATGCTCGGCAGATGCCACAAGCTCGAGCCGGGGCTCTCGCCCCACTCCTCGCTCGATGCATACGATGCGCGGGCGGCCGAGTTCAGCAAGCGGTACCACGGTGCGAACAGCGCCCAAACCCAGCGCCGCCACTGACCAACCGGGAACGCGCCGACTTCCGGATAGTGGAGCTGATAGGGCTCGGCTCCGGTCTCATCCTTGTAGTAGGTCTGATTCATCATCAGCGGAATGAGCGCCCGGTCGAGCAAGAGCTTCGAGCGCGGACCGAGCGGCGAACGCGCCCGGCCGCGCCGCTTCGTCAACTGCATCAACGAGTTGCGATGCGCGTAAAACCCGTTGTGCGAGTCGTTCTGGTTTTCGATCGCGAGGATCCAGTTGCACTGCCAGTAGGTGTACGTGGTCAGCAGAATCGTCGCCGGCGTGCCCACCTCGAAGAATTCCGGCGGCACGTCGTGTTCGATCGGCTCGGGTTCGCCCGCGCCCATCCAGACGAACACATACCCGCGCAACGTTCGCGTCGGATACGTCTTGATGTGCAGGTTGCCCACCATCTTCGAGTCAGGGCCTTCGGGCAAAAACGCCTTGCACTCCCCGGATGCATCGAAGGTGGCCCCGTGATATGGGCACGAGATCGTGCCGGGAAAGAAGCACGAGCCGCGCGACATGCTCCCGCCGCGGTGCGGACACACGTCGCCCACCGCCGCGATCGAACCATCGCGATCGCGGAAGAGCGAGAGTTCCTCGCCGAGCATGCGCCAGTAGAGCGGACGTTTTTTGGGAACGCGCCAAGCCGGCAACACCGGATACCAGTATTCGCGTAACCCGAGCGGCGGCACCAATTGGCGGCGGTCGGTAACGACGTCGTCCGAGCGCGGAATGCCGATGGCTGCGATCGTGGGTGCGATAACGCCGCGGGTAGCGTCGGCGGCAAATTGCCGCTCCGTGCGGCGTTCGAAGAATCGAAAATAGGCGCCCATGGGTTACTCCGTCGCCACGCAGACCTGAGCGGCTTCGATTTTGACCGGATAACAGCGTATCGGTACCGTCGCGGGCGCACTCAGCGGCGCGCCCGTGCGAATGTCAAACGACCCGCGGTGCAACGGGCAGTGAATCGTATAACCGGCGAGCGACCCTTCGTCTAAATAGCCCAGGGCGTGCGAGCAGATGCCGTCCACGGCGTAGAATTCGCCGGCAACGTTGGCCAGGAGCACGTCTTTGCCGCCCACCCGCACGGCGCGCATCTCGCCGTCGGCAAGATCGCCCGCCGCCGCAACGCTCTGGTAGTTCATTGCCGGCCTTCCGTTAAGGAATTGGTGTTCGTTCATTTATGAGCGCACTATAATTCCCCCTTCCCCCAGGCCCGGCGGCCGTCGCTACCGGAACGAGACCCAATGCCGATCGCCGACATTGACGGGCGCGCCGTCGAATATGTGCGCCAAGGCGCCGGAACGCCCGTCATCTTCTCATCGCCGACGTGGTGGCCGCTCGATGCGTGGCGACTCAGCGGCGTGCCGGAACTGAGCGCAGCGCACGACGTCGTGGCATTTAACCATCGAGGAATCGGCAGCAGTGCCGCAACGAGGCTGCCGTACACGGTTGAAACGATGGGCGATGATCTGCTCGCGCTGACCGATACGCTCGGCTTGGAGCGCGTGCATATCGTCGGCTATGCCAACGGTGCGGCCGTCGCACTCGCCGTCGCTCGCAAGCACCCTGGCCGCGTGCGCTCGTTGACGCTCGCCGCTCCGAGTCTCGGCTTTCCAGCATCAGCGCCGTCGCCGAGCGACGGCGTGCAGCGTGACGTCGAGGACATCGGGTTCGAGGCGCATATCCGCGCCTATCCCGCCACGTCGGCTCATCCATCGTTCGCACGCGACCGGCCGGCGGCGGCAGCTGCGCTAAGCGACGCGCTCTGGTTCGGCCAGGGCACGCTTGAAAACTTTCTCAGCCATGCCGAAGCGCGCCGCGGCTACGCAGCGCTCGAGATCGCCGCGGACGTTGCCGTTCCGGCCTTGGTGCTGATCGGCGCCGAAGATGTGGCGGCACGCGGCGCGCTATCGCAGGTCGACGCCGCGCGAGCGATGGCCGCAGCCCTCCCCGGCTCTCGGCTTACCGTGGCCGCCGGCGTAGGACACATGCCGTTCTGGGAGGCACCAGAGTTATGGGACACGGTTCTCGCTTTTCTGGAGGAGGTAGACTCATGATGCCATCACGGTTTTCTTGGAAGCCGCTCGTACTCGTGCTCGCGCTACTGCTCGCGGCACCCGCGAGTCGCGCGACCGCGGCTGACGCGCCGTTCAACATCGACGTCCTGCTCTCGCTGACCGGCTCGGGCACGTTCATCGGACGCATCCACCAGCAAACGCTCGCCGTGATGGAAGCGCTCATCAACAAACAAGGCGGCATCAAAGGCCGGCCCATCCACTTCGTGATTCAAGATGACCAAACCAATCCGCAAGTCGCCGTCGAACTCACCAACGGCATCATCGCCAAGAAGGCAACGGTCATGCTCGGCTCCGATCTCGCTGCCGTCTGTCGCGCGATGGCGCCGTTGTTTCCAAACGGCCCGGTCGACTATTGCCTCTCGCCGGGCGTTCATCCGCCGGCGGGCAGCTTCCAATTCACCGCGACCGTCGGCACGCCGGAGCTTTGTGTCGCGTATTTTCGCTATCTGCGCGCAAAGGGCATACGCCGCGTCGCCGTCATCACCTCGACGGATGCCTCCGGGCAGGATGGTGAAGCGGGCGTTCTGAGCGCCGCCGCACTGCCCGAAAATAAAGAGATGGTGATCACCGCCAAAGAGCACTTCAACCCGACGGACGTAACCGTCACGGCGCAGATCACGCGCGTCAAAGCTTCGAACGCACAGGCCCTGATCGCCTGGACGACGGGAACGCCGTTCGGCACGGTGTTGCGCAGCGCGTCCGACGACGGCCTCGACGTTCCGATTCTCACGACGAACGGCAACATGACCTTCGCGCAGATGGCGCAATACGCGGGCTTTCTGCCGAAAGAACTGCTGTTTCCCGGCTTTGCGTACGTGGCGACGGAACCCGGACCGGGCATGACGCAACAACAGCGTGACTTTATCTCGGCCATGAAGGCGGCCGGCATCAAACCCGACTTCCAGTCGGGCATGCCGTGGGATCCGGCGATGATCCTCATCGACGCACTGCGACACGTCGGCGCGGATGCTCCGGCCGATAAGATTCGCGACTACATGGCGAACCTGCACGGCTATCAGGGCATCACCGGTCCGTACGACTTCCGGGACGGCACCAATCGCGGACTCAACGAAAAGGGCGTCGTCGTCATGCGTTGGGACAACGCGAAAACAGCGTGGATTCCGGTTAGCCGCCCCGGCGCCGCGCCGCTATGAAGATCGCGCGATTTGACGGGGGACACATCGGTGTCGTCCGGGATGAGACCGTGTACGACGTAAGCGCCGCATGCGGCGTGGAGCCGGGCGAATGGCCGCCGGTCGGGATGGTGCGGATCATTGCGGCCTGGGAAACGCTCAAGCCGAAGATCGAAGCGGCCGTTGCTTCGGCAACGGGAAAACCACTTGCGTCCGTCACGCTCGAGACGCCGGATCCGTGGCCGAACAAGCTGCTCGCCCTACCGAGCAATTTTCACGATCACCATGAAGAAATGCGCGGCCGCTCGTACGCGATACCCGGCGGCGTGACGGCCGACAATGCCGGCTTCTTCATGAAGGCGAACTCATCGATGATCGGCGCCGGAGGAGCGATCGAGCTTCCCGCGGATAAACTCGACCGTGAATTTCATCATGAATGCGAGATGGCCATCATCATCGGAAAACCCGGCCGCCACATCACGGTCGAACGCGCGCTCGATCACGTGTTCGGCTACGCCTGTTTGATCGACGTGACGATGCGCGGCAAAGAAGAACGCGTCATGCGCAAGTCCTACGAAACGTTCTGTCCGGTGGGCCCGTGGATCACGACCGCCGACGAGGTCGGCGATCCGTTCGGCATCAACATGAAGCTCTGGGTGAACGGCGAGCTGCGTCAGCATTCGACGCCGGCGAAAATGATCGTCGGCATTCGCGAAGCCATCGCCATGAGCTCAGCCGTAACGCGGCTCGAATCGGGCGACATCATCGCCAGCGGTACGATGGCCGGCGTCGGTCCCATCAAACCGGGCGACGAAGTCACGATCGAGATCGATCGCGTCGGCCGGATGTCGCTGCCGGTCGTCGCGGTCTAACTACGCGGCGGTTTTGCCTTCTTCGGCGTCTTGCTTGTCGAGATGCGCCTTCTGGTCGTCGAGCACGTAGGCGTTCGCGGCTTCGCGATGCGCATCATCGACGTGCTTGTCGAAGTAGCTCACCAAGTCCGCGTCGCTTGCGTCTTTCTTGATCAGCGCGTCGAAGTCGTCGACCGATACGCCCGCGCGATCGAGGAAGCCGGTCGAGAGCCCACAGTAGGCGATATATTCGCCCGCGGTGCCGGCGTGATCGGCGCGCACTTTGTCGGCTAAGCGGCCAAGCCAGGTGTAGCGGCCGAGCAACTCGCGGCCGGCGCGCGGGAACGACGCGTTCAGGTCTGGTGCGGTAACAGTCATGACGATGGTTTACCCATCTGCTCGGCAACCACGCGCGCGACAAGGGCGCCCAAGCGTGCGACCCCTTCTGCGATGACGGCTTCGGAAGCGAGCGAGTAGTTGAGGCGAATCGTGTTGCGGACCGCACCGTTCGGCGAGAACGCGCCGCCGGGGACGAAGCCGATGCGTTCCTCGAGCAGCGAGCGTTCGAGCAGTTCCGCGCCGTCGATACCCGCGGGCAACGTCACCCATACGAACATGCCGCCTTCCGGCTTGCTCCATGTCGTGCCGGCCGGCATCGACGCGGCGAGTGCGGCGAGCATTGCGTCGCGGCGGCGGCGATAGGGCGGGAGCAGCGACGCGACGTGCTCGTTGAAGCCGTCGCTCACCACGCGCAGAATCGCCATTTGATTGAGCGTTGCGCTGTGCAGATCGCCGGCTTGTTTGGCGAGCACGATCTTGTGTACGAAGTCGCGCGCCGCGCAGATCCAGCCCACGCGCAGTCCCGGCGAAACCGTTTTGGAGAACGTACCGCAATAGATCACGCGGCTGCGTTCGATGCTGCCGCGCTGCGCGATGTCGAGCGCCGCCAACGACGCCGGTTTCGTGCCCTCGTAGCGCAGCGCTTCGTACGCCGCGTCTTCGAGCACGGGAACGTCGAGTTCCGTCGCGAGCGCGAGCAATTCGCGACGCTGCGCATCGGTGAGCGTCTCACCGGTGGGATTTGCAAACTCCGGCACGACGTAGGCGAACGCAACGCGGCCGCCGTTTTCCGCGGCTTGACGGCGATACGCATCGGCCGTACCGCCCGCGCGAAAGAGCACATCGTAGCGCGGCTCGTATGCGTTGAACGCCTGCAACGCGCCGAGATACGTCGGTTCTTGCACGAGCGCGGTGTCGCCGGGATGGATGAACAGCTTCGCAATAAAATCGAGACCTTGCTGCGAGCCCGACGTGATGACGATGTTCTCGAGCTCACACGGCACGCCGCGACTCGCCATGTACTCGACGATCCAACGGCGCAGCGGCGCATAGCCTTCACTCACCGAGTACTGCAGCGCTGCCGGTCCCAGTTGTGGATCGCCGAGGATCCCGTCGTACGCCGCGCGGATCGCATCCATGGGGAACAACGCCGGATCGGGGATGCCGCCGGCGAACGACACGACATCGGGCCGCTCGAGGAGCTTGAGCAGTTCGCGAATCTCCGATGCGTGCATGCGCGACACGCGACCGGCAAACCAATCGCTCCAATCCACGGCTACTTCTGGGGCAATCATCGCTCCATCATATCAGCCCGAACGCATACTTTCCAGTGCGGCAGCGAAGGGGACAACGGCATGCCATTCAGCTTTGAGGTCTCAGACGTCATACCGGCCACCCCGCAGCAGATCTACGACGCCTGGCTGCACGGCGAATCGCACTCTGAAATGACCGGCGGCGACGCCGACATCTCACCCACGGTCGGCGCCCCCTTCGAGGCCTGGGACGGCTACATCACCGGCAAAAACCTCGAACTCGTGCCCGGCAAGAAGATCGTGCAGAGCTGGCGCACGACGAAGTTCACCGCAGCCGATCCGGACTCGCGCATCACCGTCACGTTCAAGGCAGAAGGCCCGAATACGCGCATCTTCTTACATCACGACAACGTGCCCGACGGCCACACCGGCTACGAAGACGGCGGCTGGCAAGAGAACTATTTCGACCCCATGAAGCGCTACTTCAGCGCGAGGTAAGGTCTACAGCGTGGGTAGGGCCTCGGGGTCGGATTTGCGGAACTCGACGATGTCGGGTTTCGATCCCCACATGCAAAACGATTCCGCCGTGAACGGAAACTGGCGCGGTACGTACGAGGCTTCGTCGTCGATGATCATGACGCCGGAAGAGTACTCGTAGATCATGCCGTCGAGCGCTTCGAAATACAGAAACACCGCGCCCGACGAGGCGTGACGGCCCGGCCCGAATACGATCCGGATGCCGCGCTGCTCGCGCAGTAAATACCACGAACGCATCACGTCGTCGATCGTCTCGACTTGATGGTTGATGTGCTGCACGCCGGCATACGTACTCGGAAACAGCGCGATCGTGTGGTGGACCTCGTTGATGCGCAAGAGCGGCGCCTCGCCGATCCAGTCGCTGGGCCGCGCGTTGAACACGCGCGTCCAAAACGCTTCGTCACGGCGCGCGTCGGTCGTGCGCAGACCGATGTGGCTGAAACCGGTGATCCCGGCGTCGCGCGCCGGAAAATAGCGGCGGTTGCCGGCTTGCGCGCGCCACACGATCTCCATCGGGTTACCGCTCGGATCGACGAACGAAATATAGTCCAGCACCCGGCGAGCTTCACGTTCGGCGGCCGTACCCGCGTGCACCGGATAGCCGGCGCGTTCGATCTCGCCGGCGATCGCTTGCAGATCGGCGTTCTCCGAGACTTCGAACGCGGTCGCGTGCTGCGCCGGATCGCCCTCGACGTAGCAGATCGTGTGATCGCGTTCGTCATCGCTGCGGAAGTACGCCATGCCGCGTTCGCGGCCGGCCGCTTCGAGGCCGAGCACCTTCGTCGCGAAGTTCGTCGCTTCACCCAAATCGGGCGTGCCTATACGCACGTAGCGAATACTGCGGAGATCGATCATGTTACGCCGCGTGACCGGTGTCCGCAAATTCTTTCTGAATGTCGAGGAACTTGTTCCAACTCGCGTTGAGCGCATCGACGACCATCGGATCGAAGTGCGAACCGGACGATTTCTGGATCACGCGCAGCGCTTCGTCGGTGGTCCATGCGCGCTTGTACGGACGCTTCGAGATCAGCGCGTCGAACACGTCGCCGACTGCAGCGATGCGCGCGGCCAGCGGGATCTGCGTTCCGCGCAGATGATCGGGGTAGCCGGTGCCGTCCCAGCGCTCGTGGTGGCGCAGCGCAATTTGCGAGGCCAGCTGCAGCACTTTCGATGAGCTGCCGACGAGGATGTCGTAGCCGGCGCGCGCGTGCTTCTTCATGATCTCCCACTCATCGGGATTGAGCGGGCCTTCTTTGAGCAGGATGCCGTCCGGCGTCGCGACCTTGCCGATGTCGTGCATCGGCGTCGCCAGGCGCAGCAAACGCTGATCTTCCGAATCGAGTTCGAGCGTGCGGCCCAGCACTTCGGCGTACTTGCCCATGCGCACGATGTGCAAGCCGGTTTCGCTATCGCGGAATTCCGCGGCGCGCGTCAGCCGGTTGATCGTCTCTTCTTCGCGATCGGCGATTTCTTTCGTCGCGCGCGCAACGTCGGCGGCCAGCGATGCGGCGTAACTCTCGAGCTTCTTACGGCTCTCGCGCAGCGCGAGCAAATTCTTCACGCGCGACAGAAACTCGACCGGATCGGCGGGTTTGTTCAAAAAGTCGCTGGCGCCGAGTTCGAGCGCGCGGTGACGGATCTCGCGATCCTTCTCACCGGTGATCATGACGAGCGGCGTTTGCGTTTCGCCGTGCGCCTTGTTATACGCCTTGACGAACTCGAGTCCGTCCATGCCCTCGGTTTGTCCCATGCGGTAATCGAGGATCACCAGATCGTGTTCTTGTTTGCCGCACCAAACGAGCGCTGCATCGGGAGACGTGAACGGCTTAACCTTCACGTCGCCGATGCGCGAAAGAATGTGGGCATACGCTTTCTGGTTGGTCTCGCTGACATCGATGATCGCGACTACCATCTCGATCCTTTTGCCGATGCAAAACCGCGGGCGATATAGGAAATTGTCCGACGAAACTCTCTAAGCGAGGGGCGACTACAGGGACGACTATTCAGCAATGGAGACGCGGACTCATGGTGCGGTCCAATAGAGGTGTTTCTCCAGCAAAACGGTACGGTCCGGATACCATGACTCATTAGCGTCCCCCCTGGTATTGACGGCCCGCGCACAACGCGCCTCTCCACTCGCCGCACCATCTGGGAACGTTAACAATGGTCCGAACCGCACGTGACGCGGAGAGCATTTTCCGCTCGTCAGAATTCCGCCGCTACTATGCCGGCCAGGCACTCAGCTACCTGGGCGACGGCCTCCGTACGCTGGTAGTTCCACTACTCGTCTTCCACCTCACGGGCTCCGCCGTGGCCTTGGGCCTCACCTTCGCGCTCGAAGTGTTGCCGTTCGCCCTCTTCAGCCTGCTCGGAGGCTCCCTGGCCGATCGTCTGAACCGCCGCACGCTCATGCTCGGGTCGGATGCCGTGCGGTTCCTGATCATGACGCTCTTCACGCTGGCCCTCTGGCGCGGCGTCCTCTCGCTGCCGCTGCTCTACACGGGCGTCGTGCTGTTGTCCATTTGCGCCGCGATCTTCCTCGGCGCGCAGGCGTCGAGCATCCCCTATCTACTCGGTAAGGACCGCGCCAAGGCCGCCGTTGCCGCCCTGGTAGCCACCGAACAAGGCGTGAACCTCATCGCGCCGCCCGTCGGCGGTGCGATCTTCGGCCTCGTCGGCGCGCTGCCGGCGTTGGCGATTAACGCCGTCACCTATCTCACCTCGCAGCTCTCGATCGCGTCGGTCAAGTCGTTCGGCCCCGAGGAACCCGGCGGTTTTCCACCGGCCGCGGAGATCGCGCGCGACGTACGGGCCGGCTTCCGGTTCGTGTTCGGCGACCGCGTGATGCGCAGGCTGACGCTTTCCGCGACCGCCATGAATACGGTCGGGGTCTTTGGCTTCGTCGCGATGATTCCGTATCTCAAACACGAGTTCGGAGCGAGCGACCAAACCGTCGGCATTGCGTTCGGCTGCTTTTCGCTCGGGTCGGTCGCCGGATCGCTCCTCGCCGGCCGGACGCACTGGCCCTTCGGCCGTTCCCTCGTCATCGCGTACGTGCTCGACGGGCTCTTCTGGCTGCCCCTCATCTGGACGCACTCGCTGGTGGTCGCGGTCGGCGGCGTTACCCTCTGCGCCGCCTGCGGAGCCTACGAAATCACGTGCATCGTGGGCTGGCGCATGCGCATCATCCCGGAAGACATGATCGGCCGCGTCTTCGGCGTGATCCGGCTCCTCGTGCTCGTCGGCATGGTCCCGGGCTCGATCCTCGGCGGCGTGATCGCCGACCGCTGGGGAACGCGCACGGTGATGGCGCTCTCCGGCTTCGCGTTCCTGGTCCTGGCGCTCAATTTGCTCGGATCGCGCGCGGTACTATCCGAGCGGCGCTAAACCGGGTACTCTGAAAGCGGATGATCGTCTCGATCGCACGCGAACTCGGCGCCGGCGGCGGAACGCTCGGCGACGCCCTGGCCAAGGCCCTCGGCGCGGCCCTGCTCGACGAGCGCTGGTTCATCGCGCAACTGACCGAACGCTATCAATTTTCGAGCGACTACCTCGAGCGCACGCTCGAGCGGCCGCCGAAATTCGGTGAGAGCCTCATCGCCACGCTGGCCCGGGCCACGGCCATGGTGCCGGGCGCCTCGACCCTGCAGATGCCCGACGAACAGATCATCGACGCCGTCCGCGCGCTCGTCCTCGAGCAGGCGCAAAACGGGCACGTCGTGATCATCGGTCACGGCGGCGTCAGCATGCTCGGCTGGCGCCCGACGAACATCCCGGTGCTTTCGATCCTGCTCCAGGCGGGCCGCGAGTGGCGGATCGAGCAATTGGCGCGACGCTACGGCATCGCGCGCGAGGATGCGATGCGCCGCATCAAAACGACCGACGAAATGCGCGTGCGCTATCAGCAACACTATTTCAACGCGAACATGTACGACTGCGCGCTCTACGATCTCGTGCTCAATACCGAAGTGCTGGGCCTGGAGAGTTCCGTCGCGCTTGCAACGACCGCGGTGCTGGCGCTCGTGCCGGCTTACGCCACGGCGACGTCCGCCGAAAGCGCCGCGAAGTCGACGTAGGCCGGATGTTTGGTCGTCGCGCCGGCGGGCGTGTCGGCCGGGCGCAGCAGCCGCGCGGCCTGTAGCCCCGCCTCGCGCGCGGCATCGAGTTCTTCCTCGGTATCGGAGAGAAACAACATCTCGCCCGGATGAAAGCCCGTGTCGGCGGCAATCTCGAGATACGATGCGGCTTCGCGCTTCGGTCCGGTCGTCGTGTCGAAGTAGCCCGAGAACAGCGGCGTGAGATCGCCGGCAAACGTGTGCGCGAACAGCACCTTTTGCGCGACGATCGAACCCGACGAGTACACGTATAGCTCGATGCCCGCGGCATTCCACGTTTGCAGAACGGCCGGAACGTCGGGATACACATGGCCGAGGAGTCCCGTCTTGGCGTAGCCTTCGGCCCAGATCAATCCTTGCAGCGTCTTGAGCGGCGTCGCTTTGCGGTCGGCGGCGATCCATGCGTGCAGTTGCGCGAGGATCGTGGCATCATCGGCATCCGGATCGCCGGCTTCGACGGCGGCTTCGGTCATCGCATGGGCGACGACCGGATCGTTGCGATGGGCGGCCACGTATGCATCGAGATGCTCGTCGGCATACGGGAAGAGCACGTCTTTGACGAACGAGATCGCGGAGGTCGTCCCCTCGATGTCGGTGACGATGGCGCTAGTGGAAATCACTCGTATTTCGGGAAGCGCGCCGCGATCTCGGTTCCGCTATACTGCGGCACCCAGCCCTCTTGGTTGTTGAACCACCGCACCGCCGTGAACTCCGGGTCCGGACCCATGTCGAACCAGTGCGGCGTTCCGGCGGGCACGCTGATCAAATCGCCGCGCACGCAGATCGCCTGATACACTTTGCCGCTCAGGTGCAAGTAGAACGCGCCCGAGCCCTCGACGAAGAAGCGCACTTCGTCTTCGGTGTGAGCGTGTTCGGCGAGAAACTTCTGGCGCATCGGCGCGGTGTTGGGCGTGCCCTTCGCGAGCCGCAGCACATCGACGGTGCCGTAGCCGCCGTCGGCTTGCACGCGTTTCACCGACGTGGCGTATGCGGCGAGCACCGCGGCCGAATCGGCGTCCGCGGCGAGTTCGTGATCGGCCGTCCAGCGTTCGAAACGCACGCCCACCTCGCCGAGCAGACGCGCGATCTCGGCGCCGTCGGTCGTTGCGACCAGCGGCTGGGCCGGCACGTTCTCGTCGTACACGTTGAGTTTGGATTGCACGGCAGTTGCGGTGGTCATCGTTGCAGTCTCCGTTCTTCCAGCGTACACGCCAGTAAGAATTCCAGGCCTTCGAGGTGGCGGCGCGCATCGGTCATCGTTGCGCCCCAGGCGTAGAGTCCGTGTCCGGCGAGCAAGTATCCCGGCACGGCCGCAGCGCCGTTGAGGCGGCCCTCAATCGTTGCGGCAAGGGCCACCGTATCTTGATCGTTGGCAAACACCGGCAAATCGACGACGGCTTCGTGCGTGGCGACGCCGCTCAACGCCTTCTGCATCTCGAAGCCGCTGAAGCGCACGCGGCCGCTCGCCGCATCGGCGCGCGAAAGCACGGTGGCCGCGATCGTGTGGACGTGCACGATCGCGCCGGTCGCGGCCGATGCGCGATAACGCGCGAGATGGAGGGGCGTCTCGGCCGACATCCCGGCCGGAATCGGTCCGGCGAGCGGAACCACGGCCACGTCGCCCGCGCCGATCGCACCCTTATCGATACCCGAGCGGGTAACCAACGCGTGATCCGCATCCAGGCGGCACGAAAAGTTGCCGGACGTTGCGGCGATCCAGCCGCGGGCCGACGCAAATCTGCCGAAGGCGGCGAGCGCCTCGACGGCTTGCGGGTCGGCGAGGGGCGCGGTCAGCGCGCCCGGCGGTACGGTCACGTCGCTGGAACCCAGCCCACGCGGGGCCGGTTGCGCTCAGCGCGCCGCTGCAGCCGCAAACGAACCGTCATAGATGTCGCCGATCTTGGGCATCTCGGTGAGGACGCCGAACGCGACCTGCGCGCGAGCCACGTTCAGTAATCCACGTTCGTTCATCTTGAGATCCGGTTCGAACGCGTGCCACGTGCCGAAGTCGATGTCGTAGGTGCTGCGCGCAATCGCGGGGCTCGCATGCGTCGCCTCGATGAGGACCGCCACCGTCGGCTCGCGCTGAGCGTAACCGAACCGGATTGCGCTACGCAGCGCCCGCAGGACCTTGACGGCCGTCGGACGGTTGGCCGCCGCCCACGCGCTGTTAACGAAAACCGTCTTAAACATCCAGTCTTTCATCGTGGCGTACGACGTGTCGAGCGCGTGCATGCCGTTCGCTTCGGCTTCGAGGTCGAACGGCTGGGCGAGCATCGCGCCTTGAACGTTGCCGCTCGAGAGCGCCGCGTAACGCGCACTGCTGTCGCCCGACAACGTGATCGAGAAGTCGTCCATCTTGGCGTGGTTCTTCGCCGCCATCGCGGCGAACGACATAGCGGTCACGTCTTGCTTCGAGGCGAGCACGACCGATTTGCCGCGGAGATCGCTCCACGACTTGATCGACGCGGGCACCACCAGCACGAACGGATTGGTCGTGAAGACCGGCGCGACGATCTTCACCGCAAGTCCGTGCACGATCGCCGCGATCGCGGTGTCGCTGCCGGTATCGCCGAGGTTCGCCGCGTTGGTGGCAACCGCGTTCATCACGTTGGGCGGCGTGCTGGCCGAAACGATCGACACGTCGAGGCCCTCGTCGCGAAAGAAGCCTTGCTGCTTTGCGATGAACACCGGCCACTCCGATGCGTTGGCGCTAATGATCGCGAACGTCACCGGCGTGAGCGGCGGCGTTTGCGCGCGCGCCGCCGGTATGCCCACCGCCAGGACGGTCGCGCAGAGGACAGCCGCAATGCTTCGCGCCGCAAATTTCATGGTAGGCGGTTCTTCGCTCCGTGCGGTAGATGACACTTCATGCTGTGGATCATTTACTGTGAAGATAAAGACGAGGGCGCGGCCGAGATTCGCGCCGCCGTCCGCGACGAGCATCTGGCGTACCTCGAATCGCACGAGGAAATTCTCGTGTTGGGCGGCGCGCTGATCGCCGACGACGGCGTCGGCCGCCTGGGCAGCGTGTTTCTGGTCAACCTGCCGGATCGCACGGCCGCCGAGAAACTCACGCTGGAAGAGCCGTTTCGCAAGGCCGGACTCTTCAAGCGCGTCACCGTCACACGCATGCGCAAAGGTCAGTTCAATCCGAGCGCCGCGCCGGCGACCGCCCAAGGCGACTAAAGAGGAGCACGCGATGTCCGTCATTCCCGGTAAAGCGAAACCCCGCGGCCGCTTTCCGCACGTTCGCCGCGCCGGCGATTTCTTGTTCGTGTCGGGCACCAGCTCGCGCCGCCCCGACAACACCTTTGCGGGCGCCTCGGCCGATGAAATGGGCACGACCAAGCTCGACATCGCCGAACAAACGAAGGCCGTCATCGAAAACATCCGCGACATCCTCGCCGCGGAGGGCGCGCAGCTCTCCGACCTCGTCGACGTGACGTCGTTCCTCGTCAACATGAACGACTTCGGCGAGTACAACCGCGTGTACGGCGAGTACTTCGACGACGCGGGCCCGGCGCGCACGACCGTCGCCGTTCACCAATTGCCGCACCCGCACATCATCATCGAGATGAAGGGCACGGCCTACGTTCCCGCGCGGCACAAATAGCCGTGCGCATCGCATCGCGCGCGTTCGCCGCCGTCGCTGCCGCCCTCATCCTCTTTTCGTTCGTGGTACCGGCGCCGGTGCGCGCGGCCGGCGAACTCGTGCTCGACGGCGAGACCGTCGCCGACGCCGACACGTATGCGGCCGCGAAAAAAGAAGGCAAGGTCACGCTCTACAGCACGTTCATCTTAACCTCGATGAAGGAAGTGATGGCGAAGTTTCAAGCCGACACCGGCATCACGGCCGAGAACGTCCGCTTGACCACGGCGCAAATGTACGACCGGGTCGTCGCCGAAGCGACCGCCGGGAAACTCGCCGCCGACTACGTCGACCTCACCGACGTGACGCTCGTAATGCAACTCGCGCAGAAGGGCATTTTGCGCGCGCACAAGGTCCCCGACTTCACCGCTATCCCGGCCGTGCTGCGCGATCGCGACGGCAAGTGGTACTCGGTCATGCGCTCGCTGATGGCGATCGGCGTCAACACCGCCGTCGTGCCGCCGGCCGACGTGCCCACGAAGTGGAGCGATCTGCTCGCACCGCGTTTCCGCGGCAAAGTCGGCTTCATGACGATCGATTCCGGCGGCACGGCGTTCAGCCAGTTCTTCTTCCTCCACCAGCGCTACGGCGCCGAGTACTGGCGGGCGCTGGCCGCGCAGCAAGGCCGCATCTATCCAACCTCATCGCCGCTCGCGACCGATCTCGCGCGCGGCGAAGTCAGCGTCGCCGTCGCGCCGGTCGATGCGCTGCTCGACGACGTGCGTTCGGGCGCGCCGGTGAAAATCGTCGCGCCGGCCGAAGGCGTGCCGGGTTACACGGTTTCCGGCGGACTCACCGCGAGCGGGCCGCACCCGCACGCAGCCGACGTGTTCATGAATTGGATCACGAGCAAACGCGGTCTCGCCGCCGTCGCGGCATCGGGCGCGTACGGCTCGCGGAACAACGCACCCGCGCCGGTCAACCCGGCCGTCGGCTTTCCGCCGGCCGAGGCGGTGTACAACATCCGGCCGGCCGACTATCTCTCGAGCCGCGATGCGCTCACGCGCGAATGGCACAGTATCTTCGGGAGCCGCTGAGCCGCAGGCGACCTGCTTTTTGTCCAACGCGATCGGCCCACGGCGTACGGTTTGGCAGACGTTCATCCGGCGCCGGCGCCAAAGCCTACGAGCGTGGACACCGTTTCGGGAACCACCTCCGCCGTAAGCGTCACGATCGCGCGCCCGAGCGTGAGCGCGCCGCGAACGGTTCCGCGCTGGCTCTACGCGCTGCCGTTGCCGATCGTCCTGATCGCCGCCTGGCAACTCGCGTGCGGCGGGAAGTCGTACTCGCTGATACCGCCGCCGTCGACCGTCGTGCTGACGGTCTGGGATTACGCGTTCGGCGGCATCCGCAACGATACGTATAGCGGCGCGTTCGCCGCCAACGCCATCGCCAGCATCATTCGCGTGTTCAGCGGCTTTTTCGTCGCGATGATCGTCGCGATTCCGCTCGGACTCATTCTGGGCCGCAGTCGCCTCGTACGCGGCCTGGTCGATCCGACGCTGCAATTCTTGCGGCCCATTCCGGTGACGGCGTGGCTGCCGCTCACGATGATTCTCTTCGGTCTGGGACCGCCGGCGACGATCGCGCTGATCGCGCTCGGCACGTTCTTCCCGATGCTCCTCAACACGGTGGACGGCGTTCGGCTGGTCGAACCGCGGCTGATTGAAGCCGCCGAAATGCTCGGCACACCCAAGCCGGCGATTTTCGCGCGCGTGATCTTGCCGGCGGCGTCGCCGTCGATCTTCACCGGCATCCGGATCGGCCTCGGTCTTGCATGGGTGCTGCTGGTCGTCGGTGAGATGACCGGCGTGCCGACGGGCCTCGGCGCGAACATCATGGACGCGCGCCAGTTGAGCCGCACCGATCTCGTGATCACCGGGATGGTGTACATCGGAATTCTTGGTTTCTTGAGCGACCGCGTCGTGATGCTGATCGGCCGCCGCGCGCTCTGGTGGAATCCCAGTGCTCGCACCTGAACGGATTCCGGCCATCGAGACGCAGCGGCTCGACAAAGTGTACGTCTCGCAAAGCCGCGACGGAAAACTGAGCGAAACGCACGCACTGAGCGACATCAACTTGCGCGTCGCGCAAGGCGAGTTCATCTGCATCATCGGTGCCAGCGGCTGCGGCAAAAGTACGCTGCTGCGCATCATCGCGGGCTTCGAAACCCTCAGCACGGGCGAAATGCACGTAATGGGCAAGACGATCGCCGGTCCCGGTCCCGACCGCGGGATGGTGTTCCAGGATTACGCGCTCTTCCCGTGGCTGAGCGTCGCGCAGAACATCGCCTACGGCCCGCGCCAGGCCGGGTTGCCGAAAGCCGAGATCGCCGAGCTGACGGAGCGCTACCTCGACATGGTCGGTTTGCAGAAATTTCGCAATCGCTATCCGCACGAACTCTCGGGCGGCATGAAGCAGCGCGTCGCGATCGCGCGCGTGCTGGCCAACGACCCCGCCGTCATCCTCATGGACGAACCGTTCGGCGCCTTGGACGCGATTACGCGCAACGGGCTGCAAGAGAGCCTGCTCGAGATTTGGGAAAAGGCGCGCAAGACGATCCTCTTCATCACGCACAGCGTCGATGAGGCCGTGTATCTCGCCGATCGGGTAATCGTGCTGAGCCCCCACCCCGGCCGGCTCAAGCTCGAGATCCCGATCGACTTGCCGCGTCCGCGCGACATCGCGTCGGTCGACTTCAATCGCCTCAAGCGGCTGATGCTCGATGCGATCGCGCCCGACATCGCCGTCGAAGCCGCAGCCGAAGCCTCTTAACGCAAGGCGAGCTCGACGACGCGGCGCGCAAAACGGGCTAGCGTCGCATCGGCAAACGCCGGCGCGATCAGCGTGACGCCGATCGGGATGCCGCTTTGATAACGGCTCGACGGAATCGCGATCGCACATAGGTCGAAGAAATTCACGAAGTTGGTATACGTTCCGAGGGTTGCGTTGAGCGCGTACGGATCGGCGGCAATTTGCTCGAGCGTGTAGATCGTAGGCGCCGTCGGGACGACGAGCACCGGCGCGCGCTCGAAGATGCCGGCGGCTTGCGCGCGCAGCTCGCGCAGCCGGTACTGCGCCCGAAACGCATCGACCGCGCTGAACCGGCGGCCGCCCTCGACGATCGTGCGCGTTACCTCGAGCAGCGCGTTTGGGTGCGCCTGCGCGAAGTCACCGACGGCGGCCGTCCGTTCGGCAACGAACGCATCGTTGTAGAGCAAATCGGCAGCGGCAAAGCACGGCGTCATGTCGACGGAAACGGGCGTCCCGCCGAACGCTTCGAGCCGCGCGACCGCCTGCTCGAAACTGCGCTGGGCTTCGGCATCGCCGCAAAACACGCGCCCTTCGACTGCGGGCACGGCGAAATGAAAGCGTTCCGCGATCTCTTCCGGCGCCGGCGTGCGCGCGCGAGAGAGAACGTCGCGCGCATCGATCCCCGCCGCAACGTCGAGCACCGCTTCGGCATCGTCAATACTGCGGGCAAAGATCGAGACGCAGTCGATCGAACGGCACGCGGGCACAACGCCCGCCGCACTGATGATGCCGAAGGTCGGCTTCAGACCGACGATCCCGTTGAAGCCGGCCGGCACGCGGCCCGAACCCGCCGTGTCGGTGCCGAGCGCAAACGTGACGAGCCCGCGCGCCACCGCAACCGCCGATCCGGAACTCGAGCCGCCGGGAATGTAGCGCTCGTCGAACGGGTTCTTCGGAACGCCGTACGGCGACCGCGTACCGACCAGGCCGGTCGCGAATTGATCGAGGTTCGTTTTGCCGATGACGATCGCGCCCGCGGCTTCGAGACGTTCGACCGCCGTCGCCGACCGTTCGGGAAGATACGCGAACTCGGGGCACCCGGCGGTCGTCGGGACGCCGGCAACGTCGATATTATCTTTTGCGGCGAACGGCACGCCGAAGAGCGGCAGCGCCGCGCGCTCTTCGGGCGAGCACGCGTCGAGCGCACGCGCCTGCATCATGACGTGGTCGGGCGGAACGCGCGAAATCCAGACCGGATCGCCGTCCTCGAGTGCGGCCAGGGTTTGCGTGAGGATATCGCTCGGCCGCGCGCCGCTCGCATACGCCTCGGCTAGCGTGCGCAGATCGTTCATGCAAACACCGGGACGGCGCCCGCGCCGACGGCGCCGCTGCGTTCGAGTTCTTCGGCGAGCGCGAGCAACATCGGCTCGCTGCCGGGGCGGCCGATCAATTGCACGCCGAGGGGCAACGCGCCGCGTTCGACGACGGGAACCGTCACCACCGGCACGCCGGCGAGCGAGATCGGCTGGGTGAACACGCCGACGTTCGGCCGAATCTCGACTTCCTCACCATCGATGACGATCGTGCGCCCACCGATGAGCGTCGCCGGATACGGTGTCGCTGCGGCGATCAGGACGTCGTGTTGCGCGAACGCGGCGGCGACCTCGGCGCGAAAGAACGAGCGGAAGCGCTGCGCCCGCACGTACCAGCCCGCCGGCATCAACGCGCCCGCAATCAGCCGGTCGCGCGTCGCCGGATCGTAGTCGGCAGCGTGCGTCCGCAAGCGCTCGGCGTGTAACTCGCCCGCCTCCGCCGCCGTGATGAGAAACGCGGCTTCCCGGGCTTGCCGTGCGTGTTCGAGTTCGACGGTGGCCGTCACGCCGAGCGCCGCGCAGACGGCATCGACGGCGCGGCGTGCTTCCGGCAGCAAACCGCGCGCGAAGTAGCCGCCCAGGCGAACGCCACGGGGGGCGACCGCCGCAGCGACGGGGATTTCTCCGTCGCCCGCAAGCGCACGGTAGGCGAGCGTCAAGTCGGAAGCCGTGCGGGCGAACGGACCGATCGTATCGATGCTGTTGACGAACGGATACGCGCCGTGACACGAGAGCGCTCCGAATGTCGGGCGGAGGCCGAAGATCCCGCACAGCGCCGCCGGCACGCGAATCGAACCGTTGGTATCGGAAGCTAGCGCCAGCGGAACCAGTTCGGCTGCAACCGCCGCTGCGGATCCGCCCGAAGAGCCGCCGGCGATGCGCGTGCGGTCGTGCGGGTTGTGCGTCGGACCGTCGTGCGCGTTCTCGGTGACGAAACCGTACGCGAATTCATCCATGTTGGTCGCGCCGACCAGCACGGCTCCGCGCGTTTCGAGCGCGGCGACGGCGGCCGCGTCGTGCGTGGCGGGCGCATCGGTTCGCGTTACCTTCGCGCCCGCGCGCGTGACAACGCCCGCCACATCGAAGAGGTTCTTGGCTGCGAACGGAACGCCGGCCAGCGAGCCCGGGTCCGACCCGGCGGCGATGGCAGCGTCGATGGCAGCGGCCCGGGCCAGGGCGCGATCTGCGAAGACCGCGGTGAACGCGTTGAGCTCGGGATCGTGCGCGGCGATGCGCGCGAGCGCTTCTACAGTGACGGCACGGGCACTCATCGTGCGAGCGCGTACCGCGCCGGCGATTTCGGCAGCCGTCACGGCATGAAGACGCCGGCAACTTCAACGTCGCGCGCAAGCTCGATGCTCGCGACGTCGGCGCCGAACGCCGCCAACCGCGTCATCGCGGAAATCACGCCGGTACGGTGTTCGGCTGCGAGCGGCATCGCGTGCAGTTCCGCGGCCGCATCGACGTACGCGGCAATTGCCGCATCTTCTCCCATGTTTGCACGCGTTCGCACGATCTCTGCATCCTGTCCTGTCCAAGCGGACAACAAACCCGCACCCGGCCGCAGCAATCGGCGAACGGAAAGACCCGGGCACAATGACATTCTTCCGTATGAGCAGCAATCGCCGTACGTTCCTAACCTCCGCGGCTGCCGCCGCCGGAGTCGCCGCCCTACCCCCGTTCGCACGAGCGGCCGAACCGCGCACGATCAAAGTCGGCATGCTGAAGACCGTCAACACGGTCGTCATGCAGTTCTATCAAAAATTCGCGTCGCCCGGCGTCACCTATCAAGTGATCGCGTTCGACAGCCCGCCCGACGGTAAGGACGCGGTGGTGAGCGGCAGCGTTGATTTCGGCATCTTCGGTCTTGCGGCAGCAACGCTCGGCGCTGCCGGCGGTCAACCCGTCGTCGTCGTCGCGGCGGCGGGCGGCAAAGCCATGGCCGTCGTCGTCAGCAACACGAGTACCGCGAAGACGTTCGCCGATCTCAAAGGCAAGAAAGTCGGCGTGCAGCGCGGATCGACGCAAGAAGTGGTACTCAACGAACTCCTCAAGATGAGTGCGATGACGCCGGCCGACATTCAAGAAGTGCGGATGAGCTTCGGCGACATGGCGAACGCCCTGGCCGCGGGCAACGTCGATGCCTACGTCGGTTCGGAACCCGGCCCGTCCATCAACGTGCT